>Ga0070717_10004282_pt1 | contig 10287 bp, 11 predicted proteins | sample LARL113metaG_FD_71366 | JGI IMG/M metagenome (GOLD analysis project Ga0070717, IMG submission 71366) | Corn, switchgrass and miscanthus rhizosphere microbial communities from Kellogg Biological Station, Michigan, USA - LAR L11-3 metaG | ecosystem: Host-associated > Plants > Roots > Rhizosphere ... | reverse complement strand
GGCGCGGAGACGAGTTCCTCGTCGTCCACCGTTCGCCCGAGAACGACGCGTACTGGCACCAGATCGCGGGCGGCGTCGAGGACGGCGAGACGTTCGCCGAGGCCGCGGTACGCGAGTTGCGGGAGGAGACGGGGCTCGAAGCCGAGGTCAGGCCGCTCGACTCCCCCTTCCGCTACGAGAGCGTCCACGTGGAGTCGTTCATCGTCGACGTGCCGCCCGACTGGGAGCCGACGCTCGACTGGGAGCACGACGAGTACCGCTGGCTCCCGCGCGAGAAAGCCGCCGAGCTCCTCTTCTATCCCGAGCCCGCTGCGCTCCTGCGAAATCTGCCGTGAGCGAGCTTTGGCACTTCAGCGAGGACGCCTCGCTCGGCCATTTCGCACCGCGCGACGGCAAGGTCTGGGCGATCGACGGCCCGCACAGCTGGCTCTACTGGTTCCCGCGCGACTGCCCGCGCGCGTGTTTCTGGGCGGTCGAGACGACGACGGACGAGGACGTCGAGCGGTGGCTCGACGGCGATCGCGAGCGTCGCGTCGCGGTGATCGAGACGGCGTGGCTCGAGCGCATGCGGGCCGTCAGGCTGTACGCCTACCGAATGGCGCCCGAGCCGTTCGACGTCGTCGAAGACGACCGCTTCTACATCGCCTCGACGCCGGTCGATGCGCTCGACCGCGTCGAGCTTGGCGACCTGCTCACGCGCCACGCCGAGGCGGGCAACGAGCTCCGCATCTCACCGTCGCTCTATCCGCTCTGGGACGAGGTGATCGAGACGACGCTCGACTACAGCGGCATCCGGCTGAGGAATGCGGTGCGGCCGTGAAGATCCTCATCGCCGAGGACGAGACGATCATCCGCCTCGACCTGCGCGACCTGCTCGAGCGGGCCGGCTTCGACGTCTGCGCCGAGGCCAAGGACGGCGAGGAGGCCATCGAGCTCGCGCGCTCCGCGGAGCCGGATCTCGCCGTGCTCGACGTGAAGATGCCGAAGCTCGACGGGATCGAGGCGGCGCGGCGAATCCTCGACGAGCGGCCGATCCCGATCGTGATGCTCACCGCCTACGGCCAGGACGAGCTCGTCTCGCGCGCCGTCGAGGCCGGCGTCTTCGGCTATCTCGTGAAGCCGTTCCGCGAGCAGGATCTGCTGCCGGCGATCGCTGCCGCGCGTGCCAGGCACGACGAGCTGCAGGCGGTGCGGGCGGAGGCCGAGTCACTCTCCGACGCACTCGCGTCGCGCAAGGTGATCGAGCGCGCGAAGGGGCTCCTGATGGAGAAGGAGCAGCTCAACGAGCAGGAGGCGTTCGCGCGGCTGCGGAAGGCGAGCCAGGCGTCGGGCCGGCCGCTCAAGGTGATCGCGGAGGCTGTCGTCGAGACGCTCTCCGGGGACACGTGACCGACGAGCACCCGAACGCCGCCCTCGTGCGCCGCGTGTTCGCCGCCTTCGGCAAGGACGCGATGGCGCTGTCCGCTGCGCTGGCGCGCGACATCGTCTGGCGCGTGCCGGGCCAGACCGCGATGAGCGGCGAGTACCGCGGCCGCCGCGACGTCGTCGAGTTCCTCCGCCGCACCGGCCTCGAGACCGACGGCACGTACAAGAGCCACCTCCGCACCGTGTTCGCCGACGACGACTGGGCCGTCGCGATCTACCGCGCGACGGGCATCCGCAACGGAATCGACCTCGACGTCGAGCAGGCGCTCGTGATCCGCATGGCCGACGGACTCTGGCAGGACGTGACTGCCGTCCCGCTCGACTCCGCGTTCGACCGGTTCTGGGCCTAGGCCGGCTCGGCCAGTCCTCCGCTCTGCTCGGCCTTGAGCTCCGTCGCGCAGTAGCGGCACTTGGTCGCCTCGAGCGGCAGGCCGTCGGAGAGGCAGGCCGGGCACGCCTTCGTCGGCGGCGGCTCGGTGAAGACCGCGACTCCGCGCTTCTGCTGGTACGCCCGGTACGGGACGACGATCGCGTAGTAGACGACCGCCACGAAGACGACGAAGTAGACGATGGCGGAGAGGAGCGAGTTGAGGTCGACGAGCTGGCCGCGGACGGTGAAGCCAAGACCGGTTGCGCCTCGGCCTCCGGCCGCTCTGACCAGAGGTGTGATCACCGCGTCGGTAAAGGCCTTCACGAGCGTGCTGAACGCCAGCGCGATCGACAGGCCCACTGCGACGACGACGAGCTGTCCCTGCATCAGGAAGTTCTTGAAGCCGGACATTCCAGGACTCCTTTCCGCGACTCGAACGGTCGGCGCGACTCTACGCCGGAGCGGTGAGAGCGATCTAGCCGCGGACGGTGGAGATCGGGACGGAGCTCGCGGGCACCTGCACCTGGACCGTCTCGTTCCAGCGGCTGAAGACGGTGTGAGCGAGGTACTCCTGACCGGGCGCTACTTCATCCTCCTCGACCGGCAGCCGCGTCCCCTTCGGCCGCGCCGCGAGGACCTTCAGCTCCCTCTTCTTGCCCTTGCCGGTGACGCCGGCAACGGCAAGGACGCGCTGCCCGTGCAGCTTCTGCACGCCCGCAGCCAGGTGCCCACGCGGAGTGCTGATCTGAATGAGCGACCCGAGCGTGACGTCCGCCGCCGCACTGCCATAGTCCTTGTCGCCCTTCGGGATCGAGATCCACTGGCCGGCGTACGTCGTCGCCTGCGTCTTCGTCAGCCCCTGCAATGCCTCGAGCCCCACGACGTCTCCCTGCACGTAGGCGATCTGATTGCTGACGACGATCGTGATCTCCCCGGCCTTCTTCCCGACCTTGAGACTGACGTGCTGGGTGCCGTCGGTGGCCTCCACGTCACCGAGGAGCGTGAGGCGACCATTTCCGACGATCTGAGAGGTCTTGTAGTGCACCGACTGCTGGGCTTTAGCGGCCGCAACAATCGAGGCGCGCACAACCCTCGGCGACTGGGCCGCGCGGGCGACGCCTGCCGCCGCGACAGCGGCTGCGACGACGCCTGCGAGGAGCAAGAACCGGCGCATTATGGGAGCGTATCCCGCAGTTCCCAGGCCCACTAGGCCTGTGCCTGGTCGAACAGCTGCTCCCAGCGCTCGAGGAGCGCGGTGAGCGCGTCGCGGCTGCGCTTGTGGGCGGCGAGCACGTCGACGTTCGTCCAGTCCTCGGCGAGCTTCTGCTCGAGCTCGGCGACCTCGGCCTCGCGCGCGGCGATCTCTTTCTCGATCAACTCGAGCGCCGATGAGCGGCGGGCCTTCGGCTTCGCGGCCTGTGGCTTCGGGGCCGGCTTGGCGCGCTCGACGGGCGGCTCGGGCTTCTGGCGAGCTTCCCGCTCCTCACGCGCCCGCAGCAGCTCGGCCCAGCCGCCGTCGTACGCACGAAGCTCTCCGTCCTCGATCGCCAGCGTGCGCTCGGCGATCGCGTCGAGCAGCGCGCGGTCGTGGGAGACGAGCAGCACCGTGCCGGGAAATGCGTCGAGCGCGGCCTCGAGCGCCTCGCGGCTCTCCAGGTCGAGGTGGTTGGTCGGCTCGTCGAGGACGAGGAAGTTCGCGCCGGAGGCGACCGTCACGGCGAGCGCAAGCCGCCGTCGCTCCCCTCCCGAGAGCACGGAGACGGCCTTCTCGTGCGCGTCCCAGCCGGAGAAAAGGAAGCGGCCGAGCAGGTTCTGCGCGTCGGGCCGCGAGAGCCCGGTCATCGACTGGACGCACTGGAGGACGGAGCCGCGCGTGTCGAGCTCCATCTCCTGCTGGGAGAAGTAGCCGACCTGGACGCCGTGGCCGATACGGACGCCGTCGCCGCGGACGAGCCCTTCGAGCAGCGTCGTCTTGCCCGAGCCGTTCGGCCCGACGAGCGCAACGTGTTCCCCCCGCTCGACCGCAAACGATGCGTCGCGCAGCAGCGTCCTGTTCGCGACCGACACCTCGAGCCCGTCCGCCTCGACGACAACGCGGCCGCTGCGCGCGGGCTTGAGGAACTCGAAGCCGAGGCCGCGGGTCTTGCGCGAGAGCAACGCGACTTCGGCGGCGGACGCGGCGCGCTCCTGCTCGAGCCGGTCGATCTGGGTCAGCTTCGCCTGCGCCTGCTTGGCCTTGCTCTTCTTGTAGCGGAACCTCTCGACGAAGCGCTCGAGCCGCACGATGTCGCCCTTGGCGCGCTCGACCTCCTTCTGCGCGTGCAACATCCGCGCCGCTTTCTCGCGCCGCCACGCATGCCAGGGACCGGGGAAGAACGTCCCGCGGCCGGCCTCGAGCTCGAGCGTCGCCGTCGTCACCGCCTCGAGGAACCAGCGGTCGTGGGCGACGAGGATCACGGCAGCGTCGAGCGAGGCGAGCTCGCGCTCGAGCCACTCGAGGTTCGCGACGTCGAGGTGGTTCGTGGGCTCGTCGAGGAGAAGGAGATCGGGATCGCCGCCGAGCGCGCGGGCGAGCGACGCGCGCGTCAGCTCGCCGCCCGAGAAGGTGCGCAGCGGGCGGTCGAGATCCTCTTCCGCGAAGCCGAGCCCGCGCAGGACCGAAGTGGCACGATCGCGCCACGCGTAGCCGCCGGCATGCTCGAGCCGCGCCTGCGCCTCCGCGTAGCGGTTCAGGGTCGCCTGCGCGTGGTCGCCCTCGGTCATCGCCTGCTCGAGGCGGCGCAGCTCGTCCTCGAGCGCGACGAGATCCCGCGCGCCCGCGAGGACGTACTCGCGCAGGCTCAGTTCCTGTTCGAGCGGCGGCCGCTGGTCGTGCAGCGCCACGCGCGTTCCCTTGGCGAATGCGAGCTCGCCGCCGTGCTTCTCGGTCTCTCCGGCCAGGATCCGGAGCAGCGTCGTCTTGCCCGCGCCGTTCGGTCCGGACAGCGCGACGCGGTCGCGGCGCTCGACCGAGAACGAGACGCCGTCGAAGAGGACGGTGCCCGCGAGCTCCTTGCGAAGGTTGGACGCGATGACGACTGCCATGGCAGCCACTGTAGATTCGGCGCATGGCAGTGGCCACGGCGTGGCACATCCGCGGCAGCTACTTCGAGTCGTGCAACTGCGACGCGATCTGCCCTTGCCGCCGCATCGACGGAGTGGCGGGCGGCCGCTCGACGCACGGCATCTGCGCCGGCGTGCTCACGTGGCTGATCGAGGAAGGCGAGGCGGGCGAAACCGACCTGGCCGGGCTCCCGGTGGCGCTGGCGATCCGCTACGACGACGACGAGCCAGGCTCGCCGTGGACGTGGATCCTCTACCTCGACGAGCACGCGACCGATGAGCAGCAGGCGGCGCTGGAGGCGATCTTCACCGGCCGTCTCGGCGGCGACGCGCTCGAGCACTTCCCGTGGGCGTGGAAGGCGAGCCACCTCGTGGCCGTGCGGCGGGCAGGCATCGAGCTCGATCACACGCAACGCCGGCAGCTGCTCCGCATCCGCGACCATGTGACCGTCCGGATCCGCGACCGCTATGCGGGTCAAGAGGCCGTGACCTGCGTCATCCCCGGCCACGACCGGGACGGCGAGGAGCTGGTCGCGGACGAATTGCGGGTGGAGGACGGGCCGCTCGCCTTCGACTTCAGCGGCACCTGCGGCTACGCCGCGACGTTCGCCTACTCCGGCTGATGGGCGCGAACCGCACGGAGGAGCTGCGGACGCTTGCGCAGCGTGTCGCCGACGCGCTCCCGCCCGAGGTGATCGAGGTGGTCCTCACCGGCAGCGTCTCGCGTGGGCTCGCCGACGAGCTGTCCGATGTCGAGATGCTCGTGGTCACCGAGGCGGAGGTCTCGCTCGAACGGGCCTTCGAGCTCGCGGCGGCCGCCGGCCTCGAGGAACGCGACACCTGGGGCGATCCCTCGACGCCGACACGGCGCGTTTTCGGGTACCTGGACGGCGTGGCGGTCGAGACGATCTGGTGGTCGCGAGACCTCGCCGAGGCGAACTTCAGCCGGCCGGGCGCCGATCAGGCGCTTCTGCACGGGATTCCCCTGCGGACGAGCGGTCTGCTCGCACGCTGGCAGGAGCAGCTCGCCGTCTATCCCGACGAGCTCGCGGCCGAGCGGATCGAGCAGGCAGCCGAGCGCTGGGGCGGCTATGCGCCCGGCGCCCTCCTGACGATCACCCGGCCCGACTGCTCGCTTGCCCGCATGGAGTGGCTCGTCGACTCCGCGCAGCGATTGCTCGCGATCGTCTTCGCGCTCAACCGGGAGCGGCAGCCGACGGCGAAGCGCCTGGCCGCGAACGTGGCGCAGTTGAGGATCAAGCCCGAGCGTCTGGCGGAGCGGATCGAGGAAGCACTCGCCGAGCCCGATCCCCGCACGGCCCTGCGCCTGATGGCCGAGCTCCAGCTCGAAGCGGTCCGGCTCGCGCCGGGCGGCCCGAACGTCGACCGCGCGCGAGGCTGGCTCGCCGAAGCCATCGCTGTGTTGCAGCGATGAGCGTGCTCGCCCTCGATGTCGGCACCTCCTCGGTGCGCGCGCAGCGGTTCGACGAGCACGGCGAGCCGGCCGGCGAGCTGCGACAGGAGGGGTATGCGACCGATGATCCCGCCGAGGTCGCATCGACGGTCCGCAACGTGCTCGACGGCGAGGAGCCGGACGCCACCTCGTGCTTCGCGCACAGCCTCATTGCCGTCGACGAGGACTGGAACGCGCTCACGCCGGTCCTCGGCTGGCGCGACACCCGCAGCGCCGGCGCGGCCGAGTGGCTCGCGCGCAGGCTCGATGCCGAGTCGATCCACGCGCGCACCGGCGCGTTCCTCCACCCGTCGTTCTGGCCGGCCAAGCTCGCGTGGCTCGCCGAGACGGAGCCCGAGATCTTCCGGCGCGCGGCCAGCTTCGTCTCCTTCGCCGACTACCTCCGTGGCAAATCCGAGACAAGCCTGGGGATGGCGTCGACGAGTGGCCTGCTCGACCTGACGTCGCTCGACTGGGACTCAGAGCTGCTCGGGACGCTCGGTATCGCCCGCGCACGGCTGCCGCGGATCGCGGGCGTCCCGCTCTGGCCGGACGCTGCCTGCTCGAACGCAGGCGCCGGGTGCACGGGACGCGAGCGCGCCGCGCTCATGATCGGCACTTCCGGCGCGCTCCGCGTGCTGTACGAGAGCGAGCGGCCGCAGCCGAAGCCGGGCCTTTTCCTCTACCTCGCCGACTCGCGGCGTGTCGTCGAGGGCGGCGCGCTCTCGGACGGCGGCAATCTCTACGAATGGATCGAGCGGACGCTCGCCGACGCTTCCGGATCCCTCGCCGACCGCGACCCGCGCGACCACGGCCTGACCTTCCTGCCCTTCCTGGGCGGCGAGCGCTCGACCGGCTGGAACCCGGATGCGCGCGGCACCGTCCACGGGCTCACGTTCGAGACGACGCCGCTCGACGTGCGCCAGGCCGCCTATGAGGGCGTCGCGTTCCGCTTCGCCGCGATCGCCGACCTCCTGCCGGAGGTGACCGAGCTCGTCGCCACCGGCGGCGGCTTGCTCCGCGACCGCGACTGGATCCAGATCATGGCCGACGCACTTGCACGGCCGGTCCACGTCTCAGCCGTACCGGAGGCGTCGCTCCGTGGCGCGGCGGTTCTCGCGCTCGAGCGCGCCGGGCACGAGGTCGTAGCCGCGCCGATCGGCGAGGTCGTCGAGCCGCGCGCCGACCGGGCCGACGCGTATCGGGTCGCGCGGGCAGAGCAGCAGAGGCTCTACGACGCGCTCGCGTGAGCCCGCGCCAGGCTGCGCGCGGCGGCGGCGATGCCGTCGGCGTCGATGCCGGCCTCGGCGAGCAGCTCCGCCGGCTTGCCCGAGTGCGGCATCTCGCGCACCGCGAGCTGCACGACCGACGGCCGGTCGTCGGCGTCGCCGAGCGCCGAGAGCACGGCCTCGCCGATGCCGCCCTCCACCCAGTGATCCTCCGCCGTGACGATCGGGCACGTCAGCGAGCGCAGCGTCTCGGCGTCGAGCGGCTTGATCGAGTAGAGGTCGATCACGCGCGCCTCGATCCCCTCCTGCGCGAGAGTCTCCGCCGCCTTGAGCGCCTCGTGAACGGTGATCCCCGCGCCGACGATCGCGACGTCGTCGCCCTGGCGCACGGTCCGCGAGCCGCCGATCTCGAACTCCTCGTCGGCGCCGTACAGGACGGGAGTCGCGGGCCGCAGCGTGCGCAGGTACGAGATCCCCTCGAGGTCGGCCAGCAGCGCGACGAGCTTCGCGGTCTGGTTCCCGTCGCACGGGTGCAGCACGGTCGAGCCGTGGACGGCGCGCATCGAGGCGATGTCCTCGAGCGCCATCTGCGACGGCCCGTCCTCGCCGATCGACACGCCCGCATGCGAGCCGCAGAGGCAGTAGCTCGCGCGACTGATCGCGGACATGCGGATGAAGTCGTAGGCGCGTGAGAGGAACGCCGCGAAGGTCGAGGCGAACGGCCGCCAGCCGAGCACCTGCATGCCGACCGCGGTCGCAACCATCTGCTGCTCGGCGATGTACATCTCGAAATAGCGCTCCGGGAGCGCGTCGCGGAACTCCTCCGCGTACGTCGAGTTCGAGACCTCGCCGTCGAGCGCGACGACGTCGCCGCGCGCCTTGCCGAGCGCAGCGAGCGCGTCGCCGTAGGCCTTCCGCGTCGCGACCTCCGAACCGACCTCGTATTGCGGCAGCTCGAGCGTCCCGCCCGGGAACTCGTGCTTCGCGGCGCCCGTCTCGGGCTTCGCCACCTCGATCTCGAGATTGCGGACGCCGCCGAGCGTGGCGATCACCTCGTCGGAGTGGTCGAGCGCCTTGCCGTGGAAGCCGTTCTTGTCCTCGACGTCGGGATCGCCCTTGCCCTTGACCGTCTTGGCAACGATCACGACGGGCTGCCCCGAGATGTCGATCGCCTCGGCGTAGGCGCGGTCGATCGCCTCGACGTCGTGGCCGTCGATCTCGATCGCGTGGCAGCCGAAGGCCCGCGCTCGATCGGCGTAGGAATCGAGATTCCAGCCGTGCATCGTCTCGCCGCGCTGCCCGAGCCGGTTCACGTCGAAGATGGCGACGAGGTTGTCGAGCTCGTAGTACGCGGCATGCTCGAGCGCCTCCCACTGCGAGCCCTCGGCGATCTCGCTGTCGCCGCAGAGCGTCCAGACGCGGAACGGGAGCCGGTCGAGCTTCTTGCCCGCGAGCGCGATCCCGACCGAGTAGGGCAGCCCCTGGCCGAGCGAGCCGGTCGCGACGTCGACCCACGGGATCCGCGGCGTCGGATGTCCCTCGAAGATCGAGTCGAACTGCCGGTACGTGAGCAGCTGCTCCTCCGAGATCGCGCCCGCGGCGCGGAACATCGCGTAGAGCAGCGTCGAGGCGTGGCCCTTCGAGAAGACGAGCCGGTCGTTGTGCGGGTCGTGCGGGTTGTCGAAGTCGTAGCGCAGGTATTTCGCGAGGAGCACGGCCATCAGGTCGGCTGCGGACATGCCCGAGGTGGGATGGCCGGAGCCCGCCTTCGCGGCCGGCCGGATCGCATCGACCCGGAGCTGTTGCCCCAGCTCCTGCCAGAGCTCGACGTCATTCATCGCTACGACCTCTCCCTTCGCCGGGTGCCGGAAAACCTCGGGGCGATTCTATGTACGGTCCGTCGCGTGAAAGTCGCAGTGGCTTTCGACCATCGCGGCGTCCATCTGCGCGAGCCGATCCTCGAGACGCTACGCGAGGAGGGACACGAGATCGTCGACCTCGGCACCGACACCGACGCGGTGCGCATCGACTACCCGGACAAGGCAGCCGAGCTCGGCGCCGCGATCAAGGACGGAGAGGCCGAGCGCGGCGTTCTCGTCTGCGGCTCCGGCGTCGGCGCCTCGGTGGCCGCGTGCAAGATCGCCGGGATCCGGGCAGCCATCTGCCATGACGTCTACTCCGCGCACCAGGGCGTCGAGCACGACGACATGAACGTCCTCTGCCTCGGCTCCGAAGTCGTGGGGCCGAGCCTCGCCGCGGACCTCGTGCGCACGTTTCTCGCGGCACGGTTCGACGGAGGAGAGCGTTACGCCGCCAGACTGGAGAAGGTGCGACGAATGGAAGAAGGGATGGCGAATGGCTGAATCGAGACTCGACAAGCTGAGCGCACGCGGGCAGTCCGTCTGGATCGACTACCTCTCGCGCGACCTGCTGGAGACCGGCGAGCTGAAGCGGATGATGGAAGAGGACGCCGTGGTCGGCGTGACCTCGAACCCGACCATCTTCCAGAAGGCGATCTCGCAGGGCAACGCGTACGACGAGCAGCTGAAGGAGCTGCTCGAGCACGAGCAGGATCCGAAGGAGATCTTCCTGCACCTCGCCGTGCGCGACGTCGAGAACGCGCTCGACCTCCTCGCGCCCGTGCACGAGGACAACGCCGAGGACGGCTACGTCTCGATCGAGGTCGACCCGAACCTCGCGTACGACAC
>Ga0070717_10004281_pt1 | contig 10289 bp, 7 predicted proteins | sample LARL113metaG_FD_71366 | JGI IMG/M metagenome (GOLD analysis project Ga0070717, IMG submission 71366) | Corn, switchgrass and miscanthus rhizosphere microbial communities from Kellogg Biological Station, Michigan, USA - LAR L11-3 metaG | ecosystem: Host-associated > Plants > Roots > Rhizosphere ... | reverse complement strand
GAATATCACGAGCCTGATCTGAGTTACATCACCGGAACCGCCGAGTCCATTGCGCCACATCTTCAACCTGGACAGTTGGTGATCCTCGAGAGCACGACGTATCCGGGGACGACCGAAGAAGTGCTGATTCCGATCCTTGAAAAGGGCAACAAGCAGGCATTGAAGGCGTCACGCGGAGATGCGACGAATGGGAAGTCGTTTTTCGTGGCGTTCTCGCCGGAGCGCGAAGATCCCGGCAACCAGACAGTAGCCCGGCGTGACATTCCGAAAGTGGTTGGTGGCCTGGATCAGACAGCATCTGAGCTCGCGTGTGCACTTTACGGAGCCATTTTCAATCGCACCGTGCCAGTCTCTTCACCGGCAGCGGCGGAGATGACTAAGCTGCTGGAAAACATTTATCGCTGCGTGAACATTGCGCTGGTGAATGAACTCAAGCTGCTCTCGCTGCGAATGGGGATCGATATTTGGGAGGTGATCGAGGCGGCTTCGACAAAGCCATTCGGGTTTCACCCCTTTTACCCCGGACCCGGTCTTGGCGGCCATTGCATTCCGGTAGACCCGTTCTACCTTTCATGGAAAGCGAAAGAGTGGGATTTCAACACTCGCTTCATCGAACTTGCGGGTCAGATCAACACCAACATGCCTTATCACGTGTTGGAATCGGTCGGACGGGCCCTGAATCAACACAAGAAAGCGCTGAACGGCTCGAAGATTCTGATCCTCGGAGTGGCCTACAAAAAGGACATTGACGATCTGCGTGAATCTCCGGCTTTGACGATCATTGAACTGCTGCAAAAAGAAGGGGCGCAGGTCAGCTACAACGATCCGTACTTTCCCGAAGTCGGGCGCGGGCGCAAGTACGATCTGGGAATGAAATGCACTCCGCTCGAGAACCTGAGCCAGTATGATTGCGTCCTGATCGTTACTGACCACTCGGATTACGATTACGAGCGCATTGTGAGGGAATCAAAGCTGGTGGTGGATACGCGCAAAGCTACGCGGGGAATTCAGAGCCCGAAGATTGTCCACTGCTGAGTGGTGTGGCACACTTTGGCGGGCCTGGGGGGCCGCCTCTACACGTAATCTAGCCGCCGGAGAGATTACTCGCCACGTTGGAAAAAGTGCTGTTCGCGTTGGTGCCGATCAACTTCACCGTGCCAATCACAATCAGCAGAATCACGGCGAGCATTACGGCATACTCGGCAATATCCTGCGCGCTTTCATCGCGCAAAATCCGCTGAACCGCTTGAAGGAATTGTTTCATTCGTATGCTTTCTCGGGGCGGAGGACCCCTTATTAGCTCAAGACTAAAAGCGTTACAAGGGATCATCAATAGCCCGAACGTGCCATAAAGCTCAGGCAATGGGCTTGAAGGGGAGCGCCTGGTTTACAGCGAAGAGGGCAAGTTCGAGCCGGGTAGATACTCCGACTTTGTCGAAGATATTGCTGAGATGATGTTTGACCGTATCTTCGCTGATTTTGAAATGCTGGGCAATTTCCTTGTTCGCATAGCCTGCAACTACTGCGGAGATGACTTCCAGCTCGCGGGGCGTTAATCCATATTTCTTCTTGCGGGCGTCGTGGCTGGAGGAATCAACCAAGCTGCGCAAATATTGGACGAGATTCGAAACGCTCTCGCGTCCGACCCAGTACTCGCCATTCATTACCGCGCGGATACTCTTGAGCAAAATCTGAGTTGCAGAGTCTTTCAGCACGACGCCGCGAGCGCCGAGTTGAAGGGCCTCCACGATCTGACCTTTCTCGGCGGCGGCGGTGAGCAGAATGACGCGGGCGGAGAGCGGTTCCGAACCCATTTCGCGGAGGGCTTCAAGGCCGGCGCGACGTGGCATTGCCAAATCGAGCAGCAGGATCTCAGGCTTCAGCTCGCGAACGAGCTTGACTGCGTCCACACCGTCACAGGCTTCGCCCACCACTTTGAACTCGCGCTCGGATTCGAGCAGACGCTTCAACCCATCGCGAAAGATTGGATGGTCGTCAGCAATGAGAATGCGGGTCACGCCTGGCCTTTAGTTTCAATGTTCATTTGTCAGCTAACGAGTTCAGCTTGCGGCACCAGGATTTCCAGCCGCGCGCCACCGCCAGGCTTTGATTCTATCGTGAGTTCGCCTTGAATCAGGCGAACGCGCTCGCGGATGATCGCGGGTACGCGGCCACTCGAGTCGAGTTCGGCTTGCGAAATTTTGCCCGTAAAGGGAAAGCCGGCCCCATCGTCCTCTACGGTAAGCTCCCATTTGCCGTCGGCTTCGACGAGCTGCACCGTGACCTGTTTTGCGCCGCTATGCTTGCGCACATTTACCAGCGCTTCCTGGACAATGCGAGCCAACTCACGGCAAACCGGCGATGGGAGGCTGATCTCGTCGGCTTCGATCAGGAAGCGCGCTCCGATACCGGTTTCGCGCTGAAACCGCTGGACCGCGTCCCGCAAGAAGCTCGGCAGTTTTTGCGCGTCAACTTCAGCAGATTTCATCTGTTGCATTAGCTCGCGGAGCTTTAGAACTTCTTCGCGAAGCAGATTTTGGATGCGCTCCAACTCAGCGGCCATGAATTCCGACCTTTGGAGCGGAGCGGGTCCTTGTGCGGAGTTGCCGTCGTAATTTCTGCGCAATACATCAACCTGCATTTCGACACCAATTAAGGACTGTACCGCGCCATCGTGCAGCTCGCGTACCAGGCGGGCGCGTTCTAACGCGCCCGCACGCCGCCGCAGACGACGCAATAGATACAGGTTGTAAACTGCGGGACTGACGTGGCGGACGAGATCCTGCAGGAAGCGCAACTCATCCTCGACGTTGGACATGAAGTGCGGCTCGAGCAGGAAAATTCTGCCGGCGAGTTCCTGGCCGACGGAAAACTGAATCGCGCACATCTCTATAAATGGATGAACTTCAGCAAAGCGCCGCATCAGTGCGGGATCGATGCTGCGCACCACCTCGCCGGAAGAATCAACTCCAAGAATGTTGAATTCCATTGCACTGCGGTGGCTGGTGGCGTACCAAGCGGACGCCACGCTCTCGCCCAAATAGGTATCTGCTCCCGAAGGTCCCGGATCAAGCCAATCGACTTCCTGAATTCCGCGCTCCACTTCGAGAGATCCGACGGAAATACGGGGGTTGGAACCCTCCCGCGAGACGATCAGCGCTCGCCGCGCACCGTATAGATTCATCAGTTCGCCGACGATTTGCGATAGCGCCGCTGCCATTCCAGAGTCCATGCGAACCATTCCGAGCATCCGGGTCGCAACTTCTTTTTCAGCACGCAGTTTCTTCTGTTGTTCTGCGAGATATCCGAGAAGAAAAGCCATTACCAATAAATAGATCGAGCGCACGAATAAGCGCTTGGGATCAAAATCGGCGATGTTGACTCTCACGATTTGCAGATGATGGTGAGCAAGCCAAATCCTGGTTCCTCCCACGCTGAGAACGATGCTGCCCAGCCAGAGCAAGGAAAGTGACGCAACCGCCGTCATCACCGTTTCCCAAAGGCCCCAGCGATATGCAGCAGCGGCAAGGACGAAAAGAAAGAAGAGGAAGAAAGGATTGCTCTGGCTGGTGGTGAACAGCGAAATCAAAGCCGGCCAGACAACGTCGCCCCCATGCACCAACAGACGAAAGGATGGGGTTGACTGCTGATGCCATCGCAGGAGCAACATGATCGCTGTACCCTGAGCGATGTAGATGGCTAAGAGTGCGTAAGCCCAAATGGAGCGAATTTCCGCGGGATCCATCCAGACGGCAATCAGTGCGGAGATGGCCAGGAACACTCTGGCAGTAGCCAGCCAGCGCTCGGTGCGCCGAATCTCCTCAGGACTAAGAGGCACCTGGTTCCGCCAAAGGGACCGGGGCCGCAGATGCAACGCGAATGGTGACGGTAAATGCAAGGAAGTGTCGAATGGATATTATGATTTCCGGCAAGCGATTGAGCAAGCGGAAGTTACAGAGCGGCAGTATTGGCCGTTAGAGGCTTGAGGTTCGGGTTACGCCAAGCTGGGCAGTATTACTGAAGTAACGCTGTACAGGACGCCTGAACGTCTAAAATCGCTCAAGGATGGGGTATGTCTAGGCGGGCGAAATTCTGGGGAGTGGGTTTAGTGTGCCTGGTCGTGCTGCAGGCGGCGGCATCCCTCTTTTTTCCCCGCAGCTTCGGCCTGGTGGCGCTCAGCGACACTGTGCAGTGCATTCTGCTGTGCTGCGCCGTGCTTGCGTGTGTTCCAAGTATTTTTCGTAACACCGGCCGCGCACGCCTTTTCTGGACTCTGATGTGCCTGGGATTCACTGCCTGGCTAACTTATCAACTCCTATGGACCTACATCGAAGTAGTTCAAAGAGCCGACGTTCCCAGCCTTTTTACTGGCGACATCATTCTTTTTCTGCACATTGTGCCGATGATGGCCGCCCTGGCTTTGCAGCCGGATGTGGAGCAACACGATCGCGACCTCCGGCTCGGGTCGCTGGATTTCGCGTTACTGCTGCTGTGGTGGGTTTATGTTTACGTCTATGCAGTTATACCCTGGCAATACGTGTATGCCAGCGAGGATGCCTATCAACACAATCTGAATTCTTCGTACCTGGTGGAGAAGATGGCCCTACTCGTCGGGCTGGCATTGCTCTGGCTGCGCAGCTCAGGTCGCTGGAAGACCATCTATGCCCATTGGTTCGGCGCAAGCCTGTTGTACTCTTTGAGCTCATTCATCGCTACCTGGGCGCTGGGTTGCAACACCTATTATTCCGGCAGCTTGTATGACTTGCCTTTAGTGGTCTCGATGGCATGGATCACGGTTCCGTGCCTTCTCGCGCTGAAAATGCCAGTGGGGAGAACGGGTGCAACCCGGTCGCTGCCTCGCGGAGTCTGGGCGGCGCGGCTGGGAATGATTGCGGTTTTCTCGCTTCCAGTTTTTGCCTGGTTCTCACTGTTTAATGGGCCCGGTGCGATTGCCAGACTTCTTCTGCGGCTCCACGCGCCGGGAACGCTGACCGCCGTCTCGCAAGAGTTGTTTGGTTTTGGCGGCGCGGTGCCGGCGCGGGTCCGCACATTCCGATTGATTCTGACGTTCAGCGCCATGCTAGTCATGGGATCGCTTGTATTCCTGAAGCAGCATCTGCTCGACATTGAATTGATACGGTTGCTTCGAGCATCGCAGCAGTCTTTTCAAGAATTGCAGATGCTTCAGACGCAGCTCGTGCAATCGGAAAAACTCGCATCGCTCGGTCAACTGGTTGGCGGTGCAGCGCATGAGTTGAACAACCCGTTGACGGCGATGCTTGGATATTCCGAACTGCTGGCGACAACCAGCCTCACGCCGGAACAGCGAACATTGGCCGAGAAGGTGGCGCAGCAGGCGAAGCGGATTCGGATACTTGTGGCAAGCTTGCTCAGTTTTGCCAAACAGTCCCCGACAGCGAAGTCTGCTCTCGACGTGAACACGATTGCGACCACTGCGCTTAAACTCTGCCAGCCCCAGATACGCGTCGCCAATGTTCAGTTTGTGACCAATCTGGCTGACTCGCTGCCGCGGGCAGAGGGGGACGCGAATCAGCTTCTACAAGTTTTTTCCAACATCATCAATAACGCGGCTCAAGCCATGTCGGGACGCGGCGGCATTCTGACGGTAACGACGTCGGTGAATGGAAATCGAATCAACGCCGAGTTCTCTGACACTGGGCCCGGAATGCTGGAACCGGACCGCGTGTTCGATCCGTTTTATACGACGCGTCCGGTGGGACAAGGATCAGGACTGGGGCTGAGCGCATGTTACGGAATTATTCAGGAGCACGGCGGGAAAATTACGTGCCGAAACAAGAAGGAAGGCGGCGCCGTTTTCCTGGTGGAACTTCCTGCAATGGAAAACGGGAAAGTTGCCGAACCACAGGCGCAAGCACAGGCGGCTAACTAGCAAGTTCGACGGTGCGTTTGAGCTGTCCACATGCGGCGTAGATGTCGCGACCTCGCGGCCGACGAATATAGGCAGGCACACCGGCGTTGGTCAGGATTTTCTGAAACTCAAGCACACGCAATTCTTCTGGTGTTTTGAACTCGATTCCGGGGCCGGGATTCAGTGCAATCAGATTAACCTTGGCCTTCAGCCCATGGATGAGTTGGGCCAGTTCGCGGGCATGCGACTCGGAATCATTGATTTCCCTCAGCAGCACATATTCGAAGGTGAGGCGCTCGCGATTTCGCAGCGGGAATTCGCGGGCGGCAGCTATTAGTTTCTCTAAATCCCACTTTTTGTTCAGCGGCATGATTTGCGTGCGGAGGGCGTCATTGGGCGCGTTCAGCGAAATTGCCAGCTTCGGACGCACCGGCTCGGCTGCAAGATCGTAAATTCTCGGCACAATTCCGGCGGTTGAAACCGTCATACGGGACTCAGCAATTCCGACCCCTGCAACCAGGAGCCGCACGGCTTTGATGAAGTTCTCAAAATTCAGGAACGGTTCGCCCATCCCCATGAACACCAAATTGACGCGGTCATTGGGCGGACTGACGTTCTGGTCGCGCAAAACGGCGATCACTTGTCCGACAATCTCACCGGCGGTCAGGTTCCGCTTCACGCCGAGGAGAGCCGTCAGGCAGAATTGGCAATTCACCGCGCAACCGACCTGGCTGGAAACGCAAATCGTGCTTCGCCTCCAGCCCCGGGAGGGTGTTTCGGATCCCCCGCGGGCAAGTTCCTCACCCGCTTCGCTGCCATCACCCGTTTCGCCTTCGTCCCCTTCCGGCATCCAGACGGTTTCAACAGTTTCGGAATCTGAAAGTTCGATTAAATACCGCACCGTTCCATCTGAAGATAAAAAGCGCTTTTGAATTGACGGCATTCCCACCGAAACGCCTGCGGCCCCGAGAGCCGCCCGAAACTCTTTGGATAGACTGGTGGCTTGGTCCAACGAAGGCACTCGCTGTGAATAGAGAGCATGGAAAATCTGCTGTGCCCGGTAAGCGGGTTCCTGGGCAGCCCCGACCATGGCCGCAAGTTCGTGTAAATCCAGGCCCAAAAGATTTTTTGGCATTTGCTGGTTCATCGCATCCAAAGCTCGGGAAGTCCCCACTTGGCACGCGGACCCTGCTATTTTAGCCGAGACTGGTTTTACAGGACGCGCCCGGTCGAAATAAGAGCTTTAGCTACAGCTACTTACGCCAGGTTTGGGCGTGGTATTCGCAAGTATGTGAAAATAAGATGATGGATGAGAGTCGCAGCATTCGGCGCGAGGTGATGCCCAACGGGCTGACCTTGATTACTGAAGAGATGAAGCACATTCGCTCCATCTGTATTGGGATATGGGTCAAGACCGGGTCGCGCGACGAGGATCGGGAATGGAATGGGATTTCGCACTTCGTCGAGCACATGGTTTTCAAGGGAACGCAGCACCGTTCGGCGGAGGAGATTGCCCGGCAGGTGGATTCTATCGGCGGCAACATTGACGCATTCACCGCCAAAGAATGCGTTAGTTTCAGCATGAAGGTTTTGGATGAGCACCTCCCGATCGCCCTGGATGTGCTGAGCGATCTGGTGCTAAATCCGGTGTTTGACGGCCAGGACATCACCCGCGAGCGGGGAGTGATTCTCGAAGAAATCAAGATGGACGAGGACAATCCCGACTACCTGGTACATGAAATCTTCACCCAAAATTTCTGGAAGGACCACCCGCTGGGCCGGCCGATCCTGGGCACGCGCGACACCGTGAAGCGCTTCGAGCGGACTCCGGTTTTTGATTTTTATAGACAGAGATTCATCCCGGGAAATGTCATCATCACCGCCGCGGGAAATTTGAACCACCAGCGATTTGTCGAATTAGTTACGAAACATTTCGAGAAGATGAAGCCGGCGAGCAACGGTTTCCATAGCGCCCCTCCGACGATTGTTCCGAAGATCATTCTCAAGAATAAGAAGTCTTTGGAGCAGGTACAGATTTGCGTTGGGGTGCCGTCTTACCCGATTACCCACGAAAAGCGGCATTCTTCTTACATTCTGAACACCCTGCTCGGGGGCGGTATGAGCTCGCGGCTTTTTCAGAATATTCGCGAGCGGCAGGGGCTGGCCTACGCGATTTATAGCGACTTGAATCCTTATCGCGACACTGGTTGTCTTTCCATTTACGCGGGGACATCGCGTGAATCGGCGGTAAAGGTTGTGGAGAGCGTAGTTTCGGAATTCCAGAAGCTGAAAGCTGAGCTGGTGTCTCCGGAAGAGTTGCAGCGCGCGAAAGACCAGTTAAAGGGCAGCTTGATGCTGTCTCTGGAATCCTCGACTGCGCGAATGTCAAACCTGGCACGACAGGAAATGTACTTTGACCGTTTCTACGGCTTGGATGAACTGATCCAAAAGATTGAAGCCGTGACCGCGGCAGAGCTGCAGGAGTTGGCCAATTTCTTCTTTCAGACCGAGAACATCGCGGTTACCATTCTGGGTAATCTCAACGGGCTGAGACTTACGCGGGAACAGTTAGCGTGCTAGCAAGCACTCGGCACTCGGCACTCAGCCAATGTGGAACTTTGAGCGTCCGACCGAGTGCCTATCCTTCCCGGAGTACAAAACTCCGCACAAAATAAAACGGGCGTCTCGACTCGGTAAGAGTCGCGAGACGCCCGGGCAGCCCTCCCCCAGAACTGCTCAATAAGAAGGTACTTTTCTGGCAAGAAATTGGGAATAGCACTAACGTGCTAAACCAGCCGCCCAAACGTGCCAACATCTGTGGAAAAGCTTGCCCAGCTTGGCTTCTGGCGACTTGACACTCAATGTGAAGTGGACCCCACCTACTGCCGATAATGCAGGAGATAGGCTCCTTCTCCTATCCCATTGGGAAATCATAATGTTCGCAATTATTGGAATCGTGGTCGTCTTCGGGGCAGTGGTTGGCGGATACCTGATGGAGCACGGCAACCTGAAGGTGCTGCTGCAACCGGCGGAATTGTTGATTATCGGGGGCGCTGGTGCAGGGACGGTGTTGATTGCCAATCCGATCCACATCCTGAAACAGATTGCTTCGGGCGTCGGGGTGGTCTTCAAAGGGTCGAAGTTTACCAAGCAGCGCTATATGGAGTCGCTCAAATTGGCGTATGAGTTACTGAATAAAGCCCGGCGGCAGGGGCTGATGTCGCTGGAGACTGACGTGGAGACGCCAGACCAGAGCCCAATATTTTCCAAGGACCCCGAGTTCCTGAAAGACCATCACGTACGCTATTTTTTTTGCGACAGCATGCGCATGGCAATCAGCGGGATGGACGCTTTCGAACTCGATCAGTTGATGGACCTCGATCTTGAAGTGCTACATCACGAAGCTACGCAACCGGTTTCATCTCTTTCCACAATGGCAGATTCCCTTCCGGGTTTAGGAATTGTGGCCGCGGTGCTCGGCGTGGTTATCACCATGGGCGCGCTGGGAGGTCCGCCGGAAGAGATCGGTCACAAGGTTGCGGCCGCACTGGTTGGAACTTTTCTCGGCATTCTTCTTTGTTATGGGCTGGTCGGTCCAATCGCGGCAAATATGGGAAAGGCGGCGGACGAGGAGCGCGCCTACCTCAACGTTTTGAAAGTGCTGATCATTTCATTCCTCAAGGGGACCGCTCCGATCATGGCGGTAGAAGCGGCTCGGCGGGCGATTCCCGGACATGTTCGGCCAACGTTCACCGAACTGGAGCAGGCTTGCCGTGGAGGCGGTTCCGCGGCCGCAAGTGCAGAGGCGCCCGCGACCGAGGCAGCTGCGAGCGGAGGATAAGCTGTTGGACGAAACTCGGCCAATCATTGTCATTAAGAAGAAGTCTGGGCATGCCGCCCACCACGGCGGCGCCTGGAAAGTTGCTTATGCCGATTTCGTGACCGCGATGATGGCATTGTTCATCGTGCTTTGGTTGCTCAACACCAGCAAACCTGTGCGCGAAGCGATTGCGGGATATTTCAGAGACCCTGCAGGGACCGCGGGCAAGCTCGGCACCAGCACCGCCGGACCGGGAGCGCAGGTCGTAGTCGCGAAAGACGACATGTCGAAGCTCAAGGAGGAACTCGAGAAGGCGATCAGCCACATGCCCAACTTCGACAAACTGAAAGATCAGATTGAAATCACAGTTACGCCGGAAGGATTGCGGATCGAGCTTCTGGAATCGGCAACCGGCACTTTTTTCGATCTCGGTAACTCCACTCCAAATCAAAATGGTAAAGAATTGCTGAATTTGCTGGCGGACGAACTCGGCAAATTACCGAACAAAATTTCTATCGAGGGCCATACCGATTCGAAGCCGTATAGCGGGAAGAGGAATTATGGGAATTGGGAGCTCTC
>Ga0070717_10004278_pt1 | contig 10294 bp, 5 predicted proteins | sample LARL113metaG_FD_71366 | JGI IMG/M metagenome (GOLD analysis project Ga0070717, IMG submission 71366) | Corn, switchgrass and miscanthus rhizosphere microbial communities from Kellogg Biological Station, Michigan, USA - LAR L11-3 metaG | ecosystem: Host-associated > Plants > Roots > Rhizosphere ... | reverse complement strand
TCGCGGATCGCCTGCAGGTCTTCAGTGATTTCCCGCGCCATCATCTCCAGGTAGCCGGCGCCAAACATGCCAGTGGTAGCGCGGAAGTTGGCCAGGCTCTCAAGCGTAACCGGGCGTCCACTCTCGTCCACCGCGCCGCGGGTGGGAAGGTTGTCTTTAGAACTAAAGGTGACAAAGTCAAAACGCTGGCCCAGGACAAAAACGCCAGTCGCCAGATCGCCGCCGCCACCGGGGATACCGTAGGGCTGGTTGTGGCATCCGGCGCAGGAATTTGCGTCCGGGCCGGAAACTCGGTTCCATCCTCTCGCGCCTTTAAGCGGGGCGGTGGGATCGGAAACGGGTTTGCCCGTGCCTTTGGTCAACGGACGGCCCGCGCCATCCTGATCAGTCCAGTTGGCGCAAAAGATCTTCTTTCCGTGGTCGATCAGTTGGAGCAGCGGGATGCGAAATTCATCATCGTCAGACAGATGATGGTCAATCGCGTGTTCCTGGCCGATTCGCGAGGTGTGGGAAGGCGACTGTGCGTGCACGCAGAGAGTGACAGGGCCGGCCAGAAGAAGATATCCGAATACTTGTTTGATGCTCATTCCTGTTTACCGCTTACAAATTGATCCTAATTGGCCAACCGTCGGCCCCGGCATGCGCCCGGAGCTCAACGAGCCGCGCTCAAAGCAAGAGTAATCACATCTCCGGCCTTGTTAATGATCCCGGTGGCGCTAACCAGAAAAACGCCTTGCGCATCGTACGCTTTCACTTCCACTATGCCCACCGGCGCATCGGTGATGGAAAAGTTCCCATTGGCATCGGTCGTGGTTTTGCCGGTATAGGCGGAGCTGCCTGAACTGGTCAGGGAAACCGCAGCATTCGCCAGAACAGCGCCATTGAGAGTCACGTTTCCGTTCACCGTGCCTGTGCCCGGAGCTTGCGCCCAGGCTGCGGACAGAAGAAAAATCATTGAGGCGCTTGCGATCAGCACGAATCTCTTCACCATTACCCCCTTCAAGATAAAGATCGCCATTTCCATGTTGTGCTTTTACCTCACGCTGTTGCCGTAGGCGACGACGTTCGCCGCGTAATTCTGCATGTTCGTGAAGATCCCGCCGGAGCCTCCAAGATAGAAATCCAGCGGTATGGTTGAGTACATCACTGTCCCCTGGCCAAACGGATAGGAATACAGCACCCAGTGCGTCGGATCACCCGTGCTCAGGAATCCCTTGGCGCCCGCGGGAACGCTGCTCGCCAGAATCCAGCCATGGCTGGAGAAATTGCCACCGTCGAGCGACGTGTTCGTGATGATTCCTCCCGGACCGTTCGTCACAAGGGTGGTGTTATCCAGGATGTTGATGTTCGCCGGGTCAGAGAAGTCCCTCACGATGGTTCCGGGTGTGCCGGGCAGCACACTGGAGGCCGAACTGACGTTTCGATCATGCAAGATGAAGACGCCGCCAGCAGAGATGAAATTCCTGATCTTGGGCAAATTGTTGATAAAGATGGAAGAGAAACCGCCGTTGTCCGGGTTCTGGAAGAAAAGAACACCGAACTGGCTCAGATCCGCTGTATTCAGATCGCCCACGTTCACTGCTTGCAGTCCGGCAGTGGTAATGGGTTTTATCTGATTTGATGAACCCTGGTTCAACGTAAGGTCGTAATATCCGACGATGCTATTGGCACGAAGAACAATATCGCCAACATTCGTCACGTCTCCGGGCACCGGGTTTATCGCGGCGGAGTGGCCATTCAGCCGTTTTCCGCCAACCACGGCGGTTGCACTTACGGTGATGGCACCGCGAACCGTGGGAACTCCAGGGATCGAGAATGTTCCGTCCACGGCCGAGGTCGCAGTGAAGGAGTTGAAAACCGTGAGAGTGGCGCCGGCGATCGGCAGGCCGGTGTTATCCAGGGTCCTGCCGGTCACTGTGGTGAGAGGATCAGGAATTACATTGACCGTTACCGTGGGCGCATTCCCGATGTTTCCGCCGAGATCAACCGCCACAGCGTCCAGGTTGAGCGGGCCGAGTGCGGAAGGCGCGGTGAAAGTGAACTCATACGGCAGGGACGTGGCCGTGAATACTATTGTTCCATTCACCAGGAAATTCACCGCAGCCACGCGCACATCGTCGGTAGCGGTGACCTGTATGCGGACTGTGGAGCCGGCGATGACAGAGCTTCCCGCTGCTGGCGCTGTAATCGTAGCGACCGGCGGGATGCCTTTGTCATCCACCAAGGCCAAATACTGGCCAATATAGAGACGGCTATCGCCAACCGATCCGCCCTTGTTCAGGTTGCTATGCTCAGTCGCAATGTAAGCGTAGTTCCCGTCCACGGCGATGCCCATGGTGTTGTCATCGCGCGCGGTGAAGTTCAGAATGGCGCGCGGCTGCAGAACTCCCGGGTTCGTGATGTCAACGATAGGAATTCCGTTCACGAAGAAAACGTCTCCGCCCAGAGCGAAATTGCCGGAAAGCTTGATGTCATTGAGGCGTCCGCCCAGGCTCAGCGGAGTGTTGGAAACAACCACCGGGGCCGCCAGGTTGGAAATGTTCACGGAGGTCATGCTGTTGGCTTGATCGGCCACCAGCACAAAGTTGCCGCGAATTGCCGTTTCGCGGGCATCGCCCGTGACTACGCTACCCTGCACGACGGGCGCGGCCGGGTTGGTTACATCGACCAGGATGAGCCCTGAACCGCCAGCAGCTACGGCCGCCAGATGACGGGTTGCATCAACATCCACCCCCCATACGGTCCCGGAAAGAGGCAGCGATCTGATAACTGTCATGGCCGAGGGACTGGTTACATCCACCAGCACCAGGCTGTTGCCATTGGCCACATAAACTGTGGTTCCGCGCGGCGCTACATCCAGGGCGTTGCCGCCAGTGCTTACGGTGCCAAGCAATTTTGGAGTAAGCGGATTTGTTACGTCTACTGCCGCCAAGCCTGAAGTGCCCATGGCTACGTAAGCAATGTTTCCAGCCAGGGCAACGTCATTGGCGTTTCCGGTGATGGCGAGCGAACTTACAACCGCCGGATGGGTTCTGTCAGATGAAACGTTGACGACCTGCAGTCCTGAACCGCCGGCTGCTATGAAAGCAAAGTCACCGGACACGTCCACGGAATTGGCAAAGCCGGGGACCGCCACGAAAGATACAGCCGTGGGTGAGAAGCTCTGGACCGATCCCGCCGTGTTGGCGCTATGCCCATGGTTGGTGGCGGTGACAGTGCAAACACCGTTCGAGCCGGCAAAGACGTTTCCGTCAGGCGCGCCGAAATTGCAAATGGAAAGATTGCTGGAAGAGTAATTCGTTCCGCGCTGTGTGGACGTGAGGTCAAGCGTCGTCTTGCCATCAATCAGGTGGCCGAGTACCGACAACTGCTTTGAGGCCTGGCCAATGATGGTATTCACCACCAGCACGAATGTGCCCGGCTTCACTTCAAGCGATTGCACTGCCTTGGCCAGATCGAAGCTGGCAGCGTTCAGAGGATCGGTGCCGGTGGCGATCTCCACGCCGTCCGGAATGCCGTCGCCATCAGTGTCCGCGACCAGCGGATTGGTGTGATAAATATTTACTTCGTCCCCATCGCTTAGTCCATCGCCATCGGTGTCAGCGTTGTGGGGATCGGTGCCGAGCTGGAACTCCTGAAGATTGGTGAGTCCGTCATGGTCAGGATCGGCCAGCGCGTCCGTGGGATCATTGGGATTCAGGCCGTGGGCAATCTCGTAATCGTCGGGAATGCCGTCGCCGTCAGAATCAGTTCCGCCGCCAAACAGAACATGAATGGAGAGCAGGGCAGAGGTGCCTTCATTGGTGGCCTGCACAACAACATTCCCTGTATGGACAGCTGTCACTAATCCTTCAGGGGTAATGGTGGCGATAAACGGATTGCTGATGGTATAAGCCGTGCCCGTGCCGGAGGCTGTCACGTCCGCCCCCGTGCCATCGGCAAAAGCGGCGGTCACGTTGAGTTGCGCCACAGCTCCCGCGGTGGTCAGCGTAGTAATGGGAGTATTGATGCTGAGGCCGGTGGGAATAGGAGTGGTGGCGCCCAGTTTGATAGGGGGGAGCGTGACTGAACCATTCGTGGGAAGGGTGAAGAAGTCCGACTGGCCGGATTGTGTCACTCCATTCTGCACGCACGTAGCTCGCGCCCGCACCTGGCCGAAGTTGGCAGGGATGTTGGGAAGGACCCATGTACCGTCGGGATTCACCGAAACATTGCGGTTCAACACGCTGACCACGCAGTTCTCATTCAGTTGGGCGCAAGCTGGAAGTGCAGCCGCAATGAGCCCCCAGGTCAAAACTAAAACCACGCGCAAGATCTTAAATCTCTGCTGATGGGATTCCATGCACTTCCCCTTTCTCGTAGTGAAATCCAGGTATATCCCCAAGGGCTCCGGATCGAAATGAATCATGTTTTGACCTTGCCGCGGGCCATCCTCTTCTGAATCAGCGTGAGGACCGCTGCAAGCAACGCGGTATTCAGCACGACAAATATCGTTTCAATGAGCACGTTATTGTTGTATTCGTCTCTAAGCAAGTGGGAATTGGCATCACGGAATATCCAACTCCACGGCAATGCCAGCAAAAGAAGCGGCAATCCCGCGAATTCCGAATGAGCAGGGTCGTACGCGCCCTTGCACCACGCATACACCGCAGCCATCAAGCCAAGTCCCGCATAAATCCATACCAAGATAAAGAGCACCCGCATTCAGTTCCTCATCGTCTTTTCGCAGCCGAAAGCTTCCGCTCAAGGCTGTTGGGCCCGCAGCACCTTGAAAACCTGGCGTTGGTCCAATTCCTTTCCAACAATCAGTTGCGTCAATGGGATGACGAACTCATGTTGCGACGGAAGCAAATCGAAATTCCAAAGCCTCTGCCATTGCACAGAAGGTTCTTCAAAGATTCTGCTGGAGACGAGGGCGCCCTCCCTGCTGAGCGCGCCAACCCATAAACGATGCTTCGCATTTCCTCCCGCCACCAGGAGAGTGCCGTTGTTCATGGCCAGCAGCCGCCATGGCGCATTGATCTTGAGCCCGGACTGGATTTCGGTTTCCCATACCGGGGCCAGGCTATCGTCAATCGCACGAACCACGGCTTTCCAGTCGGTCGTTCCAGTAACGGAATAGACGATCCCGCAACGGCTAGCGCTGGAGCAGGAGATGACGCCGCCCTGTCCCGCGAATTTCGTTTTTGTCAGCACTTCGCCTTTTTCGCTGACCTTTGCAAGCCATGTTGTCGTCTTGCCCGAATCGTCGAGATGTTCTCCGAGAAGAATGAAAGTGTGGTCCGGCAAACTGATGCCATCGGTCAACACCGTTAAGTCTTGATCCGCGATGAAGGAGCTCGCTTGGAGCTCTCCGCTGTCGTTCAGTTTCGCCAGCAGCCCGCGGCCTCCCGACCCGCCGACAAGAATGATTCCGCCATTGGCGTCCTGAAGAACTTTGGCAACAAATGAGCCGCTCGGGAGGCCCTTCACCGGTTGACTTGACACTGTTTCTCTTGTGTCTGCATCAATAGAAAAGAATGCCGTCCCCGCAGCAGATCCCACGAGAAGCCCAAGCTTTCCGTTATTGAGGGCAACCAGTCCATAAACACGGCTTTCAATCGTCTGCGAACGGTTCAGGGGTGGCGCGACAGTCAAGTCGATGTCGCGCAGTTTCTTGCCTTGGGCGTCGACCCGCCACAAATGGTATTGCTGCGGGCCGGCAAGCTGCCCGTGTGGGCGGATGCCTACAAGAGTCCAGAGATCCTGGGCCCGGAATACGCTGGATTTGTATTCATACTCCTCACTGTCGCTGCGAAATGTGGTATCTGAAGAGACTGAAAACGGCTGCTGTTCGTGCGGCGTTTCCCCGCGCGCGGCGCCAGCAGTCCCCAATAGCGCGGCCAGCAGATAAAGTGCAAGCTTGTTCAAGTTCTTATTCATAAATCAGTTTCCTTACGGGCAGCACTTGCAGTATTGCACCTGCCGCTCCTTCCAGGCTTTTGCGCCAAACTTATCCAGGCCGAACTTATACAAAGTTGAGAAGGTGAAGCAATCTGCCCGCTCGTCAAAATAGGTTCTCAACGTAAGCAGATCTCCAACCACGCACTTTGCTATTGCCTCTAATCCTGAGTACGGGCAACTAGAGGTTGGGTAAGCTTTGGTACAGACCGCGTTCATGTCATTAAACATTGCCGTGTTGCAGGCAAACTCATCTGACTTACAAGTTTGGTAACAGATATCGTGCTGGTTACAGGGCAGTGGAAGGGCGGCACCCGCATTCGGGATGGGCGCGCTATCGCCGCCCTGGTCCTGTCCAAAACTCGTGCTGCCCAGCCCAAGGATGCCGCCGGTGGGATCTTGCACACTCAGTCCCGGTGTGATCAATGCAAGGATCCCCGGAACAGAGCACCCATCCACCGCATGCAGGCGGTCGTTTTGGGTGCGGTTGGGACAGTTCGCGATGAGCGAGTCAAAGTCAGGAGCCTGTTTAGGAATGGTGCTCCCGTCTTTACAGCACCCGTTCCCGGAACTGCTTGTCTGCCCGTTCTGCGCCGTATCTGTCACGCAGCTTGATCCTGAACATTTTTGGCAATCCGGACAAGTTCCGGCGCTCCCAGTGCTGTTTGGATCGCCGCCGCAATGCCAACCTGCCTTGAGCACTCCCACTCCGGGATCTGACTTGATGACAGAGCCGTCATCGCTGACGGTCGCGGTGCCGATCGCCACGAAAGATGCAAGATCGTGGTCGTAGGAATACATCTCGGTCACGGCGCGTGGCGCCAGACCATCTACGTTTGGAATGGTCATTGCGGCAGGAGGATTGAACATGGTCCCCACCGGTTGGATGGTGACGACGAAACGTGGCTGCTGTCCGAAGCCTGGCACCATGGGGACTTTATCCATGTTGACTGGCGTGACGGTCACGCATCCCGTGTGCGAACCACCAGGGAAGGTGGCGGAGCCGGGAGCGATAGTCAATGAAAAACCCGGTACTTGGGAGACTGTGAGCGTGCCCCCCGTGCTGGGGGTAACGCACAGCTTGTTGGCCGGGTTCAACTGCGGTAGATAAATGGGTGAGCCCACGGTATTGTTCTGCCCTGGAGTGGTGATGATGTCATATTCTAGAGTTGGCCATACACCCGGTCGGGTCGCTGTGCCGCCATCCGCCATGAGCTTGAATACGCCAACGGGGGCCGGCTGAATTGTGAACTGGCCTTCACCGTCCGTCACCACGGGCGTTCCCACCTGCTGCGGAAGATTCCCGCTCGGGCCCTGATTCAACTGGAAGAGCCGCATCGTTACGCCGGGAATTGGCTGATTGCTGTTATCGAGCACCACGCCGGAAATTGCCGTGGCCGCGGCCGGCCCCTGTGTTCGTCCGGTGGCGGTAAAGGCTACGGGAAAAGCTGCATTGCCAGGGAACGTCGCTTCTAAAAGATTGTTGTTGATGCCCGCATCGGGCCCAAGAGTGAGGGTGGCCTGTACTCGGCCATCGCCGTCAGAATTCAAAGTAACGGAAGGCTGGCCGTTGATATTCCCTGCGCCCTGTTTCACCGTGAACGTTACGGGGACTCCGGGAATGCGGTTGTGGCCTGCATCCGTTACTACAGCGATGAACGGCAGCGGCAAGGATTGGCCGACCACGCCAAACTGGTTGTTGCCGGAATCCACGTTGATCAGCGTAGCGCCGGACGATACCGCGGACTCGCTGAACACGGCTGTGGCAGGCACCCCGGTGGTTGATGCTTCCACTAGATTATTTCCCGCGCCGGCGTGCGAGCCAAGAGTGAACTGTACAGATGCCTGTCCTTGCGCATTCGTATTCACGGCGATGTCGCTAAGGCCGGGGTTGGTCGATCCTAACTTGCCGTCTTGCGCGGTGACCCGGAAGACAACGGGAACATTCGCTACGGGCTGTCCTAACGCGTTCACTACCTGCGCCACAAGAGGTTGCGCCAGTTGTGTGCCAATCGTCCCCGATTGGTTATTGCCGGAGAACACTCTTACCGCAGGCTGACCCGGTGCCTGTCGCACCACGGTCACCGTTGTCGTGGCCTGGTTTCCAGCGGCGTCCACGGCGGTCGCGTGAATCAGGTTCGGTCCCACTACCAAGGGAATATTTGAGACGCTGAAACTGCGGTTGGCGACCTGTGCCGCCACGCCATTCACTTTCACCGTAGCCTGCTGCGGATTTACCGTTCCGACCACAATGTCATTCACAAGGCCTGTCACGGTCACACTTCCGTCCGGGGTCACAGAGCCATCCAACGGCGCGTAGATCGCCACGTGCGGCGGAGTTGTATCCAGGTTTATCTGGACGCTGGCCGTATCTGTAGATCCATCAGGGTTGGTGACAACAGCAGTTATGGTGCTGATGCCCTCCTGTGCAGGCACGGTGGCGAGAAAACTGTTGCCGCTTACCGGCGCCGCGATCCCGTTGACCAACACATGCGCTGCGGGATCAACTACGGTTCCGGTCACATTAATCGGGCTCTGGTTGAACAGCGCCGAATTTACGGGAGAAGTGATCGTGATCTGCGGTGGCTTCACAAACGCAACTGTCGTTGTTGCAGAGATGAAATTCCCGGCCACGTCTGCTGCTTGAACCTGAATTGAGTTTGTTCCCGCCACCAGCGGTCGCAGGCAACTGAACGACGATCCCGTCACACTTGCAGGGCTGCCCCCACACGTGACTGTGGCCAATCCGGAACTGGAATCGCTTACAGTGCCAGTGATCGTAATACTGGAAACGCCAACCGTTGTTCCTGGGGACGGTGAAGCAATTGTCAATATTGGCGGCGACTTATCCAGACTAACCGTGTTGTGTGTGCTTGCCGCGTTGCCGGCAATGTCAGTTGCTGTGCCGGTGATTACTTGGTTGCTGCCCTCTGTGCTTACCGATGTGGGAGGCGGGCATGATGCTACCTTCGAGAGTAAATCCGAGCACGCGTAGGCGATGGCGACATCCGAATTGTTCCACCCTGCGGCATTAGGCGCCGGGGTGACCAAGGCCGAAATTGAAGGTGCGGTTCTATCGATGTTTAGCGTTACGCTGGTGCTGGCTGTGTTGCCGGCCTTGTCTACGGCTTGCCCGGAAATGGTTTGGTGGGCTCCATCGGTGCTGAGCGTTGCTGGCGGCGGACAGCTTGCGATTCCTGAAGTTGCATCGCTGCATGTGAAAGTGACCGTGACAGTAGTTTTGTTCCATCCGGCTGCATTGGCTGCCGGGCTGGCCAGCGCCGTGATCACCGGCGGATCATTGTCAATGCCCAGGATGTCAATCGAAAGCGTCCCTCCGGGCGCGCCGCGGACCTGCACGTCAATCTGGTTTGAGGCCAGCAACGTAATAGGCTTATCAACCTCGGCCACGTTCTGGTTCAAATCATTCGGCGCCACGATGATGACGCCGTTGACGGTAACGGTAGTGCTGGAAACCCTGTCGGTAGCGGAATCGACCAGCCCGCCATTATGCAATCGCAGGGTGTACTGCGTATTGGGATTCAGTACGATGAAGGTGTTCGTCACCGTTACGGGATCGCCAGTGGCGCGGACATAGACTTGAGGGCCAAAGGCGGTGAAAGTTCCCGCGAAGCATGGCGTCCCAAGCAGCGCTAGCAGCAGAACCATCAAAATTCTATGGACACCGTACGGCAAGAAGCGGGCAGAGTTCGCCATCTGACTTCCCTCTCTGTGTACAAGATAGGGGCCGGGTACAAACTTTGTTTAGTAAAACACTGGCAAGATACGGGCCAGCTCTCCTTAGGTTGGGTAAAGAATATGCGGGACATTATACTTCTGCTGAAGTGTTGTCAAGAAAATAATCCCAAGAAACTGCGCGGGAACGAAACGAGTGAATGCGTGCTAATTAATTTCTACCTTTTTAGTCATGCTATAGCTGTCAAATAGTTTGACTACCCGTATTGTGAAGAACTGGAGCAAGCTGGAGCACTCACGTCGCAATATAAGCGTTTGTTGCGTTTGTTCCAGGAATTCACAGTCAAGGTACAGGTTTAGGAAAAACAAAAACTCATTTCAGCCAGTGCAAAAACGTCAGTTCGAACGAACAGCTTTTGGGAACGTAATGCTCCTGTCCGTCAACAGCATTCTTGCAGCTAGTATCGACATTCCCGGTCTCTTCTCCCAAAAAACTTGCATCGAGAAATGAAACCGAGTTCAGAAAAGCTCGGCGGGAAATTCTGTGACAAGGCCGAAAAGTGAGTGCGGCCCTCAGCGCAGTTCCCACGGCAGACCGTGTTGTCGGCTTCACTTCTCAAATACATGAATTCATCGAGGGGCAGGTGTACGCAGCCTC
>Ga0070717_10004276_pt1 | contig 10296 bp, 8 predicted proteins | sample LARL113metaG_FD_71366 | JGI IMG/M metagenome (GOLD analysis project Ga0070717, IMG submission 71366) | Corn, switchgrass and miscanthus rhizosphere microbial communities from Kellogg Biological Station, Michigan, USA - LAR L11-3 metaG | ecosystem: Host-associated > Plants > Roots > Rhizosphere ... | reverse complement strand
CGAGCTGGCGGCGCGGGGCCTGATGGCGATGGTGGAGCCGTTCATCTGCCAGCGGGCGGACGGCCGGGTGCGCAACAACCTGTCCGCCGACGCGGTGGTGCGCTCGGCCGCTGTGGCCGCCGCGCTCGGCACCACGTCGGCCTACACATGGCTCAAGCTGCCGGTGGTCGAGGACATGGCTCGGGTGGCAGCCGCGACCTCACTGCCGATACTCCTGCTCGGCGGGGAAGCGTCGGCCGACGACGGCGCGGTCGTCGACCGCTGGCGGATCGCGCTCAAGCTGCCGACCGTGCGCGGCATGGTCATCGGCCGGGCCCTGCTGTACCCGCCGGGCGGCGATGTCGCCTCCGTCGTTGACCGGACGGTGGGGTTGCTGTGAACGCCAGGCATATCCGCGCTAGTGGCCGCGACCTGCTGCTCGCGCCGGCCGACGCGGGCCTGTCCCGCTGCGGACTGCGGGTACTCAGCCTGGCCGCGGGACAGGTGCGGCGGCTGCGCACCGCGGGCGAGGAGATGATCGTGCTGCCGCTGGCGGGCGGTTGCGAGGTGACCTGCGACGGGCACCGCTTCGGCCTGGGCGGGCGGGCCAGCGTGTTCGGCGGGGTGACCGACTTCGCCTACCTCCCGCGTGCTGCCCGGGCGGAGATCCGCTCGGTCGGCGACAGCCGGCTGGCGCTGGCCTCGGCTCGCTGCGAGCGGCGGCTCGAACCGCGCTACGGCCCGGCCGGCCAGGTGCCCGTGGAACTGCGCGGCGCCGGCTGCTGCAGCCGTCAGGTGCACAACTTCGCCGCCGCGGACGTGTTCGGCGCCGACCGGCTGATCGCGGTCGAGGTGCTCACGCCCGGCGGCAACTGGTCGTCGTACCCGCCGCACAAGCACGACGAGAACGTGCCCGGCGAAGAGGCCGTGCTGGAGGAGATCTACTACTTCGAGGTGGCCCGCGGCGGGATCGGCTACCAGCGGGTGTACGGTACCCCGGGCCGTCCCCAGGATCTGCTGGCGGAGGTGCGCACCGGCGACGTGGTCACGATCCCGCACGGCTGGCACGGCCCGTCGATGGCCACTCCCGGCTACGACCTGTACTACCTCAACGTAATGGCCGGCCCCGGCGAGCGCGCCTGGCTGTTCCGCGACGACCCGGCGCACGCCTGGGTGCGGGATACCTGGGCCGGCCAGCCGGCCGACCCGCGGCTGCCGATGACCGGCTCCGGCGGGACGAAGGACAGCCCGAACGAGACGAAGGACAGCCCGAGCAAGACGAAGGACAGCCCGAACGAGACGAAGGACAGCCCGAGCAAGACGAAGGACAGCCCGGGCGAGACGATGACCCGCCCCGGCGGGGACGCGGGGTGAGCGCGATGGAAACGGTCCGGCTCACGGTGGCCCAGGCGCTGGTGCGGTTCCTGGCTGCCCAGCGCAGCGAGCGAGACGGGATCGAGCACCGGCTGGTCGCGGGCTGCTTCGGCATTTTCGGCCACGGGAACGTGGCCGGGATCGGGCAGGCGCTGCTGGAGACCGAACTGGAGGATCCCGCGGCGCTGCCCTACTGGCCGGGCCGCAACGAGCAGGCCATGGTGCACGCCGCCGCCGGGTTTGCCCGGGCCCGCAACCGGTTGTCCACCCTCGCCGTCACCTCCTCGATCGGCCCCGGTGCGACCAACATGGTCACCGGGGCGGCGCTGGCCACGATCAACCGCCTTCCTGTGTTGCTGCTGCCCGGCGACATCTTCGCCACCCGCGCTCCGGCACCGGTGCTGCAGCAGCTGGAGGACCAGACCTGGCAGGGCGCCTCGGTCAACGAGACGTTCCGCCCGGTGTCGCGGTACTTCGACCGCATCGAGCGCCCCGAGCAGCTGCCGTCGGCCCTGCTGAGCGCGATGCGGGTGCTCACCGACCCGGCCGAAACCGGCGCGGTCACCCTGGCCTTGCCGCAGGACGTGCAGGCCGAGGCGCACGACTGGCCGGCGCAGCTGCTCGCCCCGCGGGTGTGGCCGGTCGCCCGGCCGGTACCCGAGCCGGCCGCGCTGGCCCGGGCGGCCGCCCTCATCCGGGAGAGCCGGCGGCCACTGATCATCTCCGGCGGGGGCACGATCTACGCCGAGGCCACCTCCGCGCTGCGCGGCTTCGCCGAGGTCACCGGGATCCCGGTGACCGAGACGCAGGCCGGCAAGGGCTCGCTGCGCTACGACCACCCGCTCGCGCTGGGCGCGATCGGCGCTACCGGCACCGTGGCGGCCAACACGCTGGCCAGCCAGGCCGACCTGGTGATCGGGATCGGCACCCGGTACTCCGACTTCACCACCGCGTCCCGCACCTTGTTCGTCGACCCCGGGATACGGTTCGTCAGCCTGAACGTGGCGGGGTTCGACGCCTACAAGCTGCCCGGCGTCGCGCTGGTGGCCGACGCCCGGGCCGGCCTGTACGCGCTGACCGGCGCGCTGCGCGGCTGGCGTACCGAGGCGGCCTACCGGGAGCGAGTGCGCCGGCTGGCCCTGGAATGGGACGAAACCGTCGAGCGCGCCTACCACCTCGGCCACGAGCCGCTCCCGGCCCAGTCCGAAGTCATCGGCGCGGTCAACGAGGTGGCCGCGCCGGGCGACGTCGTGGTGTGCGCGGCCGGGTCGATGCCCGGCGACCTGCACAAGCTGTGGCGCAGCCGGGACCCCAAGGGCTACCACGTGGAGTACGGGTACTCCTGCATGGGATACGAGATCGCCGGGGGCATCGGCGCGGCGATGGCCGACCCCGGTCGCGAGGTGTTCGTGATGGTCGGCGACGGCTCCTACCTGATGATGCCCGGCGAGCTGGTCACCGCGGTCCAGGAGCACATCAAGATCATCGTTGTGCTGGTGCAGAACCACGGGTTCGCCTCGATCGGCGCTCTGTCCGAAGGCCTGGGGTCGCAGCGATTCGGCACCGCCTACCGCTACCGCGACCCGGGCAGCGGGCGGCTGGACGGCGGCCAGCTGCCGGTCGACCTGGCGGCGAACGCGCAGAGCCTGGGCGCTACCGTGCTGCGGGCCCGCACGGTCAAGGAACTCAGGGCGGCGCTGGAGGAGGCGAAGACGCACCGGGACGGGCCGGTGGTGGTGCACATCGAGACCGACCCGCTGGCCCCGGCCCCCGACAGCCAGGCGTGGTGGGACGTGCCGGTAGCCGAAGTCTCGGCGCTGGATTCCACCACGCGGGCGCGCGCGGCCTACGACGAGAACAAGCCGCGGCAGCGGCCGTACCTGTGATCAGGACCGGGCCCGCACGGCACCCTGGCCGCCGGTCAAGGCCCGGCACACGGTGAGCCGGTCGCCGGAGGCTATCCGGATCAGCCGGTGCGCGCGGTCAGTGCCGCGCCGAGCGGCTCGGCCAGCCCAGGCACCGACATCAGGCCCATGATCGTGGCGCTGATCGCCCGGTCGACCACCGCCAGGATTTCCGCCGCGGTCCGTTCGGGCTGGTCGTTCCACTGGGTGAGCGTCCGCACCCTGGCCCGCCGGACGTCAGGCGCAGGGATAGCACAGGGAAGCGGCGCGCCCGGGTGGCCCCAGGAGACCCACAGTGCCTCGTGCACGGCGTCAACGGCCCGGCCGACGTGCGAGGCCGCGTCGGGCTGCTGCGACCCGGCCCGCACCAGGGCGCCGACCAGGCAGACACCGTCGACCCGATCCGGGTGCCCGCCCGCGGCCGCGTAGCCGGTGACCAGCCTCGGGGTGCCATCGCCCAGGCTCTCCGTCCACCAGCCGCCCTGCACCCAGCCGGCCTCAAGCTCAGCGCGCGCGCCCTCGAGCACCGCCAGCTGCCGGTCCAGCCGGGCCGCCGCCAGCTCCGCATCAGGACCCGGCATCAGCCACTGCCACACCCGCCGCCACCGGCCCGGTCTACGGGCGCCGTCACCGCCGCGGCTGCCCGGGGCCGCCGCCTCACGAGACACCATCGGACGCGCCCCGGCGCGCGGCGTCATGTCCGTCGTGGTCACTCTGGCAGTTTACGGTTCCGGCCCGCTCATCGCAGCCGGCCGGGCCGCAATCCGGCCCGCTCGTTCAGCCACCGGCCGTTCTGTGTGATCGCTCGTTCTGCGGGTACGATCAAAGCGCAAGCACACGGGAGCTCGGGCGTACCGGGCTGAGAGGGTGGCTGGCCGCACGGCGCGCGCCACCGACCGTCCGAACCTGACCGGGTAATGCCGGCGTAGGGAGATGAGGTAGCCGTGGCGGGCACGGCGGATGCCCTCGCTGTCGAACTCCGGGATGTGGCCAAGTCCTTCGGCCGGGTCGCTGCCCTGGCGGGCGTCAGCCTGTCGGTCGCCCGGCACTCGCGGGTCGGGATCGTGGGGCCCAGCGGCGGCGGCAAGACGACCATTCTCAAGATCGTCGCCGGCCTGCTGGACGCGGATTCCGGGCTGGTCCGGGTCGGGGACGCCACCTCGCCGCCGCAGCGGCTGGCGCGCTGTGCGCTCATGCCCCAGCGTGACCTGCTGCTGCCGTGGCGGACGGCGCTGGACAACGCCGCGATCGCCCTGGAGAACCACGGGCTGTCCCGGGCCGAAGCCCGCGACCGCACCCGTCCGCTTTTCGAGCGCTTCGGCCTGGCCAGCTTCGAGGACGCCAGCCCCGGGGAACTGTCCGGGGGCATGCGCCAGCGGGTGGGCTTCCTGCGCACCCTGATGGCCGACAAGGATGTCCTGCTGCTCGACGAGCCGTTCGGCGCGCTCGACTCGATCACGCGCGCGCAGATGCAGGAGTGGCTCCTGCAAGCCATGGACGCGGTCCCGCGCAGCGTGCTCCTGGTCACCCACGACGTCGAGGAGGCCCTGCTACTGTGCCGGCGCGTGGTCGTGCTGTCGCAGCGGCCCGGGCGCGTGGTCGCGGTGCTTGATGCCGATCACCGCGGCGGAAGATCACGGCGGCAGATCGTGACCAGCCCCGAGTTCGTGACGCTGAAGGAACAGGCACTGGAGGCGCTCGGAGCATGAGCGACGTGATGCGGCCAACGGTCGGCGAACGAGCCGAGACACCAGCGCCAGCCCCCCCGGGACCAGCCGGATCCCATCGGGTGCGCTCCCGCGCCAGCCGTTATGGACCTGCTGTGCTGCTCATCCTGGGCGGGCTGGGCCTGTGGGAGCTGATCGTGCGCCTGGCGCACGTCCCGGAGTACCTGCTCCCCGCGCCTTCCGAGATCGCCGTCGATATGAAGACGGACTGGCCGGTGCTGGAGCCCGCGCTGTTGGTCACGCTCCGCGAGATCGTGCTCGGGTTCGTGATCGCCGCGGCGGCGGGCGTGGCGCTCGCCGTGCTCCTGCACCTGTTTCCCATCGTGCGGCGGGCGGTCTACCCGCTGCTCATCGGCTCACAGACGGTTCCGATCATCGTGCTGGCGCCGATCCTCGTCATCTTGCTCGGCTACGGCATCCTGCCCAAGCTGGTCATCGTCGCGCTGATCTGTTTCTTCCCGATCGTGGTCAACGGGATCGACGGGCTGCGGTCGGTAGACGACGAGTTGATCACGATGATGCGCACGCTCGACGCGTCACGCTGGGCGATCCTGCGCCGGGTCGAATTTCCCGCGGCGCTGCCCTCGATCTTCTCCGGGATGCGGATCGCGGCCACCTTCGCCTCGATCGGCGCGGTGTTCGGCGAGTGGTCAGGGTCGAACGAGGGGCTGGGCTACGTGATGCTGGCGGCCACGCCGAACCTGCTTACCGCCAGGATCTTCGCCGCGATCGTGTGCCTGACCGCGATCGCGCTGGTGCTCTTCGGCGTTGTGTCGCTGCTGGAACGGATCTTCGTGCCCTGGGCGCCCGCGGGAAGAAGGAAGGATTGAGGCCCCGATGAACCGGCTTCGCGTATCCGGCTGGCGAGCGCTGGCCGCAGGCTCGGCTGTGGCCGTCCTGGCTTCCGCGTGCGCCAGCAACGCGGCGACCTCCGCCTCGGGATCGGGCGGCGGCGCGTCGGTGGCCACCCGCCCCGCGTCGCTCAACGTCGAACTGGACTGGGTACCGAACCCCGATCACTCCGGTCTCTACTACGCGCAGAACAAGGGGTACTTCTCCCGGCAGCACCTGACCGTGAACTTCCGGGTTCCCTCCAGCGCCGCCGACCCGCTCAAGCTGGTTGGGCTGAACCATGCCGACCTGGCCGTCTCCTACGAGCCGGAGATGTTCTACGCCCAGCAAGAGGGCTTGCCGGTGGTCGCCGTGGCCGCGGTCATACCGGTCCCGCTCAACGGCCTCATCGTCTCGCCGAAGGTCCCGGTCACGAGCCTGTGCCAGATCCGCGGGCATTCGGTGGGATTCACCGGCGTCCCCAGCGACTATGCCTTCTACGACACCTTGCTGCACACATGCCACCTGTCCGCCGCGCAGGTGCCGCACCAAGCGGTCGGCTACAACCTGGTGCCGTCGATCCTGTCCGGGAAAGTCGCCTCGATCATCGGGGGGTACCGCAACGTCGAGGCCATCCAGATCGGCCAGGAGATGGGCAAGCGGGCCGCCTACTTCCCGGCGACCACGCTGGGGGTGCCGGCCTACGACGAGCTCGTGCTCGTCGCGAACGTGCGCCGGCTCGCGTCCGATCCCGGCTACGCCAGCGCGGTCCGGCGCTTCGTAGCCGGATTTGTCGCCGGAACCCGCGCGGCGGTGAAAAATCCCGGCGCCACCACCGCGATCATGCAAACCGCGAGCCAGTACAAGCCGTCGTTCCTGCAGGTGAGCGTCCCCTCGACGCTGAAGCTGCTGAGCCAGGACAACGGCATGAAGACCGGCTGCATGAGCCTGCACGCCTGGCGCAGCTTCGGGAACTGGATGAAGGCGCACAAGCTGATCAAGCACGCGCCGGACGCCTCGGCCATCATGACCGATAAGTACCTCCCGTACCGAGCGTGCTGAGGCGAGCCCAGCGCGGAACCTACGCCTGATCGGGCGAGGGGCGGGGCAGCCCCTTGACCAGCCCAGCCGTGCCGGTCAGCAGCATCGTGCCCAGCACGACGAGGTAGACGATCCCCGAGGCGGATCCCCACGGGAACTGGTGCGGGTAGCGCGCGAGCGCTATGCACTGCAGCACGACGAGCAGGACGTAGCCGACCGCGGCCGGGCGCAGACGGCGGGCGCTTCTTTCCAGCACCGCGTGCCCCGCGGCGACGCCCAGGCTGATCAGCCAGGCCCCGGTGGCCTGGGCGACCAGCGTAGTCAGCTTCCACGGCCACACAGGGGAAGCCTGGTCCGGGACCGCGAACAGCGCCACGCCGAGACCGAACAGGCCGACCGCCTGGACGACCAGCACGCCGCTGAGCCAGCCCGGCAGCACGGCCGCCCGGGGCGGGTCCGACCCCGGCGTGCGCGCCTGCACCACCAGGACGATCAGCATCAGCACCGGAACCAGCGCGTAGACCGCGATCCACGCCCAGGTGACGAAGCGCGTCCGGAGCGCGAACTCGCTCCCCAGGTGGAACTTGTCCAGGTGGTTCAAGGTGGCGGCCAGCGTGAGCACGGTGAACACCAGCACCGTCGGTACCGCGATGCGCGCGTTGGCCCACAGCGCCTGCCGGGCGGCGAGCGCCTCGATCGCGACGCTGGCCCAGTACGCAGCGCCCAGGAACGCGGCCGCCAGCGGAGGGGCGATCGTCCAGGCGAAGTACGTAGCCGTTCGGTCGGTAAACACGAACAGCTGGAACCCGGCCAGCAGCACCAGCACCGCGGCCACGTACAGAAGCACGCGCATGGCCGGCACGAGCGGCCGGTAGGCCGCCGCGGCCGGCTGTCCCGGCGGCACGTCCGGGTGGCGGACGTCCGGGTGGCGGACGTCCGGCCGCTCTCCGGATCCGGCCCGGAGCCCGTCGTCGGCGGCCACCGCTACCGGTTCCGGGAACGCTGCGCCGCGGCCAGGGCTTCGACCGTGCGGTGCAGGTACTGGACCGTGACCGCTCCCTCGCCCACCGCGGATGCGACCCGCTTGACCGATCCCCGGCGGACGTCACCCGCCGCGAACACTCCCGGCAGGCTTGTCTCGTTCGGCAGCGGCGGGCGGTCCAGGCGCCAGCCCACATCCCCGCCCTCCGCGTCGCCGAGCAGATCCGGCCCGGTCCGTACGAAGCCCCATTCGTCGCAGGCGACACCCTCGCCCAGGTATTCGGCCCGGGGCTCGGAGCCGATCAGGACGAACACGGCGTCGGCCGGGACAGCGCTCCTGGCCCCGGTCCGGGTGTCCTCGAGCGTCAGCTCCTCGAGCTGATCCGTGCCGGTGCCGTCGACCACCTGCGCGCCGTGCCGGACGCCGACGTTCGGTGTCGCGTCGATCTCGCGGACGAGGTAGTCGGACATGCTGTCGGCCAGCGACTGGCCACGCACCAAGATCGTCACCTGCTCGGCCCACCGGGACAGGTGCATAGCGGCCTGCCCGGCCGAGTTACCGCCGCCGACCACGAACACCTTCCGCCCGCGCATGGCCGCAGCCTCGCTGACCCCGGCGCCGTAGAACAGGCCCCGGCCAAGCAGCTTCTCCAGCCCTGGGACCCCGAGCCGGCGGTAGCTGACGCCGCTCGCGAGGACCACCGAGCGAGCCGTGAGCGTGTGGCCGTCCGAGAGCCGCAGCCGGTACCGGCCCTCTTCGCCGGACAGGTTGTCTACCTGCCGCAAGAACACGAACGTGCTGCCGAACAGCCAGGCCTGCTGGTAGGCCGCGAACGCCAGCCGGGCCCCGCTGATGCCCTGGGCGAACCCGGGGTAGTTGCGGATCATCGAGCTGGTCCCGGCCTGACCGCCGATGGCTTCCCGCTCGATGACCACGGTCCGCAGGCCCTCCGAGGACGCATAGACCGCGGCGGCCAGCCCGGCCGGGCCCGCTCCCACCACCGCGACGTCGAACAACTCGCCCTCCGGTATCGGCGTCATCAGGCCGAAGGCCTCGGCGAGCTCCAGGTCCGACGGGTTGGCCAGCGTGGGGCGTTCGGCCGCGAAGCGGAGCACTATCACGGGAAGGTCTGCCGATTCCAGGCCCTGGTCCCGGAGCAACTGGCGGCCGCGGTCGGATTCGGCGTCGTAAAAGCCGGTCGGGATTCCATTGCGAGAGAACATGTCCCGTAGTTCCTGGGACCGTACCGACCAGGACTGCCCGATCATCTGCACCGCCTCGAACCCGCCGCCGCGCAGCTGGCTCCACTCGCTCAGGAACTGCGCGACCGAGCTGTGGAAGTCCTCGTCGGGTGTCTCCTTCGGGCGGTACATCCAGTGGTCGATCTTGCCCAGCGTGACCGCATCAAAGATCGGCCGCGCGGTTTCCCATGCCCCCCACCGAACCGCGACTACCCGCGACGCCGTCGGGTCGATGGCGCGGATCCCGGCCAGCACCTCGATGCCATCCGGGTCCTCCGTGCCGAGCCCGCCGACGACCAGGGCCACCGGCGTGCCGGCCCGTACCAGATCCCTGACGTGAGCGCCCAGGCCGGCCGGGTCCTCGCAGACGACGATCCGGTAGTCCGCGGCGTAGCGGCCCGACAACTCACGGCTGAGCGTGTCGCGGATGCCGGCGTCATGGCTGACGACGACGATGGCCGCCCGCCCGTCGCTGCCGTTGCCCCGGGCCTGATCCTGGTCCGTCGGTGCCGTGTCCTGATTGCTGGGAACTCGATCGCCTGTCACGCTGTGCCCCCGGTGCTTGTGGACCCGCGGTCGCGGCCGCGCAACATCCCGCGACCGCCCTCATCCAGCCGGCGGACAGGCCCTGGTACCCGAGCTGTCCGACCGTGCTAGGTCTTTTCTACTTCTTTACCCTAACTTTACCGAACGGGCTCGCTCATGCCCCTGCCGGCATGCGCTACCGTCCCCATCATGACACTGCCTCGACATCCTGCTCGTTTCGCCCGGGCGGCCGCCATGTGCGCCGCCGCCGTTGGCCTGTCGGCCGCCGTGATCCCGGCGGCCAGCGCCGCCAGCCACGCGGCACCTGCCGCCGGCCGCGCCGCGGCCGGGCACTTCCCCGGCCCGTTGTCGTGGAAGCTGCTGGACACCGGCACCCAGGTGCACTTCCGCGGGCTGGCCGCGGTCAGCCGGAAGGTGGCCTGGCTGGGTGGTTACGACGGGGTCGTGCTGCGCACGGTCAACGGCGGCCGGACCTGGATCAACGCATCGCCGGCCGGGGCGTCGGCGCTGCAGTTCCGCGACATCGAAGCGTTCAGCGCCACCCGGGCCGCGGCCATGGCCGCGGGCACGGGCACCGACTCCCGGCTGTATGTCACCTCGAACGGCGGCCGGACCTGGAGCCTGGCTTATAAGAACACGAATCCGCAGGCGTTCTTCGACTGCATGGCCTT
>Ga0070717_10004274_pt1 | contig 10297 bp, 7 predicted proteins | sample LARL113metaG_FD_71366 | JGI IMG/M metagenome (GOLD analysis project Ga0070717, IMG submission 71366) | Corn, switchgrass and miscanthus rhizosphere microbial communities from Kellogg Biological Station, Michigan, USA - LAR L11-3 metaG | ecosystem: Host-associated > Plants > Roots > Rhizosphere ... | reverse complement strand
GAGAGCTGGTTCGGGTACGCACGCACCTTGTCTTTCAGGCCCGCACGTTCAAGCAGCTGCACGGCGAGCTCGGATGCCGCCGCCCGCGGCACTCCCATCACATGGATCGGTGCCTCGATCACGTTGTCAAGCGCGGTCATATGCGGGAACAGGTTGAACCGCTGGAAGACCATGCCGATCTGCGCACGCTTCGCGCAGACTTCCTTGTCGCGCAGCTCGTACAACTTGCCGCCTTGCTGACGGTAACCCACCAGCTCACCGTCGACCGACAAGCGGCCACCGTCGATCTTTTCCAGGTGGTTGATGCAGCGCAGGAGCGTGGACTTGCCCCCGCCGGAGGGACCGACGATGCACATGACCTCTCCGCGCGCGACCTCCAGGTTGATGCCGCGCAGCACCTCGAGCCGGCCGAAGTTCTTGTACACGCTCTCCGCGAGCACCATCGGCGTGCCGCCCTCCCCCTGGACAGGCGGCTGGCCTTCGGCAAGAGCGCTCACCGTCCCTCCCTGTGCGGCGTCTGGGCCGGGAGCGCAGCCATCTCGTCATGGAAAGTGAACAGGTGCCGGCGGATCCGCTGCCACGGCGTCTGCGGCAGCTCACGCGCCGAACCGCGGGCGTAGTGCCGCTCGATGTAGTACTGGCCAACCGTGAGCGCCGAGGTTGCGATGAGGTACCACAAGCTGGCCACGATCAGGAGCGGGATCGTCTTGAAGTTCACCGAGTAGATGAGCTGGACCGCGTAGAGGAGCTCGGTGACCGTGATCACGCTCGCCAGAGACGACGTCTTGAGCATCGAGATGGTCTCGTTGCCGGTCGGCGGGATGATCACGCGCATCGCCTGCGGAAGGATTATCCGGCGCATCGTGAGGGCCCGGGTCATGCCCAGCGCCTGCGCCGCCTCCACCTGGCCGTGTTCGACGGACAGGATGCCGGCCCGCACGATCTCCGCCATATAGGCACCCTCGTTCAGCCCCAGTCCGAGGATCGCCGCCGTGAGCGCGGTGATGAGGCTGTTGGCGTTCCCGTGCACGAACGACGGCCCGAACGGCACGCCGAGCGAGACCCGCGGGTAGAGGGCCGCCATGTTGTACCAGAACAGCAGCTGGACCAGGACCGGGGTACCGCGAAAGAACCAGATATACACCCAGCTCGCGCCGGACAGCAGCGGGTTCGCGGACAGCCGCATCACCGCGAGGATCACGCCGAGCACGATCCCGATCGCCATGCAGACCACGGTGAGGAGAATGGTGATCTCCAGGCCGTCGAGCACCCGGCGCGACAGGAAGTAGCTCCCGATGACCCCCCACTCGAAGCGGGGGTTCGTCACGAGGGAGTGCACGAACATCGCGATGAGGACGAGCACGACGACCGCGGCCACCCACCTCCCCGGGTGGCGGACCGGGACGGCCTTGATCTCTTCTGGCCGCCCGGTCCACTCCGGGGCCTCCGTCGTTCGCGGTGCCGTCATTCCTTATTCCTACCCGCAGCTGTGCACGCTGGCTCAGCCGGTACCTGTGAGGCGGTCAGCTGGTCGCCCCGTTGATGACCGGGGTCGAGATGGCACCGGCCTGCACGCCCCACTTCTGAAGGATCTTCAGGTAGGTGCCGTTCGCCATGAGCTGCTTCAGGGCGTCCAGGATCGGCGTGGCCATCCCGTTTTTCTTCGGGATCGCGATCCCGTACGGCGCGGTGCCGTAGGCCGGGCCGGACAGCTTGAACACGCCATTCGACAGCTTGACCTGGTAAGCAGCCGGGCCTGTGTCGGCCATCGACACGTCAGCCCGGCCCGAGGACAGCGCCAGGTTGGCGGCGTTCTGGTCGTTGAAGATCTCGACCGTCACGGCCGGCTTGCCCGCCGACTTGCACTTGGCCGCCTGCGCCTGCGCGTCGGCCTGCTGGGTCGTCCCTTTCTCCACCGAGACCTTATGCCCGCACAGGCCGGAAAGAGACGTGATGTTCGGCCCGCCGCTTGACTTGACGAAGAACGACGTGCCGGACTCGAAGTAATCGACGAAGTCGACGGTCTTCTCCCGCACCTTGGTGTCGCTGAACGACGACATCCCGAGGTCGTACTTGCCTGAGCCGAGGCCGGGGATGATCGTGTCGAATGTCGCGTTGACCATGCTTACCTTGAGGCCGAGCACCTGTCCGAGGGCCTTGGCCAAGTCGGCGTCCCAGCCGATCACGGTGTGGCCGTCGGGCGCGATGAACTCGTTGGGCGCGTACGTGGCATCCGCGGCCACCGTGAGCGTCCCCTTCGACTTGACAGCGGCCGGCACCTCGGCCGCAATCGAACTGGCCGGGCTGGCTGCTGAACTGGTGGCTGCTGAACTGGTGGCTGCGGGCTTCGTGCTGCTGGCGCTGCTACCGCAGCCGGTGACGACCAGCGCAGTGACCGCAAGCAGCGTGCCGCCAGCGTGCACCGGGTTCCATGTTCTGTGAGCTCTCACGAGACACTCCGAGCTTATGGACAGATAGATCCAACGATGGTAGCTGCTTAGCTCGTCACCCTGATCGCGCTGGCGTAACGCCGTGATTCCGGGCTGGGGACATTGATCTCGCAAGGCCAGCGATGCTGGTGACCTTCCGGTGGTCGTGCATCACCCGTTGCTGATTTCGCGCGTGCGCGTTGGCTCTTCCGTGCTGGGGGGCGCCCCGGCGTAGCCTGCCGTGGCATCTAGCAGGAAGAAGGACCGGCCATGTACCACCACTTCCGGATCCCGATCGTGGTCGTTGCCGTGCTGACAGGTGCCGGGCTGGCGGCCGCGCAACCCGAAGCGGGTGAGGTCGGCGGTGAGGAAGCGACAATGTCTGCGACGTATCCGTCCAGCAGCGTGAGGACGTCGAGGCCGCCGGGAACGTACGCCCCGGCGGAGGAGTCCCACAGATAAGTGCCGAACGCGAGCTGGCCGGTGGCTGTGGTGGGCAGGAACTGCCAGCGCGATTGCAGCGGCTCGCGGGACAGGAAGGCGCGGATCTCGTCCTTGCCGCGGTACCACTCGGGCAGCGGCGGCATCGAGTAGCGCGCGTCGTCGGCGAGCATCGCGACGATCGCGTCCACGTCGCCGGCGTGCCAGGCGTCGGTCCAGCGCGTGACGATGTCATCGACGGCCGCGTCACCGAGGTCGCGCAGCACCGTCTGCTGGGTCGGCGCGGTCGAGGCGATCGCCTTGCGCGCCCGTTGCAGCGCGCTGTTGACCGCGGCGGTGGACGTGCCGAGCTGCCCGGCCACCTCGGCCGCGGAGAAGCCGAGGACCTCGCGCAGGATCAGCGCCGCCCGCTGAACCGCGGACAGGTGCTGCAGCGCCGCGATGAACGCGAGCTCGACGCTCTCGCGGGCGAGGTAGTGCGCCTTGGGCGAGGTGTCGGGGTAGGGCTCGAGCCAGCTGATCTCGGTCACGGGAGTGCCGGGCGTGATGCCGGCGGGCAACTCGCGCCGGCCGCGCTGGCCGATCGCGGTGAGGCACCGGTTGGTCGCGATCTTGTAGAGCCACGCGCGGACGAAACCGCGCTCGTCGAGGCTGCCGACGCTGCGCCACGCGCGCACGAGCGACTCCTGCACCACATCCTCGGCGTCATGCACCGAGCCGAGCATCCGGTAGCAGTACGCCTGCAGCTCGGCGCGGTACGGCGCGACCAGCTGCTCGAAGGCGCTGGCGTCGCCGGAGCGCGCGGCGGCGAGCAGCGCGGCGGGCGCGATCATGCGCTCATCTTGCCGGTCGCGATGAATGTGCGCGCCGACCTGGGTTCCACCAGTGAGAACCGTCCACGAGAGGAACCGGCATGACCGACGAACAGCAGGTCCGCGACCTGATCGAGCGCTGGGCCACCGCCGTCCACGACGGCGACCTGCCCGCCGTGCTCGCCGACCACGCCCCCGACATCGTCATGTTCGACGTCCCGCCGCCTGAGCAGGGCGTCCGCGGCATCGACGCCTACCGCCAGACCTGGCCGCCGTTCTTCGAATGGCAGGCGTCCGGCGCGGTGTTCGAGATCAAGTCGCTGGACGTCACGGCCGGCGCGGACGTCGCGTTCGCGTTCGCGTTGCTGCGCTGCGGCACGCCCGAGCAATTCGAGCGCAAGCCGGAGCAGCGACTGCGGCTCACCATCGGCCTGCGCAAGGCCGCCGGCCGGTGGACGATCACCCACGAGCACCACTCGTTCGCGGACGCGACCGGGTCGCCGGACGTTTCGGCCGCCGAGGTGCGAGCGGTGCACGAGCAGTGGTCCGGCCTCACCGCGGCGAAGGACCTTGACGGGCTGATGGAGCACATCGCGCCGGACATCGTGTCGTACGAGCACGCGGCACCGCTGCAGCACATCGGCATCGACGACGTCCGCGAGGTGTGCCGGCGCGGCCTGGAGTCCTCACCCGGGCGGATCGATTTCGACATTCCCGATCTCACGGTTCACGCAGACGGCGACCTGGCCGTGGCGTGGGGTCTGGACCGGATCTTCGCCGACGGCGCCGGGTCCCGCTCCCGCGGCACCCGCGTCTTCGAGCGGCGCAACGGCCAGTGGCAGATGGTGCACCAGCACCGGTCGATCCCCGTGACCGAGTGATCAAGCCGGGTGCAGCGCCGGCAGGCAGAACGCCCACACCAGCGTGTTAGGGCCGCTGCCAGGCGCGCCGGACGGCAGGTAACTGGCCCCGGGCTACCGAACCAGCCCGGCCAGGCAGCGCAACAAGCGGGCGCCGCCGCGGCAGCGCCGGAAGCATGCGAGGATCATCCCGCCCCCCGGCTCAGGGACGCAGAATGACCGGATCTGACCGCAACCGCTGGAATAGCACCGACCCACCTAACGCGGCACTGCGCGCCCGCCCAAGACCACGGCCGATCACGCAGTGTGAACGGGAAAGGCCCGGCCCATCCTCCCTGCCGATTACGCACGGCTGGGTACTGTGCCGTGCGTGGGAGGGGTACCACGCAGATCAGCCGGTTCTGGGCAGCCTCAGCCGGGCATCGCGGTCGGGGAGTTCACTTGGCTTTGGGCTCCATGTATGGCGATGCCCTGCGAGCGGGTGCGGCACGTGTGGCGATGCAGGCGACGGGGCTGAGCGCACGCACCGTTGAGCCGTCTCGGTTTGCCCGCGGGTCTGCTTCACGGGTGCATGCCCAGTCCGGCTCGGCGGACCTCACAGGCCACGGGAAGCGCCTGAAGCCGGTGCCGTTGAGCTTGGATGTGCAGAGCCTGAACGACAGTGGGCTTGCGCCGAAGCGGCAGCGGAATACGATCCGCTTGCCATCGGGCGACCACGCACCGCTGTCGGCACCCGATTTCAGCCGCAACAGCCGCAGCCCGCGCCCGTCGGGATGGATGGTGGCCAGGGTGGCGTTCCTTTCCCCGCGCGAACTGGCGGGGCATGAGTCGCCATAGATGCACCAGAACCCGAAGAGGATCCGCTTCCCATTCGGTGCGAAGGCGGCGAGGCCGGAGCCCGGCGCCCAGCTGGGGAGCCGGTAGACGACCCGCTCCTCCCGGGTGACGACGTCGACGGCCATGAGCTTCGTCGGCCCTGGTGTGCCGCTGCCGCCGGTGTCGCGCTCGAAGACGATCGTCCGGCCATCGGGTGACCAGGTCGGAAGGTGATCCTCGTAGCCGTGCGGTGGCCAGGAGAGCTGCCTGACGTGGCTGCCGTCGGCGTTCGCGACGTCGATCGCGACCAGCGCGGGCCCCGGCGCGGAGCGCGGACCGGTCGCGCGGCCAAAGGCGATCCGGCCCCCGCCTGGCGACCACGCGGCCTCGCCATCCGACCAGCACTCACCGTGACAGTGGGTGATCTGGCGGAACCCGCCGCCGTCTGCGTTGACTGTGTAAAATGCTTCATCGCCGCCCGCTGCGGCTGGGTCGAGCTTGCGCCGTTCGAAGAGGAGCGTCGAGCTGTCGGGTGACCAGGCTGGGTAGTAGTCAGATCGGTTTGCGGGTGACTCCGTCAGCCGGCGCAGGCCGGTGCCGTCGGGCCGGACGACCCAGATGTCGTACTCGCCGACCGTACGCATGAATGCGATCAGGCCATTGCGCGGCTTCACATTCGCCGCGCCCACGGCTGTGGCGGCCGGCGTTGGTGAGGCCGTGCCTGATGTAGCGGTCCCCGGCGGCCGGGCCGCTCGTGGCCGGACTCCCCGGGCTTCCCGGAATACGGTCAGACTGAACCCTGTCAGCACGCAGATGGCACCCAGCGCGGCGATCATTCCTCGCATAGTCGGCCTCTGGCTGGACCATCACAGGGACGACAACACCGGCGAGCCACCTGATTTAGCCGGAGAGCGCCGGGCGCCGACTCTGCGATTCGCCGTGAGGAGTTCCTGCTGGGCGAGGCGCTGGCGGCCTTCGTCCCGTCGATTGCGATCTCTTATGAGGTCTACGCCTGCTTCTGGCTCTTGCACGTCCGGGTGTTGCGTCAGCGCTCCCGCGAGGGCCGGAGCTGCTCATGCGTCCGCATTACGCAGCACGGCAAGCCGACCCGGCCCGGCAAGCTGCAGGCGCTAGAGCGGGATGCGGCCCGCTAAGCCCGGCTTAGTAGCCCGGGCCGAAGCCGGTGCGCGGCACCGTGGCCAGCACCTGTTGCTGGTAGTAGATCGGGCCGCCTTCGTCGGCGGTCACGGTTGACGGGTAGTGGGTCGAGACCATGAGCGCGTAGATGTTTCCCTTGGAGATCGCCAGCGCGAAGTAGTCGCCGATGAACCCGCTGCCCTTGGCGCACGGATCCGTGCCTCCTGCGCACGGATACTGGGAGAGGCCGCCGAGATGCTGTCCCGGCTGCTCCGGATCCCAGCTGAATTGGGAGATCCGAACGTTCGCTCCGACCGGCACGGCCCCGCTGCCGCTGTCCTTGTACGCCTGCAGCGAGGTGTCGATGCAGAAATTCGCGCGCCCGGCGTCGGCGGCCAGGACGCTCGGGCCGCTGGGGCAGGGCCGGCGCCGGTCGTAGAACGCGACGGCGACGGCGCCGTTCGGCCCGGCCGCGACCGACGGCTGGAACTGGTCGGTCGGCGCGCCCGGCGCGTCGACGTTGTCGTTGACCACGGCCGGCGTCGTCCAGGTGGCGCCGCCGTCGGTGGACTGCGTGAACTTCACGTCGGCCTGGCCGGCGACCGCGTCCCAGTCCTCGTAGGTGAGGTAGAGGTGATTGGGATAGGTGGGGCTGGCGGCGAAGCTCTCGACGATGCCGCTGCGGAAGCGCGTGTTCGGGTACACCTCACCGGGCGGGATGGTCGCGGTCGTGACCGGGACGAACGCACTGAACGTGCGGCCGTCATCGGCCGAGCGCGCGACGTAGATCGTGTGCGAGCCGCCGTTCGGCGGGAACGACACGACCGAGACGTACACGTTGCCCGCCGCGTCGATCTCCGGGTACACGTACGTGGTGCCGGGGCCGACCTCGGACGGCGCGCTGATCGTGACCGCCTTGGCGAAGGTCTGGCCGCGGTCGCGGGAGACCGCCATCCGCACCTTGATCGACTGGCCGTTGAAGACCGCCCAGGCCGCGTAGACGTGGTCCTGGAACCTGTTGCCGACGAGGTGGTTGACGGCCACCCACTGCTTGTCCTCGACGTGGCCCAGCTGCAGGGCCGAGGCGTTGTTCGGCGGTTCCAGCGGCACGCCGCCGTTGCCCTTCACCCAGTGGCGACCCATGTCGTCGCTGTAGGACATGTCGATCTCGCCGTCCGGATGGAGCCTGGTCGCGTCGAAGAACGAGTTGAACGGCAGCACCGTCTGGTAGACGCGGCCCTGGGTGTCGAAGTCCGCGTTGGGGTCGGTCGCGTCGGTCCAGCTCGGCGGCATGTCCTGCGTGCCGGTCGAGACGCAGTCATAGCCCTGGACCTGGTTGTTGCCCGACGGCGTCCCGCCCGGGATCTGGTACGCGCCGAGATAGAACATATAGAAGGTCGAGTACTTGTCGAAGAAGAACTTCGACGTGCCGACGAGGTCCTCTGTACCGGGCTTGACCGCAAGCCACGACTCGGAGTGGTTCGCGTTGAACGGACCCTCGCGGCAGGTCCCCGCCACCGGAACCCGCGAGCCTGGAGGTACGGGGTAGCCGCCGCCCGTCGTCGGGGAACTGGCCACGACGTTCGTGAACGACACGCTCGAATCCCACGGGGACCCGGGCGCGGCGGCAGACGCTACCCCGGCCGTCAGGGAAAGCGGAACCGTAACCAGCACCGCTATGGCCGCCGCGTGGAGTCGCTTCATGTCTCCTCCAGCCCAGAGAGGCAGACCCGCACCGCGGGCTCCGACACCGACAGCCCCAGCCTGGCCCTACCGCGGGAATAGCACAATAGCTGCAGCGTGGATTCCGGTAGGACACCACACCCCCCAGGTGGTTCGTTCTACCCGCCCAACCCACCGAAGGCCGCGGCGGCCGCGCCGGTGGCTGCGTCTACGAGCCGCCCGGGCAGCCCGCCGGGGGCGCCGGGGCGATCCTCGATGTTGACCACTAAGACTTCGCGCTGGTCGGCGCTCATCGGCCGGGTCAGGCCGCCGGATGGGGGGACGCGTTCTTGCCTGGATCAGGCTATAAGCTCCGGTGACGTCACGCCAGCAAGTCCGACGCTGCCTTCTCGATGCCGGCCTCGGATACCAGCACGTGAGCAGCGGCGGCGCCGAGCGGGATGAAGCTGTCTGTGGCGGTGACCCGTCCGGTCCGGCCGCCGTAGCCGGCGTCGGCCAGCGCGGTGATCACGGCTTCCGAGACACCGCCCGAGCGACGGGTCTCGTCGACAACAAGGACCCGTCCGGTCGCGTCAGCGTCCCGCAGCAGGTCGTCGACGGGCAGTGGGGCCAGCCACCGCAGATCCAGGACGCGGGCGCCGATCCCGGTCTCGGCTAGCCGCCTGGCCACCCGCAGCGACATCGGAACCCCGTTGCCGAAGGTCACGAGCGTGAGGTGCGAGCCATTGCCGTAGGTGCGGCCGCGGCCGATCGGCACGTGCGCGTCCGCCCATTGCTCGGGGGCGGCATACGGGCACAGCCAGCCACCATCGCAGGGCTCGTACAGGTCGCGCGTGTGGTATAGGGCGATCGGCTCCAGGAGCACGCAGACCGAGCCGTCAATGTCGGCGGCAGCGAGACAGGTCCGCAGCATTGCCGCAGCGTCGTCGCCGCGGGCCGGCACGGCGATGATCAGGCCGGGGATGTCGCGCAGCACGGCGACTGCGTTGTCGTTGTGGAAATGCCCGCCGAAGCCCTTCTGGTAGGCTAGGCCCGCCACTCGCACCACCATAGGGTTGCGAAACTGCCCGGTGGAGAAGAACTGCAGGCTGGCCGCCTCGCCGCGTAGCTGGTCCTCGGCGTTGTGCAGGTAGGCGAGGTACTGGATCTCCGGCACCGGAAGCAGTCCGGAGACTCCGGCACCGAGCCCAAGCCCGAGGATCGACTGCTCATCGAGCAGCGTGTCGAAGACCCGGCCAGCGCCGAACCGGCGGGCTAGGCCGCGGGTGACTCCGTAGACCCCGCCCTTGCGGCCGACGTCCTCGCCGAAGACCAGCAGGTGCGGGTACGACGCTAGCGCGTCGGCGAGAGCGCGGTTGATGCTGTCCGCGAGGGTGAGCTGCCCCGCAGCCTCGGGCGGCCGGCCGCCGAAGGCTTGTGCGCGCGCCTTCTGATCGCCGGCCTGGGCTGCGCGCCGTGCGACATGATCAGGATGGCGCGGCGCGAGCGGTGCCGTGATCTCCTCACTGCTGGCGAGACGCCTATGCGTGACGGCGTCGTCGGCGAGGGCGCGGACTCGCCTGCGCATCGCCTCATAGCGATCCACGACCTCGGCGGGGGTGAGCAGCCCGGTGCCGACGAGCAGTCGTGCGGTGCCGAGCAGCGGGTCGCGCTCGTAGTCCGCGGTGATCTCGCCGGAGCTGCGGTAGCTCACCTCGGCGTCGGAACCGGCGTGCGCCATAAATCGCACGACGCTCAAGTGCAGGAACGCGGGCGCGCGCTTGGTGCGGATGTAGGCCGCTGCAGCGAGGGCAGCGTCATAGCAGGCGGCGAGGTCGGTGCCATCAGCGGAGAAGTACCGCATCGGCGGCCGGCTGGAGTATGTCGCCGCGATCCAGCCCGCTGGCGTCCGGACGCTGATGCCCAGGCCATTGTCCTCGCAGACGAACAGCACTGGCATCGGCAGCCCCTGATAGGCGACCTGGCAGGCGGTGTTGATGGCTCCGGTTGCGGTCGAGTGGTTGGCCGAGGCGTCGCCGAAACTGGCGACAGCGATCGCATCACCCGGCCACCGCGACGTCACGCCGAGCTTGCGGGCGCGGTCGATGGCGAAGGCGACGCCGACAGCGCGCGGCAGGTG
>Ga0070717_10004273_pt1 | contig 10297 bp, 6 predicted proteins | sample LARL113metaG_FD_71366 | JGI IMG/M metagenome (GOLD analysis project Ga0070717, IMG submission 71366) | Corn, switchgrass and miscanthus rhizosphere microbial communities from Kellogg Biological Station, Michigan, USA - LAR L11-3 metaG | ecosystem: Host-associated > Plants > Roots > Rhizosphere ... | reverse complement strand
AGAAAGTCTTGCTTAGCCTCCGCAAAGACCGCCATATCCACCGCCGTCCGACCGCCCGACAATACCGCGCATAGCGCGATCATCAAGATCTCGAGGATATCGTATCGCCGCGCGCCGCTCGACCGCGGATGCGGCGAAACACATCAGCTCGGGTTGGATCTCCTGCTCTCGAAGACTGAGGAAGAATGAACGGGATGTCACAAGGGTTGGCACCCTGTTTGCTGATTCCGCTAAAGAGGAATCCAGAGGTGACAACGCCACAGCAGTTGCTCCCTTGGAGCCCCCGCTTTTTCAGGGCGAAAACAACCCGACAGTGGAAGTAACGGGCGACTATTCGCCGGAACTGTTCGCTATTCCTTTTATACAACTCCCCGCTCGCATAAATTCGGCTGTATACCGACGCGACCGTCATAGCACAGGCGCGATGGGCGACCCCTCACCGCTGGTGCTGCAGAACAAGACTCAATAGCGCGCTTTGGCGAGCCTGGCGGGAGGAGCATCGCGGTAAATCTGCAGCCGGGTCACGCGCAGACCCGCGACCCCATGGGTTTCGATCGCACGCTGCCAAGCAAGGAATTCCTCTACCGACAGTTCGTAGCGGCGGCAAACTTCCTCAAGACTAACGGCACCGTTGCGCACCGCATTTACGACCACCGCCTTGCGCCGGGCTACCCAACGTTTAGTGTCGGGCGGCGGCAAATCCGTCGCGGGGGCGCTGGTGCGCGGCAAGATCTCGCCTCCAAGCAACTCGTACAGCCCAACGTTGTCGTCCATGGCAACACGATAAGCCAGGAGACCTTAAGGAACCCCTAAGTGGAAAGTCTTGTCGTGGACTCGATTTTCGCGAGCCTGCGCCGCCGCGGCGATCGCCGAGTCCGAATCAACAGATCAACACACCGTATGCAGGTCACTTGCGGTCGGATTACGCCCTTATTGCCGAAAGCCCAACCGAATCAAGGTCCTCGGCTCAATTCTCTGGCTTGATGCGGAGTGACCCGATTCATATACTCCGCGCCTCTTCGTTCACGGGGTTTCGGGGAGACCTATGCGTCCGTCGCTACCGCCAGGTTACCATCCCTCCGAGGATGAAGAATTCATGAACCCCCTTCAAGTCGAATACTTTCGGCAAAAGCTGCTGCGCTGGCGCGCCCAATTGTTGGCCGAGTCATCAGACACGTTGCAGCATCTAAAGGAAGAAAGTTTGCTCAAGCCTGATTTAACCGACCGCGCTTCTCTCGAGACAGAGCGGGCAATCGAACTGCGTACCCGGGCGCGCGAACGTAGACTGATCTCCAAGATAGACGCTGCGCTTCATCGGATAGACGACGGCACCTACGGTTTTTGCGAGGAGACGGACGAGCCGATCGGCATCCGACGTCTCGAAGCCCGGCCAATCGCGACCCTCAGCTTCGAAGCACAGGAGCGGCACGAGCGGATGGAACGTACACACCGCGACGACTGACTTACAGCACCTCCCGGTCAATGTGGCCGGGATGCCTGGTGCTAGTCGCCGGCTACGCCGGACGCCAGCCACGCGGTAATTGGTTAGGATTGCGGCCAAAATCGTTTGAGATCGCACACGGCTTGTCCCATCTGCGGGCAGAAGCAATGCGTGACTATTCCTGTCACTCGAAAGCAACCGATGATCGCCAGAAAGAGGCGTGCGCGTCGGCGAGCAAGCCGGATGGGCGAGCGCTCAACTGCAGATTGGATTCGCTGCCTCGCAGCGGCGACCTTGATTCTGGTAGCTGTGGCAGGCGTCCTCGAAATATTTCGGATCGGGGGTGTCGTTTCAGCGTGGCCGGCCGAGGCGGCAGCTATAGTACTGCTCGCCTGGGCCGTCCTTGCCGCCCTGGCCAGCCATAAGGCCGTTGTTGAGCTCTCGGATCGCCAAGAGATGTTAAGTTGGGCGCTCGATTCAGCGCCCGAGGCACAATTGATCGTAGCAGCGGACGGGCGTACCGGTTACGCCAACCGCACTTTCCACGAACTATTCCCAGGCCCGTCCGAGCCCCCACTGGATCGGCTGAGACGAGCCCTATGCCCGGACCCAGAATCCCAAGCGCAATTTCGCCGGCTTCGCAGTCGCTCCGCCGCCGGAGCTTCGGCGACGGCGAGTCTCTGTCTGAGCCCGACCCCGAGCGCTAGTGCCTGCCGGTTCAGAATCAAGATAGATCCGATCACCCGGCATCCGGGATACAGTTACTGGAATATACGAGATATCAGTGGTCATCACCGTGCCGAGGCAACACTTCGGGACGAGCCGGACGTTCTCGCCGACATCCTAGACAATGCCCCAGTCGGGTTTTACTCGGTGGACGGCACCGGATGCTTCCGCTTTGTTAATCGGACACTGGCTCAATGGCTCGGCAGCACCCCATCGGAAATCATGGCCAGCGGCCTTCGGCTCAGTGATTTTTTGGCTTGCCCGCCCGGAGCCGGAACCCCCGCCTGGAACCCGTTTTGCGCAGCGAGTGCTGGGACCCAAAGAGGCGAGGTCGTGCTCAAAACCCGTAAAGGCAGGGCCATACCAGCCTGGATCGGGCAGAACGTGGTCGGATCAGGCGCCGAGGTGCGTACGCGATCTGTCGTATGTGACTTCACACCCGAGCGCGAGTGGAAGGCTACCCTCAGATCGTTTGAACGCTTTCGGCGTTGTTTCGTCAATGCTCCGGTGGGCATTGCGCTGCTCGACCGAGCAGGGCGGATCGAGGAGGCAAATCGCGCCCTTGGTGAGTTGTTCGGTGTTAACTCGCAATCTCTGAAAGGACGGCGGGTAATCGACTTGCTTAACTCCGAGCACCGCGAGCCCATTGCCGCCAAGCTTGCAGCCGCCGCCTCCGGGACCGCGGATGCCGAGCCGGTCGAAGTTCGGCCGGGCGACAAAACCCTGGTTCTCTTCCTCAGCCGTCTCGACAATCCCGGGGAGGGGGCGCCGCCCGCCGATGCCCATCCCGGGACAGAACCGGCGGCCGGGCTGACCCTTCATTTCATTGACGTTACCGAGCAGAAGAACCTCGAGATCCAATTCGCGCAATCGCAGAAGATGCAGGCGATCGGGCAGCTTGCCGGGGGTGTAGCGCATGACTTCAATAACCTGCTGACCGCGATGATCGGCTTTTGCGATCTGCTGTTGCTGCGCTCGGCGCCGAACGATCCGTCCTTCGCGGACATTATGCAGATCAAGCAAAATGCGAACCGCGCCGCAAATCTCGTGCGGCAGCTGCTTGCCTTTTCACGACAGCAGACGTTGCAGCCGCGGGTGCTCGATATCACCGACATTCTCTACGAGTTACGGCATTTGGTTGAGCGGCTGATCGGCGAAGACATCAATCTCGAAGTTACGCATGGACGCGCTCTTGGTCTCGTCAAGGTCGACCAAGGCCAGCTTGAACAGGTCATCATCAACCTTGCGGTCAATGCTCGCGACGCGATGCCCAGCGGCGGCTCGTTGACCATTCGTACGGCAAACGTTTGCCAAGAACGTGAATTTCGACGCGGGCACGAGGTGATGCCGGCTGGCAACTATGTGTTGATCGAGATGACGGACACTGGGATCGGCATCCCCAAGGAGAACTTGGCTCGCATCTTCGACCCATTCTTTTCGACCAAAGAGCTTGGCTCCGGAACCGGTCTCGGCTTGTCGACAGTGTACGGCATCGTCAAGCAAACAGGCGGTTTTGTGTTCGTGAGCAGCGCACCGGGCCAGGGCGCGGTCTTCCGGATTTATCTACCGCGCTGCGAACTGGTGGATTCGGGGTCTCCTGCCCGGTCCGATATCGGCGAAGTCGGCGCGGTAAGGGATCTGACCGGGCGCGGCACGATCATGCTCGTCGAGGATGATGATCCGGTCAGGATCTTCGGTGCCCGTGCACTGCGCAACAAAGGCTACAAAGTTATAGAGGCAAAAAGTGGCGAAGCGGCGCTCGATCTGTTCCGTAATGCCGCCGAAAGGATCGATTTGCTGATAACCGATGTCGTCATGCCCCATATGGATGGGCCCGGGCTCGTCCGCGAAGTGCGAGAGATCCATCCGAAAATGAAGGTGATCTTTATCTCAGGGTACACTGAGGACGCATTCCGTCAGCGCCTCGACAGTGATGGCGGTATAGAGTTTCTCCCCAAGCCATTCAGCCTGAAGGAACTCGCGGGCAAGGTGCGAGACGTCCTCAACTCGGAGGCCTCGTAGGGCTTGTAATTGATTATTGCGTGTGGCGAACAAAAAGTGTACAGGACAGCCTTCAGGCCGCATTGCACGGCATCATCGAGTATGGAATAAGGAGAACGGGACAATGCAATCGGCATTGCGCCTCTTGGACAAGGAAGCGATGGACAAGCAGCGAGCTTTGGACGCGGCGCTCGGACAAATCGAACGCGCCTTCGGCAAGGGTTCGATCATGAAGCTCGGATCGCGCGAAGCCGCGGCGGATACGGAAGTAATCTCGACGGGATCTTTGGGTCTTGATATCGCGCTTGGCATCGGCGGGCTGCCGCGTGGCCGGATCGTAGAGATTTACGGTCCGGAGAGTTCCGGTAAGACGACGCTAGCCTTGCATGTCGTTGCCGAGGCGCAGCGCGGCGGCGGCACCTGCGCTTTCATCGATGCCGAGCACGCGCTCGACCCGGCCTACGCCCGTAAGCTCGGCGTCAATGTCGATGACTTGCTGATTTCCCAACCCGATGCGGGCGAGCAGGCGCTAGAGATAGCGGACACGCTGGTCCGCTCGGGCGCTATCGATGTGCTGGTCATCGATTCGGTCGCCGCCCTCGTGCCGCGCGCCGAACTCGAAGGCGAGATGGGTGACAGCCACGTAGGATTGCATGCCCGCCTGATGAGCCAAGCCCTGCGCAAGCTTACCGGGTCAATCGCCCGCTCTCGCGCGATGGTCATTTTCATCAACCAGATCCGCCTGAAAATCGGTGTGATGTTCGGCAATCCCGAGACCACGACGGGCGGCAATGCGCTCAAATTCTATGCCTCGGTCCGCCTCGACATCCGGCGCATCGGCGCGATCAAAGAGCGGGATCAGGTCATCGGCAACCAGACGCGCGTCAAGGTCGTCAAGAATAAGATGGCGCCGCCTTTCAAGGTCGTCGATTTCGATATCATGTATGGAGAGGGGATATCGAAACGCGGTGAGCTCATTGATTTGGGTGTTCAGGCGGGGGTTGTCGAGAAATCAGGCTCCTGGTTCTCCCATGATGGCCAGCGTATTGGCCAAGGGCGCGAGAACGCCAAAGCTCATTTAAAGGACCATGCAGAGATTGGCGAGTCGATCGAACACGCCATCCGCGCCAATGCCGGCCTTGTCGCTGAAGCCATGATGGCCGCGCCCGGCGAGGCCGCATCTGAAGAGTAGGAAATTAGTCTCCGGACGACAGTTGCGACCCGAAGTCAGTGTGGCTCGAGTTTGGACTGGAGCGAGGCGGTTCGGCCGCATTTGCGGCGGCGAATTGCGGCGGGACCCGCTGTACTAAGTCGGCAGCGCGGATCCAGAAGCGCTCGAGCCTGCGCAGTGTAAGACCGGCATTCTGAAGATCGTCGGCATTCAGAGTAGCCTGCGACAACATCTCGCTGTGTCGCCGATGCATGGCGCTCAAGCTGTCGCGCAGTCCGCCCCCTTTTTCGGTCAACCGAACATGGATGGAGCGCCGGTCGTGCACCGAGCGTTCGTGCTCGAGATACCCATTCTCCACCATCTTCTTAACGTTGTAGGAGACATTGGAGCCTAGATAACAGCCGCGCAACGTCAGCTCGCCGACTGTCATCTCTGCATCGCCGATATTGAATAGCATCATTGCTTGGACGTTGTTGATGTCGTGAACCCGGAGCCCTTCCAACTCCAGCTTGACGACCTCCAGGAACTGGCGATGGAGACGCTCGACCAGCGAAATCACTTCGAGGTAGATATTGTTCATTGCAGACCTCTGGTTGACCTCGCCTTTTCGGCGGCGTTCGGCTCGGCATTATATCGAGCACAAAATGCGTCGCCCCATCTGCGAGTTCGCGCTGGGCTACCCTGAGTTCCGTCAAAAAAGCGTCCATGCCACCACAACCGGCAGTTCTGAGGCCGTCTTACGGTTCGCCGCAATGCTCTATGGCTTCTCGCCAAGGGGGATCGCTCTGGCGAAATTTCCGCTACGGCACCCTCAGCCACCTCGCACAGATCGAATTCTCCGAGTAGTGGGGATCGCCCAGCTTCCAAATCGATTGTCTTCATCAGATCACGAAAAATAGCAAGAGCGCGCTGTCTGCGCCGCGGACGTTGTGCGGAACGCGGCATAATCTGAAGGCATGCCGAAAATATCTTCGGGGTTCTTCGAATCAGGCCACGCGTGGCAGGCGTTCTGAGAGTCGGACCTCGACGGCGCGATAGGTCTCGCGGATCGCCTTGACCAGCCGCGCGGCATCCATGACAGAACCCGATTTCGCCAACCCCTCTAGCTCTTCGCAACGCGTCGACAACACGACGGCCCCCACGTTGGCACTCGCTGACTTCAACGCATGGCTGGCACTAAAAAGGACGGCTGCGTCACCAGTTGCCGCGCCGGCATCCAAATCCGTAAGGAGCCCCGTTGCGCTCTTAAAAAACAATTGAACGACTTGCTCCACAATGTCCGGCCGCCCTTCTCGCTGCAGCCGCCGCAGTGAGTTGAGTACTTGGTCGTCTATCGGGTCGGGAGAGACTTGCGTTGCAGACACAAGCGATAGGTGCTCGCGCCCGGCCGGGCGCGGTCCCGGGTTCAACCAGTTCGTCAGTATTGCTCTCATTTGCTCGAGCGTGAACGGCTTCGCGAGATAGTCGTCCATTCCTACCGCCAGGCATCTTCTGCGACCGTCTTCAACTACACTCGCGGTAAGCGCAACGATCGGGGTATGCTGTCCCGAGAGGGCCTCACGTCGGCGAATTTCGATCGTCGCCTCGAACCCGTCCATTTCGGGCATCTGGCAATCCATGAAGATGAGGCTGTACACGCCGTTTGCGTGACGGTCGAGCGCGTACCGGCCGTTGACCGCGGTCTCCACCACACAGCCCATGCTCTCGAGAATCGCGACGCCGACCTCGAGGTTGACGGGGCTGTCTTCGACCAGAAGCACAGGTGCCCGACCTTTACCGGGATGATCCGCCGAGGGCGCGCAGGTAATTGCCTGAACCGTCTCGGTATCCATCGCGTCAATGCACTTCCACAATGCCGACTGCCGTATCGGCTTCGTCAGGCATCGGAGCACACCTTTTTCGATCTCGCCGAGATCGTGACCGAACGAGGTCAGGAGGACAATCTGCGGCTCTACCCCCTCGGAATTGGTCTTGACTGCTTGCACCAGCTCGATGCCCTTCATGTCGGGCAACGAGCGATCGATGATCACCAGCCCAAAGGGTTTCTCCCGAAGGGCAGCAGTGCGCAGGGCGGCAAGGGCTGTCGAACCGGTCCGGGCATGCCGGACTGCAATTTTCCTATTTGACAGCTGATCGCTCAATATCTCCCGGTTGAGGGCAGTCTCGACGACGAGCAAGGCTCTTTTTGTGCCCTGGGACCGCAAGGGGATCTCCATTCTATCCGCCAGAGACGGCTGTAACCCGAACCTAACGGTGAACCGAAATCGCGAGCCGACACCCGGCTCACTGTCTACATCGATAGACCCGCCCATCATTTCGCAAAAATGCTTGGCGATCGAAAGTCCGAGACCGGAGCCCCCATACCGCCGGGTCGTCGAACTGTCGCCTTGTGCGAACGCTTCGAATATGTGCCGGCGCTTCTCCGCCGGAATGCCTATTCCCGTGTCGACAACTTTGAAGGCAATCAAGACCGAAGTTTCGTCGTACTCCACCGCGTAGGCGCGGACGCTGACCTCTCCACGCTCGGTAAACTTGACCGCATTGCCGATCAGATTCGTCAAAATTTGCCGCAATCGTCCGGAGTCGCCGATCAAATTGGTCTGCAGAACTGTCGGGATAAAGCAGGCGAGCTCAAGCCCCTTGCCGTAAGCCAATTCACTGAACAGCTCCGTGACCTCTTCGACAACGACCCGAAGATCGAACTCGCTATTTTCGATGTCGACCCTGCCGGCCTCGATCTTGGATAAATCGAGGACGCCGTTGATGACCCCGAGCAAGGTCTCGCCGGAACGTCGTGCGGTCTCGACAAAGCGCTGCTGCGTCGATCCCAGCTCGGTTTGACGAACGAGTTCGAGCATGCCGAGGACGCCGTTCAATGGCGTGCGGATTTCGTGGCTCATATTGGCCAGGAACTGCGATTTGGCGCGAACCGCTCCCTCCAACTCCACCGTGCGCTGCTCGATCCGCGACTCCAGTGTCGCATTGAGTTCCCGCAGCTCCTCCTCGGCGCTCTGCTGAGCCGCGTGCCGGACTGCAAGCGCGTCGGCCATCTCGTTAAATGCCGCGCCGAGTCGGCCGATCTCCGAAGATCGATCTTCGAGGTGTGCCCGCGCGGTATAATTTCCGTTGCGCCATTCAGCGGTAACGTTGAGCAGTCCTTCGATCGGTCGCCGAATGAAGTTTCGGCCACCCGCCCAGGCTGCGTAGACTGCCGCTAAAAGACCGGCGAGGATCAGCCCGATGCCGCGCCGAGTGGCACTGTCGATCGCAGCGAAGGCTTCAGCTTTGGTCTGACCGGCGCTGAGAAAAAAATCTTTCGGAGGTAAAGCCGGCGGGACATATCCGAAAATACGCGCGGTCCCGTCGACACCGACCGCTTCTTCCCATCCCGGTCGATCTCCATCCATAATGGCTTCGTGGGACTTCCTCATGTTCTTCCCAACGAGGAGTTCCGGGTGGGGCAACCTCGCGATGATGTTGCCTTCGCGATCGGCGATCAAAATGGAGGCGGTCGGCGACAAACCGCGTTCTTTGAAGTGCTCGGAAAGCCATGCCAAGTCGAGGCCGGCGAATACGACACCGGCGACACGTCCTTCGTCGTCCTCGAAGCGTTCGGCAAAATGGATCATTCGCTGACCGCTGGTCGGATCAACCCAATAATTTCCGACGGCAAGCCCGGGCTGTGCCATGGCGCGCTCAAAAAAGGGTTGCTCCGCGACCGATAAATACGACGTCGGCTCGCTGGTGCAAAAGATCAGCCCGGTGGTATCGGCTGCGCCGAGCAGACTGTAATTGGCGAAACGCCCCTTCAATTTTGAGAAAAGCGGGCTGCATGCACCGGGTTGCCGAGTCTTGACGGTGTTCAACTGGGCGAGGGCGAGCAGTAGTTGGCGAGCACCTTCACGCAGCTCGCCGATTTCCTCGCCGAATTGTTTGGTAGTCTGCACGACTTGTTGGCGGATATCGGCCTCACGCGCGATGCGCAGATCATATTCATTCCAGCCCTGGATCACGAGCGCCGGAACCACCGCAAAGATGACCAGGATCAAGATCCTCCCGGTCAAACCGATACGCATCTGTGGCCAAGGCGTGCATCGGCGCTCACCTTTCATTTTCTGATTGAGGTCTGGGCTAGCCATTCGATTGGCGCATTTCCGCAGTATTGGTCGATGTCTGGCCGAGCCACGCGCGCTCGATGGTCGGCGTCCCGAGATGGTAACCCTGCAAGTAGCCGAAGCCTTCTGCCCGCGCGACCGCCTCGTCCGCGGCGTTCTCGACTCCTTCGGCGACGGTGGTGCAGCCGAAGCCGTTGATCGCACCGAGCAGGTCTCGCAAGAGAGCGCGCCTCTCGTGACTGTCGGCTAGATTTCGAACAAACGAACCGTCGATCTTGACTGTATCGACGGACAAAGTCTCGAGATGCCGCAACGAGGTATGACCGACGCCAAAGTCATCGAGCGCCACCCGGCATCCAGCGCGGCGGAGCGTGTCGACAAACCGCGCCGACTCTTCGAGATCGGAAAGTGCTGCAGTTTCCGTGATCTCCACGACCAAGCGGCCGGCAACATCGGGCCGATGCTGCAAGACCGAAACCAACGATTGCAGCCAGGACCCAACGCATGCAGTCGAACCTGATACGTTGAGCCCCAGCCTTACTTCGGGATGCCTCGCGAGTTCCCGCACGGCGAGTTCGAGAACGAAATCATCAATGAATCCGATCAGGCCCAGTCGTTCGATCGGCGTGATGAATTCGCGGCCGGCGATGATACTTCCTCCCAAATCGCGCATGCGCAGCAGGCATTCGAAATAATCCGTCTTTCCCGTGACCGCGCAAACCACAGGTTGGAACGCGAACAGCAACCGGTTCTGGCGCAGCGCCGCCTTGACCAGGGCCCCGATTGCCGAACCGCGCCGTTCCCGGTCTCGCTGCATGCTCACCTGGTATGGGTTCACCTGTC
>Ga0070717_10004270_pt1 | contig 10300 bp, 7 predicted proteins | sample LARL113metaG_FD_71366 | JGI IMG/M metagenome (GOLD analysis project Ga0070717, IMG submission 71366) | Corn, switchgrass and miscanthus rhizosphere microbial communities from Kellogg Biological Station, Michigan, USA - LAR L11-3 metaG | ecosystem: Host-associated > Plants > Roots > Rhizosphere ... | reverse complement strand
CTGTTTCCCACGATCTCCTCGAAGTTATGCTCGGCCCGTAACTCCTCGCGGAGATACACGTTCTCCTTTTCCAGCCTGCCTTTTAAACTTGAGATCTCGTCGTAGGACTGCATGTTGCGAACTGCCAGAACCACCTGGTTCGCCACTTCCTGCAGGAATAATGCATCCTGTTCGGAATAGCGGTCGCGCTCCCGGCTCACAAAGCTGAGAGTGCCGATGCACTCTCCTTGAAGGGACATGGGCAGGACGCATATGGAGTGAATCCCTTCGGCCGCAAGACGGTGCTCATTGGCGAACTCGGCCGAATCCTGCAGATTGCCGCAGACCCGAGCCTGCTGGTGCTCGTACACCCAACCCACGCTGGTTTCGCCGCGCCGAATCTCCATTCCAGTCTGGAAATGGTCCGACTGCAACTCTCCCTCCACGGCCAGAAAACGAAACGTGTCTCGCTCCGGCTGGTAAAGAGTGATGGCGCATCGATCGAAGCCAATGAAGCGGTGCAGTGCCTTGGAAATGGAGTGCAACAGGGCTTCCTGGGTGAGGTTGGTGATAATCGCATTGTTGATCTGAAGCAGGCTCCGGTTCTGCTCTTCATTTCTGCGCAGCGCCTCTTCAATCTGCTTGCGCTCGGTGATATCGAGAAACGTGATCACCGCCCCGATGGTCTGTCCATCCTGCACGACGGGGTGCGACCAGTACTCCACAGGAAAGCTCGTGCCATCCTTTCGCCAATACACCTCATCATCGCGGTGCACGCTCTCGCCTTTTTGGAAGCCTAGATAGATGGGGCACTCTTCAATGGGATAAGGCGTGCCGTCCTTGCGCGTATGATGCTCCAGGGAATGAAGATTCCTTCCGAGTAATTCTCCCGGATCGGCGTATCCGAGAATGCGAGCCGCCGAGCAATTTGCAAAAAGGCAAGTGCCGGTCGAATCGCACGCGCAAATGGCCTCGGCGGCTGAATCGAGCATGAGCCGGACGCGCCGTCCGCTCTCGCTCAGAGCATCATTCGCCTGCAACCATACCGGGTTGACTCCAGAAATGGGCATGCTTGATTCCGGGCACGGGGAAGGAAGAGACACCGGATGGCGCGGCATTCACGGGGCGTGAACATGCTTCCAGCGGATATCTCACTATACACTCGGTCATCGTTGCTGGTCGCCGGCAATATGCGCCATGCTTAGAGCAGCCTGATCCCGGTCAACTCGGCAAGCTTTTCAATGAGCCGCTCCTGGAAACCGGTATCGGCCACGGCGGCGGCCGGGGTTTGCATCCGGCGATGATGCCAATATCGGCCACTCACCGTAGCGGCAGGATCATCGCTGACGGCGAGCCAGGTCTGGGTGAGGTGTCCTGATTCGAGGTCGTCGGGTGCACCGGGGCCGCCCATTTTGGTGGGCACCCATCCCGGATCGACCGCGTTGCTCAGGACATCGGGCCAAAGTCGAGGGACTGCAAAGGCGAGGGCTGTCACGTAGAGCTTACTGTCGCAATACGCCTGGGTATCATCCCAGCGCCGCTCCAGCCAGTCCACATCCCGGAGCGAAGGGCTTCCGCTGTGATGCATGCCACTGCTGAGGTAAATGATCCGGCCAGGGCGCTCGATCTCTGCTGTGAGGATGTATGGAGCCAGAGTGTTCACTGCGAGAGTTTTCGCGTGACCTTCGGCCGTGGTGCTGCGGGTGGGTGCACGGTAGACACCGGCGTTGTGGATGACGGCATCCATTCGGCCGATCGCGTTCACTTGTTCAGCAAGCTTGTGGGTCTGGGCAGCACTGCTGAGATCGCCGATGACAACGCCGAGAGATTGCGCCGCCAGATCGCCGATGTCTTCGGCACGGGTTCGTGAGCGCGCATGCAACAGGACGGAGTGGCCCTGTTCGACAAGAGTCCGTGCTGCAGCCAGGCCAAGGCCATCCGTGCTGCCCGTTAGGAAAACGCGACTCACGTCTCAACCTTTCCGATATTGCTGGTCAGAAACGTGCTCCATCCAGTCCACCATCTTGCCATCCTTTCTCTCCTGAATGGCAATGTGTGTCATGGCGGTGGTGGGAGCGGCGCCATGCCAGTGCTTCTCGCCGGGTGCAAACCAGATGACATCTCCGGGATGGATCTCCTCGACGGGGCCGCCCTGGTGCTGTGCCCAACCGCATCCGGATGTCACGATCAGAGTCTGCCCGAGTGGATGCGTGTGCCAGGCGGTGCGCGCGCCGGGCTCGAAAGTGACACTGGCGCCGGCAACCAGCGCCGGGTCAGGGGCTGTAAACAGAGTGTCGATGCGAACGGTACCCGTGAACCAGTCTGCGGGCCCTTTGGCTGACGGCTGCGACCCTACTTTCTTGATCTCCATGCTTTTCTCCTTAGAAGCAGTTGAGTTTCTCGAATGGGGGCCGGGGCGCAACGCGTGTGCAGCGTTGCCCAAAGCCGTAAGGTACAGCGCCACGGTCCCCTTGAGAAAATCACGGCGTTGAACGGCTGCGGAGCGAGCAGGATCCTCGGCCGGCTGCATGTGTCCTGAGATGGCGTTCGGTTTGGTCATGGGCGCAGCAGGGCCTTGATTGCACGGCGTTCGTCCATGGCGCGGTAAGCTTCACGCACCTGATCCAACGGGAGTGTTAGATCGAAAACCTTGCCCGGATTGATCTTTCCGTCCCAGACAAGATTGATCAGGTCGGGCAAGTATCGGCGCACCGGAGCCGGACCACCATGGAGACGAACGAGATGGAAGAAGACCGGGAACACGTCGAGTTTCATACCGTGCGGCACGCCGACGTAACCGATTGAACCGCCGGGGCGCGTGGAGAGAATCGCCTGCATCATGGATTCTTCGGTGCCGACGCATTCGAGCACTGAATCTGCGCCGATGCCGTTGGTCATGTCCTTAATGCGCGCGACTCCCTCATCGCCGCGCTCGGTCACGATGTCGGTTGCGCCGAATTCGCGGGCGAGCTGCTGGCGTTTCTCATGGCGGCTCATGGCGATGATCCGCTCCGCACCTAACTGTTTGGCGGAGAGTACACCCAACAAACCCACTGCGCCGTCTCCCACAACAACCGCCGTCGAGCCCGGCTTTACGTTGGCCGCATCGGCTGCGAACCACCCTGTTCCCAGAACATCGGAGATGGTGAGCAGGCTGGGAAGCAGGTCGTCTGAGGGCATGTCTGGAGTGGACACGAGAGTGCCATCGGCCCATGGGACTCGCAGGTACGGCGCCTGCGCCCGGCTCATGAACTCTAGGTTCACGCATCCGGATTGATAGCCGTTCCGGCAATTGGGGCAGGTGTTGTCAGAGATGCAGAACGAGCCGATGACGAACTGGCCGGGCTTGACTGCCTTGACCGCACTGCCGACTTCTTCAACGATGCCGCAGTACTCGTGGCCCATGGGCGTGGGTTGCGTGACTTTCTGAATCCCGCGATACGGCCACAGGTCGGAGCCGCAGACGCAGGTAACGGCGATGCGAATGATGGCGTCGGTGGGCTTTTCGATTTTCGGGTCTGGGCGATCCTCGAAACGGATGTCGCGCGGCCCGTAAAGAACTGTTCCGTTCATTGTGGTCCTTCCTTTGGTCTGCATCGGCTGAATCGATCTGCCGCGAAAGCGTGCAGGCCGGGCTATCGTCCGACCAGCTTTTGGTGGAACTCCGAATACCTTGCGCCGGCAAGAGGGATCTCTGCGGAGGCATGTTCGAGCCCATCGAGGTCGTCTGGAGTCAACTCGATGTCTGCGGCACGGATGTTTTCTTCCAGCCGGTCGAGTTTGGTTGTGCCTGGAATGGGGACGATCCAGGGCTTCTTCGCCAGGAGCCAAGCCAAAGCCACCTGTCCGGGGGTGGCCCCTTTCTGCTCAGCAAAACGGGAGATCAGATCCACAAGTGCCTGGTTGGTTTTGCGGTTCTCCTGGTTGAAGCGAGGAACCGTGCTGCGAAAATCTGTGCTGTCGAACTTTGTTTCCGCGGTGATGGTGCCGGTGAGGAAGCCTTTGCCAAGCGGGCTAAAGGGAACGAAGCCGATTCCGAGGTCCTCAAGTGTGGGGATGATCTCCTTTTCCGGCTCTCTCCAGAACAGCGAATACTCGCTCTGTAGTGCCGTAACCGGCTGAACGGCATGGGCGCGACGGATGGTATTCGCGCCTGCCTCAGAAAGGCCGAAGTGCTTCACCTTTCCTTGGCGAATGAGTTCGCCCACCGCACCGGCCACGTCCTCGATCGGGACCTCCGGATCGACGCGGTGCTGATAGTAAAGGTCAATGGCATCGACACGCAGTCTCTTGAGCGATCCTTCCACTGCCTGCCGGATGTGTTCAGGACGGCTGTTCAGGGCACTCCACCTCTCAGCATCACCCGGATTGGGAGCCCATCCGAACTTGGTTGCGATAACTACCTGCCCTCGGAATGGCGCGAGAGCCTCACCAACCAATTCCTCATTGAGCAACGGACCATACACCTCGGCGGTGTCGAAAAAGGTGACGCCGCGCTCGACAGAGGCGCGCAGGAGAGCGATCATGTCCTGCTTTTCCTTGGCCGGCCCATAGGACCAGCTCATTCCCATGCAGCCGAGCCCGATGGCTGAGACTTCAAGATTTTCCCTTCCCAGCTTGCGTTTTTGCATAATCCCTCCTCGAATTGCTCTGATGGCCCTAGTACCGGCCCCAGATGACGCGCCAGTGCTCATCGGGCCGAGTGGACTGCACGATCAGTTGATCGCCTCGGAACTCGTAACGGCGCTGCAGGTCCTTGCCGATTAGATCTCGCACGAGCGCCCCTTCTACATGGAACGTGAACGTGTGTTCCTGCGGGTTGACGACATAATTTCCGTAAGATGCTTCATAGCCTCCTTGCGAATACTGCTCTGATCCGGCGGTCTGTGTCCGGGATTGTGCTCCGCGGTCCATCACCTGGACGGACAAATGTCCGGTAGCGGTGAATACGAACATTCCGCAGCAGTCAATGCTGCTCATCTGCCCGTTCGGACCGGGCTGTTCCAACTTGAGCAGTTTCCAGGCTCCCACCATTCGGTCGTTGTCTGCGGCGGTTTTCTGCGCGAGCAAAAGAACCGAGTTTAGGCCGAACAGCAGGATCGCGGCGAGAATCGAAAGTCTTTTTTTCATTCTTCCTCCGGGATTGCATCAGGGCAGAGAACAATGCTTGAACCCTAAGGCCTCTCCGCGTAACGTGACAACATCAATCTCCCGTTTCGCTGGTGCAAGCAACACGATTGGCCCAGCGCTGCGAGTTCCCGGTGCGAGCACGGGCATGACTGTTAGAGGAACCGGGTTGAATACGTTCCCCGCGGCCAATGATTAGCGAAGCCAGGAGGAGCAGGGCTGTGCCGCCGATAAACGCTGCGGCAACAGAGATGTGATCCAGAAGCAGTCCTCCAAAAGCGCCCCCCAGCATGATGGACAGTTGGATGGCTCCGACCATCAGGCCGCCGCCGCTTTCTGGCTCGTCGTGTATGCCCTTGGCAAGCCAGTTGGACCAGCAGACCGGAATGGCTGAGTTGATGGCGCCCCATACGATCATGGCGGCAGCAACAGCCCATATTTGGAATCGCGCTGCCAGAAGGGCCAGGGTAACGGCTGCCAGAATCAGCGGCAGAGCCATGATTAGAAGGTACAGATGGCGGCGCAGCAGCGCGCTTGCAGCGTATGTGCCGACAAACCCCGCCAGACCGAGGCCGAGCAGCAAGAGCGAAAGTTGCGGGACAGTGACATGGGTGTAGGTTTCAAGGAAGGGTCGAAGATAGGTGAAGGTAGCGAACGCGCCCGCGAAGGTCAACATCACTCCAAGCATGGCGAACATAACGTTGCGCCGCTTGAGAAGCGCGAAGACCTTTGAAACTGGATTGGCCGCTTGCGGCGGCATTGTGGGCAGACTGATCCACTGCCAGATGAGCGTCGCGACTGCGATTGGCACCAGGGCCCAGAAGACGCCCCGCCAACCTATGATGCCGCCGAGGTAGCTGCCCATCGGGGCCGCGCATGCCGTCGCGATTGCGTTTCCGGTATATACGATTCCCAGTGCCTTCGGAACCGACTCCGATGGGACAAGGCGCATAACCGTAGCAGTGGCTAGTGACCAGAACCCGCCGATGACGAGACCCAAAAGGGCCCGAGCCGCCATGAGGACGAGGAAGTTGGGAGCTTCCGCAATCAGCACCAGGGAGGTCAGCATGATTGCCGTCAATGCCATCAGCACGTAGCGGCGGTCGAATCGGCCCGCGATTGTGGCGATGAGCAAACTCATTCCCACTGCAAACAGGCCAGAAATCGAGATGGCCTGGCCCGCCATGCCGTCGGTGGCGTGCAGGTCGTGAGCGATGGGCGTGAGCAGGCTGACTGGCATGAACTCGGATGCAATAAGTAAGGCCACACAGAGTGACATTGAGCCGACGGCGCTCCAAACTTGTCGGGGAGATGGTTCGCGAGACTGATCGCGCCGTTTCACGTTGTCTGTCATTGGGGACCTCGTCTGGGGCAATACGTCCATCTCCAGAGATAGTCCATTCGGGCTTGTGGAATCTTTCCTGATCCTGCCGATTTGTTGCCTAATCCTGTTTGAACCGTTAATTCCGGGCAAAAAACAACGTGCCGGTAGTACGCTAGGCAAGAAGGATGGAAACGTGCAGTGCCGAAACATGCGTCTGAATCCGCAGTGAAGAAGCCCACGGTTGCGGAATTGCGCTCAGAACTGGCAGCCAGAGTCGTGGCCCATACACCGTCGCCCGGTCAGAACGGCACCGAACTGCCTGCTCTGACGCTGTTTCGCATGACAAGTCCGACGGCCTGCTATCTGACTTCGGTCGAGCCCAGCATTTCGATCTTCGTCCAGGGCAAGAAGCGGATCGACATAGGAGGCGAAGAGCATCTCTGTGACGGAACATCTTTCCTTATTGCTTCCCTCGACCTGCCAATTCGAAGCCAGATTATCGAAGCTTCAGAAGCATTGCCACAGCTCGCAATGCGCCTTCTTCTCGACATGCAGATGGTCCGCGAAGTTGTGAGCAGGGATGACTTACCGGAGGTGGCGAGTTCCAGGCGGCCATCCGGTCTGGCGGTCGGCAAATCCACAGTTGGCCTCCTCAGTGCATCCTTGCGGCTCATCGATCTGCTGGATACTCCCGAAGACATCCCATTTCTCCAGCATTTGATCGAGCGAGAGATTATCTATCGCATTCTCCGAACTCCGCAAGGGCAGCGGCTGCGAGAGATCGCCACGTCAGGGAACCTGAGCCAGAGGACAGCAAAGGCAATCACGTGGTTAAGTGAAAATTTTGATAAGCCGTTGCACATGGAAGCGCTCGCCAACATCGCGCGCATGGGAGTTTCGACACTCCATCACCAGTTCAGATCGTTGACATCCATGAGCCCTCTTCAGTTTCAAAAGCAGCTTCGGCTGCGGGCCGCCCGCGAGCGGATGCTGAAGGATGGTCTGGATGCGTCCAGCGCCGCGTATGAAGTGGGATACGAGAGTGTCAGCCAATTCAATCGTGAGTACAGCCGATTCTTCGGCCAACCGCCATTACGCGATATAAAAGCACTGCGGGAAGCGAATTTCATGACGACCGATGCCGCCTAGGGCTCGCAGCTCCAGGAACTGGCTCCGTCTGTGATTCACGTGCATTGCGCGGTTATTGAAAGCTGCCCAAGATCGTTACTTGCATCTTTCGAGTGTTTACGGATTTTGCGCTGCCTTGGATGTAACACGCCTACGCGGACAAGGGAGCCGAAGCGTTACACGTACCCTGCTGACCATCTGAAGGGGTTAATCGATTTCGGCCCGGAGGGATGCCCAACGGTACGTCACACTCGGAAGTTCGTATCCGTGGGAGAAGGGACACCGCGGCGACGCAACCTATAAGTACGTCAGCAGGCATAAGTGGTGCGGTAGATATAAGTGGTGCGGTAATATCTTGCAGGAATATGTTGTGCTACTTGACAAGCATCAATGACAAGTGGTCTATTCTCATGCAGTGAGGCGAAATCGACTTCCGGTTGGGTCGAACCCCTGACGGCCAACCGCCCCGGCTGAGACATGTGAAAGGCGGGCTGATCGGAATCGCTTACACAGTGAGGGCGGTCTCGGCTGAAGTGCACTGCCACGAGAGTGCTGCTGCATTCGTGGTGCTTTCGAAACTAGCGCAACTTAATCATTCAACGAGCCCCTTCTCGCTTGTTGTTTGCGCATTGAATCCGCTCACACCTATGCCAATCAACTGCAGTTACCGGAATAGCCGTTCCTGTTGAACCCAAGGAGAAGCCAATGAGGGAGTTAGTGTAGTTATTGGCTGCCGGACCCTTGAACGGACGACAGAACCTTGTACAGAGCCAGTGATGTACTAAGGGAGGGGTCATGCGCATCCAGAGTTCTCTTTTTGCCGGCAGGTTGCTGGCTTGTGGCATTTTGATTACGATGTCCAATCCAGAGGGCGGCTGGGCGCGCCAGAACCAGGACGTACGGCCCAATGGCCGTGGCGATCGAATCCGGGGGACTTCCCGGAAGGCTGCCGCGGGAGCCGCGACCACCGGCAACGGCATCAATTATCATGACGGCCCGGTGCTACACACCATCAATGCATATTACATCTGGTACGGTGATTGGAACGGGCAAGACCCAACAGGCCCTCCGATCCTCACCGACTTCATCAGTAACATCGGCGGTTCCCCCTACTTTGACATCAACACTACCTACGCCGACACCACCGGCGGTGTTCCCAACGCCGTGACATTTGCGGGACAAACCACAGTGGCCGGAACCAGTACTTCCCTGTCGGACGACGATATCGCCACTATCGTAGCCACCGCGTTGACCCAGTTCGGCGGCCCCCCGGATCCCAATGGCGTCTACTTTGTGCTCACCGCTCCGGGGATCGACGAGACTTCCGGGTTTCTAACCCAATATTGCGGATGGCATTACAACGGCAGCTTCACGAATGGAGGCACAAGCTGGGATATCAAATACGCGTTTGTGGGCAATGCTTCTGGTCCACATCTCGGTAGCTGCGCCGAACAGATCAATGACAGCCCGAACGCGGATCCGGGGGCGGATGCGATGATTTCCGTCATCGCGCACGAGTTGGAGGAGACGGCCACCGATCCGGATCTAAACGCATGGTACGACAGTAGTGGCGAGGAAAACGCCGACAAGTGCGCCTGGACGTTCGGGGCCACTTACCCGGCGAGCAATGGCTCTCTGGCCAACATGAACCTCGGCACGCGCGATTACCTGGTCCAGCAGAACTGGGTGAATGCGCAAGGCGGGATGTGCTCACTCTCTTATGTCAATCCTACCGGGGACTTCCTTGTGTTGGCGTCGCCATCTTCACTAAGTGTGGTTCAGGGCAGCGCGGCCAGTTACACGGTCACCGTGGTCCCGTTGCAAGGGTTTTCCGCTCCTGTCAGTTTGAGCGCCAGTGGAGTCCCCGCGGGTGCAAGCGCCACCTTAAGTTCGACCTCGGTTTCGAGTGGATCCTGGAGTAGCACGCTGAACGTCACGACGACTTCAACCGCGCAGTTTGGCAGCTATCCGATCACGATCACTGCAACCAGCACCAACCCGAACCTTACCCTCTCCACGACGGTAACCCTGGTTGTGAGCCCGGATGGTTTCGGACTCTCCGTAACACCCCCATCGCAGAATGTTTCGCAAGGCAATCCCACGAACTACACGGTATCGTCCACGCCGGTGATCGGATTCACCGACGATGTCAGTTTGAGCGTGAGCGGGTTGCCAGCGGACGCAGGCGCCTCGTTCAGCCAGGATTCCATTCCGGGTGGTGCGGGCAGCAGCACGCTGAACGTTACGACAAGCGCCACTACGCCCCCGGGAACCTATCCTCTCACGATTAGTGGAACCAGTAGTGGACCCAGTAGTGGAACCAGCGGAACGCTCACCCACACTTTGGCGGCCACACTGAAAGTGTACCCGGCGATTGTGTACCCGCCGTACCTGGATCAGGGTGGATTTACCAACACAAGGAGTACGGTGACCAATCCACCGGGCGCCTTGAGTATCAATGGTTCCAATCTTTTGTTTCGATCCACGGACAACAGTATGGCAATTAACGCCACCTTCACCAGCAGTTCTCTGGTGGAAAATTGCGTAGGTGGCGGAACCCAGGTGAGTTGTGCGTACACATTCCAGGGTTGGTTTCGTGGCACTCTGACTCTGAATGGCGTCCCCCAAGCCATCAATGGCAAGACTTACCAGGTTTCTCCAACTCCCACCCAGATCGGCAACGGGTCCACCGGGTACAACTCGGCGTACACGCCGCTATATTTTTCGAATAGCGGCCAACTG
>Ga0070717_10004269_pt1 | contig 10302 bp, 7 predicted proteins | sample LARL113metaG_FD_71366 | JGI IMG/M metagenome (GOLD analysis project Ga0070717, IMG submission 71366) | Corn, switchgrass and miscanthus rhizosphere microbial communities from Kellogg Biological Station, Michigan, USA - LAR L11-3 metaG | ecosystem: Host-associated > Plants > Roots > Rhizosphere ... | reverse complement strand
AGAGTGCAATTTTTCGAAAAAGTCTGCTATTGCGAAAGACGGGCTAGCGAACTCTCAGTTACCGGCGTCCGCCGCCGTGTCCGCCAGCACCGTGGAATCCACCGCCACCTCCGCCGTGGAAGCCGCCGCCGCGGACCTCGCCGCCACCGTGGAATCCACCACCTGCGTATCCGCGTGCGAAGCCGCCGCGAGCATAGTTACCGGCATAGCCGCGTCCATCCCGGACGTAACCATGACCCCAGCCCCCGCGCCCGTAATACCCGCCGTGACCCCAGTATCCACCGCGACCCCAATATCCCTCATGTCCCCAGCCCCAGTGATACCACGGACCGGCGCCGATAAATACTCCGCCCACAAACCAGTCTGGACCGTAGTAGCCATAAGGTGCGCAGGCATATGGATAATACGAGTAATATCCGTACGGACACACCGGAGGCCCATCGTCAACATACGCCGGCGCCACTCCGACTCCAATTCCCACACGCACTTGGGCCTGCGAATAGGTCAGCGGCACCATCAGAACTGCCAGCAACGCAACATATTTCAGGTAACGCATATAAACCCCCTCGGCTCCAGTCCTGCCAAACCCCTAAACGGATCTGAAAGCCTTCCGAGACTTGATGGCTCCTGAACCTCTCAAGCAGTGGCCACTGTCTCTACTTATTGGAACGCGGAACTGAGGGAAAAGTTGCTATTTTAGGGGTGGCTGATTTCAGCCATCCCGGCTTAAATCAACCACTTACGAGCTTTAGGGGATGGTGCCGGTCAAACGCGGCATAAAGCGAATTTCGCGATCAGACAGAGGCTAAGCGCCGACTAATTCTCTCTTTTCGCTGGGCTCATATTCGACAATATATCCCGCGACGGCGCTGGCGGCGACGGTCAGCGGCGAAGCCAGATACATCTGGCCCGGTCCGCTCCGGCCGGGAAAATTGCGGTTCTGAGCGCTGATCACGATCTGGTCGGGACGGGTCGAGACTCCCGGCCCGGCGTTGATGCAGGCTCCGCAGCTGGGCTCGATGACCTGCGCCCCTGCCTTCTGAAATATGTCGATGTAGCCCTTGCGCAGGCAATACTCGCGCGTCTCCTGCGATCCGAATTGAATGTAGAACCTCACCGAATCAGCAACCTGCTTGCCCTGCTTAAGTGCGTCGGCGAGCACGGCTGCGTACATGTCCATGTCTTCGTTCTTGCCGGCGGTGCAGGTGCCGCCATAGGCGATCTCCACCGGAACCGGCGTATTTAACTCGCGAACATACTTGCCATTTCCCGGATCGCCCGGCGTGGCCACCATAGGCGTAATCTCGGCCGCATTCAGTTCGATCACGTGCGCGTATTGAGCCCCCGGATCGCTGTACAGGCCTTCAATCATCGCCTCGGCCTTCTTGCGATCCAGGCCGCGGCGTTCGACCAGGAAATCCGCCGCCTTCTTGTCAGGTGCAACGATGCCCGTAAAGCCGCCAATTTCGGCCGCCATGTTCGTCATGGTGGCGCGCTCATCGACACTCAACTGCTCGATTGCTTCGCCCGCGTACTCCATGACCTTAGCGAGCGCTTTGCCGCTGCGCACGTAATCCAGGCTAAGAATTTTCAGGATGAAATCTTTCGCGGTCACGTTCGGATATTTTTTGCCGCGAATCACGATTCTCACCGACTCGGGAACCTTCACTCGCACATCCTTCGTGATCCAGGAATTGAACACATCGGTAGTGCCGATGCCAAAGGCCACGCAGCCAATCGCGCCCACGTGCGGCGTGTGCGAATCGGAACCGATATTCAATTGCCCCGGCAGCGCATAGCTTTCGAGCACAATCGAGTGGCAAATGCCCTCCGACCCCTTGCGGTCGGTTAACTCGCCATGCAAACGGACGCCCTGCTTTTTGGCAAATTCCTCCTGCTTGAGCTTGAGTTGCGTTGCGAGATCGAGCAAGCCGAGTTTTTTCTTTTCTTCGGAAATCACCTCGTCGAGAAACGTCAGGTGATCGCGGAAAAAAATGATGGTCGACGGGTCGTTGACCTTCGCGTCCTTCCCTACGTAGTGCTCGAAGAAAATCGCCGCCATGGGCGTGACATATTCGTGGCTGAAGCGCAGATCGGCCCGCGCGAATCCGGTATCGCCCGGCTTGACCGAGGGCACGCCCACCTCGCCCTTCTCGCTAATCATGTGCCGCGCGAAGATTTTCTCGGCCAGGGTCATTGGGGTATGGTAAGTGCGGGTCTGGCCGACCACCTTGAGGTCGGTCTTTTGTTCAATCGGCGGCAAGAATACCTTCCCCTGCATGCGCGCCACATTAAACGGAAATAGTCCGCCGTACTCGATGACCTGCCGCGTAATCTCGTCCTCTCCAACCGTGAATTCGCTCAGCGCAATCTCTTCCCCGCCCCGAATGCGGTCGATCAGCGAAAAGTTGGTCGAGGTCAGCAGCCCCAGGTTCTGGCAATTCTGCTTGTAGATGCGTTCGATGTTCTCGGCAATCACCACGCGAATGCCGGCGCACATCTCGGCGTAAGGAGACTGCTCGCGACTCGACCCTTTGCCGCGCCGCTTGCCGCTCACGGCGCACACGAACCCGCCGCGCTTCACCTCGCCGCGGCCTATCGGCGTCTCGCTGCCGCACTTCAGCCCCAGGTAAGGAATCTGGCCCAGTGTCTCGTCAAAATAGAAGCAATAATGTGCTGGAGTGATCTCGTCGGTCGAGATGTCATCACGCAGTTTTGGATCGTTGGCAGGATTTTTCGTATCCCAAGGCAGATCTTCGCCCGCAAGCTGTCGCCGGATGAGGTCCGGATCTTCGGTAAGAAAAAGAATGCGTCCCTGCAGTCGGACCTTGTCCGGCCGCTTTTCGATCTTGCGTTCCAAGAGAGAGTTGATCACGTGCACCTGAAGTGTCCGAATTTAGAGACTGCAGGGAGCGGCCAGCATCCTCGAGAATATTGTAACGCCGGGCCCACACTAGCGCCGTAGTCGAAGCCAAGTAGCGCCGGCACCCTGCCGACCGTCCCAAGGGCGTCTCGCCCTCGGCTCTACGGCATGAGCCGCTCTTCGAGTGCAGGCTGCCGCCGAGACGGCGGCGCTTTAGCGCTTGTATTCGCTGGGCTCAGGCAGCGGACTCAGTCCTCGCCCCGCGAAGATATCCTGGAATTCCTGCACCAGTGCCTCGTGCACTGGGCCGTTAGACGCCAGGGTCTCGCGGCTGTCGAGTTCAAAGGGAGATCCGTCGAAGCGGCTGACCTTGCCGCCCGCTTCTTCCACGATAAGCACGCCCGCAGCCGTATCCCAAGGATTGAGATTAAATTCCCAAAATCCGTCAAAGCGCCCGCAGGCCACGTTGCACAGATCGAGCGCCGCCGATCCCGCACGCCGTACTCCGTGAGTGCGCAGCGTGATCTGGTGATAAAAGTAAATGTTCGGATTCTTGTGCCGCTTCTGGCTGGGAAAACCCGTCGCCACCAGGCACTCCTTCAACTGCGCAACCTTGGAGGCGTGAATCGGCTTGCCATTCAGATGCGCGCCTCTTCCCTGCTCGGCCGTAAATAATTCGTCGCGCGTGGGATCGTAGACCACTCCGGCGATCCGCCGTCCCCGCTGCCCGGACAAACGATCTTCGACGGCCTGATGCTCCAGCGCCAGCGATACGCAGAAGACTGGGTATCCATGGGCAAAATTCGTTGTGCCGTCGAGTGGGTCGACATACCAGCGGTAGTCGCTGCCCAAATTGTTCAGCCCCTGCTCTTCACCCAGCACGTCATGCGAGGGAAATAGCTTGGTGATTCGCTCGCGAATCATGGTCTCGGCAGCGCGGTCCGCGGCCGTAACCAGATCGGCATCGCCCTTGTATTCAATCTTCAGTGCCTGATGGAAATACTGCATCAGCAAGGCGCCCGCCTCGCGGGCGATAGCTGTCATGGCGGGAAGGAAACTTTCTGGATTGCGTGCAGTAGATGACATTGCGAAATCGGCATCCGGCTCTCAGTTGCCGGCTCTCGGACTTCTTCACTCGTTGAAAATCAGGCACCGCGAAAGCGAAAGCCTGCGCTAATCTCGCGTTCCGAAAGCCGGAAACCGAGAGCCGAAAGCCAACTCACTTCCTCTTCCCGCCATCTTCCGCGATATACATGATCTCGTGCTTGAAAATGAATAGATTGGGGGCGCCCTCGCGCGTCAGCCGCACCATGTTTTTGTCGTAGTACTCGATCCATCCGTGAACGATCTGGCCGTCCATCAGTTTGACTGAGACTGGTTTTTGCTTCTCCCCCAGCGCTTTCAGGAAAGCAGCCTCTTCAAACGTATCTTCCGGAGGAGGCGTGCGGCTACGCTTAGCGGCATTGGGATTCCCTTGTGGAGCGCGGAACGGCATGCAGGCATTGTACACAAAATGTTTTTGCCGCGGATCTGGGCTTCGCTAGAAGGTGACCTTCAGCGCGAACTCCGCGACCCGCGGCGAAGCTAAGCCAAATACACCGGTGCCCGCGCCCGTGCGAAACACGTCGCTCTCTATGCCTCTCTCGCCCGGCTGCAAAATGCTGTGCGTGCTATTAACTGCACCGCTGCCGGAGGTCAGCCACGGACTGGTCACAGCGGGAGGCTGATCGAAATTTGAGAAGTTGAAGACGTTGTAGAAACTAACGCTAGGTTCGATGGTGAATCGTTCGCGGAACCGGTGTGACCACGCCACCTTGAGATCCACGTCTTTCGTCCACGGAAACAGCAACTGATCGGCTGGAACTGGACTTACCACAGGAGCGATTGCACCGATTTGCGCCAGTTGTGCCGCCGAGAACAGGTTGTTGTTAATCAGTTCCTCTCCCGCCGGAGTCGGCTGACCCGCAAACTTTGTGTTGTATTTGCTGATCGCCTGATTCATCGACCGGAAGCTGACGTTGCGCCCAAACGAACCATTCTTGGTACCGGGCAACGGCTGGCTATAGACGCCGCCTCCGGTGAAGTCGGTTTGAAAAATCTGGCCTCCGCTTCCATTGCTTCCGACGATTGCCGGACTGGGGAGCGGGCTATAAAAGTGACCGATGATTCCCAGGTGGAAGCCGAAGGGCGTATCAAAGTTTCCGCCAAAGGAGGCTTGGTGTGTTCGATCCAGCAATGACGGACCCATGAAGCGAAGCGGATCGTTATTGTCTGCGGCCTGCAGCACGGAGTCGGGATCGTTAGCGCCTAGCCGATTCGGCGGTGGAGTGTTCCCTGCGAAAGCCACTGGACTTGAAAATCGGGAAAAAGAATAGGACAGCTGCAGATTCGCTGCTTTGACCCACCGCACCGGGTTGGCCATATTTTGTACGACCCTCATCTGCAGCGCGTTGTACACAGAGCGGCTAATCGGCTGCAAGAATTCTGCAGTGCCGTAGTTGCCGTTCCTCCCGGTGAACGCGCATGGATACCCTAACGTCGTGGCTCCGTGCGTCAATGGATTCGGAGCCGTGAAGCAACTGCTCCCCGTATCCTCGGAGGAACCCAAACCAAAAGCTGTGAAGTTGGAGATGGTTGCGCCAATGTTGGGTTGACCGTTGTTCAAGCCCGGACACGAGCTGATCGCGTTCTGGAGAGAAGTAGCTCCGCAAGCAGTGATGGTGTTTTGAATCGCCTGCTGCGCGGACGAAAGGTTGAAATAGCGCGGGTCGCCTACATCGTTCGCATCGACGCCGAGCAACCCGTGAGTCTCCACGCTGCGCAGGAAGTCCAAGCTAAACACTAAGCCGGTGCGGAGCTCATGCTGAATCCCGATATTCATTTGCACCGCTCGCGGCGTGCGGTAATTCGGCGCCAGCAGACCCAGTGGAAGATTGATGCCCGCGGCGATAAGGCGCCCGGCATACGCTCCATTCGGCGAAGTCAAGCTAAACGGGTACGCTGCTTTGAGGGAATTCTGCAGCGTGGCAATATTCTGCGCAGCCTGGAAGATTGGAAGCGGGACGCCTGCGTTGTTCACACAGTTTGAGGTGGAATTGAAGAGCGCGCCGGGAGGTGTGACGATGGGCTGTGCCTGGCCATTCAGGCAAGCAGAAGGCGTGTACAAAAACGTTCCCTTCTGCAGCCGCAGCGAGCGATCCAATAACACGTTGTTGTAGAGCACGTTCTCATAGGAAATTCCCGCGCCGGCACGAAACACCGTCGTTCCATTTTTTGTCGGATCCCACGCCAAGCCGAATTGCGGAGCAAAGTTCGAGCCCGGCTGGCGGACTGCATTCCCCATCCCAGGAAAAGCTGCGTTGATGGCGGCAATGGCGGGCAAGTCACTGTCGGTGCGCCACGTGTCCCGCACCCAGCTCAGTCCGGGCGTGAGGGTCAGGCCGGGATGAACCTTCCAGGAATCTCCGATATACACTGCAATCCGGTTGTCCGGGCCCACCCCCCCAGCAGGAAATCCGAGCGCTGACTTCTCAGTCGAGAACCCCTGGCCATTGGTGATGATGGCCTGAACCATCTCGTAGTCGAGCGGGTTGGAGTTCGTCGTGCCGTCGGGACCGAGCGGGCAGTTCGCCATATTCGCGCCGGCGCAACCCGGGTAAATCGTTCCGTTACCGAACACACTCGGGGTCGTCCCATAAAGTGGCGCGAAATGGCCAGCCTGTATGCGGTTCCAGCTGGCACCGAACCGAACAATGTGGTGGCCCATGACTCTACTGCCGTCATATGAAAATTGCAGGTTGGACTGCGGCGTGCTTTGCGGCGCCTGTGGATTCGGACCCGCGGTAAAGCCGTTGATATTGATGCTCACCGGATAACTGGCAAAGGGCAGGCTCGTGCCGCTCGTCGCGTCTAGGATGTGGTTCTGGAACTTCAGGTACGAAAAACGAACCGAGTGGGTGTAGCTGCTCCGATTGAAGTTAGCGCCAATCGCGGCGTTCCGCACAACGTTTCGATTGTGATAGAGCTGGAAACTGCCGGGAAAGAATGTTGCGTCGGTGGAATTGTTGAAGTAGGTGATGCGGCCGAACAGGCGGACAGCCGGGTTCAACTCGTAATCCAACCGGGCGAGCAGGTTATTTTCCGTGAAGGGAGCGGCGAAAGAGCCCGAATAGGCCTCGAACGGAGGCGACTCCAGAACCGGCGCTTGAAGGTGCTGAAGTGTGCGCTCGCCATCGGCGAAGAAAAACAGTTTGTCTTTGATAACCGGCCCGCCGAGGTTGGCACCTTCCTGATTACGCTGAAAATACGGCGAAGGCAGAGACGTTGGATGGGTCAGGCTCGTGGCCGCGATCCCGTGGTCGCGGAAAAATCCAAACGCCTCACCATGGTAGGAGCCGGTCCCCGACCTTGTAACCACGTTGACTGCGCCTGAAGCAGCCAGTTCGCTGGAAAGATCGAGGTTCGATTGCGCGACGGCAAATTCCTGAATGGCGCTGGCGGGAATATTTTCGGTGGTCGCACCCACAGTTTCGTCGTTGAGGTGAACGCCATCCAGTTCCACGCGTGTGGATCGCCCGAAGCGGCTACCGATCGAAATGGCGAAGTAGCCAACTTTCGTCGGATCGATGTTCGCGCCGTCCTGGGTCTGCACGCCGGGCTCAAGTTGGGCGAGGTCCATGAAGTTGCGCCCGTTGATCGGCAAATTCTCGATCTGACTGCTATTCAAGAAACCTTGTATGGTGGTTTGCTCCATGTTCACCGGCACTATAGTGACCGGGACGTCGACCACGGTGCTCTCCGGCCCAGGCTGCAATTTCACGCTGCCGTTTGTGGCCGTGTCGACGCTCACCTGCAATGGCAGCTTCGCCGTTTTAAATCCCTTGGCTTCGATGCGCACAATATAAACGCCCGGAATCAGCAAGCCAGATGAATAGGTTCCATGGTCGTCGGTGGTGGCAATAATCGTCTGTCCGGTAGGACTCGTGATCGTGACTTTGGCGTCGCGCACAACTGCGTCCGAATCGTTGGTCACGGTTCCCAGGATGCTGCCCGTCGCGACGCCGGTTTGGGCGAGCGCTGCGGACGACAGCAGCGCCACTATGGCTGACAACGCCACCACGAAACCAACTCGCACAGCAGACCTCTGGGAATAATTGATCTTCTGCATCTTCCACCTTTCTTTTTCGAAGCCTTTTAAAGAATGCTTTGCTGTCGTTTGGGTCTTTGAAAACTGTAGGAGCAGAACATCGACGAATCCTGCTCGGCGAGATATGGAATCTATGGCTCCAGGTCGCCTACCTGATAGCACATAAAGTTTGAGTGCTATATCTTCAGCCCGCTCAAGCAAAAGTTAAAAATTAGACTTTACTGTATAGTATCCGGCGCGATGCCGTACGCGGTAGGCGGCTGCCTCCGGCACGCCCGCTACTTTGACATCGATCCGGCGGAATTCCGAAAACGACGTGCGCTGCGAGGGGTAATACGCCAACAGATATTGCGTCCGCAGCTCGTCGCTGATTTTGTGGAACGCCTCGTCGAGATCTGCCGCAGAGGTTGCATAGTAGTACTTGCCGCCGGTGTCGTCCGAGAGTTGGATCAGAGCATGCTCCCCTCCGGTTTCGCGTCCGGCGCTGGCCTCGATGGGAACGATGATGATGGAATAGACAATCGCTTCCGCTTCTTCCGCCGCGCGCACAGCTTCTTTGTAATCGATCTTGCTGATCGTGTCTCCCCCGTCGGTGATCAGGACGATGACCTTCCGTCCTTTGCGCGGATCTAATGCGCGCGAAGCGAAATAGATTGCATCATAAAGCGCAGTCGCTGCTCCCACCCGGATATGATCAACGGCTTCATCGACCCGTTTAAGATCCGAAGTAAATCCGCGAGTGGACTCGGTCACAACTTCGCTAAAACCATAAACGCAGAATGCGTCGACGGGGCGCAGAATATCGTGTGCGAAGCGCTTGGCCGAAGTCTGTTCCAGCGGCAAATCGTGGCGCGTGCTTAGGCTCGTATCGATGGCCAGCGCGATCGAAAGCGGCAGCGCTGATTCCTTGTCGAAGACCGCAATCTTCTGCTCATGATCGTCCTCCTTGAGAACGAAATTCTCCTTGGTGAGCCCGCCAATGGGAGCGCCGTGCACATCGGTTACGGTCACGAATACGTTCACTAGATTGACGTCCACCCGGAGCGTGGTAGCCGGTTCGGACTGGCGCTGGGAGTGAGCTGAATTCTGCTGGGCGGGATTTGTTGACGGCGTCTGCTGCGCCCATAGGCCGCGGATGGCCGCAAGAAGGCCGACGAGGAGCAGAATCGTTGCGGGTTTTCTCATCGAGTGATGGAATTATACCTGTGTCAAGCCGCCCTTCCGGGCAGACCAAAGCTCGCAACCACCAAGCATGGTCACGAACATTGCGAAGCTGCTATGTTTCTTTGCGTCCTTTGCGGTTCTACTCGGTGAACTCCGCGGTTAAGGATTTTCCGCTCTCCTGGAAACGGTCGACCGAACCAGGCCGCGTGCAGTTAGATGCGGCTTGCCGTTCCGGGCTGCCTCCCCCTCAGGAATTTGCGCGCGGAATTTCCGGCGGGAATGGCTCCCCGTCCGCCCACACCGCTCCGTCCTCGAAGTACTCCTTTTTCCAGATGGGCACGGTGCGCTTGAGGGTATCAATGAGCCAGCGGCAAGCGTCAAAAGCAGCTGCACGATGCGCCGAAGCGACCGCGATCAGCACGCTGGTCTCGCCGATCTCGAGCCGTCCCAGCCGGTGGACCATGGCAACGTCGCGAATCTGGAACTGTTGCCCTACCTTATCGGCCAACGACTCCATCTGCTCCAACGCCATTTCTTCGTAGGCTTCATAGTCGAGATAGAGGGTTTTGCGGCCACGCGTCTGGTTGCGCACTATTCCTTCAAAAACGACGGTAGCGCCGTCTTCCCCGCGCTTGATGCTGGCAATGGTGCGCAGCGTGTCGATGGTTTCGCGCACAATCGACACGTGACGCGCGCGACTCGCTGCTTCTGAAGCGCCCCCGCTCACCGGCGGCAACAATGCGACTTCGTCGCCCGCACTTAGTTTCGTGTCGGGCCCAGAGTACTGCTGGTTCACCGCCAAGGCAAGCGAAGATAAGGATTCTTTCAGGCGTGGAATCTGCAATTCGTAGCGCGCGATCGCGTCTCGAACCGATGCGCCCTCCGGGAGGTCAATCTGGTCGATCGACTTCCCCATCATTTCCCGCAGGATGCCGAAGAATAAAACTCGCACTCGCATCAGGCGTTCAGTTTACAAGAGTTGGACCTCGGCCGTGGCCTGCCGGACATAGAATCGGGATAGGGGGGACGATCACTCGTCCTCCCCTCCCACACCACCGTACATGCGGGTCCGCATACGGCGGTTCGGCGGGTTGAGCTAGATGTGGGTAGCCGGGCTTTCGATACAACG
>Ga0070717_10004266_pt1 | contig 10305 bp, 6 predicted proteins | sample LARL113metaG_FD_71366 | JGI IMG/M metagenome (GOLD analysis project Ga0070717, IMG submission 71366) | Corn, switchgrass and miscanthus rhizosphere microbial communities from Kellogg Biological Station, Michigan, USA - LAR L11-3 metaG | ecosystem: Host-associated > Plants > Roots > Rhizosphere ... | reverse complement strand
CCGACTTGGAGAGCGATGCCGCGGACCTCTGGGACAGCGGTCGGGTGAATTCGGATACAGAGCTCTTCATTCCGTACGGCGGCCGTCCGCTTCGCACGGGCGAAGCGGCTTTTTGGAAAGTGCGGATTTGGGATGGCGAAGGTCATGCCTCCGCCTGGAGCCGTCCGGCTCAGTGGTCGGCCGGAGTGGTCGCGGCGGCGGACTGGAAGGCGCGTTGGATCACCGATCCGGCGCTGCTGGCCTGGACCCGGACGGCGGCCGGGTTCCATTCGGAGGAAACTCGGGTGCGCGACGCCGAAAAATGGATACAGGTCGACCTCGGCTCGCCGCAAAAAATCGAGGCGGTCAAATTTTATGCTCTGCTCCACTCCGACCCGGAACGGCTGGGCTTTCCGGAACGGTTCAAACTCGAGGTCGCGGACGAGCCGAGTTTCGGGGCCAAGACGTTGGTCGTCGATCAGACCAAGGCGGACTACCCCGACCGGCGAGCGAAGGAGATCGAGCTCCCGCTCCACGGAGTGACTGCGCGTTACGTGCGGCTGACCGCGACTCAGCTGAGTCAGCGCGGGGGCGTGGGCTGTTTTGGGTTGAGCCAATTGGAAGTGCTCTCCGGCGGGAAAAATCTCGCGGTCAAGGCGCCGGTGACGGCGAGCGACAGCTGGGAGCGCGACGGTTGGTCGGCCCAGGCCGCGGTCGACGGGATCGGCGGGGAGCGGAATAATCCGTTGGCCAACTCCACGCTCTTGGCCCGCCGCGAGTTCACGGTCGGCGAGGGGCTGCAGCGTGCCGTGGTTTTTGTGTCGGGGCTGGGCCACTACGAGCTCTCGATCAATGGAGCTCGTGTCGGGCAGGGATTGCTCACGCCGGGCTGGACCGCCTATGAGAAAACCCGACTCTACGACACCTACGATTTGACTGCGCTGCTCAAGACGGGGACGAACGCCGCCGCTCTCTGTCTGGGCGGAGGAATGTACAACGTCCAAGAAGGGCGCTACGTGAAGTTCACCACCCCATTTCATCCGTTGACCGCGTTGGTCCAGCTGAGGCTTGAGTACGCCGACGGCAGGGTCGAGGAGGTGGTGACGGACGAACACTGGCGAGTGACGAGAGGGCCGATCACCTTTTCCAATGTGTATGGAGGAGAAGACTACGACGCCCGGGCCGAGCCGGCGGGCTGGACCACACCGGGTTTCCAAGACGAGACCTGGACGCCAGCGGTGATTGCCCCCGCCTTCAAGGGAGAACTCCGCGGGGTCTCCCATAGCTCTCCGCCGCTCATCGCTCATGAGGTTTTCAAAGCTGTCACCGTGAAATCGATACGGCCGGGGGTGAGCGTCTACGATTTCGGCCAGAACGCCTCGATCATGCCGCGGCTTCGCGTCCGCGGAGCCGCGGGGGTGCGGGTGAAGTTGATCCCCTCCGAACTGGTGCGGGAAGACGGAACGGTGGATCGCTCCTCCTGCGCGCCGGGCGGAGGTGAATCCTATTGGGCCTATACTCTGGCGGGGACGGGAGAGGCGGAGGAGTGGTTTCCCAAGTTTTTCTATCACGGCGCGCGGTATTTGCAGGTGGAGCTCACCGGGACAAGGGATGGAAAATTTCCCACCGTCGAATCGCTCGAAGCCGTGGTGGTTCACTCGGACTCTCCCGCCATCGGCGAGTTCTCCTGTTCGAACGAACTGTTCAACCGTATCCATACTTTGGTGCGGTGGGCGCAGCGCAGCAATTTGGCCCACGTGATCACCGATTGCCCGCACCGCGAGCGGCTCGGTTGGCTCGAGCAGTACCACCTCAATGGGCCGGCCTTGCGTTACAACTTCGACCTCGCTCGGCTTTATTCAAAATGTTTTCAGGACATGGAGGATTCGCAGCTGGCCAACGGTCTGGTGCCGGATATCGCGCCGGAGTACGTGGTCTTCGGGGGCGGATTTCGGGATTCTCCGGAGTGGGGCAGCGCGATCATCCTGGCCGCTTGGCAGCACTACGTCTTCACCGGCGACGATGCTCCGCTCCGCGCGCATTATCCCGCGATGGCGAAGTACGTCTCTTATCTAGAGAGCCGGGCCGAAAACGGGATTGTTTCCCATGGCCTCGGCGACTGGTACGACCTCGGCCCCAAGCCGCCCGGTCCGGCGCAACTCACGCCGCCCGCGGTCACGGCCACGGCGATTTATTATGAATGCCTTCGCACCCTGGCCTTGATCGCGACGCGGCTCGAGAAGAAGGAGGACGTTACCCGCTACACCGCGCAGGCGGAGACGGTTCGCGCGGCCTTCAACCGGAAGTTTTTCCGCAACGGAGCGGGGGATTACGCCACCGGTTCGCAGACCGCCCAGGCCATGCCGCTGGTCTTGGACTTGGCGTATCCAGCTTATCGCGACGCGGTGCTCGCCGGCTTGATTCACCGCGTCCAGGAGCGAGGCAATGCTATCAGCGCGGGGGACGTCGGCTACCGCTACGTGCTCCGGGCCTTGGCGGAGGAGGGCCGCTCCGACGTGATTTACGCGATGAACAACCAGTCGGAGAAACCCGGATACGGTTATCAACTGGCCAAGGGCTGCACCAGTTTGGCGGAAGCGTGGACGGCGGACCGCAGCTCTTCCCAAAATCATTTCATGCTCGGGCAGATCGAGGAGTGGTTCTATCACGATCTCGTCGGCCTCGCGCCCGACCCGCGCGCGCCCGGCTTCAAACACGTGATCATCCGTCCGCAGCCGGTCGAAGGGATCGAGTGGGCCCGCGCCCGGTACGAGTCACCCCACGGTCCGGTTGCAGTGTTGTGGCGGAAAGCAGCGCACCGTTTTTTTCTGCGCGTGGAGTTGCCCCCGAATGTCAGTGGCGAAGTTTGGATGAAAGCTGAGGGAGAAAATACGATTGAAGAAAGTGGCGAGCCGGCGGCGAAACGTCCGGGCGTGCGCCTCGAGCGGAGAGAAAAAGGATACGCGGTGTTTTCGATCGACTCGGGAAATTTTGATTTCGCGGTCACGACGCAGTGAGCTCGGCCGCGGTGTGAGGGGAAGGGAGAAATTCTGCAACGCAGCTTCGCAGAAAAAATGCGCTGAGCGCTACGCGGGTGTGAAGTCTCTTGCACGCTGAGGGGTGCGATGGGGGCAGGACTTTCCCTGTCGGGAAAAAAGTGATGCGTGCTGCATCGACGCTCCGCGAGTGAAATGCATCTTGCAGAGCGGCCGTATGTATTCAATCGGTCGTTACATGGATTGGTCGCGAAAAATGAGCGACTTACAAACCCACAAAGAAGCTGGCTTGTCTTAAGCTCAGCGGGCGCCGACTCCCGCAATTCCAATGAAGCCTACGTAACGACGCGAAAGCGAAACATGGTTCGATTCAATTTACGGCCGCCGAGCTGACGTTTACCAGAGCTGCGGGGCCAGGTCTCGAAACGAAAAACGTTTTGAGAAGAACACAAAAAATTTTTCTGACGTTTTTGGGACAGCTTCGTTCCCGCGTCTCTTCATCATGCCAAAAAAAATTCTTATCACCGGCGGAGCAGGCTTTATCGGGTCTCATTTAGCGGACGATTCGTTGCGTCACGGCTACGAGGTGCGCGCCCTCGATTGTTTGTCTCCCCAAGTTCACGGTCCAGCGATGAAGCGGCCGAGTTATCTCGACCCGGAGGTGGAGCTGTTGGTCGGAGACGTGCGCGACCGCGACGCGGTCCGGCGCGCGCTCCGCGGGGTGGATGCGGTGTATCACCTGGCGGCCAAGGTGGGCGTGGGGCAGAGCATGTATCAGATCGTTGATTACACGGAGGCCAACAACACCGGCACGGCGGTGCTGCTTGAAGCCCTGGTCGAACAGCCGGTGGAACGATTGGTGGTGGCGTCGAGCATGAGCATTTATGGCGAGGGACTTTATCGTGAACCGGGTGGGGCGGCGGTCGGCGGTACCGAGCGTCCGCTCGAGCAGCTCAAGGCCCGGGACTGGGAACTGCGGAATGCGCGCGGCCAGATTCTTTCCCCGCTGCCGACGCCGGAAAGCAAGCAGCCGGCGCTGGCCTCGGTGTATGCACTTTCAAAATACGATCAGGAACGGATGAGTCTGGTCGTGGGGCGGGCGTATCAAATTCCCACCGTCGCCCTGCGTTTCTTCAATGTCTACGGCACGCGGCAGGCGCTCTCCAATCCCTACACCGGCGTGCTGGCGATTTTCGCCTCTCAATTGCTCAACGATCAGCCGCCGGTCATCTTTGAGGACGGAGGGCAGCAGCGCGATTTCATCAACGTGGCCGATATCGCTCAGGGCTGCCGCCTCGCCCTGGAAGTCAAAGAAGCGGCGGGACAGGTGTTCAACATCGGCAGCGGTGTTCAAAGCACGGTCAACGATATCGCCGAGCGAATGGCGCGGGTGTTGAACAAGGAGCACATCGTGCCGGAGGTGACGGAACAGTATCGAGTCGGAGACATTCGGCATTGTTTTGCGGACATTTCTCTCGCTCAACGCGTCCTCGGTTTCAGGCCGCAAGTGGACTTCGCTCAGGGTCTGACCGAACTCGCGGAGTGGTTGCAAGGACAGATTGCGGTCAGTCGCACGGGCGAGATGCGGGCGGAACTCAACCTCCGGGGGCTCACGGTATGACCGACGAAAATCTTCGGACGGAGATCAAATATAAACCCCGCGGCGACGGCGTCACGCTGATCACCGGCGGAGCGGGGTTTATCGGAACGAATCTCGCGGAGCGTTTGCTCTCGATGCAGCGCCGCGTGGTGATTTTCGATAATCTCTCGCGGCCGGGCGTGGAGCATAATTTGAAGTGGCTTCAGCACCGACATCCCGAGCTTCTGCGGGTGGTGTTTGGCGACGTGCGCGACGCCGCTGCGGTGGCTCAAGCGGTGCGCGGGGTGTCCCAGGTTTTTCACTTCGCCGCGCAGGTCGCGGTGACCACGAGCCTAGAGGATCCGGGGAACGATTTCGAAGTGAACGCGCGCGGCACGCTCAATCTTTTGGAAGCGATTCGACGCAGTCCGGAGCCTCCGTCGCTCGTTTTTACTTCGACCAATAAAGTCTACGGACATCTGGCCGACGTTCCGCTGGTCGCGCAGAAAAGCCGCTACCAACCGATCGCGGCAGAAGAGGCGGCGCATGGTTTCAGCGAAGACCGACCTCTCAGTTTCCACAGTCCTTACGGCTGCTCGAAAGGTGCGGCGGACCAGTATGTCTTGGACTACGCGCATACCTTTGGCCTGCCGGCCTGTGTTTTTCGGATGAGCTGCATCTACGGACCTCATCAGTTCGGAACGGAGGACCAAGGATGGGTGGCGCACTTTGCGATTCGTGCGTTGGAAGGACAATCGATCACTCTTTATGGCGACGGTAAACAGGTGCGCGACATTCTCCATGTCGACGATTTGATCCGCGCTTTTCTCCTCGCTCAATCGAACATGGGCACGCTCGCCGGCCACGCCTACAACATGGGCGGCGGTGCAGAAAACACCACGAGCTTGTTGGAGTTGACCCGCCTCATCTCCGAGCTGCACGGCGAGCCCTTGGACTTGCAATTCTCCAGCTGGCGCACGGCGGACCAGCGCTACTACGTCTCGGATACGCGCAGGTTTTCCGCGCTCACCGGATGGCGGGCGCGCGTCGATGTTCGAGCCGGGGTTGCTCAACTTTACGGTTGGTTAGCAGAACACCGTTTTTCACCACGGAAGCTGCCGACGGGCCGCGCAGTGCCGACGGTGGAAGATCTTGCGACATTTTCCGCCCCCGTTTTTTCGAGCCAATGAGGCAAAATGCCCTCGTGAACTGAGGTCGAGCCCACGTGTCAGGCGGCAGGCCATAATTCGGAGCAATCCGGCATCATTAATTATGAGAGTGAATCGCGCAGCAGTCCTCACCGGACCTCGATCTTTTACGGTCGAGGCTCAACCTCTCCCCGAGATCGGGGCGTCGCGGGTTCGCGTGCGCCTCCAGGGTTGCGGGGTGTGCGGCTCGAATGTTCCGGTCTGGGAAGGCCGGCCTTGGTTTAATTATCCTCTCGCCGCGGGCGCGCCCGGGCACGAAGGCTGGGGTGTGGTCGACGCGGTGGGCGACCAGGTCCAAGGGCTCAAGCAGGGCGATCGCGTCGCGGTCTTATCTTACAACGCCTTCGCGGAGTACGACGTGACAGAGGCCAGCCACGTCGTGCCGCTTCCGCCCGCGCTCGGCGATCAACCGTTTCCCGGTGAGGCGCTGGGCTGCGCGATGAATGTTTTCCGCCGGTCCGAGATTCAACCCGGTCAGACCGTGGCGATTGTCGGCATCGGTTTCATGGGCGCGTTGCTGACCAGCCTGGCCGCGCGGGCCGGCGCCCGTGTATTCGCAATTTCACGACGCCCTTTCGCTCTGGAGATCGCGCGCCGGATGGGAGCGGAGCAGGTCATCGCGATGGACGACCACCTTCGCATCATCGAGGACGTGAAAGCCCTGACCGAGAACGCCGGCTGCGACCGCGTGATCGAGGCCACTGGTTTTCAGTGGCCCCTCGACCTCGCGGGCGAACTGACCAAGGAACGCGGGCGTTTGATCATCGCTGGCTATCACCAGGATGGTCCACGCCGGGTCAACTTGCAGCTGTGGAACTGGCGCGGCTTGGACGTGATCAACGCCCATGAGCGCGATCCGCAGGTGTACATCGCCGGCATGCGCGCCGCCGCTGATGCGGTCGCGGCCGGGCAGCTGGATCCAGCGCCGCTGTATACCCATCGTTTCGCGCTCGACGGCCTGCCTCGGGCGCTCGACGCGATGAGCGGACGCGAAGGAGATTTTCTCAAAGCCGTGGTGGTGTATGACTGATTTAACTACAACAGAACTGCCGCTTAAATCCGCCGCCGGCACGCTGCGCCTCGGCTTCGTCGGGGTCGGCTGGATCGGCCGCAACCGGATGGACGCGATTGCGGCGAGCGGTTTGGGCGAAGTCGCCGCGATCAGCGATGCCAGTCCGGACGCGATGGACAAGGCGATGGAGAGCGCACCCGCCGCCCACCGTTGCGCCTCTTTCGACGAGCTGTTGGAGCTGGATCTCGATGGAGTGGTGATCGCCACGCCGAGTGCGCTCCACGCCGAACAGGCCATCGCCGCCCTGCAGAGCGGCAAGGCGGTCTTCTGCCAAAAGCCGCTGGCTCGGAATGCCGCGGAAACCAAGCTCGTGATCGACGCCGCGCGCTCGGCCGACCGACTGCTCGGGGTCGATTTGTCCTACCGTTATACCGACGGGCTGCGGCAAGTGCGGGAGCTGGTGCGCAACCGTGCGCTCGGCACGATCTATGCGGTGGAAGCGGTCTTTCACAATGCCTACGGTCCGGACAAATCCTGGTTCTACGATGCTCGGCTGGCCGGCGGCGGCTGCCTGCTCGATTTGGGTATTCACTTGGTGGATGCGGTGCTCTGGTCCCTGGACTTCCCCAAAGTCGAGTCCGCGACCGGGACCTTGCTGAGCCAAGGTCAACCGCTCAAACCCTGGTCGTCGGGGGTCGAGGACTACGCGGCGGGCCTGCTGCGACTGGAGTCCGGGGTCTCGGTCCAGCTCGCCTGTTCCTGGAAACTCGCGGCCGGGTGTGACGCGCGGATTGAGATCGCGTTTTACGGGACGGCGGGCGGCGTGAGCTTTCGCAACGTCAACGGCTCCTTCTACGATTTCGTCGCCGAGCACTTTCTCCCCGATCGCACCCGCCGCCTCCTGGCCGAGCCGCCAGATGCCTGGGGCGGTCGAGCGGCGGTGGACTGGGCGCGCCGTCTCTCCCTTTCTGCGCGTTTTGAGCCAGACGTTCAGGCTCTCGTCTCGGTGGCAAAAACGTTGGACCAACTCTACGGACGCACGTCATGACTCCTGCTCACAGTTATCCTCGCCGGGTTTTGATGACGGCCGACACGGTGGGGGGCGTTTGGACCTACGCGATGGAACTTTGCCGAGGCCTGTCCCGGCGCGGAGTCGAGGTGATGCTCGCGACGATGGGCGCGCCGCTCCGGCCCGATCAACAGGCGGAAGTCTACGCGATCCCACGTGTGACGGTGGCAGAGAGTCACTACGCGCTCGAGTGGATGGACCATCCTTGGGCGGAGGTGAGGGCGGCGGGCAACTGGCTGCTCGCCTTGGAAGAAGCGTTTCAGCCCGAGATCGTTCACCTCAACGGCTACGCGCACGGCGCGTTGCGCTGGCAGTCGCCGGTGGTCGTGGTGGGCCACTCCTGTGTGTTATCCTGGTGGAAGGCGGTCAAAGGCGTCGAAGCGCCCGACAGCTGGGATGCCTACCGGCGCGTGATCACCGAAGGTATCCAAAATGCGGATCAAGTGATCGCGCCCACCTCGTGGATGCTGCTCGAGTTGGAACGCTACTACGGTCCGCTGGGCGATCCTCGCGTCATTTCGAACGCGCGCACCTGGCCGACGGCCAAGTTTGGGGCGGCCAAAGAACCGATGGTCCTGAGCGTCGGCCGGCTTTGGGACGAAGGAAAAAACGCGAGCACGCTCGCGACCGCGGCGAAAGGCCTGCCGTGGCCCGTGATGGTGGCGGGCGATCCGAAAGGTCCGGCCGGCACGATCGTCGAATTTCCCAATGTGAAACTGTTGGGCTACCGCAGCGCGACCGAGGTGGCCGTGCTATACCGCCGCGCATCCATTTTTGCCCTACCGGCGCGTTATGAGCCCTTTGGACTGTCTCCTCTCGAAGCTGCGCAGGCCGGCTGCGCCTTGGTGCTCGGAGACATTCCGAGTCTGCGGGAGGTCTGGGGCGACGCGGCGGTTTACGTTCCGCCCGGCGATCCCAACGCGGTTCGAGCCGCGATCGCGCGCCTGATCGATCAGCCAGCCGAGCTGGAGCGCCGCCGCATGGCCGCGCGGCTCCGGGCCCGTCGGTACTGCGTCGACGTCATGGTCGAGAGTTACCTCAACGCCTATGCCGCACTGCTGCGCCCAGTGAAGCGCGCCGGAGAATTTGTTGCCGACCCCACATGAAGATCCGTCTTTTCTATCACTCGCTGTTGTCCGACTGGAACCACGGCAACGCTCATTTCCTCCGCGGCGTCGTCTCGGAATTAAAAGCGCGGGGGCACGACGTCTTGGTCTACGAGCCGCGCGACGCGTGGAGCCTGCAGAACTTGGTCAGCGAACACGGCGAGGTCCCGCTGGAGCAATTCCACGCCGCTTATCCCGGGCTCGAGAGCGTACGCTACGATCTGAACACGATTGATCTCGGCCAGGAGTTGGCCAGCGCCGATCTCGTCCTGGTGCATGAGTGGAGCGACCACGCGCTCGTTCGGCAAATCGGTGCGCTGAAAGCCGACCATAATTTTGTCCTCCTTTTCCACGACACCCATCACCGGCTTGTGACCGATCGCGAGGCCATGCGGGCGTATGACCTGAGCAACTACGACGGCGTCCTGGCTTACGGCGAGGTCCTCCGCCGGCTCTATCTTTCCGAAGGCATCACGGAGAACGCTTGGACTTGGCATGAAGCGGCGGATACGCGGGTCTTCCGCCCCCGGCCGACCACCGGTTACGAAGGCGATCTGGTCTGGGTGGGCAACTGGGGCGACAACGAGCGGACCGAAGAATTGAACGAGTTCCTGATCGAGCCGGTCAAGACCCTCGGCCTGAAGGCGCGGATTTACGGCGTTCGTTATCCCGAGTCGGCCAAAGCCGCTCTGGCGGATGCAGGAATTGAATACGGCGGCTGGCTGCCGAATTTCGAAGCGCCGGAGGTTTTCTCCCGCTTCAAGGTCACGGTCCACGTGCCGCGCCGGCCCTACGTCAACGCCCTCCGCGGCATTCCCACCATCCGCCCGTTCGAGGCGCTGGCCTGCGGAATTCCGCTGGTCAGTTCGCCCTGGCACGACGTCGAAAAACTTTTCGAACCCGGCTCCGATTTCCGCGTGGCCCAGAACGGCGACGAAATGAAGCAGCATCTCAGCGCGTTGGTCGCGGACGAAAGCCAGCGCCGACACTTAGCGGAGCGCGGCCTCGCGCGTATCCGTGCGAGACATACCTGCGCGCATCGCGTGGACAAACTGGAACAGATTTACATCGGCCTGCGCCGCGGGGTCGAAGCCTACTTCCCTGCTTTGGAAGCCATGCGCCCGGTGCGGGAGGTGCGCCAGCGCGCTTCGGCCTGAAGACTTAACCCCTGACCTACCTGTGAAGACCTCCTTGGACATTGCTTTTTTCGGATCGAGTTTGGTCTCTGCTTATTGGAACGGAGCCGCCACCTATTACCGAGGGATCGTCCGAGCCCTCGCGGAACGCGGTCACCGCATTACTTTTTACGAGCCCGACGCTTACGACCGGCAGCAGAACCGCGACATGGCTGATCCC
>Ga0070717_10004265_pt1 | contig 10306 bp, 7 predicted proteins | sample LARL113metaG_FD_71366 | JGI IMG/M metagenome (GOLD analysis project Ga0070717, IMG submission 71366) | Corn, switchgrass and miscanthus rhizosphere microbial communities from Kellogg Biological Station, Michigan, USA - LAR L11-3 metaG | ecosystem: Host-associated > Plants > Roots > Rhizosphere ... | reverse complement strand
CTGGCCCTTCGGCTGGCCGACGGGCATAAATTCCGAACGACGCGATGATCGCATAGCAGATTGCGGGAAGCAGAAGCGCGAAGTGAAGGCTGCCTGACTTGTCCGCCAGGAAGCCCGTCATCAGCGGGACCACTGCTCCGCCGAAGATGGCGATGTTGATGATCCCCGATCCGTCCGCAGCGCGCGGCCCCAGCTTCTCGCAGGCGAGGCTGAAGATCGTCGGGAACATGATCGAATTCATGAGGCCAATCGCGAGCAGGCTGTAGGCCGAGGCATTGCCATGGCTGTTGGCGGAAATCAGGATCAGCAGGATTGCTCCGGTCGCAAGTGTGGCAAGAATCTTGCCGGGACTTAGCACGCGCAGGAAATACGAACCGACGAAGCGGCCGACCATCGCCCCGCCCCAATATAAGCTGATCATGTTGCCCGCGGCCTTGTCGGTGATCGCCAGCACGTCCTTCTGCATCAGATAATTGACGATCAGCGATCCGATCGAGACCTCTGCGCCGACGTAAAGAAAGATGCAGAGCGCGCCGAAACCGAAGCGCGTTCGATTTAGCAGCGAAAAGCCAGCGAGCGGCGAGCTGTGGTCGTGTTTCTCGCCAGGCAGCTTGTTTCTGAACATCCAGACCGCTGCCGCGATCATCGCGAGCGCGACTGCGAGCCCGATATAGGTGTGAACGATCGCTCGCGTCTCATTGCTGCGATACTGGTCGAGCGCTGTGCCGGAGAGCTGGGACGCCGTAACTGCCGCGAGCCCGCCGAGAATAAGAACTGACCCTACACGCGGAAAGATCGTGGTGCCGAGACTATTGAAAGCCTGCGCGAAGGTGAGGCGGCTATGCACCGTTCGCGGCGGGCCAAGCAGGCTGATAAGCGGATTGGAAACGACCTGCACGACGACGATTCCGCTCGCCAGTACGAAGAGAGCGAGCAGGAAGAGGCCGTAGGTGGCTGTCGCCGATGCAGGAATGAAAAGCAGACAACCCGCCATCATCGTGAGCAAGCCGGCGGCGGCACCGCGCATGTAGCCAATCTTTTTGACGAGCTGCGCCCCGGGAATGCCGATCACCAGATAGGCCGTGAAGAAGCAGAACTGGACCAGCATCGCCTGCGTGTAGTTGAGGGTGAACAGCTCCTTGAGCTTGGGGATGATCACGTCGTTAAGGCTCGTGATCCCGCCGAAGATGAAGAATAGTGCGAAGACGAAATAGCGCAGGTTCGGCGCGTCTACGCCGCCGTCAGGAATTTCCAGCGGCGTTACGTTGGCCTCGCCTTCGCCGATTCCGGTTGCAATCACCATTACGCAATCTCCCCTCGAGAACGCGCCATGGCTATCCGCTCGATTGGCCGACGTCACCCCCAAGGTTGAAATCCCGCATACGAATGTATGCCGTTGTGCGTATCGCGAGACCGTGCCAGCTACGCAGGCGGGAGAGCAGGCCATGGACAAGGCGACGACACTCGAGAAGCCGCGGCAATCGCTGGCGGGCCTCTGGAACATTTCGTTTGGCTTTTTCGGGATCCAGATCGGCTTCGCGCTCCAGAATGCGAACATGAGCCGCATCTTCCAGTCACTGGGATCGAGCGTCGACAACCTGCCGGTCCTCTGGATCGCCGCACCGCTGACGGGCTTGCTCGTGCAACCGATCATCGGCCATCTCTCGGACCGGACGTGGCTTGGAAGGCTCGGCCGGCGCCGGCCCTACTTCGTTGCCGGCGCTCTGCTCGCTGCGCTGTCGCTGCTCCTGATGCCCTTGTCGACAGAGCTGATCATGGCCGCGGTGCTCCTGTGGACGCTCGATGCGAGCCTCAATATCTCGATGGAGCCTTTCCGAGCGTTCGTCGGCGACATGCTGCGCAGGGACCAGCATACTGCGGGATATGCGGTGCAGACCGCTTTCATCGGCGCCGGAGCGGTGGTCGGGTCGATCTTCCCGGCGCTGCTCGACAAATGGGGCATCTCGAACACGCTCGCGGGCGGCGGAATCCCCGATACGGTGCGCTACAGCTTCTGGTTCGGCGGTGCTGCCTTGTTCCTCGCCATGCTCTGGACTGTCCTCACGACGCGCGAATATTCGCCCGACGAAATGTCGCGGTTCGGCGAGACCGCGCTGCATCCTGGAAGCGACGAGCAGCTGGAGGCGCTCGGGTCCCGGTCTTTCGCGCCAAGCTTTGCCTGGATGGCCGCCGGAGCGCTTGTTTGCATTGGAGTTGCCGAGCTGGGGCTTGAAAAGGAAGTGTACCTTCTCGGGGGACTGCTCATCGCCTATGGGCTCGCACGCCTTGTCGCCATCCGCCTCGCCAAGTCCGGCAATCGAACCAACATGCTTGCTCACATCGTTGGCGACTTCTCCGGCATGCCGCCGCTGATGAAGCGGCTTGCCCTCGTGCAATTCTTCACCTGGTCGGCGCTCTACACGATGTGGGTATTCACAACGCCGGTTGTCGCTCGCAATTTCTACATGTCCCCAGACCCCGCGAGCGCGGGATACCAGGATGCGGGCAACTGGGTCGGAATCCTCTTCGCCGTCTACAACGGCGTTGCCGCGATTGCCGCGCTCGCCTTGCTTCCATTACTCGCCAGATCTGTCGGCAAGGCGCGCACGCACATGATTTGTCTCCTCTGCGGCGCGGCCGGTTACTTGAGCTTTCTACTGATCCGCGACCCGAAGATGCTGATCATTTCGGAGATTGGCATCGGCATCGCCTGGGCCTCGATCCTCGCAATGCCGTATGCGATCCTCGCGAGCTCGCTGCCTCAGCGCAAGCTCGGCATCTACATGGGCCTGTTCAACATCTTCATAGTGGTCCCGCAGCTGCTCGTCGCAACCGTCATGGGTTCGATCATGAAAGCCTTTTTTCCGGACCAGCCGATCTGGACGATGCTTGCAGCCGCGATGGTCATGGCCGTCGCCGCATTGGCGATGTTGCGCGTCACATCGGACGAAGGGACTGCGACGCTTGCCTAGCACCTCGACACTTTCCGACCGAAGGGGGCTCTGGGCGTTCGTTCTCGGGGTGATCCTCGTCACTGGCGGAGTGTTGATGCACGCCCCCATGTTCCTCATGGGCCGACATAACCATTTCATCCTCGCGGGAATGCCGATCGGCTGGGACATGGTCGCCGGAATGGCGGCGATTGTCGGGGGTTGTGCAATTGCCGCTTACGGCCTGCTTCCAAAAAACATCGCCGGGCAGCTTGCGGCGTCGCAGGACATCGTTGTCTCGCCGCCCGAGGACGCGCCGCTCGGCCGTGCACACTGGGGACTGATGTCGGCGCTCGTGCTTGCGCTCGTCATCGATATCATGAAGCCCGCGACCCTCGGCTTCACCCTTCCAGGCATGACGTCCGAATATCATGTCACCAAGGCGACGGTGTCGTCTCTCCCTTTCTCAGCGCTCGCAGGGACCGTCATCGGATCGATCATCTGGGGCTGGCTCGCCGATATCTACGGCCGGAAGGCGACGATCCTCCTATCGGCCGTGATGTTCGTCGGCACCTCGATCTGCGGCGCGATGCCTTCGTTGTGGTGGAACGTGGGCATGTGTTTCATGATGGGCATCGCTGCGGGCGGGATGCTGCCGGTCACTTATGCGTTGCTCGCCGAGATGATGCCAAACAAGCATCGCGGCTGGAGCCTGGTGCTGGTTGGCGGTCTCGGCGCGGTCGGCGGCTATTTCGCTGCGAGCACCTTCTCGGCGATTCTGCAGCCATTCTTCGGGTGGCGAATCCTCTGGATCCTGAACCTTCCGACGGGCCTCTCGCTGGTTCTGCTCGGCGCCTTCATTCCCGAATCCGCCAAGTTCTTACTGGCGCGGGGCCGGAGGGAAGAAGCGCGCCACGTCATGGAACGGTTCGGCTCCAAGGCCAGGCAAACGCGCGTCGCCGAACAGGCTGCGCTCGGGGGCGGTCCGTCGGTTGCGCTTACCGGCCACGCCTTTTTTGGCAAGCTGTTTGCTCTCAGCCTCGCGGCGATCTGCTTCAGCCTCGTCAATTTCGGATTGCTGCTCTGGCTTCCCGCCGATCTCATCGCGAGAGGCTATAGCGTTGGCGTTTCGAGCAAGCTCTTGGCGGAATCTGCGCTGATCGCATTTCCGACGGTCTTCATCGTCGCCTATCTCTACAGCGGCTGGAGCACCAAGTGGTCGGTCGTCGCCTCGCTCGCGGTGACGCTGGGCGGCCTCGCAGGCGTGCTCTGGCTAGAGCTTACCGGGGTGGGCAGTCCGGTGTTGCCAATCGCATTATTGATCATCGGCACCAATGCGCTGATCGCGATGCTCTTGCCCTATACCGCCGAAAGCTTCCCGCTGCGGATCCGCGGCCGGACGACCGGGACGGTCGCCGCCTGCACCAAGGCTGGCGGAATGATCGCGCAGCTACTCGCGATCCTGGCGCTCGTCCCGCCGCTGGCAATGGTTTCGATCGGTATCATGGTGCCAACGATTGTCGCCTTGGTGCTGGTAGCTATTTTCGGCAAGGAAACTCGCGGACGCGACCTACGCGATCTCGACCCTGACGGGCGAACCTTCGCCGCGACGGGAATCTAACGTCAGTTTCAGTGCTGCGCCTGCAGGTTCATGAGCTCGGGACTGACCCCCATGTTCGTGTTCATGTGGGCCATGATCCAGATGGTTCCGATCATTACCAGGAAGACGATGAGAACTCCGAAGGCGAGTGCCAGCACGTTGTTGGTGTTGTCCGGACCGCTGGTGATGTGGAGGAAGAAGACCAGATGGACGCCCATCTGCGCAATGGCGAGCACCACCAGGCCGACTGCGACGCCCGGGCCCCAGAGGACCGAGGTCGACGCCACCCAGAACGACACTCCGGTCAGCAGCAGAGCGAGGCTCAACCCGACGACGTAGCTGATCGTCTCGCTCAGCATGCTGTCATGCGGCGTGCCCGGCGCGACGTTCAGCCGTTCGGGGTCATGTTCTGTCATGGCAAGGTCCCGATCAGATAGACGATGGTGAAGATGGCCACCCAGATGATGTCGAGCGCATGCCAGAACACGCTGAGACACAAGAGGCGGCGCACGATGTGCGGCTGGAAGCCCTTGGCCCAGATCTGCGCCATCATGGTGCCAATCCACAGGAGGCCACACGTCACGTGGAGTCCGTGACAGCCGACGAGCGTGAAGAAGGCCGAGAGAAAGGCGCTCCGCTGAGGGGCCGCGCCAATCGCGATCATTCCGGCGAATTCGCTGATCTCGATGTAGAGGAAGACGAGACCGAGGAGGGCGGTCACCAGGAGCCACACCTGTGTCCAGAACATGTTTGCGCGCTTCGCCGTGATCATCGCCAGGCCGCAGACGAAGCTCGAAACGAGGAGGGCGATCGTCTCGACCGCCACCAGGTCGCGGTGGAACACTTGGTTGGTGATCGGCCCGCCGTCGGTCGCGTGCACCAGGCTCGCGTAAGTCGCAAATAGGGCTGAGAACAGCACCATGTCGGACAGCACGAACAGCCAGAAGCCGTAAGGGACGACGATGCTCTTCGATGCCGGCCCGCGTTGGCCGAGGCCGGTGTCCTCGGAGCCGCCGTGCGTCAAGCCGACGATGGCTGCTTCGGCATGCGTGCTCATGTGGACTGACTCAGTTCGTGGAGGTGCTCCATCCGGATGCGCCGCCGCTCGCGCGCGTTCTCTCTGACCTCCTCGAGGGGAATGATATGCTCATGCTCGTCGCGCCAGGCATACCAGACGAAGATCGCGAAGGCGCCGATGAGGCCAAGGATCGCGAGCCACCAAATGTACCAGATGATCGCGAATCCGCAGACGGAGGCGAAGAAGGCGCAGATCACGCCCACTGGCGTATTCAACGGCATTTCGATCGGCTGGTAGTTGGGCTCATCAATCAACTTGTCGAGCTTGATCGCGGTCTGCTTGCGCGTCCAATAGGCTTCCTCGCCATGGACGTCGGGAAGCACCGCGAAATTATAGTGCGGCGGCGGCGACAGGGTCAGCCATTCGAGCGTGCGGCCGTCCCACGGGTCGCCGGTGACATCACGCCGCTGGTCGCGTGTGTTGATCGAATAGATGAGCTGGACGACCGTGAGCGCGATCCCGAGACCGATGATCGCGGCCCCAACCAGGGCGATGTTCAGCAAAGGCGCCCAGGTCGGATCCGGGATGTGCTGCATCCGCCGTGTCGCTCCCCAGAAGCCGAGCACGTAAAGCGGCATGAAGGCGAGATGGAAGCCGATGAACCAGCACCAGAACACGGCCTTGCCGAGCCGCTCGTCGAGCGTGAACCCGAACGCCTTGGGGAACCAGTAGGTGTAGCCGGCCATGACCGCGAACACGACGCCGCCGATGATCACCTGGTGGAAGTGGGCAACGAGGAACAGGCTGTTGTGAACGATGAAATCGACCGGGGGAATCGCGAGCAGCACGCCAGTGAGGCCGCCGATGACGAACGTGAGCATGAAACCGATCGCGTAATACATCGGCACGTTGAAGCGGACGCGGCCGCCGTACATCGTGAACAGCCAGTTGTAGATTTTGACGCCGGTGGGGATACCGATGAGCATGCTGGCGATGCCGAAAAAGGCGTTGACGTCGGCGCCCGCTCCCATCGTGAAGAAGTGGTGCAGCCAGACAGTGAACGCGAGAATGCAGATCGCGAGTGTCGCAAAGACCATCGAGCGATAGCCGAACAGCGGCTTGCCGGAGAAGGTCGACACCACTTCCGAGTAGATGCCGAAGGCGGGCAGGACGAGGATATAGACCTCCGGATGCCCCCAGACCCAGATCAGGTTCATGTAGAGCATCGAGTTGCCGCCGCCGTCGTTCGTGAAGAAGTGGAAACCGAGGTAACGGTCGAGCATCAGCAGGGCCAAGGTCACGGTCAGGACCGGGAATGCGGCGATGATCAGGAGGTTGGATGCTAGCGCCGTCCAGCAGAACACCGGCATGCGCATATAGCTCATGCCCGGCGCGCGGGTCTTGAGGATCGTCGTCACGAAATTGACGCCGGTGAGCAGGGTTCCGACGCCGGAAATCTGCAACGCGACGAGATAGTAATCGACCCCGACGCCGGGGGAGAAGGCTTTCTCGCTCAAAGGCGGGAAAGCGAGCCATCCAGTGCGCGCGAACTCGCCGAGGAACAGGCTCATGTTCACGAGCAGCACGCCTGAAGCGGTCAGCCAGAAGCTGACATTGTTCATGGTCGGGAAGGCGACGTCGCGGACACCGAGCTGCAGCGGCACGACGAAGTTCATGAACCCGATCACGAAGGGCATCGCGACGAAGAAGATCATGATCGTGCCGTGCGCGGAGAAGATCTGGTTGTAATGCTCGGGCGGGAGATAACCCTGCGATTGTCCGATCGCGAGCGACTGCTGCGCGCGCATCATGATCGCGTCCGCAAATCCGCGCACCAGCATCACTAGCGCCAGCACGATGTACATGATGCCGATGCGCTTGTGATCGGTGGAGGTGATGTACTCATTCCATAGATAGGGCCACCACTTGTTGACGGTGATCCAGATTGCGACGGCGCCGAGCACAGCGATCACCACGAGAGAAGTGATCAAAGGGATGGGTTGGTTGAACGGGATGGCGTCCCAGGTGAGCCTTCCGAACATGGTCAGACTCCTGCCGGGGCTGGAGGGTTGTGCGCCGGCGGAGGTGCCGGGTTCGGCGGCGCCCGATTGGCGACGATCGCGTCGAAGAGGCCTGGGACGACCGTTCCGTAGGTCATCGGCCTCACATAGCTGCTAGGCTTTGAGAGCTCGGCATAACCGGCTCCGTCCAGCCTCAGGGCGGCTCCGTGAGCGCTCTGCGCCCACATGGCAAACTGATCCGCAGGAAGTGCCTGGACCTGGAACTGCATCCCCGGGAAACCGTCGCCGCTGAAGTGTGACGACAGGCCGTTGTACACGCCGGGCTTGTCGGCCTCGAGGTTCAGTCGCGTCGTCATGCGCGGCATGGTGTAAATCATCGTCCCCATCTGCGGGACGAAGAAGCTGTTCCACACGGTCGCGGACGTGAGGCGGAAACTGACCGGAGTTCCGGCCGGCACAACGAGCTGGTTGACCGTCGCCACTCCTTGGTCGGGGTAGATGAACAGCCATTTCCAATCGAGTGAAACGACGTCGACCTTCAACGGGGGGTTTTTCGACGGAAGCGGCTTGCTCGGCTCGAGGTCGTGACTGCCGATCCACGCAATTCCGCCAAGGAGCATGATGGTGAGGGCGGGGATCGACCAAACGACCATTTCGATTGCGCCCGAATATTCCCAGTCCGGGCGATATTCGGCCTTCGCGTTCCCGCGCCGAAACCAAAAAGCGACGCCGACGGTCGCGATCATCGTCGGGATGATGATCGCGAGCATGATCGCCGTGGAATTGATCAGGAGCTGCTTTTCCTGTGCGCCGACGGGACCCACAGGATCGAGGATTCCGTGATTGCATGCCGAAAGGAGCAGGGTCAGCGTCGGCCACAGCAGGATGCGGTTCCGCACCCAACGCCCATGGCACTCGAGTGAGTTCACGAACCCCCCGCCGGCTTGAAGAATGAGTCCGACGCAACACGAACGCGGACAGATCGCGGTTCCATTAGTCTTGCATTCCATGCACGGCAACCGGGTCCATCCTGACGTGGAATTAGCTCCGCTCGCTCGTTGGGCTCGTCGGAGTGGTGCTGCTCGCCGGAAACACTTTTGAACTGATGAGCCATATCGAGGTGCGACGCGATTGTCCGCCGCCCGGACGGGGCGACGTGTCGTCGACCAAACCCTCGCGCGTGGCCACGCGGTGTCGGGGCTGATCCGCTCGGCATCTTGCGTCAAGACGTAACCGGCCGGTCCGCCGATCTCGTGAAGCCGCTGCAGCAGTTCGGTGGACTGTCGCGACTGCGGCACGTGATGGGCCTTGCGCAACTTCATCCGCGCGGCCGGAATGGTCCAAAGCCCTTCGTCCAGATCGATCTCGTTCCAGTCGGCGTGGCGCAGCTCGCCAGGCCGGACAAAGACGTTTGCCGAAACGTGCAGGCTTCGGGAAGAGGTGAATCAGTTCGGAGCCGAGTGAGTGGGCGCTTTTCGGCCGCCACTTCCAGGTCCGGTTGAACCACCATGCGCGTCTACAGTCGTAGAGCGCCAGCCCCACCGAGAGGGCGATTGTCGGACTGTTCGATAATCGCCCGGATTGCGGCGTTACATGAGCCGGAAACGGCTGTGGCAGATCCTCACCAACCATTTGGAACATGAAGGAAGCAGAGATGGATTCAGGTGGGTCGAGCGGAGGTGAGATCCTGAGCAAGGTTCCGGCGATCACGCTCGGATTCTGGAGCATCAAAATCCTGGGAACGACGCTTGGTGAGACTGGTGGCGACACGGTGACAATGAGCTGGCTCGGCGAGACCACCGACCACTCGGTACCTTATGGCTACCTGATAGGATCAGCGATCTTCGGGATCCTGTTAATCGGGTTCGTGCTCGCTCAGATTCGAGCGCGCAAGTTCAATCCATGGCTCTACTGGTCCACCATTGTCGCTTCGACGACCTGCGGGACGACGCTGGCCGATTTCTCCGATCGCTCGCTTGGAATCGGCTACCCGGGCGGATCGCTTCTGCTGTTCGCATGCGTGATCCTGTCGCTCTTCGCCTGGCACAAAACGCTCGGCACGATCGACGTGAACAGGATCGTCACGCCCAAGGCCGAAGCTTTCTACTGGTTGACGATTACGTTCTCCCAGACGCTGGGCACGGCGCTTGGCGACTGGGCAGCGGACGACCGCTCCGACGGTGGATGGGGTCTTGGCTATTCGGGCGGCGCCCTGGTGTTCGGCGCCGGCCTTGCGGTGCTCGCGATACTCTATTTCAGAACTAAGGTTAGCCGTGTGACCCTGTTCTGGGCGTCGTTCATTTTGACGCGGCCGCTCGGCGCTACCGTGGGTGACTGGTTCGACAAGCCGATTGCCAAGGGCGGCCTCGACATGAGCCGGCCGGTCGCTTCAGCGGTGCTGTCAATTGCTATCGTAACGCTTGTCGTCATCCTGCCCCAGCGGGCCGGGGCCCATCCAGGACAAGTGGAAGCGCTTGCATGAGGCGTCTCCGCGGGGCTGCGGTACTCGTGCTGACGAGCGTGGCAGCCTCTGTCAGCGCAGGACCGCCGTATCTAACGGATGATCCCGTGCCGACTGACCTACGCCATTGGGAAATCTATGGCTTTACCGCGGGCGAAGGTCGTCGATCAGATCTCGATCAGGAGTTTGGAATCGATCTGAATTATGGTGCGTTCAAAGGCGTTCAAGTGGCGGCCACGGTTCCTTTGAACCTCTCTCACGATGCGATCGACGGGT
>Ga0070717_10004264_pt1 | contig 10308 bp, 8 predicted proteins | sample LARL113metaG_FD_71366 | JGI IMG/M metagenome (GOLD analysis project Ga0070717, IMG submission 71366) | Corn, switchgrass and miscanthus rhizosphere microbial communities from Kellogg Biological Station, Michigan, USA - LAR L11-3 metaG | ecosystem: Host-associated > Plants > Roots > Rhizosphere ... | reverse complement strand
CGAACTCCGAACGCCGACCGGGACCATCGCCATCGGCGCCCCCGCGACCGTCGCGATGCTCGGCGACGCCGGCCCGGTGCCCGGCCAGAACCGCTCTGTCTTCGTCGAACTGCGCGTCGATGACGTCGACGCGATCTGGGAGCGAATCAAGGGCCTCGTCCCCCAGACCATCCCCGAGATCGTCCTGGAGCCGACCGACATGCCGTGGGGCAACCGCTCAGTAATCCTGCGCGACCCCGACGGCGGACTGGTCAACCTCTTTACCCCCGTCACGCCGGATGCGAGGGCAAAATACAGCCTCTGACCAATCCCTGGCGGGTGCCGCCACCACGGTCGGCACCCACGACAGGCAACGCGTCGCAGCGAGGAACAAATCATCGTGCCAGCCAGAACATCACAAGCCGGGCTTGCTGCCCAGCAACTCCGGCCCGCGGCCACCGCCCAGCCGATGCAAAGGCACATCGGCTGTTTCACTCTGGCCTGCCGCACGGCTCGTGCTCCCAGATCGGGACGTTCCGCGTCTCGCGGTCTTCTCCCAGATACATGACCAGCCCAATACGGATTCGGTATAGAGCATTTCTCGGGCGGTTTGCTGCGAGTTGGAGCTCGTTCATGGTGACATAGCGTGACCAAGCCGTTCAGGGCTGGCGCCAGGCCAGTAGGTACGCGCGGCGCGTCTGGACTTCGTGGGGATTGCTCAACCGCTCCAGACGCATCTCGACCCGGAATCCTGCCCGCTCCATGGCCTTGGCGATATCCGACGGTTCGAAGAAACGGAAGTCCACGTCCACCTCATGGCCCAGCCACTGGGCCAGATGCCTTACCTCCGAGCCGATATGAAAGGCAACCAGGAAAAGCGCGCCCGGCCGCAGCGCCCGATGGATCTCCCCGAATGCCCGGCCCAGCTCGGCAGGCTGAAGATGGATGATCGAGTAGAACGCGACGGCAGCCGCGAACTCACCGTCGGTCGCCGGAAGCCCGAGAAAATCGCCCTGACGGAACTCCACCTGCGGATAGTCCCTGCGGCCGGCGGCGATCATGGCAGGCGACAGGCCGATACCGACCGAGGCCACGCCACGGCCGCCGAGCCAGGCTGCCACATGCCCGGGGCCGCACCCGAGATCGGCGACCGGCGCACCGTCTTCAGCCTCCTCGGCAAGGCAGGCCAGCAGAGCCCGGTCGAGCGGCTTTCCTGCGAGCTCGTCGCGGAAGCGCTCCAGGTACTCCTCGGCGACAGCGTCATAACTCTGGCGGACAGTGTGGTGCTGCGAGATTCGCCCGTCCATGCCGAAAGCCTGCACCGCCTGCCGCTGGCCAGTGAGCAGATACCGACCAGGCACCCGCAGTTCATCGGAGATCGTTGTCACATTCAGTAGTCAGCCTGCCGTCATTTGACGAACCGGAACCGCCGCTCTGCGCGGCGTCGCGTTCAAGCTCGGACAGGTCCGTGACCGTGCAGATGAGGGTGTTCTGTCGTTCCGAGCCATATCACCGGCGTGGGGTGTGCCAGGAGATCAACCCGTCCGTACCGATGGCATCGACGGATTCCCTACGTCGGCCTGGATTTTCGGGCGCATTCCCGGGTGCTTGCCGGCCGGTACCGCCGTCGGGGCCGGCGTGTCCCGCGGGTCGTCGAAAAGGCGAGGCCGGATCGTCCTGGCGGGGGACGCGGCCGGGGCGCTGCGCCCATACGGTCTGTCGCATGGATGTGATCAGCTGCGTGGGCCTGACCAAGCGGTTCGGGCCGGCCGTCGTGGTGAACGGGCTTGATCTGGCCGTCTCGTCCGGTCAGGTCTATGGTTTTCTCGGCCCGAACGGCGCCGGCAAGACCACGACCATCCGGATGCTGCTGGGCCTGATCGCGCCGTCTGCGGGCCGGATCTGTCTGCTTGGCCGGCGCCTTCCCGACCCGCGGGCCGTGGCGCAGGCCGGAGCGATGATCGAAGAGCCCGCCTTCTACCCGTGGATGACCGGGCGGGTCAACCTCGAAGTGCTCGGTGCCACGGGCGGTGGCTGCGTTCCGGGCGAGGTCGCCCGGGTTCTTAGCCTGGCCGGCCTGAGCGATGTGGCTGCCCGGAAGGTCAAGACCTACTCCCAGGGCATGCGCCAGCGGCTCGGGATAGCCGCGGCGATGCTCGGCCGCCCGCCATTGCTGATCATCGACGAGCCGACCAACGGGCTCGACCCGGCCGGCATCAGGGACATCCGGGAGCTGCTGTGCGGCCTGGCCGCGGAGGGGACGACGGTATTCCTGTCCAGTCACCTGCTCGCCGAGGTCGAGCAGGTATGCGACCGGGTAGCGGTGATCGCCGGCGGCCGCCTCGTCGAGGAAGGCGCGCCCGCGATGCTCGGCGCGATCAAGCGGCGGGTCCGTGCCGAGGTCCGCGCCGCGGACAGCGGAGCAGCCGCCCGGCTGCTGGCCCGGTGGACGGCCAGGTACACGGACGGGCAGTTCCTCGTCGAGCACGACAGCGGCCGGGACGTGAACGGCGTCTTGATGGCGGGCGGGGTGATCGCCGAATCGGTGACCGTCGAGCGGCCCAGGCTGGAAGACAGGTTCCTGGAGATCACCGGGAAGGAGGACGCACGTGCTGTGGCTGCTGGCAGCTGAACTCCGCAAGCTGATCAGGCCGCTGGTGTGGGGAACCGGGCTGGCCATCGCCGGTTTCTGCCTGCTCATCACCTGGGGTGGCGCGAACAACGCCCGCAGCGCGCTCGCCAGTCCCCGGATTCCCGATGTCTGCGTGCGGGCTGTGACTGCGCAGTGCAGGCAGGTCAGCGCGCACGCGCACGCCGCGGCCCGGACCGCCGCGGCTGCGACGAGCCTGCTCGCCCAACCCGGCGAGATAGGGCACGTCGCGGCCGGCATGCTCGCCTCGGTACCTGGCCTGCTGCTGATCGCGCTGGTCGCTGGCGGGCACTGGGGCGGCGAGTGGGGATCCAGGACCATCAGGCAGCTGCTCGCCAGGCAGGGCCGCCGGACCTGGGTACTCACCGTCAAATGGCTGACGATCTGGGCTGCGGGAGTGGCGGCCCTGGTGTGCTGCTGGCTGCTCCTGGCCGTAGCCGCCCCGCTGATCGTGGCCGGCGCCGGCCTCCCGGCGGCTGATGCCCCGATGTGGGCTGGCCTGGGCTCGTCGGCATCAGCCGCCGGGCGCGCGGTGATCGTACTCGGGCTGTTCGCTGCCGTCGGGACCGCGGCCGGCGCGATCGCCCGGGGACAGCTCGCCACCACGGCGATCACAGCGGGCTCGATGCTGCTCGCCCTGCTGGTCGCTGGCATCGCAAGCATCGGGCGGCTGTCTCCGGCGTCGTTCGTGCAAGCCTGGATGAACTTTGACGCTGCGGGCTACCTGCCTACCAACTTCTGGAGCAGGTTCGTCAGCGGCGGCCAGCAGCCCGGCGAGCTGGCCGGGCTGATCGGCATCGTGCTCACCAGCGCTGTCGCGGCAGTCATCGCCCGCTGGCGATTCTCCGCTGACGTGACGGTGTGACCGCCGGACGGGCGGCGGCATAGGGTCGAGCCGTGTGGAGAGCATGGTCGCAGCGGCGGCTGCGGGCCGAGACCGTAGACCGGCTGCTGGCGGCGGTGCTGCTGGCCTGGGCGCTGTTCGATGTGCCCTGGTGGTGGCGGCCGCCGGGGCATACCGGTTCCCCGCTCGTCATCCTCGGTGTCATCGCGCTGGCCGGTGCGCAGTCGGTGCCATTCTTGCGGCGGCGGCAACGGCCGGCCGCAGTGCTGGCCCTGGCCGGCGCAGCCCTGGCGGTCAAGTACGCGGCAGGCCTGAACATTTGGTCGGCTGGCGCCGCGGTTCTCGCCGCCGCCTACGGCCTGGGCGCCTACGGCAGCGATACTGTCCGCCGGGCCGGCCGGGCACTGGCGGCATGCGCGCTGCTCGCGGTCTTCATCACGTTGCCGGCCGACCACGGCAGCCACGATCCGGCCATCGCCTGCGCGCTCCTGGTCATCGCGCTGGGCATGGGCGAGATCACCAGTGCGCACCGCGATGCGGCCGCGACCGCTGCCCGGCACGCGCAGGATATGGAACGGGCCAGGCTGGCGCGGGACCTGCACGACGTGGTAGCCCACCAGCTCAGCGCCATCGCCGTCCAGGCCGGGGCAGCCCGGCTCGCAGCGGCCGGTGACCCGCAGGCGGCGGCGACCGCGATAGCCGCCATCGAACGGCAGGCCCGCGGCGGCCTGACCGAACTCAACCAGCTCGTCCGCGAACTGCAGCCGGGAGAGGATACCGGTCCGGAGACGTCACCACAGCCGCGACTCGGCGACATCCCCGGCCTGGTCAAGCGGGCCGGGGAATCGGGTATGCGAGCTGAGTTGCGCGTAGACGGCGAGCCCCGCCCGCTGCCGGCTGCCGTCGAGCTGGCTGGCTACCGGGTGGTGCAAGAAAGCCTGACCAACGCGATCCGGTACGCGGCGGGCGGCACGGCAACGGTCCACCTGGCCTACCGTGACGACGGGATCATGGTCGCGGTGACCGACGACGGGCCCGGTGCGGCGGACCCTGCGGCCGCAATTCGCGGTGGCGGCACCGGGCTGGCCGGGCTCAGGGAACGAGCCCGGCTGCTCGGCGGCCAGCTTGAGGCCGGGAGCGCCGCGGAACGGGGCTTCGCGGTACGCGCGTTCCTGCCGGGCCCGCCGTGACCATCCGCATCCTGGTGGTCGACGACCAGCCCGTGGTCCGGGCAGGCGTGGCCATGATGATCGGCACGCAGCCGGACCTCGAGGTGGTCGGCGAGGCGCCCGACGGGCTGGCGGCCGTCAGCAAGGCCGCCGAGCTCAGGCCCGATGTCGTGGTGATGGACGTACGCATGCCGCGGCTCAACGGGATCGAGGCCACCAGGCGGGTGGCCGCGCTAACGCCGAAGCCGCCGCGGGTCGTGCTGCTCACGACCTTCGACCTGGACGAGTACGTCTTCGACGGCCTGCTCGCTGGTGCCAGCGGATTCCTGCTGAAGCACGCCCCGCCTGAGGAGATCTTGCTCGCGGTGCGGGCTGCGGCCGCTGGCGATGCCCTGGTCTCCCCCGGGCCGATGCGGCGGCTCGTCGAGCATTTCGTCCGTGGCCGGCCACGCCAGCCAGCTGCCCTGGACCGGCTCACCGACCGGGAACGCGAGGTGCTCATCCTGATGGTCCGCGGGCTGTCCAACGCCGCGATCGCCCGCACCCTGGTGATCGGCGAGACGACAGCCAAGACGCACGTCACCCGGATCCTGACCAAACTCCAGCTGCGCGATCGCGCGCACGCCGTGATCTACGGGTACGAGACCGGGCTAGTCCGTCCCGGCGAGGGCGGCGCGCCCGAAACCTGGCCGCCCAGGTAGTCAGGCGTGCCCGCTGGTCAGGGTGTCCCCAAAGGTCGTCATGCAGCGACGGCCTGGCCAGGCATCCGAGTGCTCAGCGCGGTCGGCGTACCTCCTTGACGGGCGGCGCGTGCCGAGTCCGGTCGTCCGCACGACCGAGCCGACGGCGCGCAGAACCGGTCGATCTGAACGCCCTGCCATCGCCAAACACGCGGCTGGGCACCCGCGCAAAATCGGCGATCAGGTCGCTTACGTTACGGAACGGCGGACACGCTCCGATACCGGAGCAGCCGGGGATGTCGGCGGCTGAGGCGGTGGTCCGGGTGCTGGCCCGGGAGGTGACCGGCCCGGGTCGGCGCTAGGTCGGAATGCTGGATCTCCGCACGCGTTACACGTTCTGCGCAGCTCATCCACGCGTGCCTGTTGGTCTGCCCGGCAGACGGAGTTCGCTGACCGTTCGGCCGGTAACGTTCCCGGAACGGTCCGGGCGTAGCGTGGCCTTCTATGGTGAAGGCGCAGCTGGCCAGCGCGCAGGCGCGGGAGGCGGCTGATCCGGGGGGCCGCCGTTTCCGCCTGGCATCGCCGACGATGGCGCTGGTGCTGGGCGCCCTGGTGCTGGCATTGATGATCGCCGATGGCCCGCTGGCAGGCCTGGCGCATCAGAGCCTGAACGCCGCTGGCGGTTCCGTGCCGGTCTGGATCACGGCTCCCTTCGCCGCGGCGGGCTTCGTGGTGGCCTGGCGCAAGCCGGGCAACCCGCTCGGCTGGATACTCCTGGGAACGGCGGTGTTCCTCGCGCTCAGCGAGGACGCCAGTTACTACGCGGTGGCCGACTACCGCCTCCGGCACGGCGGGCTGCCGCTAGGCTGGCTGGCGTTGCTCACGCAGCCCGCCTGGGCGCCGGGGATGGTGCTGTTCGGGCTGGCCCTTTTGCTCTTCCCGGACGGCAGGCCACCGTCACCGCGGCTGGGGTGGATGGTATGGGTCTACGCCGCGGTAGCCGTGTGCTGGATAACCGCTGCCGTGGCTATCACGATAAGCGCGATCATGGCCCACCACACTCAGGTCGATCCCAGCGGGAACCTGCTGCTCCTTGACGACTCCGTCCATTCCCCCTCCTGGTGGATCGTGCTGTCGAACGCGTTCCTCGCGCTTGCGGCGACCTGCTGGCTGGTGACGCTGGCCGCTCAGGCTCTCAGCTACCGGCGCAGCTCGGGAGAACGCCGCCAGCAGCTGAAGTGGCTACTGGCCGGATCGGCTATCGCCTTCATCGGCATCGTGCCCATACTCGTCTACTCGGGCAGCACGTCGGCGTACACGGGCAGCGCGCCGGTGGAGCTCACCGTCGCCGTAGCCGGATTCGCCGCGGTCCCGTTGAGCATCGGGGTGGCCGTCCTCAAGTATGGCCTGTTCGACATCGACCGGATTATCTCCCGGACGCTGGCCTATGCGATCGTCACCGGGCTGCTGGTCGGTGTCTATGCGGGCCTGGTGCTGGTCGCGACCCGGGTTCTGTCGTTTCGCACCCCGGTGGCAGTGGCTGCCTCCACGCTGGCCGCCGCGGCGCTGTTTAATCCGCTGCGGCGGCGGGTCCAGCGGGCGGTAGACCGGCGGTTCAACCGGGCACGGTATGACGCCGACCAGACCGTGGCAGCGTTCGCCGAACGGCTGAAAGACGCCGTCGACCTGGACTCGGTACGCGACGATCTGGCCGGTACCGTGTCCCGCGCCCTCGAACCCGCCCACGTATCAGTATGGGTCACTCAACGTGATGGAGAACGGTTTCAGTCATACCAGTGACCCAGGTGACCGATCGTGCTGACGGATCTGCTGACAACGGCCCCGGACCATCCCGGACACAGGCGGAATTAGAAGCCAGGTGAGCTCGGCGCGTTCGCCAGGCCCCCAAGGATGCCGGAGCCCTGTACCAGGCCACCGTGCGCGGCCCGATCCCCCGCGGACCACCATCAACCTGGTGCAGCTGCGCGCCGGGCAGATCATTAGCAACACGTACTGCACCGTCCGCGTAACCGGCGACCTGCGCACGGCCTAGGAACCAGTCGAGTGTCACCCGCCGTGACGTCCTGGAGCGGGACGTCCCTGCCTCACCGGCACCGAACGGGCCGCGCTGAAGCTCGCGGAGGCCGTCCTGACGAACCCGTCCGGGGAGCGCGTCGACGACGAGCCGTCCGCCCGGCCGTCAGCCCACTACGACCACGAGGCGCTGTGGACGCTCACCCTGGCGATCGGCCAGATGTGCTTCTCCATCCCCGTCGCTCTCATTGGCGAGCCGCTCACCGGCACGCGCAGACTTGGTCCATCTGTGCACAGTCATCATCGGGATTGAGCATCCCCCGAGCCGTACGGAATCGGCGATCCGCACGTGTGCTGGACTCCCAGATGGCGCCGACGAGACTGTCATGCGGACGGTGTTTCGGAAAGTGACCACTGAGTCCAGAGTACAGCGAAAAAGAGTTTGTCGTTGCTGTGACGCTTGAGACATGGAGAAGAAACCCAAGCAGGAGCGGACGGCCGGAAAGGGGTATCTCGCACTTGCACTGCCCTGTAAGGGAAGAGCTTAAGGTGGGTACTTACTGTACTCGGAGACCCTTTACAAGTGTGTGGTGGGTTGAACCCGATAGACATCCGAGGCTGCCGATAAGGGGTGAGGCGCTGTGTGTCAGCAGTTTCCAGTTCACCGTTCGGTCATGGTGGTTGACGTGGAACGCTTCGGCGATCGATCCCGGACCAACTTGAACCAACTTGCGGTCAGAGAAGGATTGTACCGGGCGCTGACGGATGCCTTCAGGCAGAGCGGGATCGTCTGGGAAAACTGCCAGATCGAGGACCGCGGCGACGGTGCACTCATCCTGATTCCGCCGGATGTATCGAAGACTTGCTTGGTTACCAGCCTCCCAGCCGCGCTTGTGGCCACTGTCAGCAGGCACAACGCTGCGTGCTGCGAGGCGGAGCGGATGCGTTTGCGGGTGGCGTTGCACGCGGGGGAAATTTACCGCGATTCCCATGGGGTTGCTGGCGCAGCTATCAATCACACGTTTCGGTTGGCTGAGGCCTCAGAGTTGAAGTCGATCCTCGCCCTCTCGCCCGGAGTGCTGGCACTTATCGTGTCCGATTGGTTGTATAAGGAGATAGTGCGACATGACCCGTCAGCCGCACCCGATTCATATCGCCGAATTAGGGTGGCCGTCAAAGAAACAACAGCGGTGGGATGGATCCGGGTGCCTGATCCTGAAAAAATTCAAGCCGCATCCGTGCAAGATGCAGATCCATCATCACAGGATATAGCGGGTGCCGCCTCGCCAGTAATCAAAAAGCGTGTCCCGCGAGTCCCGGTCAGCGGCGGTGATGCGTACCCCTTGGACTCAAGCCTTGGCAATTCTTATGGTTCTGCTGGCACCGGACGCAGTCTACGGCCTATTCCGGCTCAGCTACCTCATGACGCAGCTGGATTTACCGGTCGTGAGGCCGAGTTGGCAGCTCTGCACTCTTTCGTCCAGGGCGAGGGAACTAAGGCGAGGAGGTGTGGGAGAAGCTGCGCGGGACCATGTGGAATCCGCCTGCAGCGGCGGCTGAGGATCCGGCGCGCCGCCGGACGTACGTGTTCGCGCTGGAGCAGGCCGAGCAGATGTTCCGCGCCGCCGCCGGCACCGGCAGCTTGGAGGATAGGCTCGGCTACCTGCAGGCGATGACCCGTCCCTACGACGGGGGCTGGTGGCTGTTTCCCGCTGCCAGGGCGGCCGGGCGCAGCCTGCACCCGCTGATGGCCTGGTGGGCGGTCTTGTACACCCTGTCGATGCTGGCCCGCTACCAGCCCGCCGAGTGGGCTGCGCACATCGACATCGACGCCAGCCGCCACGCCGTCGCGATCGAAAGCCTGCTCAAGCGGGCAATGAGCGTCGACCCGCCCTGATCGGCGACACCATCGACCAGGTAGCAGGACCGACCTGACTGGTTACCCACCGGGTCCCGCACTTGCTTCAGCGGCACCCCGCCACACGAACCCGGGCGGCGTTCCGTCCATCCCCGCTGGACCAGCCGGTTAGCCGGGCGGACGGCGCCGGGGCGGGTCAGCTGCAAGTGCAGCGCAACTCCTTGATGCTCTAGCCGGGGCGGCGGGCCAGAGCCGCGACGGCGGCGGGAGTGCCGCCGCGGCATGCTCTAATGCGCTGGCCGCCATCCGCCCGCCCGGGAGCATTTCGGTTTAGGGCGGCAATGGTCCCAGGTGTCCAGCTTTGCGGGGACGGTCTGCGGATGACGGTCGGTAGCGTCGTTAGTCACGCTGCCGGGGATACGGCACGTACTACAGTCCCGGTTTGTGACCTGATTATCATTCATGCCGCGGCCCCGGCCGTCAGCAGCGTGCGGGAGGAGGTCCATGCCGCCATCGGTCCGCCTGCCGGGAACGGCCGAGAGTATCGCCGCGAGCGGGCAGAAACTGCGGTCCGGGCGGATCTCGTCGGTGGAACTGACGACGACGGCGCTGGATCGGATCGAGGCGCACAACACGGCGCTGAACGCGGTGGTCACGGTAACCGCGGAGCTGGCGCTGGAAGCGGCGCGGCAAGCCGACCGGGACCTTCGTGCCGGCCGTGACCGCGGGCCCCTGCACGGGATCCCGGTCGGGCTGAAGGACGTGATCGACGTCCGCGGAGTGCGCACAACGATGGGCTCAGCATTCTGCCAGGACTACGTCGCCGCGCGTGATGCAACAGTCGTGCGCCGGCTGCGCCGCGCCGGCGCGGTCATGATCGGCAAGCTGCACACGCAGGAATTCGCCTACGGTGCCACCGGGGCGGACTCCTTTGCCGGCCCGGCCCGCAATCCGCATGATCCCGGGCGGATAGCCGGCGGGTCCAGCAGCGGCCCGGCGGCGGCTGTTGCCGCGGGCCTGTGCTACGCGGCTGTCGGCACCGACACCGGCGGCTCGATCCGGATCCCGGCCGCGCTGTGCGGGGTGGTCGGGCT
>Ga0070717_10004263_pt1 | contig 10308 bp, 9 predicted proteins | sample LARL113metaG_FD_71366 | JGI IMG/M metagenome (GOLD analysis project Ga0070717, IMG submission 71366) | Corn, switchgrass and miscanthus rhizosphere microbial communities from Kellogg Biological Station, Michigan, USA - LAR L11-3 metaG | ecosystem: Host-associated > Plants > Roots > Rhizosphere ... | reverse complement strand
CGCGACGCTCTTGTACTCGCGCCCGGCTATCTCGACCACCGGGATCAGCGGGTCGGTGTACTCCACCCTGGCCCCCGCCGCCGCCAGCAGGTGCATCACGTGCAGCGCCCGGGAGTGCCGGGTGTCGGCGATGTCCGGCTTGTAGCCGGCGCCCACGCAGAGCACCCGGCAGCCGCCGAGCCCGCTGCCCCTGCGGCTCATCATCTGCAGGATCCGGGTGAAGACGTAGCGGGCCATGCCCTGGTTCGCCTCCGCCGCCAGGTGGATGAGCCTGGTGTCGACGTCCAGGGTGCGGGCCTTCCAGGCCAGGTAGAGCGGGTCTTCGGGGATACAGGCGCCGCCGGGTCCCACCCCCGGGTAGAAGGCCTGGAAGCCGTAGGGCTTGGTGGCGGCCGCCTGGATGACCTCCTCGATGTCGATGCCCATCTCGTGTGCGACCATGGCCAGCTCGTTGACCAGCCCGATGTTCACCAGCCGGTAGCTGTTCTCCAGCAGTTTGGCGAACTCGGCGACCTCTGGGCCGCGGACCGGCCGGACGAGCCCCGGGTCGCCCAGGATGGCACCGAGCGCCGCGCCGGCCAGCCTGGTGCACTCCTCGGTCACCCCGCCGATGAGGCGGGGGGTGCAGTGGATGTTCCATGTGCTGTTGCCCGGGTCGATGCGCTCGGGGGAGAAGGCCAGCGCGAAATCCCGCCCGGCCAAAAGCCCGCTCTCCTCCAGCAGCGGCTGGATGACCTCGGTCGTGGTGCCCGGATAGCTGGTGGACTGGGCGATGATCACCATGCCGGGCCGCAGCGCCGCCGCCACGGTCCGGGCCGCGGCCCGGACGTAAGACAGGTCGGGCATCTGGTCGAAGGGCGTCGGAACGCACAGGAACACGACCTCGGGCACGGGATACAGGCCCTCGGCCACCGCGCTGAAGCGGCCCGCCGCCCGCATCTCCCGCAGCAGCCCGTCGTCCACGTCCCCGATGTGGCTGACGCCGCGGTTGAGGTGATCGCAGAGCTCGGGGTCGGTGTCGTACCCGAGGGTCCGGAACCCGGCCCGCGCGCTCGCCAGGGCGAGCGGCAGCCCGGTGTAACCGAGCCCGATCACCCCGATCAGGACCTCCCGCGCGCCGAGCCGGGCCAGGAAGTCCCCGGCCGCCCCTTGCTGGCGTGTCTCAGTCATCGTCACCGGCGTCACCCCACCATGCGATCGTCCGTTTCAGGCCTTCCTCCAGCGGCACCTGGGGCTCCCACCCCAGGACCTGCCGTGCCCGGCTGATGTCGGGGACCCGTCGCGGGATGTCCTCGAATCGGGCGCCGTACACGCTTTCGTAGGGGGTTGCCTGGACCGGCGACCGTGAGCCCACGGCCGCCACGATCATCTCGGCCAGCTCGCGGATGCTCGTCTCGGCCACCGTGCCGAGGTTGAACACCTGACCGTGGGCCTGCGGCACCGAGGCCGCGAGCACCGTCCCGCGGACGATGTCGGAAATGTAGGTGAAGCACCGGGTCTGCCGCCCGGTGCCGTGCAGCGGGATGGGGTCGCCGGCGAGGGCGTGCCGCAGGAACACCGCGACCACCGAGGCGTCGCCGCCGCGGTCGAGCCGGGGGCCGTAGCAGTTGAAGTAGCGGACCACGGAAGCCCGCAGGCCCTGGTCCGCGTAGGCGAAAGCGAGATGCTCATCCACCGCCTTCGCGGCCGCGTAGGACCAGCGCGGCACCGTGGTGGGCCCGAGCACCCGGTCCCCCGACTCGGACATGGGCGTGCCGTTCGGCCTGCCGTACACCTCGGACGAGGACGCCAGGACGACCCCGCAGCCGTGCCGGGCGCACGACCCGAGCACGTTCTCGGTGCCGATCAGGTTCGTGCGCAGCGAGCCGAGCGGGTCGGCCACGATCCGGCCCACGCCGACCGCGGCGGCCAGGTGGAAGACCGTGTCCGCGCCCGCAACCTCCCGGTCCACCAGGCCGGCGTCGAGGATCGACCCGGTGACCAGGCGCACCTCACCGCGCCGGGACCGGGCTGCCAGCCTGGCGGCGCTGCCGGTGGACAGATCGTCCAGGGCGGTGACGTCATGCCCCTCGTCCACCAGCCAGTCGACCAGGTGTGACCCGATGTAGCCAGCCCCGCCGGTCACGACCACCTTCTGTGGCGGGAGGAGGCGCCCTTCCCCGTGGGCGAGTGTCCCCATACGGCCCCCGAAGTTCTCATAACTGATAGACAGTATTTGATTACGGAGAGTATACATAGGGGTTCTTCGTCCTAAGGCCGGGGCGATAAACGTGGCCCAGGAGGGGAATCATCTACGAAGCGTAAGATTACGAATACGGAGCGAAGCTAGTGCCACCCGCGAATGAGGTGACGCATGACCAGTGTGCTGGTGGTTGACGACGATCCCGACGTGTGCGATCTCGTCACCTACAAGCTGGAGCAGTCGGGATTCGAGGTGCGCCGGGCGTCCGATGGCGACGGGGCGCTGCGGGAGGTCGCCAGGCGGGCGCCCGACCTGGTGCTGCTCGACATCATGATGCCGGGCATCTCGGGCCTCGAGGTGCTGGAGCGGTGGCGGTCGGACCAGGCGACGGCGGGGATACCGGTGGTGCTGCTCACCGCCAAGGCCCAGGAGAACGACGTCGAGCGCGGCTTCGAGCTCGGCGCCGATGACTACGTCGTCAAGCCGTTCAGCCCTCGCGAACTGGTGCGGCGCGTCACCGCGGTCCTCTCCCGGAGGCAGTCGGCATGATCGGTGGGCGCGGCCGGGGTGAACCATGCCGTCATTTATCACCGCCCGCTTCCTCATCGCCGCCATCATCGTGGGCTCGGCCCTCGCGTACACCCTTCTGCTGGTCACCGTGGTAGGCCGGGTCCTGCGCGGCATCCTGGCCGACCGCCGCGCCCGTGCCGAGCGCCAAATCCGGCCGATGGTCCTGGCCGTCGCGGGCGGCGATCCAGCGCCGCCGCAGCTCATCTCGCTGCGGGGCGCCCGGGGCCGCGCTACCGAGCGGGTCATCTTCGGCTACCTGGCACAGGTGCGCGGGGAGGCGGCTGACCTGCTCGCGGACGTTCTGCAGCGCCGGGGCGCGGTCGAGGCGATCCTGCGCCGGACGCACTCGTCCTGGAGCCACCGCCGCGCCGCAGCCGCGGGGCGGCTCGGCCTCATCGCGTCACCGCAGGCCGAGCACCGGCTCGTGGAACTGGTGACCGGCGATCACAGCCTCGAGGTCCGGATCGTGGCCACCCGCGCCCTCGGTAAGACGGGCTCGGCCGTGGCCGGCGTGACCTTGCTGCGCTCGCTGAGCCGCGCCGACCCGGTGCCCGAGGGAATCGTCGCGTCGGCGCTGCTCGAATTGGGGCCCGAGGCGGTGCCCGCGCTGCGCGAGGCGCTGTCCGGCCAGCGTGCGGGCGGACGGCGCCAGCGGACGATGGCGGCCAACGTGCTCGGCCTGCTCGACGAGATGCCCGCCTGGCAGGGCCTGGTCGCGAACGTCACCAGCGGGGACCTTGAGGTGCGGGCCAGCGCGGTGCGCGCGCTTGGCCGGCTCGGCCTGCCCCAGGCCGCGGCCCCCATCGCCGCGTGCCTGCGGTCGGGGGAGGACCCGGCGCTCCGGGCCGTCGCGGCCCGTGCCCTGGGCCGGATTGGTGATCCACACACCGCGCCGGCGCTGGCCGCCTGCCTTGACGATCCGCACTACTGGGTGGCGCACAACGCGGCCGGGGCGCTGGCCGCGCTGGGCAGCGCGGGCACGGCGGAACTGGCCCACGCCGCCCGCGGCCAGGGCCCCGGCGCGGCGCACGCGAGGGAGGCGCTGGACCGGCGCGCCCTGTCGCGCGGCGAGCTCCCGGCCGGCCCCGCCGCGGCCGTCCTGACCAGCGGCCCGGCACCCGACGCCGCCGGCCTGGCTGTGGGGTCCGCCCGCGGGGGCCGTGGCTGGTGAGCGCGGTCGCCGCCGCCATTCGCGGCTTCGCCTGGTTCTCCATCATCTATTTCGTGGTGCTCAACTCCGCCTATCTGGCGATCATCACGCTGGCGGCGGGCAACGCGGTCGTGTCGCGGCGCCGTGTGTCGTTCGCCGGCCTCGCCGAGATCTTCCACAGCCCGCTGGCGCCGCCCATCAGCGTGGTGGTGCCGGTGTGCAACATGGAGGACCTGATCGTCGGGAGCACGCGCGGCCTGCTCAGCCTCAGGTACCCCGAGTTCGAGGTGGTCGTGGTCGACGACGGCTCCACCGACTCGACGTTCGCGCGCCTGGAGCGGGAGTTCGGCCTCGTCGAGATCGACAAGGTGCTGCGGGACCAACTCCAGACCGTCGGCCGGGTGCTCTCCGTCCACGCGCCGCGTGACGGCAGCAACCTGCTCGTGGTGCGCAAGGTGAGCATGGGCCGTCCCGCGGACGCGGTCAACACGGGCGTCAACGCCGCTCAGTACCCGCTGATCTGCCGCATCGACGCGGACACCTACCTGGACTCCGATTGCCTGCTGACCGTGGCCAAGCCGTTCATCGAAGACCCGGACCAGGTCATCGCGGCCGGGGCGACGATCCGGGTCGCGAACGGGTGCGAGATCAGGGCCGGGCGGGTCATCAGGCCACGCGTACCCGGGGGCTGGCTGCTGCCCATCCAGGCGGCTGAGTACGTCCGCGCCTTCCTGCTCGGCCGCGCGGGCTGGTCGCAGATACGCAGCATGCTCTTCATCTCGGGTGCCTACGCGGTGTACCGGCGGGACATCTACGAGCTGGTCGGCGGGTTCCACCTGGATACCGAGGGCGACGACCTCGAGCTGACGACCAGCATCCACCACCGGCTCCGGGACGACCGGCGGCCCTACCGCATCGCGTTCGTGCCCGAACCGTGCTGCTGGACCGTGGTCCCGCACCGGTACCGGCGGCTGGCCCAGCAGCGGGCCCGCTGGTCCCAGATCCTGGCCGAGGCGATCTGGGTGCACCGGACGATGCTCTTCAACCCCAAGTACGGCGCCGTCGGCCTGGTGGTCCTGCCCTTCTACCTGATCTTCGAGCTGGTCAGCGCCGTGGTGGAGATCCTTGCCATGGCCGCGTTCGTGGTCGGGCTTGCCGCAGGGATCATCGACCCGGCGGTGGTGCTGCTCTTCGTGGCCGCCGGGCTGGGGTATGGGGCGTTCCTGACCATCGTCAGCGTGATCACCGAGGAGCTCACCTATCACCGGTACCGGACGTGGCGGGACTTCGCCCTGCTGGTGTACGCCGCGATCGCGGAAAACGTCGGCTTCCGCCAGGTCTGCGCCTGGTGGCGGGTGCGCGGGATCATCGACGCGATGCTGCGGCGCAAGGCGAAATGGCTTGAGGAGCCGGGCCAGCGTGGCCAGGAAGGTCCCAGGCTGAGCATGGCCGCGGGAGAGCGCCAGGTCCCGGTGCCCTGACCGCCTGCCAGCGAGCTAACCTCGACGGGACAGCCTGGCGGGACCCCGCGACGGGCCAGCGCGACCTAGGAGTTGAGCCATGTCATCTCGGGCAGCCGCCGCGGCGGATGAGGCGATGATGGACGTCGCGGTGGCCGAGGCCAGGGCCAGTCTCGCCGTCGGTGGCGTGCCGGTGGGCGCGGCCCTGGCGGCCGGGGACCACCTCCTCGCCTCCGGGCATAACGAACGGGTCCAGTCGGGTGACCCGATCGCCCACGGTGAGATGTCCTGCCTGCGCAACGCGGGCCGGCAGGCGTCCTACCAGGGCATGACCCTGTACACCACGCTCTCCCCGTGCCAGATGTGCACCGGCGCGATCCTGCTGTTCCAGATACCACGGGTGGTCGTCGGCGAGGCCACCACATTCGCCGGGGACCTGGCGTTCCTGAGGAACCACGGAGTAGCGGTCGTGCTGCTGGATGACGAGCGGTGCATTGGCGTTATGCAGGAATTTCAAGAGCGCTATCCCGGAGTCTGGAGCGAGGATATCGGCGGGCGCTAGCCGCGATCCCGCCCTTAAATGCGGCAATCCGCTGCGGACTGCGGGGAGATGTCCCGATACTCGGGCCTGTGATCGGCGAGGATTTCGCGGGCGAGCTTGCCGCCGCTCAGGGGGGGAGCGAGGCGGCGTTCACCCGGCTGTGGCGGGACGCGAATCCGGCGTTGCTGCGCTACCTCAAGGTGGTCGCCACCGACTCGGCCGAGGATGTGGCCGCAGAAACCTGGGTGCAGGTCGTGCGCGGCCTGGCCGCGTTCCGGGGCGACGAGGCGGCGTGGCGGGCGTGGCTGTTCACCACCGCCCGCCGCCGGGCGATCGACGCGATACGGCGCGGCGCGCGGCACCCGCAGGCACCGCTTGAGGATCTCCCGCCGTCGCGGCATCCCGTCGCCCCGGATCCTGCCGACCTTGTGCTCGAGCACCTCGGCACGCAGTCGGCGATCGCGCTGGTGTCCGGCCTGCCGCGGCTGCAGGCAGAGGTCATCATGCTGCGGGTCGTCGCCGGCCTCGACACCGAGGCGGTCGCGCGGCTGCTCGGGAAGAGCCCGGGCGCGATCCGGGTGGCCGCGCACCGGGGCCTGCGCAGGCTGGCCGAGATCCTGGCCGAGGCGGGTGTAACGCTGTGACTAATTGTGGCGTTCCGGATGGTGACATGCCGAGTTTCCCGTGGCCGATGCGCCAGGACGAGCCTCCGATGACGGACGCTGCCCTGGCCGCGCTGCTTGCGGGAGAACGATCGCCGGCGGACGCCGTCGCGGGACTGCAGCCCGTGGCGGACGTTCTTGCCTCGCTGCGGGCTGGTCCCTCCAGCGAGGAACTGGCCGGCAAGGCCAGCGCCCTGACCGAATTCCGGCGCGTGACCGGCGTGTCAGCCCAGACACTACGATCACACCATCGGAGACCTTCTGTGCTTACCTCGCTGTTCAGGGTCAAAGTGGCGGCCGCCGCGGCCGTCGCCCTCCTCGGGGGCCTCGTCACCGCCGCGTACGCGGACGCGCTGCCGGCGCCGGCGCAAAAGCTCGCCCACGAGGCCATCGGCGCGCCCGAATCGGCTGGCTCGCAGGCGGATAACCACGCCAAGGCCGGGAGCGCTGTTGGGCCGGACGCGACCGGCAAGGCGGCGTTCGGACTGTGCAACGCGTTCAATGAGGCCAAAGAGCACGGCACCGCAGCCCAGAAGGGGGTTGCCTTCCGCAACCTCGCGAAGGCCGCGGGCGGGGCCAGCAGTATTGCCAGCTTCTGCGCCGCCGTGCCGCACCCGGGATCCTCCTCCGAGCCGCAGAACCCGGGCGCGAAGCCAACCTCGCACCCCACCGGGAAGCCGACCGCGCTTCCAACGCCGCACGCGCACCCCACCGGGAAGCCAACCTCGCGCCCGAGCCCGCACCCACATCCCACGCACTAGGGTGCCGGGACGGCTGGTGTAACGCCGTGAACGGCGGCGGCGTTCCGAATGTGATGCGGAGAATTCCGCACGCCACCGGGTGGTCACCCCCTACCCGTAGTTAGGCCGTGCGGACCCGCCGTACCGCTCGGAGGGGTGGCGGTCGCGGCGGCTGCGGTGGGCCGGGTTTGGCCGGCCTGCTATTGCCCGGCCCACCGCGAAACTCGCTTGGACCAGGTGCCCGGTGCCGTGGGATGCCTGGTCAGCGCCGGAAGTCGACGGCTGTCGTGTTAGCGCCGCTGATCACCACGGCCAGGGTTTCGCCAGGCTCGGGCCGGTAGCGGCCGGACAGGAGAGCGGCCAGCGCCGCGCACCCGCCGGGCTCGGCGACCAGCCGCAGCCGTTCCCACAGCGTGGTCTGCGCGCTGCGGATGGCGTCGTCGTCCACCAGCACCGCCTCGGCGGCGTAGTGGCTGAGGATGGCGAACGTCAGCTCGCCGACTTGCCGGGGCGCGAGCGAGTCGACCGCGATGCTGCCGGCCTCGGCGTCCACCGGCCGCCCGGCGCGCAGCGCCTGGGTGAGCGTCGGGGCGCCCTCCGGCTCGACGCCCACCACGCGGGCCCGGCCGGCGTACCAGGCCGTGATCCCGCCGAGCAGGCCGCCGCCGCCGACGCCGGCCAGAACGCAGGCGGCGTCCGGTGCCTGCCCGGCGAGCTCGAGCCCGAGCGTGCCCGCGCCGAGCATGGTTTCGGCCTGGTCGTAGGCGTGGATGGGCAGTGCCCCGCAACCGGCAACCCACTCCTCGCTCGCGGCCAGGGCCTCGGCATAAGTGCTGCCACCAACGACCAGTTCCGCGCCGTAGTCCCTGATCCGGGCGATCTTGGCGGGGGAGGACACCTGCGGCACGTAGATCCGGGCCGGGATGCCCAGGGCACGGGCCGCGAAGGCTACGGCGGCGCCGTGATTGCCCCCCGATGCCGCCACGATCCCGGCCGCGGGGACGTCCCGCAGCAGCAGGTTCGCGAACGCGCCGCGGGCCTTGAACGACCCGCTGTGCTGAAGCTGCTCGAGCTTGAGCACCAGCGGCCCCGGCGGCAGCCCGAATTCCGCCCGGTCCACCGTGATCGTGGGCGTGCGGCGCACGTGGGGACGGATCAGCGGCTCCACGGCCCGGATTCCCTCGGTGGTAACGACGGTGACGACGCCGTCCGCAGTCGCGGGAGTGCTCATGCCCTCAGCCAACCAGGAGGCGAGGGGAGCGGCAAACGCGGGGCGTGACGCGGGCGGTACCGTGTGGCCATGCCCGATTTGCCGGAGCGTGGGTCCATGTCGCCCTCTCCGCGCCTGTGGCGGATGCGCTCCGCCGAGGTGATGGCGGGCGGGGGGTTGCTCGCGGTGGCCGCGGGCACGGCGGCGGGGCTGGCGGCCGGCCCGGCAGCGGCCGCGGGGGCCGTGGCCGTGGTCGTCCTGGGCTCGCTAGCGGCGCTATCGTTCGCCCGCAACCGGTTCCGGTCCTGGGCCTACACCGAGCGCGACGAGGACCTCATCGTCGAGCGGGGGGTGCTGATCCGCCGCCTTTCCGTGGTTCCCTACGGGCGGATGCAGTTCGTGGACGTGAGCGCTGGTCCGATCGACCGGATGTTCCGCCTGGCCACGGTGAAGCTGCATACCGCCGCGGCGGCAAGCGACGCGCGGATTCCGGGGCTGGAGCGGGAGGAGGCCGCCCGCCTGCGCGACCGGCTGGCGGCGCTGGGTGAGGCCAAAGCGGCGGGACTGTGAGCGCTACGCCCGGGCTCGGTGACGGCTGGCGGCGGCTGCACCCCCTGTCGCCGCTGGTGCGCTCCTACCGCGGCGTTCTCGCGGTCTTGGCGCTGGCCGGGCTCTCCACCTCCGGCGCGGTCGGCAGCGGCAACGCACCGCGCTGGTATGACCTGGCCCTGCCGGTGATCGTCGCGGTGGCGGCGATCGTCAACTGGCTGGTCACCCGCTGGAAGCTGGATGGCGTGACGCTGCGGATCGAGACCGGGCTGCTGCGCCGGGACTCGCGGCAGCTGCCGATCGCGCGCATCCAGGCGGTCGACCTGGTGCGCCCGTTCCTCGCTCGCATGCTCGGCCTGGCTGAACTGCGGATCCGGCTGGCCGGTTCGGGCCACGCCGACGGCAGGCTCGCCTACCTGACCGAACCGGCAGCCGTGGCGCTCCGCGCCCGCCTGCTCGCGGCCCATCACGGGCTGGACCCGGCCACCCCCGAGCCGGCGGAGCAGATCGTGACCTCGGTCCCGGCCGGACGGCTCGTGGGGGCGGCGGCGATCTCGACGGTCACCACGGCGGGCGTGGTCGTGGCCGCCGGGCTGGTGGTTGCCGCCGTCTCACCGGCAGGCCTGGTTGCCGTCGGCGGGTCCCTCGCGTGGTGGCTGATCATCGGCGGGATGACCGTGTGGCGGCACGTTTCCAGCCAGTACGGCTTCACCGTGGCCGCCTCCCCCGACGGGGTCCGCATCCGGCGCGGGCTGCTCGGGACCGTCGCCGAGACCATTCCGGTGCAGCGGGTCCAGGCGGTGCGGATGGTCGAGCCGCTGCTGTGGCGGCCGTTTCACTGGTGCCGGCTGGAGGTGGACGTGGCCGGCCACGCGGGGCGGGAGGGCGAGGGCACTGGCTCGGTGCGCAAGGCCCTGCTGCCGGTTGGCGGCCCGGAGGAGGCCGGCCGGCTGCTGCGGATCGCGCTGCCCGCCGCTCCTCCTTTCCCCGCCCCGGGCGACGGCTCCGCCGCCGCCCTGCCACCCCCGATGCCTCTCCCCGCCCCGGGCGACGGCTCCGCCGCCGCCCTGCCACCCCCGATCCCACCCACATCCCCATCCCGCTTCACTGCCCCGCCCCCGCGCCGCGCCCGCTGGAAGGCGCCGCTCAGCTATCACTTCCTGGCGGCCGGGCACGACGGAACGCTGGCCGTGGCGGTCACCGGGCGGGTCCGCCGCGAAACGGTCTGGGTGCCGCTGGCGAAG
>Ga0070717_10004260_pt1 | contig 10312 bp, 9 predicted proteins | sample LARL113metaG_FD_71366 | JGI IMG/M metagenome (GOLD analysis project Ga0070717, IMG submission 71366) | Corn, switchgrass and miscanthus rhizosphere microbial communities from Kellogg Biological Station, Michigan, USA - LAR L11-3 metaG | ecosystem: Host-associated > Plants > Roots > Rhizosphere ... | reverse complement strand
CGCCTGCAGGGGTTAGTCGAGGGGCGCACCGGCGGGGCGGTCGTGCCGGCCTCCGGAGATCCTGTCACGATGTGCGGCAAGGAGGGGGCGATGCAAACCGATCGAGTCGTCCGTTGGGTCCGGTCGTCGTGGATCGACATCGCGTGGGTGCTCTTCGTCGGCGTGAACCTGGTCGCCATGCAGGTGAGCCCGCCGTGGCAGACGGTGCCGTTCCTGGTCATCTGGGTGAGCCTGACCGCGCTGTACGGCTATCGCCTCTGGCACCTGGGCTCCACGATCGTGACCGTCACCGCCGTCACCCTGGCCACCGGGGGCCTGATCACGTGGCAGGTGCTGACGGGCGAGCAGGACACCGAGTACCTGGTCGAGGTCCCGCTGCTCGCTGTCATGTTCGTGGTGATGGTCTGGCACGCGCGGCGCCGGCAGGCGGCGATGAACGAGAGCCGCCGGGTCTCCGACCAGAACCTGCGCCTGCTGGAGCAGCAGCGACGCTTCCTCCAGGACGCCTCCCACGAGATGGGGACGCCCATCACCGTGGCGCTCGGCCACACCGAGCTGATCCAGCGCGCGACGGCCGACCCCGCCATCGCCCAGGACGCCCGGGTCGCGATCGACGAGCTGCTCCGGCTGCGCCGGCTCGCCAGCCGCCTCCTGCTGCTCGCGTCGGCGGACAGCCCGGACTTCCTGCGCCTGGGCCCCGTCCGCCTCGACGACCTCGTGCACGACGCGGTCGGCCGCTGGGGCCACCGGCAGCGCCGCTGGTCCCTGGGCAGCGTGACCGAGGCGACCGTGCAGGGCGACGAGGACGCCCTGGTGCTGGCGCTCGACGCGCTGATCGAGAACGCGATCCAGCACACGCCGGACGAGGGCGCCATCGAGCTGAGCGTGCGCCGCGACGGCGCCGACGTCGTGCTGGCGGTGGCCGACTCGGGCGCCGGCATCCCCAGGGCGGAGGTGGAGCGCGTCTTCGACCGCTTCGCCCGGGCCGACTCCGCCCGCAGCCGCACGACGGGCGGGTTCGGGCTCGGGCTCGCGATCGTCAAGGCGGTCGCGGTGGCCCACGCGGGCTCGGTCCGCGTCCGCAGCGAGCCGGGCCGGGGCTCGACGTTCGAGCTCCTCGTGCCCGAGCGGGCCGGCGCGGGCCGCGAGCGGCCGCCCGAGCGCAACGGCGGACGCGGCGCCCGGCAGCCCGAGCCGGCCGACAGGCTGGCGGTCGCCGACCCGATGCCCTGATGCGGCGGTACGCGTCCGTGATCCGCCTGCGGCCCGAGCACGAGGCCGAGTACCGGCGGCTGCACGCGGAGCCGTGGCCGGGCGTCCTCGCCGCGCTGCGGGCGGCGCACGTCGGGAACTACTCGATCTTCGTGCGCGACGGGCTGCTGTTCAGCTACCTGGAGTACACCGGCGAGGACTACGAGGCTGACATGGCGCGCATCGCCGCGGACGAGGAGACCCGGCGCTGGTGGCAGCTGACCGACCCCTGCCAGCGGCCGCTGGACACCGCCGCGGAGGGCGAGTGGTGGGCCCCGGCCGAAGAGGTGTTCCACCTGGACTGATGGACGCCCGGGACCTGGTCGTCGACTCCCACCACCACCTGTGGGACCCGGCCGCCGCCGAGTACCGGTGGATGGCCAGGGAGGCCCTGCGCCCGATCCGGCGGCCGTTCACCGTCGCCGACCTGGAGGCGGTCGCGCGGGCGAACGGCGTCGGCCGGACGGTGGCGGTCCAGGCGCGGCCGGACGTGGAGGAGTCGATCGAGCTCCTGGCGGTGGCGGCCGAGCACGAGCTCGTGGCCGGCGTGGTCGGCTGGGTGGACCTGACCGCGGCGGACGTGGCCGGCCAGATCGAGCGGCTGCGGTCCGCGCCCGGCGGCGACCGGCTGGTCGGCGTGCGGCCGATGGCGCAGGACGAGCCGGACCCGCGCTGGCTGCTGCGGGCCGACGTCGGCCGCGGCGTGGACGCCGTCGCGCGCGCCGGCCTCGCGTTCGACCTGCTGGTGACGCCCCGCGAGCTGCCGAGCGCCGTCGAGCTGGTGCTGGCCCATCCCGGGACGACGTTCGTCCTCGACCACGTGGCCAAGCCGCCGATCGCGTCGGGCGAGCTCGGCCGGTGGGCCGCCGACGTCGCCCGGCTGGGCGGCCTGGACGACGTCTGGTGCAAGGTCTCCGGCCTGGTCACCGAGGCGGCGTGGGACGCCTGGACGGTGGACGACCTGCGCTCGCCCGTCCGGACCGCGCTGGAGGTCTTCGGCGAGGACCGCCTGCTCTTCGGCTCCGACTGGCCGGTCTGCCTGCTCGCCGCCAGCTACGAGCAGGTCCTGGCCGCGGCCAGGACCTGCCTGTCGAGCCTGGGACCGGCGGCGCGGGACAAGGTGTTCCGCGGCAACGCCTGCCGGGCCTACGGGCTCACGATCTGACCCCGGGAGCCCGGTGCGGTTCCCGACAACCCCGTATGACAGTGGGAACGAACGACGGCAAGTACAATGCCTCGCGGGCCCATGCGGCCGGGGATTGGAGGATCGAGCGGGATTGCACGAGCGGTCGTTCGGTGAGCTGCTCTCGACCTACCGCTGCGCGGCCGGCCTGACCCAGGAGGAGCTGGCCGCCCGGGCCGGCGTCAGCCCGGACGCGGTCGGCCTGCTGGAGCGCGGGGCGCGCACGGCGCCCCGGGAGCGGACCGTGGCGCTGCTGGCCACCGCCCTCGGGCTCGGCCCCGCCGAGCGCGGCGACTTCGCCTCCGCCGCCCGGCGCCGGCCGGCCGAGCCCCCCGCGCTCGAGGTCCCGCCCGACCTGCGGATGTGGGCGTCGGCGTTCGTGGGCCGCCAGCGGGAGCTGGCCGAGGTGCGGGCGCTGCTGGCCCGGCCCGACGTCCGGCTGGTCACGCTGACCGGTCCGCCGGGCGCCGGCAAGACGCGGTTGGCGCTGGAGGCGGCCGGCGAGGTCGCGCCCGGCGGCGACGGCGTGGTCGTCGTGACGCTGGGGCCGCTCCGGGACGCCTGCCTGGTGATGCAGGCGATCCGGGAGGCGCTGCACGCGCGCGCCCGCGGCGGCGAGTCCGCGCTGGAGGCCGTGATCGCGCGCTGCGCGGCCCGCCGGCTGCTGCTGGTGCTGGACAACTTCGAGCAGGTGCTGGCGGCCGGCCCCGAGCTGGTCGAGCTGCTGGCCAGGTGCCCGGGCGTGCGCCTGCTGGTGACCAGCCGGGCGTCGCTGCGCGTGCGCGCGGAGCACGAGCTCCAGGTGCCCCCGCTGCCGCTGCCCGACCCCGGCGCCGACCCGGCCGCGCTGGCCGGGGTGGCCTCGGTCGCCCTCTTCGTGGACCGGGCCCGGGCGGGCCTGCCGGCGTTCCGCCTGGACGCCGAGAACGCGGCCGCGGTCGCCGCCATCTGCCGGCGCCTGGACGGCCTGCCGCTGGCGCTCGAGCTGGCCGCGCCGTGGCTGCGGCTGCTGACGCCGGAGCAGCTGCTGGAGCGGCTGGACCACCGCCTGGAGCTGCTGGTGGAAGGCCCCCACGACCTGCCCGAGCGCCAGCGGACGCTGCGAGCGGCGCTGGACTGGAGCTGCGGCCTGCTGCCGGCCGAGCCGCTGGCGCTGCTGCGGCGGCTGTCCGTGTTCGCGGGCGGCGCGCCGCTGGACGCGCTGGAGTGCGTCTGCCAGGCGGCGGGCCCGCTGCCCGGCGGCGTGCTGCGCCACCTGGCCGCCCTGGCCGACCACAGCCTCCTGCGCCGCCAGGACGCGGCCGGCGGCGAGCCCCGGGTGATCGTGCTGGAGAGCGTGCGGGAGTACGCGCGGGAGCTGCTGGACGCGTCCGGCGAGCGGGCCGCGACCGCGTCCGCGCACCTGGCCCGCTGCGCCGAGCTGGCGGAGCGGGGCGGCGACGCGATCCGGGCCGGCGGCCAGGAGCCGTGGCTGGAGCGGCTGCGCGGCGAGCACGACAACCTGCGGGCCGCGCTGGCCTGGGCCGTCGAGAGCGGGGAAACGGAGACGGGGCTGCGCCTGGCCGGCGCGCTGTGGCAGTTCTGGGACTACGGCGGCCACCGGCGCGAGGGCCTGGACTGGCTGGAGCGCCTGCTCGCGGCCCCGGGCGCGGCGAGTCCGGCGGTCCGGGCCCAGGCGCTCCACGCCGCCGGGCGCCTGGCCGAGGAGGTGGGGGCTCCCGACGCGTCGATCGCCCGGCACGAGGCGAGCCTGGCCATCTACCGCGAGCTCGGCGACCTGCGGGGCGCCGCCGCCGCGCTGCGCGGCATCGCCCTGGCGGTGGGCAGCCAGGGCGGGCACGACCGCGCGAGCTCGCTGCTCCAGGAGGCGGTCGGCGTGCTCAGGGAGCTGGACGACCCGGCGCTGCTGGCGTCGACGCTGATGAACCTGGGCTGCTCGCTCTCGCTGCACGGCGACCCCCAGCGCTCGACCGGCCTGTTCGAGGAGGCGCTGAGCCTGCGCCGGGAGATCGGGGACGCGCTCGGCACGGCGCTGTGCCTGATCAACCTCGGCGAGCGGGCCGCGGCGGACGGCGACCTGGCGGGGGCCCGGGTCCGGCTCGACGAGGCGGCCGCCATCGCCCGCCGCCTGCGCTCGCCGTACCACCTGGCCGCGGCGGTCGTGAACCTGGCCGACCTGGCCCGCCTGCGGGACGACGCGCCGGACGCGGCCCGCCACTGCCGCGAGGGTCTGGCCCTCTTCGCCGGCATCGGCGAGCGGGCAGGCGTGGCCGTGTGCCTGCGGCTGCTGGGCTGGGTCGCGTGGCGCGAGGGCCGGTGGGCCCCGGCCGCGCGGCTCTTCGGGGCCGCGGCCGCGCTGTGCCCGGTCGCGATCGCGCCGGACCGCTCGGTCGAGGCCGACTACGCGCGGGTCCTGGCCGACCTGGCGGACCGCCTCGGCGAGGGCGGGTACACGAGCGCGCTGGAGGCCGGTGGCCGGCTGTCGATGGAAGCGGCGGTGGTGGAGGCGGGCCGTGCGGGCTGAGCGGCCCGCGCGGCGGAGATCTCGAGGAGGTGTACAGGCATGATGCGGAGAGCCCTGCTGATGGCGGTGGCGGCGACCCTGGCGGCGGTGATGGTCATGCTCCAGGCGGGCTCGTCGTCGAGCACGCACCAGGCGTCCGCGTGCAGCGGTGACCAGCACCGCGCCATCTGGTGCACGCCCACGGGGCACGACCCCGTGCCGTAGCGGAGGCCCCGGCACCGTGGCGGCGCCGGGCCGGGAGCCGCCAACATGGCAACCGTCATGGACCCCACGGCGTTCTACCTCCCCGCGGGTGACGGACGGTTCGAGAGCACGGGAGCGACGGCCGGCCCCTGGAGCGCCGCCGCCCAGCACGGCGGTCCTCCCTCGGCCCTGCTGGCCAGGGCGTTCGAGCGGCTCGAGCCGGATCCCGGCCAGCGCCTGACCCGCCTCACCGTCGAGATCCTGCGCCCGGTCCCGGTCCGGCCGGTCACGGTCACCGCCCGCGTCGTCCGGCCCGGCCGCCGGGTCACGCTGCTGGAGGGTGCGCTCCGGGTCGATGGCGAGGACTACCTGCTGGCCCGGGGCTGGCGGATCGCCCGCCCGCCCGTGCCCACGCCGGCGGCGGGAGCGCGCGACGGCTCGCCGCCGCTGCCGGCGACGGCCACGTCGCCGGCCTGGGATGGCGCCTACCTGGACGGCTACATCCGCGCGATCGAGTTCCGGCCGACCAGCGGGACGTTCGCCGGCGCCGGCCCGGGCGGCTCGTGGATGCGCCCGCGCGTCCCGCTCGTGGCCGGGGAGGAGCCGAGCCCGTACCAGCGGACGGTGGTCGTCGCCGACTCGGGGAGCGGCATCAGCCAGGGCGTGGACTCGAGCCGCTGGCAGGCGATCAACGTGGAGCTGACGCTGGCGATCCACCGCGACCCGGTGGGCGAGTGGATCCACCTCGACGCGCGCACCACGGTGGGCGCCGAGGGCAGCGGCCGCACGGACACGGTCCTGGGCGACCCCGGGGGCGAGTTCGGACGCGGGCTCCAGACGCTGCTGGTATCGCCGCGCGGCTGATGCGCATCCACCTCGACACCGACATCGGCGGCGACCCGGACGACGCGTGCGCGCTCGCCATGCTGCTGGGCTGGCCGGGCGTCGAGCTCGTGGGCGTCACCACGGCCATCGACCCCGACGGTCTCCGCGCCGGCTGCGCCGCCCACGTCCTCCGGCTGGCCGGGCGGGAGGACGTCCCGCTGGCGGCCGGCGCCGCCGTGTCGCTGACCACCGGCCGGCGGACCGATGCGGACCCGCGCGCCTGGCCGCGCTCCGTGGCGCCCAGGCCGTCGCCGGCGGGCGCCGCGCTCGACCTGCTGGAGCGGAGCGTCGCCGCGGGCGCCACCGTCGTCGCCACCGGGCCCTACGGCAACCTCGCCCTGCTGGAGATGGCGCGCCCGGGCAGCCTGGCCCGGACGCCCGTCGTCCTGATGGGCGGCTGGGTGCGCCCGCCGGCGGCCGGCCTGCCCGCCTGGGGCCCGGACATGGACTGGAACGTGCAGTGGGACGCGAGGTCGGCCGAGGTGGTGGTCGCCGGCGCCGCCACACTCAGCCTGGCCACGCTGCCCGCGACCCTCCGGGCGCCGCTCCGCGCCGCCGACCTGCCGCGGCTCCGCGCCTGCGGCCCGCTCGGCGAGCTGCTCGCCCGCCAGAGCGAGGCCCGCGCCGAGGAGGCCGGGATGCGCGCGCTCGGCCGCGCCCACGCCGGCCTCCCCGACGACCTGCTCAACTTCCACTACGACCCCGTCGCGTGCGCCGTCGCGGTGGGCTGGCCGGGCGCGGTCGTCGAGGAACTGCGCCTGCGGCCGGTGCTCGGGGGCGGGGTGCTCCGGTTCGAGCCGGACCCCGGCGGCCGGCCGGCGCGGGTCCTGGTGGACGTGGACGGGCCGGCGTTCTCGGAGGCGTGGCTGGCGGCGGTCGAGACCGCCGCGGCGCTCAGACCGGGACGGGACCCCGGCTCAGCAGCTCGCGGACGCGCCGGCTGAGCTCGCAGGGCGCCACCGCCGACTTGGTCCACCAGGCGACCGCTCCCGACCTGACGCAGGTGGCCCGCGCGGCCGGGTCGCACTCGTTGGACAGCATCACCACGGGCACGGCCGCGGTGCTCGCGTTCCGCTTGAGCGCGTCCAGGACCTCCAGACCGTCCATGCCCGGCATGCGCAGGTCGAGGAGGATGATCGTGGGCGGCCCGCCCGCGGCCGCGAGGGCCTGCCGGCCATCCGCCGCCACCGACACCTCGAATCCGTCCGCCCGCAGCCGCCCGCCGTACAGGGCGCGGATGTCGGGATCGTCGTCCACGAGCAGCACATGGGCCGGGCGGCCGTGCTGCACCATCGTGTCGGCCAAGACCGCAACGGTAGCATATGCGATGCTGGGGAAATTCAAAGGGGTCGCAGGCGCCCCGGGGAGCCGCAGGCATACTGTCATACATGGCCGGGGACGGCGAGCGCGCGGGCGACGGGGACGTCGGGGCCGGACTGGTGGCCCAGGCGGGCGAGGTGCTGGGGCACTTCCTCACCGAGCGCAAGGACCGGACGCTCCAGGCCTACACGATCGACCTGGACGACTTCGCGGCGTTCCTGGACGCGTCCCGCGACGTGGCGGCCGCCCGGCTGCTGGCCGGCGGCCCGAACGCGGGGTGGCACCTCGCCCTCGACTACGCCATCGACCTGCGGCGGCGCGCCCGGGCCCCCGCCACGATCGACCGCCGCCTGAACACGCTCCGCGCCCTGGTGCGCGAGGCCAACGAGCTCGGCGTGGTCGAGTGGCAGCTCCAGCTCCCGACCGAGCCCGACATCTCCGCGGCGCTGGAGAAGCTGCCCGCGAACGACAGCCGGCACTACCTGCTGCCGCGCCACCTGGGCGAGATCGACCGGCTGGACATCCAGCACTACGCGCTCCGCGAGACGCTGCGCGCGAACCACCTGGCGCCGGTGGCGGAGCCGGCCCGCGTCCTCGACGTCGGCTGCGGCACCGGCCAGTGGGGCTTCGAGATGTGCGAGGAGTTCGTCCCGGCGCTGGTCGTCGGCCTGGATCTGATGGCCGGCAAGCCGGACCCGCCGCCGCGCTACCGGTACGTGCGCGGCAACGTGCTGCAGGGCCTGCCGTTCGCGACGGACGGGTTCGACTTCGTCCACCAGCGGTTCCTCACCGTCGGGCTGCCGGTCGCCTCCTGGCCGGCCGCGGTCCGCGACCTGGCCCGGGTGACCCGTCCCGGCGGCTGGGTGGAGCTGGTCGAGGGCCCCTGGGCGGCCGAGCGACCCGGGCCGGGCGCCGAGCGCCTCATCGACATGGCCCGGCCGCTGCTCGCGTCCCTGGGGCTGGACACGCTCGACGTCGTCTACCGCTCGATCGACGCCCAATTACGGGAGGCCGGCCTGGTGAACGTGGCTCGCCACGAGGTCTCACTGCCGATCGGGCGCTGGGGAGGCGACGTCGGCTCGCTGATGGTCACCAACCTCCGGGCCGCCGCCACCCGCGTGGGCGAGGTGCTCCAGGCCCACGGGACGCTCTCCGCCGAAGGCGCCTGGGAGCTCGTGCAGGGGGCGCAGGAGGACTGGGAGAACGGCCGGATGGCGTACCCGGTCGCCATCGCGTATGGACAGAAGCCGCCCGCCTGAGGCGGACGTGTCCGGTTGACTACCCTATGCCGATCCGGCCGGCCGGCGGCCTGAGAAGGAGAGGTACTGGAGGCCATGAGCGACGACGAGCAAGCTTCATCCCACTACCGGTTCGCCCGCGAGGTGTCGGCCGCCGCTCCGAAGCCAGGCCACGACCTGGCGACGGCGTCGTTCCAGCTGGACGGCGACGCGTACGTGCTGCATGTCGTGGAGGGCCCCCGCGCGGACACGGTCGGGTTCCTCGGCATCTCCACCAACTTCGAGCGGACGCGCCAGGTGCGATTCGCCCTGCACGGCTCGCTGATCGAGCGCCTGGACGACCTGCCGCGCTCGCACACCCAGCCGCTGGTGACGCATCGCGTGCTCCCGACCGAAGAGCGGGAGGCCGAGGCGCAGGCGTACTCGCCCGTGGTCGAGCAGGCCACCACGGTCTTCGGCAGCCTGCGAGCGGCCAACGGCGTGGACCCGGAATCGGCGCTCGTGGCGTACGACCTGCCCGGCGGCCGCCGCGTGGTGGCCGCCATCACGGGCTACCACCGCGGCTGGTACTGGGACCTGGTCATCGTCGTGGTCGGGCTGGCCATCGCCCTCCTGGTGGCCGGCCGGCGGACCGGCGAGCCGGTGCAGGTCACCGTCGAGCAGGAGCTGGCGGGCTCGGTGCACGAGGTGTCGGGGTCCGTCGGGGTCCGGGAGTCGCTCAGCGGCTGACGGCGCAGCGGCTGACGGCGTGGGCGCTCAGCCGCCCTCGCCGCCCGCCTGCTGCTGCTCGACCAGCCAGGCGGCGATCTGGACGCGCGAGCTGAAACCGAGCTTGTTCCGGATCTGCTCGATGTGGCCCTCGGCCGTGCGCTCGGAGATGAACAGGCGGTCGGCGATCTCGCGGTTCGTGAGGCCGTGGGCGACCAGGCGCGCGATCTGCAGCTGCCGGCGGGTCAGCCCGACGCTCCCCCGCGGCGCCCGGTCCCGCTCCTCGACGGCGGCGGCGGCCTCGCCCAGCGCGTAGCGGACGGCGCCGTCGAGGTCCATGGTCCGGCCCCGCTCGAACGCCCGCCGGCCCTGGCCGGTGGCGACGGCCCGCGCCCAGCGGTCCGCGAGCGGCGCCCGGACCGGCGACGCGGCGGGCGGCCGGGCGCCGACCTGCTCGTGGAGCGCGGCGGCGGCGCCCGCCAGCTGGGCGGCGCGCTCGTGCTGGCCCTCGTCGGCGGCGACCGCCGCCAGCGACTCCAGGACGGGCGCGACATGGCGCCAGCTGCCGAAGCGGCGCACCGACGTGAGCGTGTCCACCAGCAGCGGCTGCGCCAGGTCGGGGCGGCCGCGCAGGAGGTGGAGGCGGCCGAGCAGGCCCGACGCGACGGCGGACAGCTCCACGTGGTCGGCGCGGCGCGCGAGCTCCAGCGCCTCGGCCAGCAGCTCGACGCCGTCGTCGGCCCGGCGCTCGGCCAGCGCGAACTGGCCCAGGAGCAGCTGGTACGTGCAGAGGATCTCCGGGTCGCCCAGCCGCCGGGCCGGCTCCAGCCCGCGCTCCAGGCAGGCCCGGGCGCTGGCCAGGTCGCCCGAGGCGAACTGGACGCGGGCCAGCTGCTCCAGCGCGCGCAGCGACCCGTGCCGGTCGGACGTGCGCTCGCTGATCGCCAGCGCCCGTCGCGTCCAGCGCATCGCGTCCGCCTGGTCGCCCTGCAGGAACGCGAGCATGCCCAGGGACTGCAG
>Ga0070717_10004258_pt1 | contig 10316 bp, 3 predicted proteins | sample LARL113metaG_FD_71366 | JGI IMG/M metagenome (GOLD analysis project Ga0070717, IMG submission 71366) | Corn, switchgrass and miscanthus rhizosphere microbial communities from Kellogg Biological Station, Michigan, USA - LAR L11-3 metaG | ecosystem: Host-associated > Plants > Roots > Rhizosphere ... | reverse complement strand
TCCATCGCGAGCAACCCGAGCACCGCACGCCTCGCGGGAGTCCCCAGCGATAGCGGCCTCCCGTCGCGCCAGGCTTCCAGCGGGCCAAGAATCGCCAACCGAAGTCCCCGGCCAGCTTCCATCGGACCCGCGTTCCGCACGAGGCCGGTTCCCCGGGGAAGCTGAGATGACGTCAGATCCCGACCCGCACTGATCATGCTGGCGGCTCGTTCAGAGTCGAGGTCGAGGGCGTTCGCCAGCGCGATAACCGAACTCAGTCGCGGCCGCCGCTGCCGCCGCGACTGTTCAATATCCCGCAAAGCGCCTACGCTGAGCCCCGCCTTCACGGCAAGTTCTTGCTGGGTCAGTCCAGCCTCGCGGCGGCTTGTCCGTACCAGCATTCCGAACCGGGAGCCCGGCTCGACACCCCGGACTCCGAAATCCATCCGGTTCAGCATCAATCCTCCCGCAGAGCCATGCAGCCGGCCGGGGTGACGAATACGGATAGCCCGTAATGGCCGGTTTCGTCAGTTACACGGAAGCGCACGCTGACCGCCGAATTGAGTGATTCGTATCCGAGCGCGCGGAAATAGCTCTCGAGATCTATTTCTAGAATGTACGCCCCTAGCACGAGCGGAGGCTTGGTCAAGCCAGAAATGCATCCGTCCTCGTCGGTCTGATCGCGCCATTGCTTGACCGTCACGCCGTCAAGCTCTCGGCTGAGGCTAGCGAACAGGCCGGCAGCCGGCCTGCCGTAGACGCAATCGGTCACGCGAATGGAGAGGCTCATCTTCGAACCCGGCCCGTCTTTCGTCTTGACGCTTCACCAAACATGGTCCCGGCAGTGGCTACCTGCCCGCTCTCGGCACGCTCCTTGTACGGCTCAGCCGCAGGTCCGGCGCTCTCAGCCGGCAGACAGCGGCGTGAGACCGGTGGCTGCCAGCGTTTTGTCCGCGGATGAAGCTTTTCGCTCCAGGAGGACACAGATGACCCGCAAGGCAATGGCAGCAGCGGCAATCGCGATCGCGGCCTTCATGGCGAGCGCCGCTACCCTGACAGCAGGTGGCCCCGTAGCGGCTGCGCCATCCCTCACACACCAGGCGGCGGTTTCCCAGGGACCGCCCTGGGGCTAACCCAAACCTCGGCGACCAGGGAGGGTGCGGCGAGCCCAGCGCCTCGGTCAAGGCCATGGAAAGCGCCGGATCAGCGTCACCGGACAATCCGAGCGCCTCGCGGCGGGCTGCGCCGGCAGCGCTCGGATTCCCGGCGAGTTCCTCGATGCGCGCCTTGACCTCCAGGAGCCTGGCCCGCATAACCAGAGCGGATCGTGTCTCGCTGAAAGTGATCAACCCCTCGGCAATCACCGTGCCGGCGTTCCTGTGATCCCCCCGGGCCAGGTGCAGTTCGGCCAGCGCCAGCAGGACTCGTCCGTGTACGAGGTTACGTGGCATATAGCGCGTTATGCCGAAGGCGGCTGAAAGGTCAGGCTCCGCGAGTGAGTACTGCCCGCGTAGGGTCCTGGTGACGCCGAGCCCGGTCAGCGCGTAGGCCTCGCCCACCAGGTCACCCCCATCTCGGACCATCGCGAGCGCCGACCTGAACGACTGCTCTGCGAATGTATACGCACCCATGCGCAGGTAGAGTTCCGCGAGCCGGTGCTCGGTCTGGGCGATGGCTCGCGGTGCCTTCAGCGTGCCGCACAGCACAGAAGCCTCATCCAGCAGCCGTCGCGCCTCGTCGAAGTGGTCCCAGTCCATCTCGATCTGGGCCAGGCTTCCCAGCACGTCGATCTCACCGATGCGCTCGCCGCAGCGCCGGCAGTCCTGGAGAGCTTGCTTGTAGCGGGCGGATGCCTGGCGGCAATTACCGTGGATCCGGTCAAGGAAGGCCAGCGCGCTGAGCGCAAGGGCACATCCATGCAGGTCACTCAGCCGCGTGAATATCTGCAGCGCCGACTGGAGGTAGTGGGGCGCCTCGCTGAGCTGGTCAGTCATCGCCAGGTTGCCCAGGGACAGCAGCAACGCCGCCTCGCCCCGGATATTTCCCGACCTGCGTGTCACCTCAAGGGCCAGATCGTGGGTTTTCTGCCAGTCATCGACGAGGTAATCGGACTCGAACAAGGTCACCATCGTGACCGCGAGATCCCAGCAGACCTCGTCAAGACCGGTCTGGGCGGCCTGGGTGACGGCCAGGATCAGGCCAGTCCGCTCACGGCGGAACCAGCTCAGCGGGCTTTCCAGCAGGACGTCGCGCACCTGCTCGGGCAGGTCCCACTTAGCCGCGTCGCCATGCAGCCCGTACCCGCCGTCATAGGCGCGATGGTGGGCGTCGATCACGAGCGACAGCCAGCAGGAGACCAGGCGCCGCAGCGCCGCCGTCCGGTCTGCCGCCGTCTCGTCGGTGGCCAGGCGTTCAAGCGCATAAATCCGGACCAGGTCATGCATCCGGAACCGAGTTACGTTGTCCGTGCCTGTGTGAGTCTCCCCTGGGTAAGTCTCCCCTGGGTAAGTCTCCCCTGGGTAAGTCTCCTCTGCGCGAGCCTCCACCAGGCCGACCTCGACGAGTTCGTCGAGGACGCCGCAGGCGCGGTCGAGGCTCTCGTCAAGCAGCGGCGCGCTCACCCAGGCACCGAAATCGGCGATCCCCAGCAAGCTAAGCCGCGTGAACAGATGCCGCGACTGCTGGCTGAGGCCGCTGTAGGAGGTGGCAAGGGTCGCCCTGACACCGACGCCGCCCAGGGCCAGCTCGTCCAGCCGACCCGGCTCGTCGGCCATGCGCTGCACCATCTTCGCGATGCGCCAGTGCCGCCGGGTGGCCAGCTTGGCCGCGATGACTCGGACAGCCAACGGCAGGCAATCGCACAACCTGACCAGTTGCTGCGCGGCGGCGGGCTCCGCGCTGGTGCGCTCGGTCCCGATGACGTTGCCGAGCATCTCCACGCACGTCGACTCGTTCAGCTTCTCCACCTGGATGTGCCTGGCACCAGGCAGGTCGGATAGCGGACGGCGGCTCGTTGTGAGCACGCCGCATTCAGGGTTGCCGGGGATCAGCGCGGCGGCCTCAGTCGCACTCGACACGTCGTCGAGGACGACCAGGATCCGCCGGTCGCCAATCAAGCTCCGGTAGGCCGCTATCCGGTCCGGCAACTGGTGGGGAAGCACATTGGACGGGCCGCCGAGCGAGCTGATAAGCCGGGCGAGCAGGTGCATGGGATGAGCCGGCCGACCATCGGCGCCCTGCAGTTGCACGAAAAGCTGACCGTCGGGGTAGTGATGCCGGACCGCGTGGGCCGCATGCAGCGCCAGCGTCGTCTTGCCTACTCCGCCTTCGCCGTGGAGACAGGCGACCGGTGGGGATCTGCCATCGCCGACAGTTGACCGTGACAGCATGTCTACGAGGATCTTCATAATGTCCTGCCGACCGGCGAAGTCGGCGGTCGCGGCGGGCAGCTGGCGCGGCACCGGCCGCGTGCCGCCAGGCACCACCGACCGCGTACCGCCAGGCGGCGGCAATGGCTCCCCCTTGGCGGCGCTCCAGTCCAGCGTCTTGTCCTGTCCGAGAATGGCGCGTTGCAGCATGGTTAGCTTGTCGCCCGGTTCGAGCCCGAGTTCGTCCCTGAGGATGCTACGCACCGCTTGGAAGGACTCCAGGGCTTCGGCTTGCCGTCCCGAACGGTAGAGCGCCAGCATGTGCTGCGCGCGCAGACGCTCCCGGAGCGGATAACCGCTGACCAGCTCGCTGAGCTCGGATACTAGCCTGTGATGCTCGCCGAGCGTCAGTTCTGCCTCGATACATTCCTCAAGGACCCGGACCCGCTCCTCGTTGAGGCGGGTTACGATCGCCTGGACAAGCCGGCAGTCCACGTTGGCAGCAGCCGGGCCGCGCCACAGGCCCAGTGCCGCGCGGAAGTCGCCGACGGCGTCCGCCAGCCGCCCGTTAGCGGCGACGGCGTTGCCGCGGCCCACCAGCCGCTCAAAGTCGGCCACATCGAACGACTCGTCAGGAACGTTGATGAAATAGCCGGCGGTACTGGTGCTGAGCAGCCCGTCCCCGCCGAGTTCCCGCAACTCCCGCCGCAAGGCGGACACGCAGGTGTGAACCTGACCCTTCGCGGTGGCTGGCGGATCGTCCTCCCACAGGGCTTCGTAAACCCGCTCCATCCGAACGATCTGGCCGCGTTGCAGCAGAAGCAGCGCCAGGATCGCCCGTTGACGGCCGCTCCCGAGCTCAATGATTCTGTTACCGACGGATATGTCAAATGGTCCGAGGAGGCGGAAGTACATAATGCCAACTCCGCAGCGCGGGCCTGATCATTCGTCAGGGCGTCATCCCATCCTTTCATGGCGATGTTCAACCTGCGTCTAGCGCCTGCCGCGACGGCTGAACATCGGTCGCCGGTCCGCCGCACGCCAGGGACGACCGCGCTTCTCTATCGGACGGGGCCGTGGTATGAAGCATGCGGTATGCGATTCCGGATTCTGGGTCCGCTTGAGGCCTGCGGTAGCGACGGCGAGACAGTCTCTCTGCGTGCGCCCAAGCAGCGGACGCTCCTGTTCGTGTTGCTGCTGCGCGCAAATGCGACGGTCAGCATCGGCCGCCTTGAAGCCGCACTGTGGCCTGACCGGCCGCCGCCTTCGGCTGCCGGCGTGATCAGGACCTACGCGTCGGGATTGCGTGCCGCGCTTGGCCTTGGCGGGGCCGGGCGGCTTCCCGGGCTGGCCAAGGAGCCAGGCGGATACCGGCTGGCGCTGGCGCCGGGTGATCTTGATCTTGACGTGTTCGATGATCTCAGTGCCCAGGGCCGCGATGCCCTAGCCCGCGGGGATGCGGCGCGGGCGGCCCAGCTGCTGGCTGACGCACTGGCGCTGTGGCGGGGCGAGCCGGGTGCGGATGTCACGCTGGGTGGTGAGAGCGCCGCGATCTTGGCCGACGTAGCTGAGCGGCGTGTGGCGGCCGAGGAAGCCTGGGCTGATGCCCGGCTCTTGCTCGGCGGCGGCCCTGATCTGATCGCCCGGCTGCGCACGCTGGTCGCGGAGCAGCCGCTGCGGGAACGGGCCCATGCTCAGCTTATGCAGGCGCTGTACCGAGCGGGATGGAAGACCGAGGCGCTCGCGGAATTCCGCGCGCTGCGCAGCAGGATGGCCAGCGAACTCGGGATTGAGCCGTCCGCGCAGACCCGGGACCTGCATCAGCGGATCCTGGCCGACGAGCCCGCGCTGGCCCCTGCGCACGAACCGGAGATGGTCCCGCGGCAGCTTCCGGGTGATGTCCGCGACTTCACCGGACGCGACGCCACGCTGGCGGCCATGAAGGCTCTATTGCCGGGCAAGGCTGCTGGTGCTCCTGTGGTCATCGCCATTACCGGGATGGCCGGAGCGGGTAAGACAGCACTGGCGGTGCATTTCGCGCATCTGGCGGCCGGCGGTTTTCCCGACGGGCAGCTGTTCGTGGACCTGCGTGGGCACGCAGAGGCTGAGCCGAAGCCGTCGGCCGAGGCGCTGCGCGGGTTCTTGCGCGCTCTCGGCGTGCGGGAGGTCCGTGGCGATACGGACGAGGCTGCGGCGCTGTACCGCTCGCTGCTGGCCGGGAAGCGGATGATCGTCGTACTGGATAATGCTGCCGACACCAGGCAGGTCAGGCCGCTGCTGCCGGGCTCAGCAGGCTGCCTGGTGCTGATCACCAGCCGCAGTCGGCTGCCTGGCCTGGTGGCGCGTGATGGAGCGCGGCCAGTCGTTGCCGGGCCGCTGAGCGATGCTGATGGCGCCGTCTTGCTGCGGAAGATTCTTGGTGCCTCCAGAGTGGAGTCCGACCCCAGCGCCGCCGCCGCGATCGTGGAGCGCTGCGCACGCCTGCCGCTGGCGCTGCGGATAGCCGCCGAACGGGCCGCGCACCGGCCTAACCTGGCCCTGGCCGAGCTCGCCGGCGAGCTCGGCGCCGAACAACGGCGTCTTGACGCGCTGACCATCGCCGAGGACGCCGACACCAGTGTCCGTTCGGTGTTCTCCTGGTCTTACAGCAAGCTCGGGCCGAATGCCGCCCGCATGTTCCGGCTGCTCGGCCTGCACCCAGGGCCGGACATCAGCATTCCGGCCGCGGCCGCACTGGCCGGATGCACCGCGGCGGATACTGCCCGGCTGCTTGGGGCGCTGGCCGACGCGCACCTGCTCAGTGAGGCAGATGCCGGCAGGTACCGGTTCCACGACCTGCTGCGGGCTTATGCCGCCGAGCGCGCCGCCGCGGACGAGCCCCTGGCGTCGCGCACGGCAGCACTTCAGCGCGTGCTGACGTGGTACCTGCACACCGCCGACGCCGCCGACCGCCTGCTGGCGCCGATGCGCGCTCACGTACCCCTAGACCAGACGGCGGTGAAGCCGCTGGAATTGGCCGATTACGACGGCGCGCTGGCTTGGTGCGAAGCGGAGTACCTGAATCTGATGGCCGCGGTCCAGACCGCGGCCGAGGCCGGCGAGGACGCCATCGCCTGGAAACTGGCCGTGGCCTTGACGTGCTACCTGGAGATCTGTCGGCCTTGGGCTGCCTGGGTGGCGGTCGCGCAGACGGCGCTGAAGGCCGCCCAACGCGCAGGTGATCCCAGGGGCGAAGCCTGGCTGCTGAATCAGCTCGGCCACCCCTACGCTGAACTCGGCCGGTTCGATGAAGCACTGGACTGCCTGCAGCGTGCCCTGCACATCCGCAGGGAAACCGGGGACCGGCGGGCAGAGGGCTCCACGCTAAACAACATCGGCATGATCTACGGCGAATCGGGGCGGTTCGAGGACTCGATCCGCTACTTCCAGGACGCGCTTGATATTGCCGTCGACACCGGTGACCAGCGCATTCAGAGCATAGCACTGCTCAACCTTGGCGAGACACACCAGAACCTGGCTCAGCACGACGAGGCCGCGACCTTCTACCAGCGAGCCCTGCGGATCGCCAGGGACAATGACGACCCGATGGTTCAGGCGATCGCACTGACCAGCCTCGGCGAGACGTTCCGTGCCCTCCGGCGGCCCGCCGCAGGGCGTGACCATCTGCAGGCGGCCATCACCGCCTGGCAGCGAGTAGGCGACCGTAAGAATGAGGCCGAGACCCAGGTCAAGCTCGGCGATCTGCTGTCCGGCATCGGCGAGGACCAGGCCGCGCACGAGAACTGGCGCGCGGCGCGGGCCATCTTCGAAAAACTCGGCGATCCCCAGGCACACGTACTCCGCCGTCGGCACGGGATCTAACTTCCGCGCACCAGTCCCGGCCGATAAGCGGCGGGCCGTACTACGGCAATCAAGCAATCCGGCGTTGCCAGCGTAATGGGGCTGAAGTGGAAGAACGCCGTCAGCTACGGCAATCCACTGTCAGCAAGTCACCAGCCTGGCACCGTTCGGCTGATCGAGTCTGGAAAGAGCCACTCGCGACCGTAACTGGTGAAGGGAACTACCTTGGAACGCCCTCGTCACTACTCGTCCTGGCCAGCAAGCAACAGCGCGTGTCCCAGTCCGGAGACACACAGCCAAGCCGCAGACGCTGCGACTAGGGTGGCAACGGTCCCCATTCTATCGCTCCGCCCGGCCGACTCGCCTCGGCTGAACGGGGAGGACAAGGGCCATATCCTGCGGCTCGCCCAGATGGATACACCGCTCCCGCCGATACTAGTGGACAAGCGCACCATGCGGGTCATCGACGGCATGCACCGCCTGATAGCCGCGTCGTTGCAGGGCCGTGAGGCAATCGACGTCGTATTCTTCGACGGCAGCGAGGCGGACGTATTCCTGCGCGCCGTACAGGAGAACGTCACGCATGGCCTGCCACTGTCTCAGGCAGATCGCCGTGCCGCCGCCAAGCGCATCATCGCGTCGCATCCGAACATGTCCGACCGGGCGATCAGCCAGGTAGCGGGCCTGGCGGCGAAGACTGTGGCCACCATAAGGAAACATTCGGCCGATGTGCCGGAGTCAAACGGGCGGATGGGAATGGATGGGAAAGTCCGTCCCCTCGACTATATGGAGGGCCGCAAACGGGCGGCGCAGATGTTCACCCAGCAACCCGATGTCTCGCTGCGCAGCGTGGCACGTTCCGCGGGCATATCCCCCGCAACAGCGCTCGACGTGCGCAAGCGTCTTCAGCGCGGAGAGGTTCCTGGCTCTGAGAAACCAAGGACGCCCGCGCGGGTCGTGGCCATCGGCGAGGGCGCGAAGCAAATTACCCCCGCCTCGCATCCAGGCCCACAGCCAGCTTTCCGGTCGTCGCCCACGTCCCAGATGCCGACTGCCGCGGTGGAGAAGCTGCTGCGCGACCCGTCGCTTCGCAACAACGAGCGGGGAAAGGGAGTGCTGCGGTTGCTGCACGTCAACGCCGTTGGCGCGGAGCAGCTACCGGAGGTGGCCGCAACGCTGCCCCCGCACTGCGCGAGGATCGTCGTGCAGCTCGCCCGTCAGTACGCCAAGATGTGGTACGACTTCGCCACGGAACTGGATCGACGTGCGCGGATCATCGACCCGATGTTACCCGTTGGCGCGGGTAGAGTTGGTGTGGCGCTGGAGGGTGCCGCCGGGTCCGCGGGAAGGACTGAGTCCGCCTCCGGATGCCTCACTTCTGACAGCGGCCTCTTCCTCGGCCTGAGCAGCGGACCGCAGGCGGAACAGGGAGACGCCATGTCCGGTTCGCTTCCCGAGCGCCCCGATCTCGACCAGCTGCGCCGCCAGGCCAAGGAGCTGCGCGATGCGGCCCGCCGCGGTGATGCGGCGGCGGTGGAGCGGTTCGGCCGCCACCACCCAGGGGCGCTCCAGGGCGCAGCCAGTCTGGCCTCGGCACAGCTGGTCATCGCCCGCGAGCTGGGGTTTGCGAGCTGGCCGAGGCTCAAGGCCGCTACCGACACAGCAGCCGATGCCGGCCGACGTGCGCAGGCATTCGTAAGCGCGGTGATCGAGGGGCGCCTTCGGGAGGCTCGTGACATCTTCGGTGCCGATCCGGGTATCGCCCGGCGCGGCCTGCTCGCCGCGACTGTGCTTGGCGACGCCGATGCGGTACGGGAGATGCTCGCCGCCGATCCCGCTGCCGCGGTGGCCATCGACGACGAGCGCGGCTGGCCGCCGCTGCTGTACGCCTGCTACTCCGGGTGGCCTCAGATCGACCCGGGCCGGGAACCTGGGATGGCAAAGGTCGTCCGCCTGCTGCTCGACGCCGGCGCCAACCCGAACACCAACGACGGGGACCGTACCCGCTACCGCTCCGCCCTGAGGGGCTCGGTGGAGCTCAATAACCCGGGCATCACCGAGATGCTGCTCGACGCCGGCGCCCACCCTGACCCCGGACAGCCCATCGGCGACGCCATCGCCCATCGCGACCAGCGATGCCTGCGGCTGCTGCTCTCCCACGGTGCCCGGGTGGCCCGGACCTGGGCCCTCGGCGCTGCCGTCTACAACGACAATCCCGGTGCGATGGCGCTGCTTCTCGAAGCTCTCGAGGCGAACGGCGCGGGGGCGGCGGAGCAAGCGACCGAAGTGCTGCCGGACGCGGCGGCCAATGCCTCTTATCCCGTGGTGGCCGCCCTCCTCGACGCCGGGGCGGACCCGCGGGCCACCGGCGAAGACGGCATGTCGGCGCTCCGCCTTGCCGTCCGTGCCGGGCGGGAAGACACCGCGGCCCGGCTGAGAGCTCTCGGCGCACCCGATGATTGCACCGACGTGGACCGGTTCATCGGCGCCTGCCTCACCGGCGACCGTCAGGCAGCCGAGCGGCTTGTGGCCGACCGCCCGGATCTGCGCGACCGGCTTACCGACCAGGACCAGGCGGTGATCGTGGAGGCGGCCGGGTCCCGCCCGGCCCAGACCGTCGCCTTGATGCTCGACCTCGGCTTCTCCCCGCGCGCCCGCCGCTTCGGCGACGAGCCGCTGCACGAGGCCGCCTACCACGGGAATGCGGCGGCAGTCGCGGTGCTGCTCGGCGCCGGTGCGGAAGTCGACGCCCGGGACGGCCGTTTCGACAGCACTCCGCTGACGTTCGCCACTGTGGGCAGCAGAGAGCAGGCCGGGACACCGGGCGACTGGACCAAGACGGTATGCCTGCTGATCGAGGCCGGCGCCTCTCGCGAGGGTGTGTGGATCCCGGGGAAACCGCCCAGCGAGGAGGTCATGAATCTGCTGCGACGGTACGGCATCGGCCCCAGCGACTCGGCGGAGCAGCAACCGGAGGACCTTGCGGAGGTGCCCGGCTCGATCGGCACCGGCGTCATGGCCGACGTGGCGCGGCACCTCGAAGCCGCCTACCGAGACCGCGACCTGGACCTCCTCGCGTCGCTCCTGCACCCCCAGGTCAGCTGGACCGGCGTCTGCCTAAACAGTCAG
>Ga0070717_10004255_pt1 | contig 10319 bp, 10 predicted proteins | sample LARL113metaG_FD_71366 | JGI IMG/M metagenome (GOLD analysis project Ga0070717, IMG submission 71366) | Corn, switchgrass and miscanthus rhizosphere microbial communities from Kellogg Biological Station, Michigan, USA - LAR L11-3 metaG | ecosystem: Host-associated > Plants > Roots > Rhizosphere ... | reverse complement strand
TCCTGTCAGAACTAAGATAACGCATGCCTGCGCGATAGCAGTTCAAAGAGACCAATCACAGACCTCTAGTCGCCGCGGCGACGTTCGGTGTGGCAAGCAGGACCGGCTAGAGCGCTCCGGGAAATCCGCAAATGGCAACCGATTCACTTACAACAGCATGTGATTGATCTTTTCCAATACGATAAGATCCGTGTTCTCTCACCGGCAACGGATTGGCCGCGGGCCTCCAAATCACGTCTCAAAATTTTTGAATCCACCACGCCTCCGGGCCGCGATTGCCTTTTTGTGACGGGGAGCGTAAAAGGACGGCGGAAGGGGGCTCAAGAAAAGCCGCCGGCCCAAAAAGGCAGAAGCGTAATCGCTTGCGCTTTGTGCGGTGAAGTAATCAAATCGACGCAGGACGCGATCGGCGATGGCGTGGTGATCTACAGCATCTGTCCGGCGTGCAAGCTCGTTCCGCCGCGCCGCAGCCGTTGATTCCTTGAAGCAATCTCCTGTAGCCACCGGCCTATGGACGGTCCGAAGACAGGATTCTCCAGAGGATCCCAAATGCCACACAATTCAGCCCGCTCGCGGAGGCTCCCCACGGGACAAGTCCGTCCGAATGGCGGACTTTCGGAGCTAATCCTCTCCGCTTCTCTTTGATCCACAGATTTCGGTTACGATGACGAAAAAAGAAGCCCGCACAGCGATGTGGCTACAGCGCCTTGCAGGCGCCGGGTTATGGCCGGGAGCGCTGATCCTATGCGAGCGGGCAAAACAAGAATCGGCGTCGCACTGATCAGCCTTCTTCGGCGGCGCGGATTGTCCAGAAGTCGTCGGAGAGGTTTCGGCTCCCGAGATACACATAAGGCATGGTGAAGTAGCCTCTCTGTCCCCAGTCGGTGCCCCAGGAGTTACGAATGATGAATCGCTGCTGGGTGTCATCGTATCCTGCCGCCATAACTGCGTGGCCGCCGACTACTCTCTCGTTTTTCGTGGGCATGTTCAGGATGCCTGATCTTGCTACTGTAGCCGATTCAAACGAGCTATAGACAGTAAAGCCGAAGACAAACGGAAAACCTTCAGCCAAGCACGTTCGCATTTCATCGGTAGTATTGATTCGGTGGTAGGAAGTAATCTCGTGCTTTTTGGCGTCCGCATAACAAGCTAGAGTGGGTTTTTGCCTAAATGCAGTAATCCGATAAGGCCATTCTTCTTCTGGACAAACGCCCTGCTTGGCTAGTGATTTGATGCCGTCGCGAAGAAATGCGCCACTATCCTGATCGGCTGTCCCTTCAATCACGCGTTCGTTGTAATAAACAAAAAGCCGGCTAAGATCGACAAATGGCACGCCGTCCTTCAGTTCGAGGAATTCGAGCGCGCCGACGAGCGCATTAGCAGTGCAACTACCAAGTTGCCCCTGGTTTTCGACAGGCGAGCATTTCTGGCGAAGATCGACCTTCTTCGGCAATCGCGCGATCCTTGGGGCAATCGCCGAATACATGAAATCGCGGTGGTCCGGCAGATCCGGTAACCAGCCATACCATTTTGGTGAGCGTTTATTTAGTTTCATTGATATAGGCATTTGTTAGACTAGTCGTGGGTTGCTCTCTGCAGTAAGTGGGGTTGGGATTTTGTTACGGGATAGCCGCAAAAGCGGCGCTCACGACAATATCGAGAACTCCGCTGGTAAAGATATCGATCCGGACCCGGGCCAGTCCTGCTTGCTTAAGAGCACGCATCTCGGCGACATCTAGCTGCCCTTGGACTACGCTTTTGAATTCATCCTTGTCGATCTGGCCGCGGTCGAGTTCCTGGATCCACCGCTCCAGATCAGCCTTCGACTTTCGCAAAAAGTCCCTGATATCAGTGAAGGCTTGCTGGGTGTATTGCTTGAATAGTTTCTCTGCAAGGGACTTACTTTGCTCCTCGATGCTCTTTAGAACATTGTCGATGTTAACCATCGCTTATTTCACCTGGGATGGCTTAATCTTTCCGCTTTCAAGCTGAATAATCTGATCGAAGGCATCAGCTATCTGAGTCTTTTTCTCGGCGACAAACGTCGAGCTAAGAGTGCCTTTCGCTTTCCACATTTTCAGAAACCCGCCGAGTAGATTTCGATCTGGATCTCTAAGGATGTTCCACTGGGCAACCGTGATTATATTGAGCGGGCGGCCGCGATCATACTCATAAGCCTTGTCCAGCTCCGTCATTAACGATTCGATTTCCTTTTGATGCTCGTCATAGCTGCCGGTGGCTTTGTTCATAACAGCGAGCGCATCCACCTTGGCATTGACCGCATACTGATAGGCAGCCTGATCATATTGGGAAATCGTGGTGCATGCGCTTATCGCCAGCGCGAGTGCAACCACGAGGAGGCGTGCTACACACGTAACTTTTCTCATTGAAGATCACTTATCGTCTTCGCGAGTCCCGTCCTGGTTCTGGCGAGTTCCCACTTGATATGGCTTAGCAAGACACGTGCCGACGTGTAAGGCAATATACTACGTAATCGCATGAGGAGCCGCTCTATGCCGGGCGGGCGCTTCGGACCGGCGCGCCGGGATACATTTTGAAGCGGGAAGCGATTGGAAAAATTGTGGATGCGCTTCGCGAGATCTTGAACGGGCAACGTTACGTCAGTGGGGTGATCTCGAGGCCGATGATTGCAAAATCGGAGCACGGCGAGGAGCCGTGCGGCGCTAATCGAGTGCGCGAATTATCTGAGCGCGAACTGGAGGTATTGGAGTTGATCGGCAAAGGGCACTTGATCCGCGAGATCGCCGAGAAGCTTTATCTAGTCGGAAGCACGACCAACTCAGCGCACCTCTCCTATATTAGTTCGCGTCACCAACTACTCGCGCTTGGGCTTGAGCAAGGGAAACAAGATCACGTCACGAATCGATTCTGCACCGGTCAGCAACATCGACAATCGATCAATACCGAGACCAAACCCGCCGGCTGGCGGCATGCCGTGCTCGAGAGCGCGCAAAAATTCTTCGTCGATCTTTTGCGTTTCCGCGCCAGCTTGCTCGAGCAAACGTTTGCGCTGCGCGTCCGGATCGTTCAACTCGGTGTAACCGGGCGAGATTTCAACCCCATTGATAATCAACTCGTAAACATCGACAACTGCAGGATCGACAACATTCTGTTTCGCCAGGGGTACAAGCTCTTTCGGGCAATGCGTCACGAATAGCGGATCGATTGTTCTTTCCTCGACAAGTTTTTCGAAAACGTGTTGCGTGACTTCGAAGTCGGCGAGCTGCGGCAAGGTCTCTAATTTGAATTCGCCGGTCGCACGCGCGCGCCGTTGCTCGCTCGTTAGGTCGAACCAATCTTTACCTGCAACTTTCTGCACAAGATCGACATAACGCGCGCGCCGCCAGGGCCGTTTTAAGTTGATTGTCCGAATGATCTTTCCCTCGGCATCTTGATGCTCGATATGCAATGAGCCGCCGATTTTCTCGGCTAAATGGCAAATGAGTTCTTCGACGAGGTTCGCGACCTTCTCAAAATCGGCGTAGGCCCAGTAGGCCTCGAGCATCGTGAACTCGGGATTGTGTTTTCGCGAAATGCCTTCGTTGCGGAAATTGCGATTGAGTTCGAAAATTTTGTTGAACCCGCCCACGAGCAAGCGCTTGAGATAAAGTTCCGGCGCGATGCGCAGATAAAGGTCAAGGTTGAGCGCCTTGTGATGCGTTTGAAACGGTTGCGCCGCTGCGCCGCCTGCGACTGTTTGCAGCATCGGCGTTTCGACCTCAAGAAAACCTCGCTCCTCGAAGAAACCGCGGATTTCACGCACGATCGCAATCCGCTTGGCAAATGTTTCCCGCGATTGCTCGTTCGAAACCAGATCAAGATAACGTTCGCGGTAGCGCGCTTCGACATCCTGCAGGCCATGCCATTTTTCTGGTAGGGGCCGAAGCGATTTCGCGAGCACTTCAAATTTCTTTGCTCTTAACGTCGGTTCGCCAGTTTTCGTTAAAAAGCAAACGCCTTCCACGCCGACGAAATCGCCAAGATCGAGCAGTTTAAAGGCCTCCATTGCCTCTGCGCCGATTTCCTTTTCGTGCAAATAAATCTGAAGGCGCCCAGTCGCGTCCCGAAGATCGACAAAGTGACTCTGGCCCATGTCGCGATGCGCGGTCATGCGGCCGGCCGCGCGCAAGGTTTCGCCCTCGCGAAACTTTTCGCGAATTTCCGCGATGCTGCCGGTCGTCTCGAACGCGGCCCCAAACGGGTCCACACCTTTCGCGCGCAAGGTCTGGAGTTTCTCGCGCCGCTGCGCGATCAATTCATTTTCGGGCTCCATCTTTGGCCAGCGAATCTAAAGCGCGAGGGCCAAATGAACAGCCTGAAAGCTGGGAATATTCGTTTGCAATCAAAAGATCGACAATGAAATAGTGGAGGTGGATCGAGCAATGTCGCCGCGGCGGCCTCGGTGCTAAAGTTTGGCGACAAAGCCATACTCAATTAACGTCGTCCGCGGAGCGGCCGATCTACGTTTATGCCACTGGATTTCCCGGAAACCACTTCCAAATTAGGCGGACCGCTGGTCAAGCAGTTTTCCGTCTTTCTCCCGAACAAGGTCGGAGCAATGCTTGAGGTGGTGAAACTGCTCAACTCACAGCACAGCCACGTGGTAGCCATCAGTGTTTCGGAATCAACTGACTCCGCGATTGCGCGAATCATTGTGAGCGATCCGGAAGGCGTGGAGCAATTGTTCCGGGAGAATAACGTCGCGTTTGGGATGTGCGAAGTCGTAGTCGTGGAATTGCGCGAAGTGGCGACCCAACTGGCGAAGCTGCTGGCCTCGCTTTTTATGGCCGAAGTGAATGTGCATTTCACTTATCCATTGCTGACGCGACCGCGCGGTCTGGCCGCGCTGGCGCTGCATGTTGATGACAATGAATGCGCGTCTTCCGTTTTGACCGGCGCCGGATTCAAGATTTTGAGCCAGGGGGAGATCTCGCGCTAGGTTTGCTCGACTTTTTTCGAGCAAAACCGCGGTCGCGGACCTCTAATGACGAAGCGCTGCTCCACTGATCGTTTAACAACCCCGAAGCGAAACAGGCGCGCCGCTGCATCTTGGCCAGTTTTGCGCCGTTAAAAAATCAAAATATAATCCACCACTCATGCGTGCTCTCACTTTTTATTCCTCGCCGCGCACAGACCGCAGTTTCAAGCTCGGCCTCGCCTTGGTCATTGTGTTCGCAGCAGCCGAAGCCTTGAGTTTGAGCGTTTACTATGCCGGCCGGATACGTGCCAACCGTCCAGCAGCAAGCCCGAAGGTAACTGCGGTGACGGCACCGCGCACAACTGCCGTGACGGCGCCGCGCGTCACGCCCGCGCCACCACCAACAGTGAAAACCCTGGCGACTCGTGCGCCCACGTTTTCTTCTTCAACATCGACATTGTCGGCAGCGGACCGCCTTTTAAAAGAAGCAACTGAGCTGCGCGAGCGCGGCGACACGACTAATGCGCTGGCGCGTTTACAGGAAGCATCGGAAAAAGATCCGAAAAACGCGCAGGTGCTGGCGGAGATGGCGACGATTTATGAGTCGATTCGAAATTTTGACCGATCGAGCGAAACTTGGCGGCGAGTCCAAGAGATCGGTCCTTCGGCCGGCCCCCTCTACGAACTAGCGGATGCGAAACTGAAGACAGGCTCGGCAGTGGGCGCTTCCAGCACTCCCGGACTGGCTGGAGTTTCATTGGATGCAGGAACGTCACGCAGCGCAACAGAAGGAATTCCAGATGGGTCGGTGCTTGGAATCTCGGAAGCCACAACGACAGAAACGCCCGATCCGGATGCCGACACGAATCTGATGTTGCGGATCGGTGTCAAGAAACGCGCGAATGCGGTGATCGACCGCACGAAAGTAAAAATCCAAGTCTTCTTCTACGATTCGGTGGACAACAAGGAGATCAAGCTCACCGACGCAGAAGTGAACTATGAATGGCTCACGCCAAACCATGATTGGGCCGGGGTAGATCCCGAACTATTGGCCGTAACCTATGTGCGTCCTAAAAGCAAAGCGCTCTCTTCGGAAGCAGCCTTAACGGCGGCGGCCGCGGCGGTGAACCCGGCCAAAAAAGGCAGACCAGCCAAAGCCAGTCCCCCGCCGGAAGCAGGGCAGCGAAAATATCTCGGCTATATCGTGCGCGTTTATTATAATGACCAGCTGCAAGACAAACGCGCCGAACCGACCAAGTTGCTGAATCTGTATCCACCGCCTTTCACCGCTCCTTCGCAGTAATGCAATTGCTCGGTGGCGTTCTGAGCGAGATTTTCCCGGGGTTGCAAACTTTATTCTTTCCACCCTACGCCGGTTCGGAGCAACGCTTGGGAGTGGCCGAGACGAAGGTTTTTCCCGAACCGATCGACGGTGATGCTTTGGTCGACGCCATTGAACAAGCCGTAAAGGCCGGTGCGCGCCCGCGGGATCTATTTCACGTTGTCGATATAGTGCAAATGTGCTGTCTCGCTCGCCGCAGCGATGCGATTCAAATCGTGAAAGAACAAAAGAGCGGCCTTCTTTTTTTTGCGCAGTGGTCAGCTCCTGCACGCCGAGGCGATCGCGGCGTGCGGCACGAACGCGTTATTCGAAATGGTTGAATGGGATTACGTAGAATTTGCCTATGACCAAAGCGTTCGTCCGCCGGTGGAAACTATTGCGGCGCCATGGGACGAAGCGCTGATTGAGGCGGTGACTCTCCACAAACAACAGAGGAACCTGACGTCAACGCGCCGGCACCCGGCCTGAGCCGGGACATTCGAGGTCTTTTCTATGCCACGAGTTGCGTTACGTTATCGCGCCATGAAGTCAACGCCGCTGTGCGCGACTCTTGTTTTGCTCGGGAGTTCTGCCTTCGGTCAAATTCAAGTCGACCTAAGGCTGCCGCGCTTGCAATACATTGCCTATGAACCAGTGGTGGCGACCGTCGGCATAACCAACCTCGCGGGACGAGATGTCGATCTTCGCGATGTTCCCGGCCAACCCTGGTTCGGATTTGAAGTGACTGGCCAGGACGGTCAGATCATCGGCCCGCTCAAAACGAGCGCAATTCAGCCACCGCTCAAAATCGAAGCGGGCAAACGCGTAACGCAAAAAATTAACCTTACTCCGCTGTTCCAGGTGCACGATTTCGGAACGTATCACGTTCGCGCGCACATTTACTTCGTGGATCTCGCCAAATATTTTTATTCGCCCGCCAAAGTCTTTGAAGTTACCGACGCACGGCCAATCTGGCAGCGCACTGTCGGTATACCGAAAGAAACGGCCGGTCCCGGCGATATGCGCACCTACTCGCTACTCACCAACCGTTTTCCTGATCACACCTCCCTCTACGTGCGCGTCGAGGACAAAGATCGTGGAATCGTTTACGCAACTTACTCGTTAGGCCGCATCATTGCCTTTGACGAGCCGCATGCGGAATTGGACCGCGCCAATCAATTGCATGTACTCTTTTGCGCCGCGCCGCGCGCCTGGGCTTACGACCGCATCGGGCTAAATGGAGAGCTTCTCTCGCATGCATCCTTCATGGAAACGAAAACGCGGCCCCGCCTCGTGCATGGCAACGATGGTGACGTAAGAGTGGCTGGCGGAATGATGGAGGCACCCCCAAGTCAGGAATCGCGCAACGCCGTGCCGAAGCTTTCCGATCGCCCGCAGACTATGCCGAAGAACGAGTAAGATGCGGGAACGTTTTTATCATCTCGGTCTTATCATTGCTGCAACATGGATCGCACATCCAGCCTCAGCCCGGACGGCTCCGAGTCCGCAAAACGTCCGCCCTTCTACTATCGTCGTTATTGATGCGGGTCACGGCGGTTTCGATCGGGGCGGAATTCCAGGCCAGCAGATCGCCGAAAAAACGATGACGCTGGACGTGGCACTGCGCCTCAGACAAGTGTTAGAAGCCAGCGGCTATCGCGTGATCATGACCCGGGACAGCGATGTCTTCGTCCCGTTGCCGACGCGCGTGGCAATCGCAAACTCGTACCGTAACGCGGTTTTTGTTTGCATTCATTTCAATGCCGCGCGACGCGGCGGCGCGAACGGCATCGAAACCTATTTTTACAGTCGCGAAAGTCTCCCGCTTGCTTCGGCGATCCACTACTACGTCTCGCGCGGCGCACCCTCGCCCAACCGCGGCATCCGCCGGCGCGGCTATTACGTGCTGCGCAAAACAGGTATCCCAGCGGTATTAGTGGAATGCGGATTCCTCACTAACCCGACCGAATCACAATACGCGCAAACCGTTTCCTACCGGCAACAGCTGGCGGAGGAAATCGCGCGCGGCGTCCGCAATCGCTCCGCCGTCGTAAGCGGCTTACGCTCGCCTCCCTTTGCCGCCGTGGAAACGGTCCCGTTGCAACCATTCATTGATCAAACCAAGGTCCAGCACTCCTCCAAGGGGAGGAAATCAGTGAAGCGCCGGAAATCATCGCACTTGTCTAGGTCAGCGCCGGAAAAAACCGCTTCCGCGAAGAAGAGAACGTCGGCGTCAAAAGATTCGGAGGATTAATTGGACTCCCCAATTGTGAGTTCAGCGCAAATGCGCGCAGCAGAAGAGGCCGCTTTCGCGCGCGGCATTAAGGTCGAAGCGTTGATGGACCTGGCCGGGGCTGGCGTGGCGCGCGCCGTTCAACAATTCTTTCCGCGTCCTGAAACTTGCATCGTTTTCACAGGCAAAGGACACAACGGCGGTGACGCGCTAGTCGCGGCGGAACATTTGCAGCGCAACGGATGGAAGATCAACATCCGAATCCCATTTGCGGAAGAGGATTGCGGCGAGCTCACGCGCAAAAAGCTCCAAGCTTTGCGCGATGCTGACCATGGGAGCGGTCTCGACACCACGCAGATCGGGCCGCGCTTAATCGTTCTCGATGGTCTGCTCGGGATTGGCACAAAATCTTTTTTGCGCGAGCCGATCCGCGCCGCCGCCCGCGAGATTAATCGATTGCGTCGCGAGCAAAACGCTTTTGTTTTCGCAGTCGATCTTCCCACCGGCCTCGACGGGAACACCGGCGAAACCGATCCGGAAGATTCGGTCACCGCCGACTTCACCGTTACGATTGGTTTCGCCAAGCATGGACTGATTGTCGATCGAGCGCTCGATTTCGTCGGGCGGATTGTTGTTGTCCCGCTGGTCGATCTTGTCCCAGAGGAAGGCGCCCCTAACGAACTGGCCGCGACAGCGCATTCGCTCAGCGCGCTTCTGCCGCGACGCAAATTCAGCGCCTACAAAAATCAATTCGGCCGGATCGGCGTCGTCGCCGGCTCTAAAGGCTTCGTGGGGGCCTCGCTCATGACGACACTGGGCGCTCTTCGCGGCGGCGCCGGTCTCGTCGAAGTGTTCGTGCCGGAAGAAATCTACGAAATCATCGCGTCCGCCGCGCCAGTGGAAGCGATGGTCAAACCGGTCCGCTCCTACAAAAATTTGCTGGAAGAAAAGATCGATATCTGGGCGGTTGGTCCGGGGTTGGGAAAATCGCGCGCTTCCGAAATTTTGAATCTGATCGAGCAGGCCGACCAGCCGATGGTTGTGGACGCTGACGGGCTCAACATTCTCGCGGAAAAGATCGACATCCTGAAGCGCTGCCGCGGTGCTCGGTTGCTCACGCCGCATCCCGGCGAAATGAGCCGCTTGTTCGAGGTTGGAAAAATGTCCCGCGCTGGCATTGCCCGAAATTTTTGCGATCAATTTCCGGTCACACTTTTGTTGAAAGGCGGGCGTACCATTGTCTCCGGGCGCGGTAAACCGCTTAGTTACAACACAACCGGAAATCCGGGAATGGCCAGCGGCGGAATGGGCGACATTCTGACCGGCGTGTGCGCGGCATTACTCGGACAGAAATTATCGACCTATGATGCCGGCCGGGTCGGCGCGTGGGCGTGCGGTCGCTCGGCCGAGATGTCGATCTTCGTCGGCAGCGCGGGTGAAGAATCATTGTTGGCCACTGACGTGCTTGATCGGCTTGGCGAAGCATTTAAGGAAATTCGCAATCCACCGACCTAGGCGCCGATGAACACCCCGCAAGCAACTACAGAGTTTGCCGCACCGCAGCGCGAGACGTTGTGGAGCCGCGTCAAGAAAGCGCTCGCGCCGCTCGCCGTCATCGGCGTGATGATCGCGAAATTTTTCGCGAAACTGAAATTTTTCATTCTTCCAGCCCTCAAGTTTCTCCCCATCCTCCTAAAGTCCGGCGGCACCATGTTGCTCATGATTTGGGTTTATACGGCGATGTGGGGCTGGAAATTCGGCGTCGGTTTTGTTCTGCTCCTGCTTGTTCACGAATGCGGACACCTCATCGTCGCGAAAAAATTCGG
>Ga0070717_10004253_pt1 | contig 10324 bp, 14 predicted proteins | sample LARL113metaG_FD_71366 | JGI IMG/M metagenome (GOLD analysis project Ga0070717, IMG submission 71366) | Corn, switchgrass and miscanthus rhizosphere microbial communities from Kellogg Biological Station, Michigan, USA - LAR L11-3 metaG | ecosystem: Host-associated > Plants > Roots > Rhizosphere ... | reverse complement strand
TCGGTGAGGATGAGCAGCTGCCGCGCCGCGGCCGACCACGCGTCGCTGTTGAGGGCGAGGAATCCGCCGATGTTCGCGATGCCGTCCTTCTTCGCGCTCATCGTGCAGCCGTCTGCGTAGGAGAACTGCTCGCGCGCGATCTCCCGGGGCGTGCGGCCTTCCTGGCCCGGCTCGCGCAGCTTTACGAACATCGCGTTCTCGGCGAAGCGCGCCGCGTCCAGCAGCAGCGGCACGCCGTGCCGCTTCAAGAGGCGGCGCGCCTCGCGCAGGTTCTTCAACGACACCGGCTGGCCTCCACCGCTGTTGTCGGTGAGCGTGACGATGCAGAGCGGCACGTCGGCTCCGCGCTCCTCGAGCAGCGCCTCGAGCCGGCCCAGGTCGATGTTGCCCTTGAAAGGCGCCGGACGCGCCGCTTGGGCGGACTCCTCGGAGGGGAGGTCGAGGGCCTGGGCGCCCGTGGCCTCGATGTTGGCCCGCGTGGTGTCGAAGTGATGGTTGCCGGGGATGACCTTTCCCTTTCCCGCCGTGACCGAGAACAGAATGCGTTCGGCTGCCCGACCCTGATGGGTGGGGATGACGTGCTTGTAGCCGGTCAGCTCCCGGATCACGGACTCGAAGCGCGCGAAGCTGCTGGACCCTGCGTACGCCTCGTCGCCGCGCATCATCCCCGCCCACTGCTCCGAGCTCATCGCGCCCGTTCCCGAATCCGTCAGCAGGTCGATGAGCACGTCCTCCGACGCCAGCCTGAACATGTTGTAGCCGGCGGCCTCGAGGTGAGCCTCACGCTGGCGTCGAGTGGTTATGCGGAGAGGCTCGACGGACTTGATCTTGAACGGCTCGATGATCGTGTGGAAGCCGTCCATTCGCCGCCCAATTTACGGCTTCGGCCAAACGTAGAGAAACGCGCTCGATTCCGGCCGCAAAGTGAGCTGCCCTAAAACTCCCAGCGCGTCGGCGACCCGGTGAAGTCGCCCTGCTCGATGCCGAACGCCCAGTTCGGCGTGACCCGGAAGCACGCGTTCAGGGCCGGGTCGAGCATGTCACCCTAGACTGACCTCAAATGGCTCCGACGATCCGGCTGGGCAGCATCTTCGGGATCGAGATCGGGGCCAACTGGAGCCTGGTCTTCATCTTCGCGCTGATCGCCTGGACGCTCGCCACCGGAGTCCTGCCGAGTGACGTTCACAACCAGCCGGTAAGCGCCTACTGGCTGGCCGGCGCCGCCGGCGCGATCGCGTTCTACGGCTGCCTTTTGGCCCATGAGCTCGCGCACGCGCTGGTGGCGCGGCGCAGCGGGGTGAAGGTCGCGGGCATCACGCTGTGGTTGTTCGGCGGGGTCTCGCGGCTGGATGGCGAGCCCAAGAGCGCCGGCGCGGAAGCGCTGATCGCGGCTGTCGGCCCACTCACGAGCTTCGCCATCGCGGTGGTCGCGCTGGGCCTTTACTTCGCGACCTCGGCCACCGGCCTGGTGTCCGACCTGTTCGGCTGGCTCGCCTTCGTGAACGCCGCTCTCGCCGTGTTCAACCTGGTACCCGCCTTCCCGCTGGACGGCGGCCGGCTGCTGAGCTCGATCTTCTGGTGGCGCTCGGGCAGCCGCCGGCAGGGCGTCCACAGCGCTGTGCGGATCGGCCGCCTGATCGCCTACCTCATGATCGGCCTGGGGGTGCTCGAGCTGTTCACCGGGGCGGTGATCAACGGCATCTGGCTCGCCTTCATCGGCTGGTTCCTGCTGTCGGCCGGGTCATCCGAGGAGGCCGGCAGCACGATCAAGGAGGCCCTGAAGTCGGTGCCGGTGTCGGCCGCCATGACCTCGCCCGTGGTCACCATCCCCGACTGGATAACGGTCGACCAGTTCCTGGAGAGCGTCGCCCCCAGCCACCACTTCACGACCTATCCCGTGCACGACCCGTCCGGCAAGCTGACAGGGGTGGTCCGCCTCAACGACCTGGTCAAGATCGGCGGCGCGCAGCGCTCGGACCGGCGGTTGAGCAGCGTCGCCCGGCCTATCTCGGACGTGCCGGCCACACGGCCTGACGAGGACCTGGCCGCCCTCATCGAACGCGTCGGGCAGGCGCTCGAGAACCGGGTCCTCGTGTTCGACAAGGGCGAGCTCGTCGGCATCCTGTCGCCCGTCGACATCGCCCGCCTGCTCACGGTGCGGCAGACTCTGGGGCGCTCGTAGACTGGTCCAGCGCCCGGCCGGGCCGCCCCGAAATCCTGAGCGCAGCGGGAGAAGAGATGAGCCAGAGAGTCAAGAAAACCGAAGCGGAATGGCGCCAGGAACTGACGCCGGAGCAGTACCAAGTGCTGCGCGAGAAGGGTACCGAACGCCCGTTCACAGGCGAGTACTGGGACACCAAGACCCCGGGCGTCTACCGGTGTGCCGGGTGCGGCGCCGTGCTGTTCGAGTCGGAGACCAAGTTCGACGCCCACTGCGGCTGGCCGAGCTTCTACGCCCCCGCCGAGGGCGCGCCGATCGAGGAGCACACCGACCGCAGCTTCCTCATGGTCCGGACTGAAGTGACCTGCGCCGAGTGCGGCGGGCATCTGGGCCACGTCTTCGACGACGGCCCGGAGCCGACCGGCCTGCGCTACTGCATCAACTCCGTTTCCATCCACCTGGAGCCGCAGGCGGCGAAGTTGGACCCGGAGGGCGAGGCGGGGGATTAAGCTTCCCGGACCGCACCGAAAATGCACATACGGAGCGAGCTGCCCGACCTCACGACGGCCGGCGCCCGGCGGGCGCTGTCAGGGCTGCCCCCGACGGGCTACGAGGTGGTGATCAAGCCGCTTCGGTACAGGACGGGCCCACACCTGGCCGCGCTCTGCGACTTCGACGGGCGGCGGATCACCCTGCAGGTCCCCACCCCCTTCCGCCCGTTCAAGGAGATCGTCTACCACGGCGCCCGCCGCAAGCGCGGCAAGGGCATGCATTTCTCATGGCTCTCGGAGAACGTGATGTTTCGCTCCCGCCGAGACGTCCTGCGCTTCCTGTACTGCCATGAGTGGCTGCACTGGTACCTGCACGAACAGCTGAAGCGGGCGTCCTCTGCCGAGACCGCGTGCGATCGCTTCGCGCTGAACAACTTCCGCCGGCACCGGGTGACCACCGACGACGCCGACATGGCTCTGAGCCGCTCGCGACAGCGCGCCGCCTGACCGGATGTTTCGTTGAGGGGATTCCTCATCGGGCTGGTGCTGCTCGTGTTCCTGAGCATCACCATCCTCTCTCTGCGGCCCGGCGGCATCCGCCGGCAGCTGCGCTTCGCCGCGAGGCGACTGCGCCTGGCCCTGGTGCTCGGCGGGATCTACGTCGTCGCGACGACCCTGGTGCGCATCTTCTTTCCCGAGGGAGCGCTGGCGGACTGGGGACCGCCCGGCCTCGCCGTGGTGCTTGTGATCGCCTTCGCGATCCTGGGCCAGGACTCGTCTGCAACGGCGCCAGAGGCCCCTAATCGACCTTGACTTCTGAGCCGTCCTGCGCCCAGCGCGTGTGATAGGCACCCTCGCGATCGATGCGGTGGTAGGTGTGCGCGCCGAAATAGTCGCGCAGGCCCTGGATGAGATTGGCCGGGCCGCGGGCCCGGCGGTAGCCGTCGTAGTACGCGAGCGATGACGCGAAGGCGGGCACCGGCACGCCGGCGTCGATCGCCTTTTTGACCACGCGCCGCCACGCCGGCTGCGCCGCCGCGAGCGCCTGCTGGAAGAACGGGGCGAGCATGAGGTTGGGGAGGTCCGGCTGCTCCGCATACGCGTCGCGAATCCGATTCAAGAACTGAGCGCGAATGATGCAGCCGCCACGCCAGATCGTCGCCAGCGCGCCGAGGTCGAGGTTCCAGCTGTACTCGCGCGAACCGGCGGCCAGGTGCTCGAAGCCCTGCGCGTAAGCGATGATCTTCGCCGCGTACAGCGCGTCGCGCACGTCGTCCACGAGCGCGTCGTCCTTCGACGCGGCTCCGCCTGACGCCTGCGGGCCGGCCAGCACAGAGGCAGCCTTCGTGCGCGCGCTCTTCTGGCTCGAGAGCACGCGCGCGAACACCGCCTCGGTAATCCCAGTGAGTGGCACGCCCAGGTCGAGCGCGGACTGGCTCGTCCAGCGGCCGGTCCCCTTCTGCTCCGCCTCGTCCTCGATCACATCGACCAGCGCGGCGTGATTCGCGCCGTCACGCTTGGCCAGCACGTTGGCGGTGATCTCGATCAGGTACGACTGCAGCTCTCCCTGGTTCCACGTGCTGAAGATCTGGGCAAGCTCACCCGCGTCGAGGCCGAGCGTCTGGCGCAGGAAGTCGTAGCTCTCCGCGATCAGCTGGATGTCCGCGTACTCGATGCCGTTGTGGACCATCTTCACGAAATGGCCCGCGCCGTCGGGCCCGATATACGTGCAGCACGGAACACCGTCGACCTTGGCGGAGATCGCGGTCAGCATGCCCTCGACGCGCGCATAGGACTCCGTGGGGCCTCCGGGCATGATGCTCGGTCCGTGCAGCGCGCCCTCTTCCCCACCCGAGACCCCGGTGCCCAGAAAGCCGAGCCCGAGCTTTTCCATGGTCGCGCTGCGGCGGCGCGTGTCGTGGAACAGCGAGTTGCCGCCGTCGATCAGCGTGTCGCCCCGCGCCAGCAGTCGCGACAGCGAGTCGATGGCCTCGTCCACCGGCGCGCCGGCCTTGACCATGATCAGGATCGCGCGCGGCGGCCTCAGCGCTGCGACCAGCTCCTCGAGCGATGCCGCGGGCTGGAAGGCGCCTTCGCCGCCGAACTGCTCGATGAACTCGTCCGTGCGCTTGCGGGTGCGGTTGTAGACCGCGACTCGCGCTCCGTGCGACGCGAGATTGCGGGCCAGATTCATGCCCATCGTCGCCAGCCCGACCACGCCCATCTCGTGCTCGCTCACACCGGCTAGTCTAGGTCGCCTGTTGGGGGTAACCAGGACGCGTAGACCCACTGACACGCGCCGATGACGTACAAGCCAGGCGACCGCGACGACTTCGATCGCCTTTACCGCGCGTGCTATCCACGACTGCTCCGCATCCTCTTCGCCGTCACCGGCGATTCAGCCTCGGCCGAGGACTGCGTGCAGGAGGCGTTCGTCCGCGCATTCGCCGCCTGGCCGCGATTTCGACCTGAGAAACCTGCCGAAGCCTGGATCCACCAGATCGCCATCAACACGGCCATCTCGTATCGACGGCGGGCCAGGCTGCGCGGGATCGGAGAGGTGATGCGCCGGCTCGGCCGTCCAGGGGCGGGTGCGGATCCGGCGGAGACCGCGACCCGGTCCGACCTCATCGAAGCCCTCGCCGCGCTGCCACCGAGAGTCGCTGCCGACTTCGTGCTGCGGTACCACCACGGCTACAACAATCGCGAGATCGCCCGTTTTGACGGCGTGTCCGAGCGCACCGTCGGCGCGCGCCTGGCGCAGGCACGCGAGGAGCTGGCCCGCCGGCTCGGACCCGCCTGGCGCGGCGAGGTTCCGACTTCGACCACCCACAGCGTTGTCATTCCGCGTGAACCCACAGGACTCGGCGATGCCTGATCGCCAGCTGGCCGAGGAGCTGAAGGCCAGGCTCTCCGCCGAGCTGCGCTCGGGGGCGCCGCTGCGCGCGCCGCTGGCCTCGCAGGCGCGGTACGCGACGGCGGCGGCGCCGGCCGTACCGCGGCGTAGCGTGCGTGGTCGCCTGCTCGTGGTGGTGGTGGCTTCGCTTGCGGTTCTCGTCGTCGCGGCTCTGGCCGGGCCGCCCCAGCCCCGCGCCTGGCTGGTGCAGTCGGTCGGGAACATCGCCGGCGATCTTGGATCACCGCTTGGCACGCCGTCGCCCTCGCGCGCAAACCCAGCTCCGACCACCCCGAGCCCAGGCGAAGCGGCTGAAAAGAGCCCGTCGCCGGAGGCCGGCGAGACCCCGGAGGCCGGTGAGACGCCAGGGGCGCAGCAGTCGCCCGAGACGCAGGAATCGCCGGGGCCGACGCCGACCCCCGAGACACAGCAATCGCCCGAACCGACCCAGTCGCCGGACGGGGGTGGGACCTCGGGCGGCGACGGGGACCACCCGAGCCCGTCTCCGTCCCCCAGCTCCTCGGATGGCGGATCAGGCGGCTAGCGGCGCGGGCCTGGCCACTTCCGACTTCGGGGGACCAGGGCGTTGTTTAGTTCGCAACCTCAGCTTGGCTGCGGGGGATGAGTATGCGGAAGGAGAGGAAATCGATGCGAAGACCCGTATTCAACCTGTTCACCGTCGCGGCGGGAGCCGTGCTGGTCGCCGCGCTCGGAATATCGGCTCACGCGCAGGGCGCGCACCTGTTCGGCAGCCCGGCGAGCGGCATCGTCGTCCACTCGGACTCATCGCCGTCGGCAGAACCGTCAGACAGCCCGGAGCCGACCGAGACGCCGGAGGCCAGCCCGTCGCCCGAGCTGGCCGAGTCGCCGGAGCCAAGCCCTAAGGCCGAGCCCACCGAACAGCCGGAGGCGCCTGACAACGAGCAGGGCGACGACAACAACGACCAGGGCGACAACAGCCAGAGCGAGGACGGGGGCGGGGACTAACCGAGAGGACCACGCTTTTTCCGGAGATCGGCTCCTCCCGGCGTTTCCTAGATATGCAGCGTCCCATGGTCAAGGCCGCCGGCATCACCGCCGGCGCGATGTTCATCGCGATCGGACTATCGGCCCAGTTCGGCGGCGGGCACCTGTTCGGCGCTGGGCACGAGCCGACCGTCGTGAGCCACTCGGCCTCGTCGCGGCCGGCCCAGTCGCCCTCACCGGCGTCAAGCCCGTCTCCACGACCGACCATCGAGGAGGACTCGATGTCGGCGGCCGGAACCATCTACGCGGCGTGGCAGGGCGGCGGGAAGAAGAAGCACGGCAAAGGCTGAGCTCAGGCGGGGCGCGGTAGAAGACGTCAAGCGGGATAGATGCTCACGTCCGTCGCTTTGAATGAGATCCATACCTCGCTGCCCTCGACCAGCTTCAGGTCCGTGAGCGCAGCGGGCGTCACCTCCGCGACGAGCGGCAGCCGGCCCAGCACGCGCACCCGAGCGCGGTCGCCGATCAGTTCGATCGCGTCAGCGCGGCCGGCCCACACGTTGCGCGGGCTGCCCTCGGGCATGTGACGGTGCAGCGCCACCGCTCGCGGATGAATCACTGCGAAGACGTCGCCGGTCGCCGCGCCGGCGGCGGCCAGCGCCTGGCCGCCGGCCACCTTTACGGAGCCGTGATCCGCCTCGCCTCGGAATAGGTTCACGCCCACCAGGTCGGCCACGTAGCTGGAACGCGGGTGCTCTGCGATCTCGGCGGGAGTCCCCGATTGCACGATGCGTCCGCGCTCCATCACGACCAGCCGGTCGGCGAGCGCGACCGCCTCCAGCGGGTCGTGCGTGATGATCAGCCGCGTGCCGCGGAACGACGAGAGGTGGCGCTTCAGGTCGCGCCTCACCTCAGTACGAGCGGTGACGTCGAGCGCGGCGAGCGGCTCGTCGAGGAGCAGGAGGCGCGGGTTGGTCGCCAGCGCGCGCGCGAGCGCCACGCGCTGCTTCTCTCCTCCCGAGAGCTGAGCCGGCCGCGACTGGGCGTGGGCCGCGACCCCGACCCTTTCAAGCCAGTCCATGGCCGTCGCGCGAGCCTCCCGCGAACCCTTGCCGCGGGAGGTGAGGCCAAAGGCGACGTTGTCGCGCACCGTCATGTGCGGAAACAAGAGGTAGTCCTGGAAGACGACGCCGATGGGCCGCCTCTCGGTGGGCGCGTACCGTTCCGATACCGCGTCCTCGAGCACCACTCCGTCGAGGCGCACGTGTCCACGCCCGAGGGGCACCAGGCCGGCGACCGCCTTGAGAAGCGTGGTCTTGCCGGCGCCGTTCGGCCCGAGGAGCGCCACCACCTCACCGTCGGGGATCGACAGGTCGACGTCGAGGTCGAGGCCGCCAAGGCTAAGGGCAACCGTGGCCTCGAGCGTCACGCCGACCCGAGCCACCTGTGGCGCAGGCTGACCAGCACGCCGACCGACACGCATAGAAGGACAAGGCTGAGGACGAACGACGCCTCGGGGTTGGTCTCGAGGAGCAGGTAAACAGCCAGCGGCATCGTCTGCGTGACGCCGGGAAAGTTGCCCGCGAACGTGATGGTCGCCCCGAACTCACCGAGCGCCCGCGCCCAGCACAGGGCGGCGCCGGCCAGCAGCGAGGGCGCGATCAGCGGGATCGTGACGCGGCTGAAGACCGTCCAGCGGTTCGCTCCGAGCGTGCGCGCGGCCTCCTCGTAGCGGCGGTCCATCGAGCGCAGGCCGGCCTCCACCGTGAGGACGAGGAAGGGCATCGCCACGAAGGTCTCCGCCATCACGGCGCCCAGCGTCGTGAACGGAATCGTGATCCCGAACGTGCTGTCCAGCCAGCCGCCAACCAGGCCTCGGCGCCCAAAGGCCAGCAGCAGCGCGATGCCGCCGACCACGGGCGGCAGGACCATCGGCAGCGTGGTCATGGCCCTGAGCAGGCTTCGGCCTGGAAACTCGATGCGGGCGTAAACCCATGCCAGCGGCACTCCCAGCAGCAGCGCGATGGCGGTGGCGCTGAAGGACGCTACGAGCGAAAGCCGAAGCGCCTCGACGGTCTCGGGCGCCGTCAGCTGGGCGAGCGCGTCGCTCCACGGGGTGCGGACCACCAGCCCGACGAGCGGCACGATGAAGAACGCCGCGCCCATGGCGGCGAGGACGCCGATGACCACTGGGACTCTTTCGGGGCGCACGGCCGGCCTCAGGCCGGGAGGAAGCCGAAGCTCTCGAGCACCGCCTGGCCCTGCGCTGAGGTCACGAAGCTGATGAAGCCTTCGTCGGCAGCCGCGTTCGACGACGACTTCAGCGTGACGATCGGGTAGTCCGCGACCACGTTGTCCGACGCGGGAATCAGGACGCCGGACACCCTGGACCCGGCCGCCTTCACGTCCGTCGTGTAGACGATGCCCGCATCGGCCTCGCCCAGCTCGATCTTGCTGATCACCGACTTGACGTCCGTCTCCAGGCTCTTCGGAGTGACCTGTACGCCCGCTTTCGCGAGCGCCTGGGCGGCGTACTTTCCCGCCGGCACCGTGGGACCGGCCGAGATGTAGATGACACCGGGCCTGGCCAGGTCCTGGAGGCCGCTGATGCCTTTCGGGTTGCCCGGCGCGACGACGATCTCGAGCTGGTTGTGGGCGAAGATCTTGGGGCTGCCCGCGGCCAGGCCGTCCGACTGTACCTTGCTCATGTTGGCGGTGTCGGCCGAGGCGAAGACGTCGGCCGGCGCGCCCTGCTCGATCTGGGCGACCAGCGTCGGCGTGCCCTCGAAGTTGTACTGAAACTGGACGCTGGGGTACTGCTGATGAAACGACGCGCCAAGCGCCTTGAACGAATCCGTGAGGGAGGCCGCGGCAAACAACGAGAGCGTGCCGCTCAGCGGCTGAGGCGATCCCTGGCTCGCCGCGGGGGTTGTAGAGCCGCAAGCGACAGCCGCCAGGCTCACCGCGACCATCGAGATCGCGCGCCTCATTCGCGCGGGAGCTCGATCACGACGTTGGTCGACTTGACCGACGCGATCGCCATCACCCCGGCCTTGAGCCCTAGCTCGTCCGCGGACTCGCGCGAGATGAGCGAGACGATGCGGTAGGGGCCGGCCTGCATCTCGACCTGTGCCATGACGACGTCCTTGGTCACCTTGGTGACGATCCCGGCGAAACGATTGCGTGCCGACTCGCGATTGAGGGCCGGCGTCGCGGGCCGAGGCTGCGCGGCCATGTAGCGGGCAAGTGCGGCGCTGTCGATCAGCCTCTGCCCACCGGATGAGCGCACGGTCTTGACCTCGCCGGAGTCGACGAGCCGCCTGACCGTGTCGGGGCTGACCCGCAGCAGCTCTGCTGCCTGGCCGATGCGCAAGCGCGGCATTTGCTGACTTTAGCAAATGCGAGAGATCTGCCGTGGCAGCTCGCATTTGCGGGCTGCAGGCGCTACTTTCTGTAAGGCTCTATCAGGCGGGCCAGCTCGTCCAGCTTGGTCAGCGCCGGCGCCCGCCCGTCCGCGGGCACGTAGAAGATGCACCGCTCCACGCCGACCTCGCCGGCGCGCTCGATGTCGGCGGCGGTGTCCCTCGGATAGAAGCTGACCGGGATGTGTCCCCGCCCGGCGGCCTCCTCCATCTCGCGCAGCTCCGGGATTCGCTGCAGGGCCGCACCGCGGTTGGGCATCCACTCGTCGGCATACGCGATGACGCGCTTGAGGGTGTTCGGGCCGTTGCCGCCGAGCAGCACGGGGGGATGCGGCTTCTGGACCGGCTTCGGCCAGCACCACATCGGACCGAAGTCGACCATCTCGCC
>Ga0070717_10004252_pt1 | contig 10325 bp, 8 predicted proteins | sample LARL113metaG_FD_71366 | JGI IMG/M metagenome (GOLD analysis project Ga0070717, IMG submission 71366) | Corn, switchgrass and miscanthus rhizosphere microbial communities from Kellogg Biological Station, Michigan, USA - LAR L11-3 metaG | ecosystem: Host-associated > Plants > Roots > Rhizosphere ... | reverse complement strand
CCGCAGCGGCTCCGGTCGCCGCCCATATGCCGATCGCGCGGCCTTTCGCCTCTCCAGAGAAACTCTGGCCTAGGATCGCGAGGCTACTTGGCATCAGCATTGCGGCGCTCGCACCCTGCACGAAGCGAGCAAGCAGCAACAGGATAAGAGTCGGCGCCACCGCGCAAGCCAGAGAAGCGATGCCGAACAGCAGAACGCCCGCGATCAAGAGACGACGGCGGCCGTACCGGTCTCCTGCTGCTCCTCCCAGCAAAAGGAGCGCGCTCAAGGGAAGCAAATAGGCATTGACCACCCACTGCAGGCCGATGGCGTCCGCATGAAAGCTCCGACCGATCGCCGGTAGCCCAACATTCACAACCGAGCCATCGATGAACGCCAAGCTCGATGCCAGGATCGTCGTCGCGATAACGAGGCGAGGGTACGCGGGCGAACGCGTCCCTTCGGCTGTTCGCGCGGTCGCGGCGTCGCAGGAAACGTGAAGGGCGTTGCTCATTTGCAGGCAATGTAGGGTGCGCACCCCAACGGGACCAGCGGAAGCGGGCGTAACCTACCGCGAGAATGGCCGTTCAATTCCGCCGCCCTCAGCTCCTCAAGAAGTCGTTGGCTGCGATCAGCCCCTTCAGCGTCTTCCGAGCGTCGCCGCCGCAGGCGAAGATGGCCTGGCCGGCGGCCGCGTCCACGTCGACGGAAGATGGCGCAGAGGCTTGGGGCGCAGCGGGCGCACGGGATGGGCCGATGGCTGGTAGCCAGGACCGTAGGTTCCCACTTGCTGGAATGAAAAACAGCTTTTACATCAATGGAGATTGACTGACACTCTCTCCGCCAAGGATTACCAAGAGGTTCGTCCTGCCCTTCTTTATGTCCGAATAGCGGGAACATGCGTGGACGACGCGGCGCCGGTGCGGGCGCGTCGACGTACTGGAATTGTCGCTCCCGTTCATTCGAAGGCGACGTAAATGGCAATTCATGCTCCCTCGCGTGTCCGTTTCGCGGCGGCAGTGCTTTCGGCGGCAGCACTTTCGGTGATGTCTGCGTTTCATGCCGTCGTGCATGCGGCTTCGCCGGTGCCCGACGGAGTGTCTCTCAGCGAGTCGACCATTACCTGGAGCATCGTCAAGTACGCGACCAATACGGAGAACGGACTAGTCAGCGGATCGCTCGACAAGAAGACCATCGTCGATCGCACCTTCAGGACCCACGTGCTCGAGAATCGTTATCTGAAGGTAACGCTCGTGCCTGAATTCGGCGGGCGCATTCTTTCCATCGTTTACAAGCCGACCGGCCACGAACAACTTTATCGCACCGAAGTAGGCGTGCCCTACGGGATCAAGGGCGGCACTTTTTATTACGACTGGCTGATGGTGTATGGCGGCATCTTCCCCACGTTTCCAGATGCCGAGCACGGCAAGACGTGGCTGAAGCCGTGGGATTTCAGGGTGGTGAAGGAGAGTGCCGGCGAAGTGACGGTGTCGATGTCGCTGAAAGACGATTTCGAATATTCCGCGGCACCGAGCAAGTTCAGGTCGGGCTCGACGGGTATCGAAGCGACCACCTATGTCACGCTGAAAGCCGATCGCGCCGCCCTCGATGTGCGCGTGGTGCTGAAAAATCCGCACGACAAGACGATCAACTACGAGTACTGGACCTGCACGACGCTCGCGCCGGGATCGGATCCGAAAAATCCCAAAACGACCGGCGGCGCCGAAATCATCGCGCCGATCCAGGCCTACAGCACGCCCGACTGGTCGGCCAATCTGTCCGACGGCGACAAGAGCTTGGGTCCGGGCAGGAGTCGTTTCGAAAAGCTGCGCTACTTCAAGAACTGGCCGACGATGGGCATCGCGTACGCGGCGCCCGATATGGGAACTGCGAATTTCTGGGGCGTGATCAACCACGACAACGAAGAAGGGATCATCCGCATCGCCGACAATACGGTCACGCCGGGCTTGAAAATGTGGACGTGGGGATTTCCGTCGTTTACCAACGAAACCGACCCGCGCAAAGACCCGAGCGAGGCGCGGCCTTACGTCGAATTGTGGGCGGGCGTGTCGGACCAGTTTTTCCACAGCGCCAACTTTCCCGCACGGGGCGAGGTGTCCATACCGGAAACCTACAGCCCGACCGTCGGCATGAGCAACGTGACGCATGCGAACGAGAACATTCTGATCAATCTCTCGGCCGAGGGTACGAGCGTTAATCTTCAGTTCTTCAGCATCGAGCCGGCCACGCCGTTGCACGTGGTGTTGAAACGCGGCGACGCGGTATTGTTCAGCGACGCCGTGACGGCCGACCCGAAAACCGGAAATCGCATTTCCGCGACGATTCCTCCAGGCCTCAGCGGTGAACAGGTGCAGCTGACGATCAGGACCGTGGAAGGTAAAGAGCTGATCGCGGCCGAGACAAAGATAAAGTAAATTCTTGCGGCCGCAGACCATTGGCTGGGTTGATGGCCCTTCTCGCGAGGGGCAACACTTCGGCGGCGTCGCGCGACCAGTGCGCCAATCCGCGCGTGCCAGCCCGGCGATTTGCGCTGGTCGACACTTCGGTTCGGCGATGGTAATGAGCCTTTGGTCTTCGCTTCAACGGCAAACAAAAAGGCCGCGCAACGACGCGGCCCTGAAAATAAGGGGAGAGACGCATGGCCAAGGCACCGCCTTCCGCCAAACGCGACCGCATCAAGGCGTTTACGCCCGCACTGGTCGATTACACCAACGACGTTATTTACGGCGACCTGTGGGAGCGCAAGGCGCTCTCGAAGCGCGACCGCAGCCTGATCACGGTGGCGGCGCTGGTCGCGACCTACCGGCCCGAGCAGCTCGTGTCGCATCTGTCGCGCGCGATCGCCAATGGCGTCACGCAGGAAGAGATCACTGAAGTCATCACCCACATGGCGTTCTATGCCGGCTGGCCCGCCGCGATGTCGGCTGCGCAGGTCGCCTACACGGTGCTGGTCGAAGGCAACAAGGGGGAATGACGATGGCCAATGACGTTGTCGTCGGCTTCATCGGGCTTGGCACCATGGGTGGCAAGATGGCCACCAACATTCTCAAGGCCGGATACAAGGTCGTGGTGCACGACCTGCACCGGCAATCGGCCGGCCATCATTTGCAGGCCGGCGCCGAATGGGCGGATACGCCGCGCGTGCTGGCCGAGAAGTCCGACGTGATCTTCACCTCGCTGCCCGAGCCCGCGGATGTCGAGCGCGTCTCGCTGGGCGCCGATGGCCTGATCGAAGGTGTCAAAAAGGGCGCCGCCTATTTCGATCTGTCGACAAACTCTCAAAGCATCGTGAAAAAAATCCACGAGGCCTTTGCCGCCAAGGGCGCGCATATGCTCGATGCGCCGGTGAGCGGAGGGCCGTCCGGCGCGGCGTCGCGCAAGATGGCGATCTGGGTTGGCGGCGACAAAGCCGCTTTTGACAGGCACAAGACCGTGCTCGACGCGATGGGGGATCGCGCGGCGTATATCGGGCCGATCGGCACCGCGACGGTCGCCAAGCTCGTGCACAACATGTCGGGCTATGCGATCACCTGCGCGCTCGCCGAGACGTTCACCATGGGCGTGAAAGCCGGCATGGACCCGGTGGCGCTGTGGGAAGCGGTGCGCCAGGGTGTCGGCGGCCGCCGCCTCACATTCGACGGCCTGCTCGATCAGTTCCTGCCCGGCAAATACGATCCGCCGAACTTCGCGCTCAAGCTCGCCACCAAGGATGTCAGGCTCGCGACCGAACTCGGACGCGAGCTCGGCGTGCCGATGCGCATGTGCAACCTCGCCTATGCCGAGATGACCGAAGCGTGCAACCGCGGCTGGGAAGGACGCGACTCGCGCTCGGTGATGCTGCTCGAGCAGGAGCGCGCAGGCGTCAAGATCGCGGCCGATCCGGAGCGGGTGAAGCAAGCGGTGGAACGCGCGAAGTCCGGCTGATGCTGGCGGCCGACAGCAAGCCGTCGATGTTGCTGCAACAGCCGGGCCGCATGGGCCCGCTGCGGCTGAAGAACCGCGTCGTAATGGGCCCGATGGGGACAAACTTCGGCACCACCGACGGGTTCTCGACCGAGCGCGACAAGATCTACTACGCGGAGCGGGCGCGCGGTGGGGCCGCGATGATCATCACCGAGGCCATGGTGGTCTCCGGCAATGCGCGCAATCATCGCGCCTCGCTCTGCATCTTCGACGATCGCTTCATCCCGGGGCTCGCCGACCTCACGAAAGCGATCCACCAGGCCGGTGCCCTGGTCTGCGGCCAGCTCAATCATCGCGGCATGCTGCTGCGCCGTTCGGTTCTCGGCATGGAGCCGGTCGGCCCCTCGCCGGGAAAAAATCCGGCAACCGGCGATGAAGTCCGCGCACTGACCAGGCACGACATCGCCGAGATTCAGGGGCAGTTCCTGGGGAGCGCCATTCGGCTCTACCGCGCAGGCTATGACGCGATCGAGCTGCATGCCGCCAACGGCTATCTGTTCCAGCAATTCTTCACGCCGCGCCACAACAGGCGCGAGGACGACTACGGCGGGCCGGTCGAAAACCGTATGCGGCTGTTGATGGAAACGGTGCGACTGATCCGCTCCGAGCTACCCGACTTCCCGATGATGGTGCGGTTGTCGGCGACCGAATACGCCGATGGCGGCTATTCGGTCGACGACATCGTGACGCTATCCAGGGCGCTCGAAGCCGCGGGCGTGATCGCGATCGATCTCTCGGGCGGCACCAACGAAACGCCGGAACTGTCTCGCTATTGCATCCAGCCGCCATCATTTCCGAGGCGATTCCTCGAGCCGCATGCGCGGCCGATCAACGATGCGGTGACCGTGCCGGTCATCATGGCCGGGCGGATGTTGACCCCTGAAGATGCGGAGGGCGTGCTGCAAGCCGGTAGCGCCGACTACATTGCGCTTTGCCGAGCGCTGGTCGCCGATCCGCACTGGTGTCTCAAGGCGTTCGGTGAAGTGAAACGCCCAATCCGCCATTGCATCTCGTGCAACGTCTGCTTTGAGCGGCTGACGCTCGAGCTCGATGTCTCCTGTGTCCAAAACCCGCTTGTTGGCACCGAATTCGAGACGCTCGCCAGGCTCGAGCCGGGCCTTGAAGGAATCAAGAAGCAGCATGGCCGCGTGCTCGTGATCGGCGGCGGCGTCGCGGGACTTGAAGCCGCGCGCGTCTTCGCGACCAACGGCCGTCAGGTCGAGGTGTGGGAGCGCGAACAAGAGGCCGGTGGACAGATGGACCTCGCGCTTGCGGCGCCGGACAAGGGCGACGTCTCGGGTGTGTGGACCTACCGGGTCGCGGCGTTGGGGCAGCTCAAGGTGCCGATCCGAACCGGCGTCGAGCCTACCGTCGACAGCATCCGCGCCTATGGGGCGGACTTGATCGTCATCGCGACCGGCGCCATCCCGCGCGACGCCCCGTTTCCCGCCAATACCAATGTCCCGATGCTACAGGCCTGGGACGTGCTGCGCCGGCCGGAGCTTATCCCCGAAGGATCACGCGTCACGGTCGTCGGCGGCGGCATGGTCGGGATCGAGACCGCCGAGTGCATCGCCAAGCGCGCAAAGCACGTCGCAATCCTCGAAGGTCAAAGCGTCGTTGCCAAGGAAATGGCGCGCAATAATCGCTGGGACGTGCTGCTGCGCCTGCGCGAGGCCAATGCGCAGATCGTGACAGACGCACCGGTCGTTTCGATCGAAGGCGATACGATAGTGTGCCGCAGCGGGCAGGACATCGTGCGCTACCCCACAGGCGACAGCATCGTGCTGGCGATCGGTGCGCGTCCGCTGCGCGAGGTCGTGCAGCTTGCCGACGCGGCCGGCGTGCCATGGGTCATGGCGGGTGACTGCAACAACGTTCCAGGCGATTTCCTCACCGCGATCCGCGATGCATCCATGATCGCATGGGCGGCGGAAGAGACCTTGCTCGGATGAGATGAGCCGGAGATAGAAGCGATAGGGGGATCAATATGAAAAACCATCTCGCAGCGCTCGCCGCTGTGCTGCTGCTTGCCGCACCGTCCGCTGCTCTCGCGCAAGCCGGCAGCAAGGGCGCGGTCAAGGTCGGCGTGTTGCTGCCGCTCACCGGTAACACGGCCTGGGCCGGCAAGACTAACCGCATCGCAGCCGCCATCGCGGCCGAGGAAGTCAACGCGCAAGACCTCGCCGGCGGCTACAAAATCGAACTTGTGTTCGGTGACAGCCAATGCGAGCCGCGGCCGGCGCACGATCAGGCGGAGCGCCTGATCAGTCAAGAGAAGGTGCAGTTGCTGATCGGCGAGTGGTGCTCGAGCGCCTCCGTCGCCGTCGCACAGGTCGCGAACGACGAGAAGGTCCCGCTGCTGGTCAATATCTCGACCGCCGATCAGATTGCGGGCGACGCCGGGCCGTATGCGTTCCAGAGCTCGATGCAGAACCGCTACTCGCAACAGCGCGAGGCGGCACTGCTTGAAAAGGATTTCAAATTCGAATCGGTCGCGATCATCGTCGAGAACAACGATTTCGGTCTCACGTTCCGCAAGAACATGGTGGCGCTGATGCAGAAGGCCGGCAAGAAGGTCGTTCTCGACGTCACACAGGATCGCAACGACACCAACTGGTACGCGACCATCACGCGCATTCCGCCTGCCAAGCCGGATCTCGTCATCGTGTCGATCTCGGCCGTCCAGGCGGCGAATTTCGTCAAGCAGTATGCCGAGGCCGGCATTGCCACGCCGCTGTTCTCGGACTATCCGCCCCCGCCGCGCATCTTTGAGCGTCAGGTGGGCGCGCAGGCCGGCAGGATCGGCCTGGTGCGCGCGGCCTTCTTCGTCAAGAGCGAAACCAACACGCCGGCCCAGAAGGAATTCGTCGCAAAGCTTGAAGCGCGCGCGAAAGCGGAGCTGAACGAGGCGCACGACGTGACTTACTGGGACGTTGCGAGCCATGACGCGGTGCGCCTGGTGGCTGACGCGATCAAGCGCGGCGGACCGCAGGCCGCCGGCTATTTGAAAGCGATGGCAGCGACGAAAATCGATCTGGTGCTGGGGCGCTATGAGTTTGACGATCAGCGCGGCGCGAAACCCGACGGACTGAACTTCGTCTTCATCCACACCAAGCCGGACGGCAGCATCGAAGTCGTTCAATAAGATGTTCGGCCAGATTCTCGTCAACGGTTTGGTGCTGTCCGGCGGCTACGCGCTGGTTGCCGTCGGCCTCACCTTGACCTTCGGCGTGATGCGCATGGTCAACTTCGCCGAAGGCCAGTCGGTGATGATCGGCGCGTTCGTCGCCTACACGACCGTGCCGTATCTCGGCTATGTCGGCGCGATCGCCGCCGCAATGGCAGTGAACGCCGTGCTCGGCATCATCCTGGAGCGCACCGCGTTCCGTCCGTTTCGCGGTGTCGAGCTTAACGGCCTGATCGCCTCGATGGGCATGTCGATCATTCTGGTGAACGTTGCCGAACTGGTCTGGGGCACGACGCCGCGGCCGTTCGAGACGATCTATAACGAAACATCGATCAACTTCGGCACGGTCGGCGTCAGCGTGCAGCGCCTCATCTGCGTTGCCGCTAGCGCCGCCATCCTGCTTGGCCTGTGGTGGTTGGTCCAATACACGAGCCTCGGCCGCAAGTTCCGCGCGGTGTCAGAGGATCACGAGACCGCCTCTGCCATGGGCATCGACGTCAATCAGGTATCGCGGCTCGCACTCGTCATCGGCTCAATGATGGCGGCCTCCGCCGGCGCGCTCGCCGGCCCAGTGAACATGATTGCACCCGACATGGGCCGCACCGAAATGCTCAACGCGTTCGCGGCGATCATTCTGGGCGGCTTCGGCAACGTGAACGGCACGATCCTCGGTGCGCTGCTGATCGGGATGATTCAGAGCATCGGCGCTGTCTACATTTCGAACGCCTATTCGACCTCGATCGCGTTCGGCCTATTGGTGCTGACGCTGATCTTCTTCCCGCGCGGTCTGGTGCCCGAAAGGGTCGACGAGAATGTCTAAAGCGTTTTCAAGCGAAGTGGACGCCGGTTCGCGTCAAGAAAACGTGTCAAATCAAGAATCTAGAGCCCCGTTTCGATTCAATCGAAACGGAAAAGGCTCTAGGCGCGTCCTGCTGATCGCGGCCGTTGCTATCCTCGCAGCGTTACCGCTCACGTTCGGCACGTTCTGGATCAACATGGTGATCACCGCGTTGATCTTCAGCCTCGCGGTCTTCAGCATCAATCTGTTGACCGGCTTGACCGGATTGTTGTCGTTCGGACAGGCCGGTTTCGTCGGCATCGGCGCCTACACGCTGGGTGTCCTGGCAAAGCAGGGCCATCCGCCAGTCCTCGCGGGACTTTATGGCGTGTTGCTCGCCATGCTGTGCGGCTTCCTGCTCGGGCTGCCGGCCGCACGGTTGAAGGGTCATTATCTCGCGATCGGCACACTCGGCTTTGGCATTCTGATCTACCAGCTGCTCACCAATTCGGTCGATGTGACGCGCGGGCCCATGGGCCTGATCGGTATTCCGACCGGGGGCATCGACAAGCAGACCTGGTATCTCATCATGCTCTCGGTGTGCCTAATGATGTTGGCCGCGCTCGCCTACATCGACCGTTGCAGCGCGCTGGGCGTCATCCTGAAGATGGTGCGGCACGACGAAATCGCTGCGCAGGCGAGCGGCGTCAACATCTTCGCCGTCAAGCTGATCGCCTTCACGGTTTCGGCGGGCTTCGCTGGATTGTCCGGCGCCCTATTCGCCGCCTATGTGCGGTTCCTGACGCCGGACCTGTTCAATGAGCAGGAGTCCTTTCGCTATATGATGATGGCGGTCGTCGGCGGTATCGGCAGTCCGCTTGGCGGTTTCGTCGCGAGCCTGACGCTCACCATGATTCCCGAAGGCCTGCGGGTGCTTGGCGAGGATAATTATCGTTTGCTGGTCTACGGAACGATGGTGCTTTTCGTGCTCTGGTTCCTGCCCTCTGGCATCGGTGGCCTCATCGAGCGGCTGCGCAAATGAGCGTGCTCGAGCTATCCGGCGTGTCCAAGCGTTTCGGCGGTTTGCAGGCGCTGAGCGAGGTGAGCCTTTCCGTCTCGTCAGGCGAAGTGCTCGGCCTGATTGGCCCAAACGGCGCCGGCAAATCGACGCTCGTTTCCTGTATCACGGGCGTGCTGCGCATCGATGGCGGCACCATCCGCTTCAAGGATTGCGATATCCAGCGGCTAATGCCGCACCGGCGGGCGCGAGCCGGCATCGCGCGCACGTTCCAGAAAGTGCGGCTTGCCGATCAACTGACGGTCTACGAAAACGTCGCAGCCGGCTTGGCAAGCCATTGGTTCGCGCGCGCGAGCGGATGGACCTCGGTGTTCCGGCCCCTGTCGTCGGCAAGCATCGCGCAGGCCGTCAATCGCACGCTGGAGCGGGTTGGGCTCGGCGATGTCGCAGGCAGAATCGTGAAGTCACTGCCGTTTGGCCAGCGCCATTTTGTCGAAATCGCGCGCGCGATCGTATCCGAGCCGAACCTCTTGTTGCTGGATGAACCCGCGACCGGTCTCACCGAGCGTGAACGCGAGCGTCTCGCAACGCTGGTCAAAGATCTCGCGGAGCAAGGCTGCGCGCAAATCCTCATCGAGCACGATCTCGAACTGGTCGGACGTCTTTGCAATCACGTGACGGTTATCAATCAAGGGCATCACATCTTCACCGGGACTCCTCAGGCGGCGCAAAGCGATCCGGAAGTGGTGCGCGCCTATCTCGGCATGAACCAACTCATCAGCGGAGGCGCGGATGACGCTTGCGGTTGAGAACCTGTGCGCCGCCTATGGCGAGATCGAAGTGCTGCACGACGTGAACCTTACGGTCGAGAAAGGCCAGATCATCGCGCTGCTCGGCGCCAACGGCGCCGGCAAGAGCACCACCATCAAGGCGATCATGGGACTGGTGAAACCGTCTGCGGGCCGAATCCTGCTTGACGGGCGCGATCTGTCAGGCTGGCCTGCGCATCTCGCCGCCCGCGCCGGCATCGCGCTGGTGCCGGAGGGTCGCAAGATTTTCAAGAAGATGACGGTCGAAGAGAACCTACAGGTCGGCGGCGTGGTGCGTACCGGCGCCGAGGTGCGCGAGCAGCTCGCCGATATCTATGCGCTTTTTCCGAGACTGGCTGAACGCCGCCGTCAGGTCGGTGGCACGCTGTCGGGGGGCGAGCAACAGATGCTGGCGATCGGCCGTGCGCTGATGTCGCGTCCGAGCTTCATCCTGATGGACGAGCCGTCGCTCGGTCTTGCGCCGCTCGTCGTCGAGAGCGTGCATCAGGCGATCGACCGGATCCGTCGCGAGATGGGCATCGGCGGCATCCTGGTCGAGCAGAATGT
>Ga0070717_10004251_pt1 | contig 10328 bp, 7 predicted proteins | sample LARL113metaG_FD_71366 | JGI IMG/M metagenome (GOLD analysis project Ga0070717, IMG submission 71366) | Corn, switchgrass and miscanthus rhizosphere microbial communities from Kellogg Biological Station, Michigan, USA - LAR L11-3 metaG | ecosystem: Host-associated > Plants > Roots > Rhizosphere ... | reverse complement strand
CCATGAACGTTCCAAAGCTCTTCGCCCCGCCGTCGCCCGCCTTCGCCTCCCGGCGCCAGTTCCTGGCCCGCGCCGGCAACGGGTTCGGCCTGCTCGCCCTCGGCTCATTGCTATCCGAACAGGGGCTCGCCGCGCCGGAAGCGCCACTCGATCCCCTGGCCCCGAAGAGGCCGCACTTCCCGGCCAGGGCCAAGTCGGTCATCTGGCTGTTCATGAACGGCGGCCCGTCCCACGTCGACACCTGGGACTACAAGCCGGAGTTGGAGAAGCGCGACGGGCAGGAACTCAAGGGCTTCGACAAGAACACCGGCTTCTTCACCGACCAGGTCGGGCCATTGATGCGGTCGCCGTTCAAGTTCTCCCGGCGCGGAAAGAGCGGGGCGTGGGTGTCCGACCTGTTCCCGCACATGGCCCGGCACGTCGATAAGATGGCCTTCCTGCACTCGTGCTGGACCGACTCGAACAACCACTCGCCGGCCCTGTTCAAGGTGAACACGGGGATGGCCCGCATGGGGTTCCCGTGTCTGGGTTCGTGGGTCACCTACGGGCTCGGCAGCGAGAGCCGGAACCTGCCGGCCTTCTGCGTCATGTACGACACGCTCGGCCGCGGCGTGCCCAAGGGCCACGCCCAGAACTGGGGGGCCGGGTTCCTGCCCGGGGTCTTCCAGGGGACGGCGTTCAAGCCCCAGGGCGATCCGATCGACAACCTGCGCCGGCCGCCGGAGATGGGCGACGCCCAGCAGCGGGCCCAACTCGATTTTTTGAAGAGATTGAACGGCAAGTCGGCGGCCGCCGAGGCCGACCTGTCGGCCCGCGTTGAGTCCTTCGAACTGGCCTACCGGATGCAAATGGCCGCCCCGGAGGCGCTCGACATCCACAACGAGGCGAAGACGGTTCAGGCCCTTTACGGCCTCGACAACCCGAAGGCGACACACTTCGCCAAGCAGTGCCTGATCGCCCGCCGGCTCGTCGAGCGTGGCGTCCGTTTCGTCCAGATCTATTCCGGCGGAATGGAGAACGACCTGAGCTGGGACGGGCACTCGAACATCCGGAAAAACCACGGCGGGTTCGCCCAGGAAACCGACCAGCCGATCGCCGGGCTGCTCGCCGACTTGGACCAGCGCGGCCTGCTGGATTCAACTCTGGTCATCTGGGGCGGCGAGTTCGGCCGGCTGCCAATCGTGCAGAAGGGGAGTGGCGGGCGCGACCACAACCCACACGCGTTCACGGTCTGGATGGCCGGCGGCGGGATCAAGGGTGGAGTCCACCACGGGGCGACCGACGAGATCGGGTTCAAGGCGGTCGAAGACCGGGTTAGCATCAACGACCTGCACGCCACGATTCTGCACCTGTTGGGGTTAGACCACAAGCGGCTGACGTACCGCTACAGCGGCCGCGACTTCCGGCTGACGGACGTGGCCGGGAATGTGGTGGACAGGGTCATCGCCTGAGGGCGGCGTCGCCGGTCAGGTCGCCTGTTGCCGGCCACTGACGGCCGGTAGAATGCGCATGCGGGCCCGTCCGTTCGCCCGCCGGTCGTCCACGTGGTTCGGGGTCCCGTCGGCCATGCACACGATGAGCTTCCGCGTGCCGGCCGACCTGTCCGAGTCGGCGGCGGAGGACCTACTGAAGTCGTCCGTCGCTGGCGGCCACGACCGGGCCCCGACCGCCACCCGCACCGAACTCCGGGACGGCCACCTTGTCCTCGCCCGCGACCTCGGGGAGAGTGGCCCCGCCTACATCCCCTGGCCCGTCCCCCGGGTCGGCCGGGTCGTCACGCCGACGACGACACTCATGTTCCGCGAGCGGCCGTACGAGTTGGTCGCCGAGCTGGCCCGCGGGAAGGTGAACCAGGTCCGCAACCAGTACGCGGACTGGCACGCCGGCGGGCTGGCCGCCGCCCCCGACGTTGAGGCCACGCTCACCCGGGCCACCCACGTGTTCGGGTCGGCCATCCTGGAGGAGACCGCCGTCGCGGCCGACCGGCAGGCGGACGAGGCCCTGGCCATTGCCCACGAGGCGGCGGACCAACTGATCCACCGGTATGAGGACCAGGTGTTTCGACTCCGCCACCAGCGGCAGCCGAAGCTCGACACGGCGCTCGGTTGTCGCGTGGGAGCGGCGCCCCCGAAGGGGTTGGACGACGCGTTCCGGCTGGCCTTCAACGCCGCGTGCGTGCCGCTGACCTGGCGATCGGTCGAACCGTCCGAATCGGGGTACCGGTGGGCGGAGGCCGACGCGGCCGTCAACTGGGCCGTCTCCCGCAACCTCCGAGTGTTCGGCGGCCCGCTCATCGACTTCAGCGCCCACGGCCTGCCCGACTACGTCCTCAAGCTCCGCGGCGAGCCGCTCTCGTTCAAGAGCCTGATGTGCGACTACGTCGAGACGGTCGTCAGCCGGTATCGCGGGAAGGTGTCCCGGTGGCTGATCACCGCCGGGCCGAACGGGTCGGATGTGCTCGGGATCGGGGAGGAGGATCTCATTCGCCTGACCGCGATGGCCGCCGACGCGGCGTGGCAGATCGACTCGAGCCTGCAGCTGGTATTCGGCCTGTCGCAGCCGTGGGGGGACTACCTGGGCCGGTCGGGGAGCGAATACTCGCCCTTCATGTTCGCCGATACGCTCTTGCGGTCCGGGCTGCCGTTCGCCGGGGTCGAGGTGGAGTGGTACTTCGGCACATCGCCGCGCGGAAGCTATTGCCGCGACCTGCTCGGGGCGTCGCAACTCCTGGACCTGTTCGGCGTCCTTGGCGTGCCGGTCCAGGTCTCTCTCGCGTACCCGTCGGCAACGGGACCCGACCCGCAGGCCGACGCGGCGGAGCGGCCAACCCGGGGCGGCCGCTGGCGCGACCTCACGCCGGCGGCCCAGGCGGATTGGGCCAACGCCTTTGCGTCGCTGGCCCTGTGCAAGTCGTACGTGACGGGCGTGTTCTGGGACCACCTGACGGACGCGACGCCGCACCGGATTCCAAACGGCGGGCTGGTCGACGCCCGCGGGCAACTCAAGCCGGCGTTCGACCGGCTGCGAGCGCTCCGCGAGGCGCATCTCAAATAGCCGGCGGTCAGACCCACGCCATCAGCAACCGTTCGAGCGTGGCCGTCCAGCTTTCGACCGGATCGTCGCCCGGAAGTTCGACCGGTTCGTCGTAGCCGATCCGCACTTCGGGCCGCGGGCCGGCGACCGTCAGGTTCGTTGCGGCGGCCACCTCGGTCCGGACGTCGACCCCGCCGGCACTGACGGCGAGGAGGTGACACAGGCTTCGCTGGGCGCGACGGTCGGCGTACAGACCGGGGGGTTCTGTAGTGTGTCGCACCTCGACCGTCCCGTTCTCGATCTGTTCGCGGAAGAGCATTTCGAGCAGCGCCCCCTCTTGGGAGAGGGGCTTGGCGTCCTTGTCCTGGATCAGGAGAAACTCGAACTTGAGCGCGTCGGTGCTCAGCCACTCGGACAGTTTCTTGACGGCGGTCAGTAACAGGCCGAGGACGAAGACGATCCGCTGGGCCGGTAGATCCGGGTCCTTGAACCGGGTCTTCACCAAGTCCGGGTAGAGGCAAAACAGGTACGCCCGCCGCCGGCGGAGGAACTGGTTCTCGTCGCGGGCGTAGTAGAACAGCTCGTCGCGGACGTACTTGACGTCAAAGAGGTCCGGACGGTCGTTCGCGTCGCGCTCCATGAAGGCGAGTTGGGAGTGGAGCAGGCTCTCGACCGTGCCCTTGGTGGAGAGCGACGAGAAGCCGCCGACCGGGTAGGTGTCCTCGTCGAGCACGCGGGTCGGCACCTCCCGCCGGCCGGCGAGGGGCTTGACCTTGTGCCGCGGCAGGCCGGCCTCCAGCCGGGCGGCCACCTGGAGCACCTGCCGATGGGCCACGTACTGGCCCATGTCCGCGAGGGCGGTCCGCTGTTCCAGGGCGATGACGTCCTCGAGGCCGAGTACTTCCGCCATCCGCCGGGCGGCGGCGATCAGGCTCTCGTAGAGGTCAATTAGGAGCGCCATTGGGCCGTCGGCCGACAGCGACTCCCACCCGCGGCGGAGCAGGTCGTCCGGCTGGGATTCGAGGAGGGTGCGGATGATCCCGGGGGACAATTCGACGCCACCGTACCCGGCCCGGTCACGAAACTGCTTGACCACGTAGGCAAGCCCGCGAGCCCGGTCGCGGCCCTGGAATCGGCGCATCGCGTCCGACGCCCGCTCGAACGACCAATCGGCGTACACCTTGCCAAGAACGTGGTCCTCGTACGTCCGCATGAGGGCGGGGGGCAGGCCGGCGATCGCCACCGGCTCGCGCGAAGCCCGGGCGTCCTGGTCAGCCCCGAAGGCGGCGTGGCCCAGGTCGGCGACGACGCCGATCGGCGGGAGCGGCTGGCCGCCGCCGGCAATCTCGAGTGCCCATTCCAACACGTGGCGAACGGTGGCGGCCGTCGGCGGGACGGCCCGCTGCAGCCACAGGCCCTGCAGCAGGAAGCGCTGGGCTTCGTCCGGGTCGCGGAGGATGATCACGTTCATGCGGGTTCGCTGGGGTCGCGCGTTTCCCCATTCTACCGCGGCCGAGCGGTACGACCGGCGGGACCGATACCACCGTTCAAGTTTGCCACGTCGTCGGCCGATCTAAGGGACGAGGAACCGAACGCCCCGGGGCGGGTCCTCGTCCGTCCACGGCAGCGAGGCAGACCATGCGCGGATCATGCCGGTGGCTCACCAGTGCGGCCTTGCTGACCGGGACGGCGGCGTGGGCCCAGTCCCCCGCGCTACCGCCGCCGCCCGCCGAGCCACCAATCGCTGCCGCCCTGCCCGGTGGAACGGTGGTCGGTTCGCACCGGTCGCCGACGGCCAGCGTGTCGGTCCTGCCCGTCGCCGACCCGGCTCCGCCGCCCGGTCCCGCCGCGGGGGCTCCGATCGTCGCGCCGCCGGCCGTCAACGGGGGGCCAGTCTCCGGACCGGTGCTGGTGCCGGAGGGGCCGCTCGTCACCCCGATCACGACCAACGCGGCGGCCGGCGGGTGCACCGCCCCCGGCGGCGATTGTTGCGGACCAATAGGAGCGCACGGACCGGTCGGCCAGGAAATCTATATCCGGTCGGGGGCCGCCTTCCCGCTGGGGAACGCCTTGCTTGTGCGCGGCCTGAACACCGGGTGGGCGACCACCGTCGGCGGGCGGGCCCAGTTCTTCGACGCCCCGGGCGACACGGCCTGGGTCCTCGATCTGCACGCGTTCTATACGTACAACAACTCGTCCGCGCAGGACGTGGCCACGGTCCGCGGCGAGCCGGTGACCGTCCGAGCCCTACACCGGTCGGGCGTCGGCCTCGGGGTCGGCCGCGACTACTTCCTGGCCGGCCCCGGGTTCGTCGGCGGCCTCTGGGACGCCAATTTCCAATACGGCTGGGATGCCGGTGCCCGCTGGGGCGCGGGGCACGTCGACCTGAACCTGATCACGAACCAGTCCATCTACCGCCGGCACTACGACGTGTTCGGCCAGCCGTTCGTCGGGCTCAACGCGGCCCTCGACATTCCGATGGGTGGGTGGACGGGCCTGGTCGGCGGCCGGCTCGAATGGAACTACACGTTCTCGGACATCATCCCGAAGGGCGGCAGCTTCCAAGAGATCGTGTTCCAGCTCACAGCCGGGGTGCGGTACTGATCAGTGCCGCGCTCGACCGACGTACCATTTCGACGACGAACCGGGCGGCCGCGGTGCAGGCGCCCGGCTTCGCCACTTCGGCACACAATTCGTCCAGGCGGTCGATCACGTACTTCCGCCGCGGCGGATCAGTCAAGAACCCAATTACCACGTCCGCAACCTGCTTGGACGGGTCGCGGTCGGTCAGAAATTCGGGGTACACCTCTTCCTTTGCCAGCAAGTTGACGAGGGTGATGAACGGCACCTTCATGAACTTTCGGCCGAACTTGAGATCGATGCGCTTGACCCGATAGACGATCGCGGCCGGCTTGCGGCGGTACATCAACTCCAGACTGACCGAACCGGACACGGCGATGCAACATTCGGATAGTTCGATGATCTCCGGCGTGCGATCCACGTGCACGGCGACGGGCATTTGCCACCGGGCCGCCTCCTTCCGGGCCGTCTCCGCCTGACGCTCGTTAAAGGCGGCCACCAGGAACCGCGTGTCCGGCAGGGAATCGTGAATGCGGCGAGCGGCGCGCAACATCTCGGGGATGTTCCGGGTCACCTCCTGATTGCGCGACCCAGGCAAGATTCCGAGGATGCACCCCGGCTTCGTTCGCTCCGCGTTCAGGAACTCCTCATCAAGCACCTGCGAGGCCAACTCGTCGAAATACGGGTGGCCGATGTACGTGGACCGGACACCGCGCGCGGTGAGCCACTCGTGCTCGAAGGGCAGGGCGGACAACACGTGCGTCATCAACCGCCGCATCTTCTTGACCCGCCACTGGGCCCACGCCCAAATCTGGGGCGGGACGAAGTAGACGACCGGGATGTCCAGGGACTTCGCCCGCTGGGCCAGCTTCCAGTGAAAGCCCGGAAAGTCGATGACGACGACCACGTCCGGCCGCTCGCGCCGGAAGAACTCTTCGGCGTGGTCGAGCAGGCGGAGGAAGGTGAAGACCTGCTTGACGACGTGGAAAAACCACATCACCGAGTGCTTGCAGAGCGGGTAGAGCACCTCGCACCCGGCCGCCGCCATGCGATCGCCGCCAAAGCCGCTCAGGCGGACGGACGGGTCGACACGCTTCAATTCGCGGATCAGGTTGGCGCCATGCAGGTCGCCGCTCGGCTCGCCGGCACTGATGAAGACGTGCATCCGAACAGTTTCGAGTTTCGGGTTTCGAGTTTCAAGCCGGCCCCAAAACCCGAGCCCCGACACTTGAAACTCAGCCCTTCGGCGGGGCCGCGTCCCGCTTGATACCCGGCAAGTCGCCCTCGGGCTCGACTTTGCGGTAGCCCAGGGAGACCAGCACTTCCAGCACTTCGCTCCAGGTCGGGAACGGCCGGCGGTTTTCCCGCTTGTACCGTTCCATCGCCTTCATGAAGGCGGTTTCCTGTTCGTCGTAGTCCCGCTCGCAGGTGGTCGGGTCAATGAGTCGGCGGCGCTCACTGGTCCGCCGCTTTTCGGCCGCGTTCTGCCGGCGGCGGTCGATGGCCACCGGGATGTTCCGCTTCCGACGGTCGGCAGCTAGGGCCGCCGGGTCCGGGGTCGGCACGGCGGGCTCGGCGGGGGTCGTCTTCTGGCTCATCGTGGGGTGGCTCGTGGTGACGACAGTTCGGCGCTGGCTGAGGCCCGGGCGTGGAATTGCGGTCCGGCCAAAGCGACCCGGTTCGTCCGCACGGTGGGGCCGGCACGACCGGTTCAGTTATTCGCCTCTAGCGTAACCGCTAGAATCCGGTAGTCAAGCAACCGGGGGGGTGGCTTCACGGAATTCAGTCGAACCGGGTAAACTTTTCCGCGTTCCGGTTAAAGGTGTAACGGCTTCGTAAGGTGTGCCGGGGTCAGCCCACCTCCGGGCGCTGCCAGCGGCTCAGGGCCGCGTTGAGCAGGATGATTCCCCCTTCGAGGATGTACTGCACCTCGACCGGCACATTGAACAGGCTCACCCCGTTCGCCAGGACCCCGAGAATCAGAACGCCCATGAGGGCCCCGACGACCGTTCCCTTCCCACCGTTGAGGCTGGCTCCGCCGATCACGACCGCGGCAATAACGGCCAGTTCCAATCCTTCACCGGCGCTCGGGTTTCCGCTGTCCCCGTGAGCGAACAACAAGACTCCGGCCCACCCGGTCAGAAGCCCGGCGACGGTGTACGCCAGTACCTTGGTTCGTGACACGTTGACCCCACATAGCCGGGCGGTCGCCTCGTTCGAACCCACGGCGTACAGGTGACGGCCGAACCGCGTCGCCCAAAGGACGACGGCCATCAGGACAGCTAAGCCGATCAGGCTGAGGAAGCCGGGGTTGTAGAGTCGGCTCAGCGCCAGTGTTTCGACCCACTCCGGCCGGGCACCGACCGGAAAGGCCAGCAAAGTACGCTCGGCCAGCCAGATCGCCGACCCCCGGGCGATGCTGAGCATCCCAAGTGTGACCACGAACGGCGGCAGCCGCAGCTGGGTTACCAGCAGGCCATTGATCAGTCCGCAGAGTCCGCCGACGAGTACGCCGGCCGCCACCGCGACGAGCGACGCCTGCTCGACCCCGATCTGCGCGTGGAAGTGGGCGTAGACGCGCATGGTGACCACGGTCACCAGGGCGACGACGGCCCCGACCGACAGGTCGATCCCACCCGTGATGATGATGAGCAACATTCCCAAGGCGATCACGGCTCTCACCGTCCCCTCGTGGACCAGCACCCGCAGGTTGCCGAGACTCAGGAACGACGTGAGTTCTCCCTTGATGCCGATCAGCAACAAGAACAGCGCTAGCACGCCGATAAGCCCGAGGGCCGGGCCGGACGGCAGGCGAAGACGGGGGGAGGCGGGCGCGTCGGTGGACATGGAGAGGTTCAGGGGGCTTCGGGGATGGGGTGCGCGGGGTCGGCCCCGGTGGCAAATGCCATGACTTGCTCCGGGGTCCAGTGGTCGACCGGCCGGGCCGGACTCAGCCGCCCGCGGGACATGACGGCCAGCCGGTCGCAGACGCCGAACAGTTCCGGCAGGTAGCTGCTGACCACGAGGATCGACTTCCCCTGAGCGACCAGCTCGCCGACGAGTCGGTAGATCTCCGCCTTGCTGCCGACGTCGATGCCGCGGGTCGGCTCGTCCAACAGGAATACATCCGCCTCTTGATGGAGCAATCGGGCGAGGGCGACCTTCTGCTGGTTGCCGCCGCTCAACTCACCGGGCGGCTGCCGCGGGTCGCGGTACCGAGTCCGAAGCCGGCCGAGAACCTCCGCCGCCGCGGCCGAGCGCCGCCGGTTGTTCAGGATGCCGAGCGTCTGGTACGGCCGCAGCCACGAGTACGTGACGTTGTCGGCGATCGACTGGTCGAGGGCCAGCCCCTCGCCCTTGCGGTCCTCGCTCAAGAGGCCGACGCCCTGGCGGATGCGGCGGCGCGGGTTGGCCCGGCCGGTCACGTGCTGGACGGTCACCTCGCCGGAGCGCACCGGGTCGAGGCCGAAGACGGCCCGCAACAACTCGGTGCGGCCGGAGCCGACGAGCCCGGCCACGCCAAGGATTTCGCCGCGGTGCAGGGTCAGTTCGGCGTCGTGCGGCAACTCCACTCCGGACAGGCGGTCAATCCGCAGGACCGGCTCGCCGATCGTGTGCGGCACCCGCGGGTACTGCTCGTCGAGGGCCCGGCCGACCATCAGCTCGATGATCTTCGCCCGGCCGACCTCGCCCACCAGTCCCTCGCCGACCGCCCCGCCGTCGCGGAGGACGGTGAAGCGGTCGGCCACCGCCTCGATCTCTTCCAGGAAGTGGCTGATGTAGACGACCGAGACGCCGCGGCCCTTGAGCCGCCGCATGAGTGCGAACAGCCGCTCCGTATCCTCGCGATCCAGGGCGCTTGTCGGCTCGTCCAGGACCAGCACCTTCAGATCGGTGAGCAAGGCGCGGGCGATTTCGACGAGCTGCCGGGCGGCCGGGCTGAGCGTTGACGCGAGCGCGTCGGGTCGGATCTCCGGGTGCTCGAGGACGGCGAGGGCCTCGCGCACCCGCCGGTGGTTCACCTCGCGGCGCAGGAACCCGAACGCCGTCGCTTCCTGGCCGAGAAGGATATTAGCCTCGACGGACAGGTCCGGGGCGAGAGCCAGTTCCTGGTAGACCATCGCGACCCCGACCCGCCGGGCGGCCGCCGGGCCGGCGGGGGCGTAGGGGCGGCCGTCCAGGGCCATCGTGCCGGCGTCCGGGCGCTCGGCCCCGCTCAGCACCTTCATCAGGGTGGACTTGCCGGCCCCGTTTTCGCCGACCAGCGCGTGAACCTCGCCCGGCAGGACGGTCAGATCGACGCCCGCGAGCGCGACGGTCGGGCCGTAGCGCTTGGCGACGCCGGTCATTCGCAGGCGGGGGGTCATCGGGAAGACGTGTTGTACGCGACGGCCGGGGGAATCACAAGCGGTCCGGATGCACCCGGGCCCGGCATTACTTTTTCGCCGGCCCGCACGGCGACGCCTTGATGGCGATGAAGAGCCGGGCCCGGTCCGCCCCCTTACCCTCGTAGTGCTCGGTGGCGATCGAGAAATACTTGTCGCAGACGCACTCGTAGGTGATCTGGTTAAGCTTCGGCGGCTTGATGGTCAGGGTGATCCGCCCCTTCTCATTTCGGTCCTTGTTGACCGTCACCTCGACGACCTCGCCGCCGGTCAGCGCGAACTTCTTGGTCTCGCCGAGCTTGAGCGTCTCCTCGTTCGTTCGGCCGAGCT
>Ga0070717_10004250_pt1 | contig 10330 bp, 11 predicted proteins | sample LARL113metaG_FD_71366 | JGI IMG/M metagenome (GOLD analysis project Ga0070717, IMG submission 71366) | Corn, switchgrass and miscanthus rhizosphere microbial communities from Kellogg Biological Station, Michigan, USA - LAR L11-3 metaG | ecosystem: Host-associated > Plants > Roots > Rhizosphere ... | reverse complement strand
GGCACGAGCCGCGGGCGGAGCGGCGGACGGTGAGGGCGTCGCGGCTCGCCAGCCGCAGATGCGCCTCCTCTAACTTCTTCACAACCTTGGCGGGCAATGACGCCGGCCACGCGGCCGATGCTCTCGGTTTGGGCGATACAACTGGCGCAGGGGCTGCCGCGGGAGTACATTCTGTGGCACCTTTCAACGCTGCTCCTCTCGTCCACGTGTCGCTCGCACGGTGCGAGCATCGTGCGATCATCACCGGCTACGTTCCGGCCCGTCAAGTTGCGGACGAGTCGGAATGGAAAAAGACTGGTACTCAAAACCGCATCCTCGGTCACCGCCGGGCGCTATTGGGCCCGTCGGCACCCCGGCCTGGATCACGCCACTGCTGATCGCCGACACACTCGACGCGTGGCAGCCCCACTTTCCCAAGGCGTTGACAACCGAGGATGCCGTGGAAATTCTACTCCAAGTTGGGCAACTATTCGACGCTTTGGAGGCACCGGAATGTCGCCGAGACGGCAAGCAAAAAGGAACAGCGCAAGGCGTTTAAGGAGCTGGTGGCGTACGCAAAGCAACACGCCAAGCAACTGGACGGGCTGCTTTTTTTAGGTAGACCGGGCGGCTCGGAACCTGTTCGACTACGTCGAGCTGGAGCGGCTGGAGGCGGACCACGGGGTGCCGGCCATCTTCTCCCAGCCGACGGAGAACACTCCCGCCGGGCGGATGATGCGGCGGACGCTGGCGAACATGGCCGCGTTCTACACCGAGCAGCAATCGCTGGACATGCGGGAGGGGCTGGCCCGGCGTGTGAAGAATGGCTTGTTCGTCGGCCGTGCCCGCTAGTAAAGAACACGGAGCTGCGGGATCGGATCGCGGAGTTGGACCTTCAGGTGCAGTTTTGTGACCGCGGCCGCAACGAGCGGGCGGAAATCGCGGAGAAGGCGTTTGAACTTTCACAACGGCTGAGGGAGAAGTGGCTTAAAGCCGACCAGCGGGCAAAACGGCAGTTATTGCAAATCGTCTGTTTGAACTTGAGCCTCGACGCCACAACTCTGGTCCCCACAATGAGAAAGCCCTTCGATCTGCTGACCGAAGGACTTGCCGTCCAACTAAGTCGGGGTGACTGGATTTGAACCAGCGACCTCTTGGTCCCGAACCAAGCGCTCTAAACCAAACTGAGCTACACCCCGGTGACTCGCTCCAAACGAGCGGGTAGTCTAGCGACGCGGCCGGCGGTTGCAACCGCCGATTGCCGCTCCCTCATCATACGACGCCAAAGGCCCGAGGGTCGAGTGAGCCTCGGGCCTTTCGCGTCTGAGTTCAATCGCCGGCGATTATCGCTGGTCGACCAGCAGTTCGCCGTCGCGGGACGCGGAGGCGGTGCGAGTATCGGATGCCAGGGTCTGGTTCGAGTGGGCCACAATCTCGGCACAGGCCCGGCGCACCGACGCGACGTTGAGGAAGCGGCCGGGGCATTCGGTAGGCTTGGTCTCCCCGTGGCCGAGGACGCGGTCGGCGGGGATGCGATAGCTCTTCATCAGGTACGCGACCAGCTTCTCCAGCGACTTGATCTGGGCCGGCGAGGGGCGGTTGGCGTCGAAGTTGCCGACCAGGCAGATGCCGATCCCGTGCTCGTTGTATTGGTTCCCAGGTGTTTTGTCGTGTGCGCCCCATTTTTGCTTGGGCCAACGGGAGCCGACCTCGATCTGCCCGTCGCGGGTGTCGGTGCCGTTGCCGATCACGAAGTGGTAGCCCAGCTCGTCCCACCCCTTGGCCTTGTGCATCTTATCGAAGGCGGCTGCGCCGCCGGCCGGCGTGGCGCTGTGGTGAATCACGATCCAGTACCACTGATTGGCATGGACGACCGGCACCCAGTCCGCCGGCACCGCGCCAGCGTGCTTCATCACCGGCGGCAGCGGGTTGGGCGCCTGCGCCACCACCGGCGGGGGAGGCGCGGGCGCGACCGGCGGGCGGTCCGGGAACACCGGCCCGCCAAAATTCGGCGGCGGCAGGCGATCGACCATTTGAACCGGCCGCTGGCTCTGACATCCGATTGCCGTCGCCAGCGCCACGATCAGGAGTGCAGAATACTTAGCCATCCATGGCCCCTTATCGGAAAAGTCTCCCGGCCCGCCGCACCACGCTCAGGCCCACCATGGCCATACGCCGCGGCCAACCGTGCGGTGCGATGCATTCGCCCGATTGTTCCCTTTTATCGGACGCCCCGTGATAAATCCAGTACCCCTCGGCAAACTTCGCGCGATTCGGAGCCGAAAGCGGGGCGGTTGACCGCCCGACCGGCTGATTTCGCGGCACCCCTTCAGCAATGTATCCCTTCGCGGCGGACAAATTCTTCCGCCCGTTGCCGGCCAAGCAGCGCGCCCCCCACCTCAAATCGGTTCGCGCGGGCCGCCCGAAGGTAGGGTAAGGGGTGCAAGCGCGTGATGATTTCCTTGGAGCAGGGCCTGTTGCATCGCGCCGACGTGTATGCCCGCCGGCACGGGTTGAACCGTTCGCAAATGATCGCCCGCGGGTTGGAAACGCTCATCAGCTCCGCCGCTTGACCGGGTCGAATGACCCTTCCCGGTTTCGGTCCCCGCGCCATGCATGCCGGCGCAACGTTTCCGCCGGAGGCGCCGCTGACGTCGCGACGTCGCGGACGCGCGGCCGCCGGCCCCGGCGACGCCGCCGAACGATTCCGCCAACGACTCGCGGAAATGTTCGTCCTCCGGCCCCAGTGAGTCCGTCCGCCGCCACGGCGTCGGGTTGCATGCCGAACGCCCCCGGTGCCGCCGGACCGACAGGCGGCTCCGCCACGCCGCGGGAGAGACGCAGCGGAAAAGACCAACAAGCCGCAATCGAAAAGACTCCCGGAACCTTATCCAAGATGCGGAACCTTATCCGAGATGAGGCACAAGAGCGCGCCGTACAGCGCGAACAGAAAAACTCCCCAAGCGACCGCGGGCACGAGCCATGCCCGGTACGGCGGCGGGCCGTGGCCCGTCCAGCGCGCGACGTAATCGTTGACGATGGGATTATTAGCCCATTCCGAGGGCGTGCCCGCCATTTGCGGGAAGAGCCAGCGCGGCAGGTGCAGCGCCTCCAGCAGCGCCGCCCACGGTTGGTCCCATTTGGCGTGCCAGAACGGCGCGACCAGCGACGGCGGCAGGTATCTATCAACCCGCTGCTCGGCAGCGCGCATCCCACCAGCGTCATCGTCAGCGCTACTGCCATCTCGCCCGACGTGAACGCCAACCGCGGCGCCCACCGGCTCAGCGGGCCGTTCACCACCAGCGCGAACAAAAACGCCAGCATCACCGCGCCCAGCGGCAGGTTGTTTCCCACCAGAAATGTATTGTTCAGCGCGTAATCGTTGTACGGCGTGATGGCGCCAATGAGCACGACCCCCAGCAACCCCAGCCCCGCGCTCCGCCAGTTGACCGGCCGGCGAAGCGCTTCCGTCCCGCCTGCCGGCCCATCGGCACCCGCTGCGTGTCATCCTGGACCGTCGGCGCAGACAAAGCGGCAGGATGATACGCGCATCGAGTCGCTTTGCGAGCATCGATCCACCCGGGATTACGGTACGGCCCCGGCAATGGATGCTATAATGCTCGCATGGCAATCGGCACAGAAGAGATTCCCAAGACGTATGCCGAAGCGGTCTCAATGCTCACCCGCTGGCACGCGGAGTCAGGACCAACGGATTTGCAGATTTACTGGTTTCCCGATCCCGATAAACAGGTCGTGCAGTTGGTCGAAGTGAGCGGAGATTTTCAGGCGACGGGACAGGTCAGTCCATTTGTTCTTGGCCGTTCCAATGAGTTCCCGTTTACGACTGCCGTCGCGCTGGTAACTCCCGAAGAGTGGGAAGCAATGGAATCGGGCCGGATGCCCCTCCCTGATCGATGGCTGCGGGATTCGCTGAAGCAGGTCTGGCCATGAACCGGCGAACGGCCTTCCTGCGCCAGGCACGGAGTGACTTTGCCGTATTCGAACATCTCGCCCGTCAGGAGCGCGCGCTCGTTTCGGAGTGTCATCCGCTGCACTATTTCCAGATGGCAACGGAGAAACTTGCCAAAGCCGCGCTCGACGCCGCAGGGGCTCTTACCGACCCGTACTCGCACGTCGCGTTCTCAAAAATGCCGTACCGTCTGGCGCGAGCCGATGTGGCGCGTGTGTTGGGCTTCAATAACACGCGCGCCTATCGGGGATTCCTCGCACGAACGGCCCCGCTGTTCCGCGCGATAGATGAGCTGAGCCCGGCCGTCGGGCCTCGGCACCCCGGCGGCGGTCCGCAAGAAGGGCCGAACGTCGAGTATCCTTGGGCGAGCCGTGACAGTCGGGGTCACGCAACATGGATTGTACCGGCGGAACACGACTTTCGACTGTTGACCAAGTTGCAGCGATCGGGTGAAGGGGCCCAAGTCAGAGATTTCGTGCGAGTGCTTCTGGAGCGGTTTGAGATCGTCTTCACGGGTTGACTGATCGATTGTTGCCACGCTCTCACGAGCGCCGTCGCCGTGCTTCGTTGAAAGCGGCGTTGATTTCAAGCATCCGCTTATGGGCGAGCTCCTGAAATTCAGGGCCGAGGTGCGAAACGGCGTCCGGGTGGTACTGCTTTGCAAGCCGACGGAAAGCTGCTGTGACGACCTCCATGGTCGCGTCGGGTGTAACGCCAAGAACGTTGTACGGATCGGTGGGAGCTGGCGGCGGAGGCCGCGCTTCATCGGGAGCGGCATCAACATCCTGCCATCGCGGCGCGTCACGCGCGTCCGCGGCGCCGGAAGAATCTTTAGACTCATCACCTCGGTAGGCAGCGCGGGCGTGTTCAATCCAGCGCGCGAATTCTTTAGCAGCACTACGGTTTGACACCTGCATCCGGAGGTCGAACCCGCCAGGCGCTCCGAGCGAGACCCGAGCATACCGAACCATCGGCACCTGAAAATTGCCGGCAAAGCGGAGGTCGGGTCCGCCATCGACCCGCTGATATTTCCACGCGTATCCAAGGACCTGCGCATCCGACGGTACGCCATCTTCATCCAAGAAATTCTCATCGACCACCGACACGCTGATTTCCTTGTACGGCAACGGTGCATAGCGGCCATTCTGGAAGACGAGGATTCGGTCCGGAAGGAAGCCCACCTTTATTGTTCCGAGGTCCGCGCCCCAAATATCGAGATCAACATGGATGAACGGTAGCGCGATACGCGAAAAGGCAATCCGCCGCCGGTGTATCAAGGCGGTAGCGCCGGCGTTTTTCCTCCCGTCCCATTGGGGTGACTCAGACTGGACGTGCCAGACTGCGGCAGCACGCGAAAGCTGATAACAGGCCTGCTGCACGGACGTGAACACCCCAGATTGCTCAGCGTCGAGCTCATATTGCAGATTGGCTGAGCGTAGCTTTAGCTCTTGGGCGACGCGTCGCCGCTCCGACCGATGTGTGCGCATCAACAAGAGAGCTGTTGCTCCGACTCCGACGATGAAGGTAGCAAGAATCGCCGTCATGGCGGAATCACCTTGTATGCCAAACAGCGAAAGGGCACAGCCCGCGATGCACGGCGACAACAACAGTGCCAGCGACAGCAAGATCGTCCGACCCCATGTGCTTGGGGCAGACGACTGCCGACCGATGCGAGCGTTTATTCCCGTGACAAAGTCGCCGCTTTTCACCTCTTCATCGCTAACGATCTGCGATGAAGACGCGACGTTTTGTGCGGACCGATGCGCCGACGCCCTGGGCTTGCTCGACAGGGATTCGCGGTAATAAACTCCGCCTCGCCCGACGTGAACGTAGGTGCCACGGAGCCCGGTACCGACGCGAGCACCCTTGACTCCGAAAGATGCGTCGAGACCGGATTTCGACAGGTTCAGTCGAAACGGCCCGAAGCTGAAGCTCTTTCGCAGATACCAACCCATATACCCTACTCGCCTCGCGCGTGGCCGTAGTGACTGCCTAACGTTGCGCGAACTCTTTCGGCTGATCAATCACCCGCAAGCAGACAGTGGGCGGGATGATCGTGGGAAGCGCGTCGATCGCGCGCAAGGCCTCTCGTACCGCGCCTTCGCGGGCGGCGTGGGTAGTGATGACCACCGGGACGTGTTGGGTGCCGTCCGAAGTCTCGCGCTGCAAGATCGCTGACAGGCTGATGCCTTGCTTGCCCAGCTCCTGGGAAACCTGGGCCATCACGCCGGGCTCGTCGCGCGCGGATAATCGCAGGTAGTACCGGGAGCGGAGTTGATCGATCGGAAGGATCTGCGCCGGAGCAGCGGAGTCGGGGAAGATGCGAAGCTTCTTGAAGGCCAGCGGCGCAGTGCCGATGGCGACGCTCACCAGGTCCGCGACGACCGCACTGGCGGTCGGCATCTGGCCCGCGCCGCGGCCGTAAAATAGCGCGTGGCCCAGGGCATGCCCGTACACGCTGATCGCGTTGAACGGCCCGCTGACCTCCGCCAGCACGTCGTCCGCATGCACCAGCGTCGGGTGGACGCGGAGGAAGAACCCGCCGTTCCCGTCACGCTCGGCGATGGCGAGCAGCTTGATCACATAGCCGAGTTCCTTGGCGAACTGAATGTCGGTCGGCTGGGTTTTCTCGATCCCTTCGATGCTCACGTCCCCTTCGGTCACGCGGACGTTGAACGCGAGGCTGGCCAGTACCGCGAGCTTCTGAGCCGCGTCGCGGCCTGAAACGTCGAGCGACGGATCGGCTTCCGCGAACCCGAGCTTCTGCGCCTCGGCCAGCGCCTGCGGGTACGACCAGCCGTTGCGGGTCATGCGGGTGAGGATGGTGTTGCAGGTGCCGTTGACGATGCCGACGATGGCGTCGATGCGATTGGCGACCAGCCCGCGGGAAATCGCGTCGATGATGGGGATGCCTCCGCCGCAGCTCGCCTCGAAGGCGATGCACGCGTTGTGCCGGCGGGCGAGCGCGAACAGGTCCGGCCCGCGGGCGGCGAGCAGGCTCTTGTTGGCGGTGACGACCGGTTTTCCCAGCCGCAGCGCCCGCTCGGTCCACTCGCCGGCGACACCCGTCCCGCCGATCAGTTCGATCACCACCTGAACCCGCGGGTCATCGATCGCGGCATTCGCGTCATTCGTCAGCGGCAACTTCGCATGGACCGCGGCGTGCTTCGCCGCGTCGCGGACCACGACGTGCCGCAGGTCGAACCGCACGCCGGTCCGACGCGCAATCAGATCCGCGTTCTCGGTCAGCAGCTTGACCACGCCGCTGCCCACGACGCCGCAGCCCAGCAAACAAATCCCGCAGGTGGATTCACTCATGCCATCCGCCCGATGCGGGCGGCAATGTACGGATGGGGCAAAGCTGAATCAAGCAAGCTTACGCCGCCGCCATTCGAAGACAGCCATCAGTCCGCACAGCCCCAGCCCGCCCCACGCGGACGACGGGAGGGGAACGGCGACGATGTGATAGCGGTTGTCGACGAAGGACACGGTTGCGACGCCGCCGAGGCCGACCGGCGTGTGCACCGCGACATCCTTGGTGATGAACAGATCGCGCATGGGCTTGGGCAGGTTCAGCGACGATTGCAGGCGGTCGAAGCTGCGGCCGGTGCCGTCGTTGAACGTGCTGGTTTGCCCGATCGCGTTGCCGTCGAGCATCGCGACCGTTTCGGTGACGCTGGCGTTGGTGAGCAGCCCGGGGGCGGGCGTTTCGCCGTCGAAGGCGAGGCCGACGCGGTCGATACCGCCATTGATTACGTGCACGTCGTATCGGATGACCGAGTCCTGATTGAATCCCTCGGCGGACTCCCAGATCGTCGTGAACGTCAAACCCGGGTCGCCGCCCTGGAAGGCGCCGACGCCGATATGACTGGCGGTGGGGGCCGGATTGATCCCGGCCAATCCCGTCTGGCCCGGCGGGGGAGAGCCCATGTAGGTGAAGTCCGAATATTTCACGTTGCCGACGGTGATGCCGGTCGACCCGAGATTGATCAGGTCCTGGAGTGACCCGAGCGAGATGACGGTGTCGGCCGCCGCTCGACGCGAGAATATTGCCGCGATCACGAAGGCGGCAACCAGTAGGACCCACACACGGCTCATATTCCGGTGAGACACGATCTCCATCCCCCTGCGCGACGGCAGGCGATTCAGGACGACGACGGTTTCGGATGCGGTTGGTAAATCGCGGGCGGCAGACCACGGTTACTCGCCCCGCGGCCGCGGAACAGTCCCCCCTCGGCCGCTGCGACAGCCATACCATACCACCGCCCCCGCCGCGTGCGGCCGAGGCAAGCCCTCGACGCCTCCCTTCCGCGATCCGCCGTGTTCACACTGGCGAAGTTTCGCGGCCTACGGCGCGGGTGCCGGTGAGTCCGTCCGCTACAATGCGGGCTCGTGAACTCATGAAGATTCAGGCGGCCGTACTGTTCAAACCCTCCACGCCGTTCGAGGTGGTTGATCTCGAGTTGGAGGCCCCGCGGGCGGGCGAGGTGTTGGTGCGCATAGCCGCGGCCGGCGTCTGTCACAGCGACTACCACCTCGTCACCGGCGCGACCAGGCATCCGATGCCGGTCGTCGCGGGACACGAAGGAGCCGGAGTTGTCGAAGCCGTCGGCCCGGGCGTCACGTCAGTGCGACCCGGCGACCATGTCGTCCTCAACTGGGCGCCCGCATGCGGCAACTGCTTCTATTGCCTGCGGGAAAAACCCAATCTGTGCCAGACGTACGTCGGCCCGATCTGGGCGGGAACGATGCTCGACGGAACGACCCGTTTAACTCTGAACGGCCGCCCCGTCTATCACTACTGCGGCCTGGCTGGCTTCGCGACTTACGCGGTCGTGCCCGTGCAGAGTTGCGTGAGCATTCGCAGAGACGTGCCGTTGCCGGTGGCGGCACTGGTGGGATGCGCCGTCGCCACGGGCGTTGGCGCCGCGATGTATACGGCCGCCGTCCGTCCCGGTGAATCCATCGTCGTCTTCGGCTGCGGCGGCGTCGGACTCTGCATTCTCCAAGGCGCTAGACTCTGCGGCGCACAAACCCTCGTCGCGATCGACAAATCGCACGATAAGCTCGACCTGGCCCGCCGATTCGGCGCCACCCACGCCTTTTGCTCCGGTCCCGAAGCTATCGGCTTGATCCGCGACATCACCGGCGGCCGCGGCGCCGATCACGCCTTCGAGGCCGTCGGCTTGCCCGCCCTTCAGGAAGCCGCCCTCGACGCCGTCCGCCCCGGGGGCACCGTCACCCTCGCCGGCCTCTCTCCCATGGGCACCCCCACCAATCTCCCCGGCGCGACCATCGTCCGCCAGGAAAAAACCGTCAAAGGATGCTACTACGGCTCCGTCATTCCCCAGCGCGACTTCCCGATGCTGCTCGACCTGTACCAATCCGGCCGGCTCGATCTGGACCGATTGATCTCCAGGCGATATCCGCTGACAGAAATCAAAGAAGCCTATGCCGACATGCTCTCCGGCGGGATCGCCCGTGGGGTGATCGTGTTCTGATCACCGTCGCCTTCCGACGCATGTGGCTCGGACTCGCGGCGCCAGTCCGTGGCACGGGCTACCAGCCCGTGGGTCACAAAGGCAAAGCACAGAGCACACGGAGAACACAGAGGGCACAGAGAAGGAATCGAGCTAACGTTGTTGCTCTTCTCCGGGTTCTCCGCGCCCTCGGTGTCCTTTGTGGTAGACTGGCTTTTGCGTGACGACCGGGCCCGACGACCGTCGCGGTAGCATGTAAGCAAAGGAGGATGTGCCCATGCGGTACACGGTAGTCTTGGAACAGGAGGCAGACGGAGGCTTCGTCGTGAGCGTGCCCGCGCTGCCCGGCTGCGTGAGCCAGGGCGACAGCCGGCAAGAGGCGCTGGCGAATATCCGCGAAGCGATTGACTTATACATCGAGGATTGCCGCGAAGCAGGTGACCCCGTGCCGACCGAGGCGGGTAAAGAATTCGTTGAAGTTGAGGCGGCGTAGCGGGAACGCTTCGCCGAATCATCGCCGACGCGGGCATGAGCGTGGATGACTTCCTGGCGCGGCTCGGGCTGGCCGCGACCCTCCGCCCGCTCGGCAGACCACCCACGAAGCAGCGGGGGTGAGCGAAGAGTCATTCGGTTCAGTTCGGCTTGCGATCCCTTCCTTTATTGGACTTGCGATCCCGCCGCCGGAACCTGCCAGGCAGCCGCCGCAGAACATAAGGCCGCTCCGATTTGGCTCCGGCTCTGGATTTCGGCTTCCGACCCTTCCTCCGCTCGTTTTCTCCGCGACCCGTTTTCTCCGCGCTCCGCCTTGGGGAGCTATGCTGCCCGCTGGTTACGTAGGAGCTTGATGAGAGCGAGTCCGCATAGCAAAACCGAGCCCGCGTATGCCGTAGAGGGAAGGGGG
>Ga0070717_10004248_pt1 | contig 10332 bp, 7 predicted proteins | sample LARL113metaG_FD_71366 | JGI IMG/M metagenome (GOLD analysis project Ga0070717, IMG submission 71366) | Corn, switchgrass and miscanthus rhizosphere microbial communities from Kellogg Biological Station, Michigan, USA - LAR L11-3 metaG | ecosystem: Host-associated > Plants > Roots > Rhizosphere ... | reverse complement strand
CAGTGACCGCTCACGCCGCCAGCATCGGCTATCGTGCGCGTAAGTATCTTCGACGGCATGCAGCTGGCGTGATTGTGGCGGCCGCGGCCCTGGTTGTTGTGGCTGCTTTTGGGGCCATTCAGGCAGTTCAACTTCGGCGCGTCACTCGGGAGCGGGACCGGGCGGATCGCATCAGCGAATTTATGACCAACATGTTCAAAGTCTCTGATCCTAGCGAAGCGCGCGGCAACAGCATCACAGTCAGGGAGATTTTGGATAAGTCGTCTAACGAGATTAGCACCGGACTTGCCAGAGATCCGGAATTGCAGATTCAATTGCTCACCACTATGGGCAACGTTTACGTCGGGCTTGGAGTGTTTTCTCGCGCGCAATCGATGTTCGAGGCTGCCGTAACAATTGCGAATCGTTCGGGCGGCTCGAACAATCCGGCAACATTGAACGCGATGACCGGACTCGCATCACTCTGGCTGCGCGAAGGAAAATATTCAGACGCTGAGAATCTGCTCCGCAAAACTGTTGCCTTACAGAGCCAGGTGTTGGGCCACAACCACGAATTGACACTCCGATCACGGCGAGCGCTCGCCGGCACTCTGCAAGGCGAGGGTAAGTTCAAAGAAGCTGAGGTCCTCCAACGAGAGACACTCGAATCCGATCAACGCAACCTGGGGCAAGAACACCCCGAAACTCTGCTTGCAATGAACGAATTGGCCAACATCGTAGACCGCGAGGGACGGCTGCCAGAAGCTGAGTCACTATATCGTCGCGCGCTGGAAATCCAAACCCGTACGCTTGGTCGCGACCACCCGCAGACACTTATCATCGCCTCTAACTTGGCAGGAGTACTCGGAGAACAGGACCGATTGCAAGAAGCAGAAAACTTGGAGCGCGAAGTTCTAGCCTGGAGGATTCGCCTGCTCGGCCCTGAACATCCGGACACGCTTCAGGCAGAACACACCTTAGCCAACGATCTGGATTACGGGGGAAGATATTCCGAGGCGGAAAAACTGTATCGGCAAATACTGGATGTACAACGACGCGTGCTTGGACCAGAACATGCTGCGACGCTAAAGACCATGCATAATCTGGGAGCGACGCTCGGCAGAGAGGCAAAAAGAGGCGAAGCTGAACAATTCCAGAGGAGCGCACTGGAAGGCCGACGCCGTATCCTCGGACCTGATAGTCCCGACACCTTGGACTCGATGGGCGAACTTGCAATCACGCTTTCCTATGAAAAGAAATTCGATGAAGCGGGGCGATTGCTGTTAGTTCTCGCAGACGTCTCCAAAAACCATCGAGATCGAGAGGTCGTCTCGAGTGCGCTTTATTACCTCGCTTGCGGAGACGCAATTGCGGGTCGGCATGAAGAGGCAATCAACTATCTCCATCAGTCCATCGAGCAGGGTTTTTCCGACTTACTCTATATGCAGCGGGATCCTGACTTAAGGTCGCTTCACGGCGATCCTCGCTTTGCCGAGCTGATTAAAACCTCGAACACCCCGATTGGGTCCAACTAGACATGCTGAAACAAATGGCTTGATGCCCGGGCAAGCGCAAAAGGCATCGTAACGAAGAGTGATTCCAAATGGGCGGCCGAATGCCAGCGTTGTTCATTGGTCACGGGAATCCGATGAATGCGCTGCTGGCAAACCCTTATACACAGCGGCGGGCAGCCATCGGCGCGGCCCTGCCGAGGCCCAAGGCGATACTCTCGGTGTCCGCGCACTGGTATATCGAAGACGGGGCGGTTACCGTTAGCACTTCTCCAAGGACGATCCCCGACTTCGGCGGCTTTCCGCACGAGCTGTATCAGTTGCAGAACCCCGCGCCAGGTGATCCCAACCTTGCTGCGCGGGTCCAGAGATTGCCTGCACCTACGCCGGTGCGACGCGACGATCATTGGGGCCTCGACCACCGCACCTGGTCGGTTCTGCTCCACGTGTATCCACAAGCCGATATTTCAATAGTTCAGCTCAGCATTGATGGGACGCAACCCCGTTCATTTCATTATGAAATTGGCAAGCGTCTGACACTTTTGTGGGAAGAAGGTATTCTCATTTTGGGAAGCGGCAACCTCGCGCACAATTTGCATGCCTATGCTTGGGGAAGGCATGTACCGGAGTCATAGGATTGGGCGGTGTCGTTTGAGAGGCGAGTCCGCGAGCTACTTCTAGCCGGAGAGTTACAAGCCGCTGGTGAATTACTAGCACCCGCTCGGCAGCGAAGGGGAATTGACGATTCCTACGCTAGATCACTATCTGCCTCTGCTCTACGTTGCTGGCTCCCGCATGTCGTCCGAACTGGCCACCTTTCCCGTTGAGGGCGTAGATAGCGGTTCGGTTTCGATGCTTGGGGTAAAAGTGAGCTTATAAAACGATAGCGGGGAGCTCAACCCAGGGCTCATAGGTCCTTACTCATTACGAACACTTACTACCGGATGCCGGGCAATCCCGAAATTAGGGCTGTAGCGTCACCACTTCCGAGTTCCACATTAGCGACTCCGTTGTTGCCAAATCGTGGGTCAGCCCGCCAAACCCTCGGATCGGTCTTGCTCAGTGATACCGGTGATACCACTTTCCGCGGAACTACAGCGAACAGGAGAAACTATAGAAACTGTAGCCTATGATTGAAATGTCTTGTAATCGCTTAAAGGACAGCTATTATCGCGGAAGTGTAGGTTTCCCAAGCAGAATAGCCGAAATAGCGGCATTAGAATCTCTCTCTCTGCCACAGTTCCACTCGCGAGTCGCCGCTGTGAATGACATTCTGAGGAATTCGTACACATCGAAGGCAGCATAACCAGCGACACACCGCAGCCCTCGAATACCTCTTGAATCCTGAGTTCTCGGACAAGGACGACTGATGGAATGTAGGCCGGATACGAAGAATTTTAATCTGCAAGCTAAGCTGCTCCTGAAACGGATTTCTAAGCAACCGCCGGTTCAACTTCCGGTCCCCATCATAATGGGCTGTGAAGTGGGCGCAGAGGATCCCGCTTCAGGCTCGATTGTGATTGCAAAGGCCTTGGCCTCGACGCCGGTTGGGAGCGGCGGCTGGATCACAGCCGCAGCGCCACGTGCATCAGGTTTGAAGAGACCGGCCGGAATCGGTGTGCCGCTAGTCGGGATCAGCCAGAGCTCGTACGCTTTCTGCGGTGGGATTGACGGCATATTGCTGGCCAGAAACACCAGGGTGCCGCTACTGCGAACGTAGATCGCCTTGCCTTGCGGCTGCGGCGGCGTCTTTCCCGCAATAAGGGTAAAATGCACAGCCTCTGGAGAAGTCAACGTTGCCAGCAGTTGCCTGGCCTCGCGCAACTGCTGATCATGGGTTGATGAGCTAGTTTCGAGCTCGGCTACACGATGGCGCAGCTCGGAGTTCTGCTCGCTTAGCAAAACCGCGATTGCGGTGGCCGCCAAGGCAGCAGCCCATCCCAGCGCATTCCACCAGGCCCAACGGGCTCGTCGAACAAGCTGTGGCCTGCGCGGTTCCTTCGCGATTGCGGCCATCAGTCGCTCGCGGGAGCGTGCTGGAGGCCTCGGTCCGCTGGCTGATAAAGCGAGCAGAGCTAAATCTCCCAGCAATTTCTCGAGTTCCTGGCGGCAAGCGGAGCACTTCTCCAAATGCTTCTCGACGGCATGTCGTTCGTCTCCCCGCAATGCGCCTAGCGCGTACAGTGAGAGATCGTCGGCGAATTGTTCGTGCACGCTCATGGATTGAAAACCTTGCGTAGGGCCCCAAGCCCTGTGCGAATACGAGTCTTGATCGTCCCCAGAGGCTCGCCAGTTTTGGTCGCGATTTCCGTGTGGGTGAGTCCTTCGAAGAACGCCATTTCCAAGGCGGAGCGCTGAGGCGAGGACATGCTTGCAAGAGCGCTGCGGATTTTTTCGAGCGCTCGACTCCATTCCGCGCCACTGGCAAGATCCGGCTCGATCGACACAATCACTTCACTTATGTTTGTTTCCGGCCTCCGCTTACGGAGCGAATCAATGGCGCGGTTCCGTGCAATCACGGCGAGCCAACCAGGAAGGCTCCCTCGGCTCGCGTCGAACACGTCCGGGTTACGCCAGAGTTGCATAAAGACTTCCTGCAGAATATCTTCTGCCGCCGCTGTATCTCCCAATACGCGTAGGGCCACGGAGTAAACGATAGGAGAGTAGCGCTCATAGAGCTGCGCCATGGCTTGGTCGTCACCCGAGCGGACCGCCGACACCAGCATGGCGTCAGTCGAGACCACGTTGGGGGCGGCAGCAAACAAGCAGGTTATCTCTTCCTTCCCAAGTACGTTGGAGAGCAACGTTTGGATTGGGTCAGACGTGTGGTATCGCGACAACATGGTACCAGAAGATAAGAGCCCTCCCGATTACCGAACCAAACCGTTTCATTACAGATACAAAGCAATCTGCTGCGGGCTGCCGCTAAAGCAATATTTCCAATTGCGTCTACGATAAGGCGGGCCCGATATATACGGACAAAGGCTGACTTTGGATTCCTCCGTAACAAAAAAAGTTCTTGTATGAAAACGGCAGAGAAATTCAAGCTGCTTCAAAATCCAAACTCAGAATCGTCGCGTACTTCAATTCGAGGACGGATCCAATCGTAACCGCAGCCTGCGTGGCGCCGCGCAGCCGCGGCGGTTCTCACGAAAGGCTGCGTCATTCAACTCCAATCGAAAAAGGAAAATCTATGAAACGACTGAATTCGTTCGTGGCCTTCGCCATGGCGCTGCTGGTGTTGGCTCCCGCCACCGTGTTCGCGTCCAGCCATCGCGAAGCGCCGATTTCCGCACTGGACCGCGGCGCGGATGTAACCGACTGGTACGCATTCGTCAGCTACGATCGTCCTGACCGCGTAACCATGATTCTCAACGTAGATGGCTTTCTCGAGCCATCAAATGGCCCTAACTACTTCCCCTTTGATCCGAACGTTCGTTTCGTCATGAATGTGGATAACAATCAGAGCGGAAAAGCCGACATCCAGTTCGTGTTTCGCTTTAAAACCGAAATCCGACAACCCGGCGTTTTCACCGGCTTCGTCGGTGGTATCGCAGGAATTCCGCAAATCACCTCTCTGGATGGTCCGGGCTCCGAAGGCTTGAGCTTGCGGCAGAGCTACACCGTTACGATGATCAAGAATGGTGTCGCCACCGACCTGACCGGCGGAAGAACGCTATACGCGGTGCCTTCCAATGTCGGACCGCTGACCATGCCGAAGTACAACAAGCTGTTTAACCAGGGTATCTATGATTTGAGCAACAACGTTCGAGTATTTGCTGGGACAGTGGATGACCCCTTCTACATTGATCTCGGCGCAGCTTTTGATTCCTTCAACTTCCGCATGAATGCCGGAGGAATTCTCAGCGCTACCCAAGACGCAGATGACACGCACAACTATGCACCGGACGCGGTCGCAGGCTTCAACGTTAACTCGATCGTGTTGGAAGTTCCCATCACCATGCTAACCGTGGATGGAAAAATCCACAGCGCCAGCGAAAAACAAGCGGTCATTGGCACCTACGGTGAAACCCAGCGCCAGCAGATCACAGTTCGTCGTACGAACGGGACGGTGAAGGGAGAAGGTTCGTGGCAGCAAGTGAACCGCGAGGGGAACTCACTGATCAATGAACTGATCATTGGAACTGGCTCTAAGGATCTATTCAGCGTTTCCGATCCGGCAAACGACGGCCAGTTCGCTAGTTTCTTTCTCGATCCACTGCTGGCACATCTCTACTCTTCGATCCTCAATATTCCCATTCCTCCGACCCCTCGTACCGATCTGCTCCCGCTGGTGCGATATATGCCGCCGATCTGTCCGGGATGCACGGCAAGCGACGCCGGTCCTATCGCCGATCTGCTGCGCCTGAACACGGGTATTCCTCCGACTCCGGTTGGCGGCCAGAAGCGTCTTGGCTTCCTGGCCGGAGATCTAGCCGGATTCCCGCAAGGGCGTCGGCCGATCGATGACGTGGTCGACATCGCTTCACGCGCAGTGGCGGGCATTCTCGTAGATCCCGTGAAATATGGTGCAGCTATTGGTGACGGCGTCAACACCAAGGGAGATGGGTTTGGAACGACCTTCCCGTACGTTCGTCCCGCCAACAGCGGACGCAACAGCCACCATACCGGTCCCGGTCAAAGTGGTTGCTCGGGACAACCGAATGGTGTTTGCCCAGTGAAGTGAACGCAGTGCCTGTGGCCGCTCTCCGACGAGGCGGCCACAATTTCATTTCCAAAAGCGAGGATCGAATGAAAAGACTGGTTCAGTTGCTGCTCATATTCTCATCTACCACAGCTACGTTCGCGCAGACTTCCAGCCTGCCTGTCGAACCTAAACGTTCTCCCGCGGAACAGAGCATGGCGCAGGCAGAGCGGCTGATCGAAAAGAATCCTAAGAATTACGAAGCCTACAATGCCCTGGCGCTGGCCTTGTCGCGCCGTGCCCGCGAAACCTCGGATGTCACGTTCTATGCCGAGGCGGAAGAGGCATTGAAAGAGTCGTTTGATGTTGTCCCCGATAATTTCGATGGGAAAAGAATCGAGGTCTGGCTCCTTCTAGGCAAACACGAGTTTGCCGCCGCACGGGAGAAGGCTCTGAAACTCAACAAGAGAATGCCTGACGACGTGATGGTATATGGATTCCTAACCGATGCCAACGTTGAGCTGGGGAACTACGACGAAGCGGAAAGATCAGCCCAGCTCATGCTCGATCTGCGCCCCGGAAATTCTGCCGGCGTCACTCGTGCCGCATACCTGCGCGAATTGTTCGGCGATGTGGATGGCGCTCTCGAACTGATGGACATGGCGCTTTATTCCACCAGTCCAAGCGAAGTCGAGGATGCCGCATGGATTCTTACACAAATGGCGCATCTTCAGCTTTCGGTCGGAAAACTCGCCGATGCTGAAAAGAGTTTGCAGCAGGCGCTCACATTATTTCCCGGTTATCACTATGCGCTGGGAAATCTAGCCAAAGTGAGAATCGCGCAAAAACGCTATGACGATGCCGTTGGATGCCTGGAGCAGCGATACCGGGCGGCGCCGCATGCGGAGAATCTCTATGACCTTGCTGAGGCGCTACAGTTGGCCGCCCGAAAGCAGGAGGCCAAAAACGCTTTTGCCGAGTTCGAGCAGAAGTCACTCCTCGAAACCGAGCGTGCGGACAATTCGAATCGGGAGTTGGTCTTCTATTACGCTGACGAAGCTCACGAACCGATGAAAGCGCTGGAAGTCGCGAGGCGCGAGTTCTTTCGGCGACACGACGCCTACACTCTGGATTCGTATGCCTGGGCACTACACGTTAACGGGCAGGATCAGCAGGCGCGAAAACAGATCGAGGCGGCACTAGTCGTTGGCATTCGCGATGCAAAGTTGCTGCGGCATGCGGGAGAGATTGCGTTGGCAGCGGGTGATCGCCTCGCCGCACAGAAATACCTGCAGCAGGCTATGGACTTGAACACAGGCGATTCTGATCTGGCGAGAGCCACGCTGGCGCGTTTGTCCGACAGCCACCAGCCAAATTAGCTCGGAGAAGACAGGCCATGACGAATCTTAGACAACTGTTGATTCTTCGACGATCGCTGTGCGTCGGCTCTGCCTTCGTACTTTGGTGTCTCGTCGTTTTCCCTGCATTCGCCGTTACCAGCTTGTCAGGAAGCGTCACGGATCGTTCCGGTGACATCATCCCTGGGGTGACCATTCGTCTGGTGTGCTTGGCTGATTCCTCGGTGAATGAGACTGTCACGGATAGCCAGGGCCTATTCTTCTTTGCGAATCTCAGGCCCGGGGAATATGGCCTCACGGCGAAATTCTCCGGCTTTGCACCAGTTTCGAAAACTGTTGTGCTCGCGGATGAACAGGGCCACACGGAGAACATTCGGTTTGTAACAATTTCCCCGCTGAGCGACTCTGTTACCGTGACGGCGGACGTAAATGAGATGAGTGTTCGCGAACCCGATCCCGCCGAGCAAGTCTTTGTCCGCCAGGATATGCTCGATGCGAATCCCGGCCGTCCGGGAGCTCCCGTCTCAATTCCGGGGTATCCAATCGAAACCGCTTCCGGTGGAATCAAGGCTCCGCAATACTTTGCACCAGGAGTTGCCGGCGACCATGGCGAATCGATCGCACAGTTTATCGCCGTCGGTGGCTACCTTGTGCCGAACAATCTGTCTGCAAACGCTCATGGCAACGGGTATGCCGACCCAAATATTTTTGTTCCCCAATCGATCGAGAGCGTGCAGATCGATGGCGGAGCTTTCAACGTCAGAGAGGGGAATCATTCGGTCAGTCTTGCAGCAACCTATGGGCTACGCTCTCACCTCGACCCATTTCTGACTGTTACTGGCGATCAGCGCGACATAGACGCTACGGCAGGAATGAGTCCAGGGGCTGAGTCATGGCTGGCACTGGAGGCTTCCTACGGAAATGGATTTCTCGACCGATTGGAACATCGCCAGCAGTACAAGTTGAACGGCGAAAGGACAATCAATGTTGGCACGCATCAACTGACTGTAGCTGGGCTTGGATACTATGGTCACTCCTGCCTACCCGGTCTCGTCCCAATCTTTTCGAAGCACGGCAACGACCCAAATCTTTCACAACTCGGCGATACCATCGATCCCCGCCAGCGAGATCAAACGCACACAGCCTTATTAGCCTTGAACGATGCCTGGCAGCTTACCAGCAGCCAGTCTGTTCAACTGTCGGGCTTTTTTCGCACTTACAATTTGTCGCTATATTCTGACTTCGGCCAGGGGCTTATCCGGCAAAGCGAATTTCGGACGGTCGGCGGCGGCAGTGCAGAATATATGAAGAGGTTCTCGGAGCACTTTTCGTTGTTGGCCGGCCTGCATTACGGACGCGAGGCGCCACGGCGGGATGACCTTGACCGCTATAGCTTCTTTGATCCGAAGCGTCCTGACTACTACGGCCCTTTTACTCCGATCACTCGAAACAATGTGACCATTGGATCGATCACTCCGTATATCGCTGCTCAGGGCGCACTGTCGCGTCATTTCCGTTATTACCTCGGCTGGCGGCGCGACCAGATCGGCTTTGAGAACCGCGACTTGATGATTCCACAGAACTCGTTTCACAGATGGATCGGGACGAACTCTCCGAAAGCTACCCTGTCTTTCTTGCCTGGCGACTCACGTTTGGCTCCTCTGGTCGCGCTCAGCTTCGGAGAAGCCTTCTTCACAAATGATCCGCGAATCGGCTTGGGGAAGTCAGCCGGCACGCCGCTGGGAAGGTCGCATTCCTGTCAACTCATTGCCACCAAGACGATTCAGCGGACTGATATCCGGTTAACGCTGGGTCACGTCACGAACAGCGCGCAACTTGCGAAAATCGATGCCGATACCGGCCTGCCGTTCAACCAAGGTCCGAGCCGACTTCGGTTCATGACCCTCGCCATAAGTCGCAGTTTTGTACAGGGCTCATTTCAGACAAGCATTTCGAAAGCCGACGCACGCGATCTCGATTCCGGAGATCCAACTCCCGAGGCCCCACGCACAATCTTCGATTTTGTGGGAACCATCCACAAACTGCCACTACACCTCGAAGCCAAAGGTGAGTTCGAGTTTGTTGGCAGGAAGCCGCTCGGAACGGGATGCGATCCCCGGAACCTTAACGCCCAATGTCTTGGAACTTCAGTAAAAGAATTCCGCGGCGCTATGGTTCGGTCATTCCTTAATGGCCGACTGGACGCGGGTGTGAATTTCATGATTGCACGCGGTTGTGCGGGACAGACTACTGAAAATTTCTACCCTTCCACGATTCAAGAAGTTGTAGGAGTACGGACACCATCCTACGCGAGCGTGAACTTCACCTACCGTTTCGGCCACCTTCGCTGAGACTGCGGACCAATTGCGCTCTCACCAGATAATATCGAATAAGAAAAGCATCCATCGCCGGATTGAAAATCGGCTTGATCGCTTTATCTGATGAGTTGTGATCACGACCCAATTAAGAGCCTGGCAACAATCCATTCGCCATTGGCGCGCGATGATTCGTTAATTTTGCGAACCATGGGGTTTCCTTCCTTGGTCACCAGGAACGCACACACCTGGCGAACTGCCCTGGCCCGCAATACTAGAGATGCCATAGGTCGTCCTAGAGAGGGCTCTCTCCTGCTGCTCGCAGCCATTTCCTAGTGTGTGTGCCGATACTTTGACCAGAACTGTCGACTCGGGGTACGAGTGAGCGTCTTGCAGCGGAACAGAGGGCCCAGCTTCCGGATTGCCGACTAACCGGGAATTGGCAAGAGACGAGTCACCTTTCTTCAGAGCAACAATTGAATCTTGTCAAACTGCTGAGCCCAACCAATCTTCGACAGGGGGTA
>Ga0070717_10004245_pt1 | contig 10333 bp, 4 predicted proteins | sample LARL113metaG_FD_71366 | JGI IMG/M metagenome (GOLD analysis project Ga0070717, IMG submission 71366) | Corn, switchgrass and miscanthus rhizosphere microbial communities from Kellogg Biological Station, Michigan, USA - LAR L11-3 metaG | ecosystem: Host-associated > Plants > Roots > Rhizosphere ... | reverse complement strand
AAATAGGAAGCCGGTCTTCACGTCGGGATGCGCCTCACCCACGGTGATCCGGCCGCTTGCCGGGCCGGCCAGCAGCTCGGACGCCTCCGCCGCCGACGTGCACACCGCCACCGCGCGGAACGCGTGCGGGGTGCGGCCGTGCAGCAGGGTTCCGGCCGCGTCAGCAAAAGGAGGGTCCGTCGCGAAGTACTCGGCGAGCGCACTGCGGGCCTGTTCGCGAGCCGCCTCGGTACGGCCCGACCAGACGATGATCCGGTGGTCGCCCGCGGCCGGCGCGTGCTCAGGCAGCGGCCCCTCCTGGACGATCGCGTGCACGTTGGTCCCGCCGATGCCCAGCGAGGTGACGGCGGCCACCCTCGTCCTGTCGGCCTGGCGCGGCCAGGGCCGCAATTCGGTGTTGACCGCGAACGGCGTGCGGTCCAGTGCGAGCTGGGGGTTGACCGTACCGACGCCGATGGTCGCGGGAACGGCCTGGCGTTCCATGACGAGGACGGTCTTTATCAGGCCGGCGATGCCGGCCACCTGATTGAGGTGGCCGATGTTGGACTTCACCGAGCCGACCAGGGTCGACCCGGCGGCCAGCGGCACGTCGGTGAGCCTGGAGTACGCGTCGTCGAGCGCTGCGATCTCCACCGGATCGCCCAGGGCGGTGCCGGTGGCGTGCGCCTCGACGTAGCCGACGTCGGCGGGCCTGATCTTGGCGAGCACCATCGCCTCCATGATCACCGCGGCCTGGCCGGTGACGCTGGGCGCGCTGAAGCTGACCTTATCGGCGCCGTCGTTGTTGACGGCGCTAGCGCGGATCACCGCCTTGATGTGGTCTCCCGCGGCCAGCGCGTCCGACATGCGCTTGAGCACCACGGCGCCCGCGCCGCTGCCGAAGATGGTGCCGGTCGCCTCGGCGCTGAAGGGCCTGCAGTGCCCATCGGCACTGTGCACGGAGCCGGGAACCCAGGTGTACCCCTTCACCAGCGGGATCTCGATGACCGCGCCGCCGGCCAGGGCCGCGTCGCACTCGCCGTAGCGGAGCGACTGGCAGGCCATGTGGACCGCGGTGAGCGCGCTGGAGCACGCGGTGTTCACTGTCACGCTGGGTCCGGACAGGTTCAGGTGGTACGACACCGCCGTCGAGGCGTAATCGGCGTCGTTCAAGGTCTGCACCAGGTGCGCGCTGGCGGCGCCGCCCGCGCGCTGCGGGTTGGCCCGCAGCTGGCGGGCCACGTACTCGTTGCGGCCGACCGTCCCGAAGACCCCGACCGCGTCGCGCATCGCGAAGGGGTCGTACCCCGCGTTCTCGGCGGCGCCGTGGCAGATCTCCATGAATACCCGGATCTGCGGATCACAGAGCTCGGCCTCCCGGCCGGTCATGCCGAACAGAGCGGCGTCGAAATACTCAGGGTTCTTCATCACCGGGAGGGCGGCGACGTAATCAGGGTCGTCGATCCTGCCCGGTGGTACGCCCGCGGCTCGCAGCTCGTCTGGGCTGAAGAACGTGACGCTCTCACGCCCGGCCACAAGGTTCCGCCAGAACTCCTCGATGTCGCAGGCACCGGGAAAGCGGCAGGCCATTCCAATGACGGCGATCGGCTCCATGGGGGTCACGTCACCTATCTGCGCTATCGCGCTGCCGGATCTGGGCGCGCAGGTCGCGCCGGGAGTTCGGGGAGTCGGCAGGCGTGCTCCAGCCCTCCGGCGCCGCACCCGGCACATCGGCCGCGGTTGACCCGCCCGTGCCGGCCAGGAAACGGGCCAGCGACCGGCGGGTCGGGTACTTGAACATCTCGGTGATGCGCAGGCCGGGGAACAGGTCGCATAGCCGGCTGTGCACGGCAGCCAGTGCCGCCGAGTTGAGCCCGGCCGTGAAGAAGCTGGTGTCGAGGCCGATCCTCGTACCGCTTACCGCGTGGATGTGCTCGGCGAGCAGACTGGCCATCTGTTCCTCCGACGCCGTCATCGCGCGGGCCCGGCGATCGAAAGCGCTGCCGCGAGCGCGGTCGGGGTGGGGGCGCGGAACACCATCCCCATCGTCACCGGGATGGCGAGCAGCCGGGTGGCCCGCTCGGCGAGTTCGACCGCCTGCAGGGAGGTGCCGCCGTGCAGGAAGAAGTTAGCCTGCTCGTCCAGCTGATCACGGTGTAGCACCTCGGCCCATAGGGCGGCGAGCCGGGTACTTGTCGGTGCGGCGGCGTCCGGCCGTGGCGCCGCTGGCGGCGGCCCGTCCTGTCCCGGCGGGATCCACGCGGCCAGTGCGGCGGTATCGACCTTGCCGTTGGCGGTCTGCGGCAGCGTCTCGACGATAACGATGCGCCCGGGCAGGGCGTAGCCGGGCAGCATGCGTGCCGCGTGGTCCCACAGCCGCCCGGCCAGCCCGGGGACCTCGGCGGCGCCATCGGCGACGACGAAGGCGGCCAGGTACCCGTCGGCGCTCGGGTCACCGGCTAGAACCGCCGCCGCGGCACGCACGCTCGGATGGGATTCAAGGACGTTCTCGACCTCGCCAAGCTCGACGCGGTGAGCGCGCAGCTTCACCTGGCGATCGGAGCGGCCGAGCAGTTCCAGCTGCCCGTCCCTTCGCCACCGGGCGATGTCCCCCGTCCGGTAGGAGCGCGGCGGCCCGGCCGCGAACCGCTCGGCGGTCAGCTCAGGCCGGCGATGATAACCGTCGGCGACGCCGTCGCCGGACAGCCAAAGCTCGCCGGTCAGGCCGGGCGGCAGCTCACGTCCGTACCGGTCCACCACGCGCGCCTGGGTGTTGGCGATCGGCTGGCCGACGGTGACCGGGCCGCCGTCCAGCTCGGCCGCGGTCGACCAGATCGTGGTCTCGGTCGGCCCGTAGACGTTGAACAGCCGGCATTCCCCGGCCCGCAGCCGGGCCGCGAGCGCGGCCGGGAGCGGCTCGCCCCCGCACAGCACGATCCGCGCCCTGAGCCGGTCGGCCGCGATCGGTGCGACCAGCCGCCAGGTCGTGGGGGTGGCCTGAATGACCTGCGCATCCCACCTCTCGATCCGGTCGAGCAAGGCATGCGGGTCGGAGCGCACGGCGTCCGGCGCGGCAAGCACCCGCCCACCTGTCGTCAGCGGCAGGCAGAGTTCCAGTGCTGAGATGTCGAAGGCGAAGGTGGTCAGCCAGACCGTGCCCTGCCCGTGGCCGACGCCAAGCGCCGCGGCGAAGTGGGCGACCACGTTGTGCAGGTTGCGATGCGTGAGCCGGACGCCCTTGGGAGCGCCGGTGGATCCCGACGTGTATATGAGGTACGCCAGGTCGTCGGGTGCTGGCTCGGCGAGCTCGGGAAGGCCGGGCGGCACCGGCTCCGTCGGTACCTCGACCGTGAGCAGGCGACGGCCTTCGAGAACCTCGGCGGGCAGTTGCCGGCCGCCGATCACGAGCGTGCAGCCGACGTCATCGAGCTGGAACGCCAGCCGGCCGGCCGGGTACTCGGCGTCAAGCGGAAGGTAGGCGGCGCCGGCCGCCCATACGCCTAGGACCGCGGCCGCCAGCCCCGTGCCCCTGGGCTCGGCCAGGGCGACCACGGCGTTGTCGCCGGCCGCCCGTACCTGGTCCCTGACTTCCGCGGCCGCCCACAGCAGCTGCGCGAAGGTAGTCGTCCGCCCCTCCTCGACGACGGCGACCGCGTCCGGGGCGGCCGCCGCGGCCGCGTAGACCTTCCCGAGCACGGTAGCCGGCCCGCGCCAAGCCACCGCCGTGGCGTTCGCCTCCCGGATCACCGCCAGATCCCGGGCCGAGCGCAGGTCCAGGTGGACGATTGGCGCTTCCGGATCTGCGGCGGCCGCGGCCAGGAGCGCGTCCAGCCGGTCAAGCAGATCGGTGGCCAGCCCGGCCGGATACATCTCGCGGCTGTGTACCAGGCGGACCGACAGGTCGCCGCCGAGCCGCTCCGCGGTGAGCTCGAGGTCGAAGCGGCACAGCCCGGTGGGCACGTCCACGAGGTCGCCGCCTTCCGGCCGTCCGTCGTCCTCCGGCTCGGCGGGTCCGGCGGGCGCCGGCGGATGCCGGAAGTTGAACAGGTACCGGACCAGCCGTGACCGCCACCAGCCCGGCTCCCCGGTATCCAGCGCGGCGAGCTGCGCGGCCACCATCTCGAACGGCACGTCGGCGTGCTCGAGACCGGCCAGCATCAGTTCTTTCGTACGGGCCACGACGCGAGCCAGGCTCATCTGCGGCTCCAGGCGGAGCCGCAGCGGCAGCGTAGAGACGTGGTAGCCGACGCTGCCCGGTCCCCGCCGGGTGTTCACCATGGCGCCGACCACCATGTCCTCGGCCGTCCCATGCCGGTACAGCAGCACGTAATAGGCGGCGAGCAGGACGATGGCGTCGGTGGCGCGGCAGGTGTCCCTGAGCGCCCCGACGGCGCGGACCGCGGCGCTCGACAGGAAGCGCTCGGCCATGCCGGCCTCGAATCCGGGCACCGCATCTGCGGCCCCGTCGAGCCGCATGCCCGCGGCGTCGAATCCGGCCACGTGCTGTTGCCAGAACGCCAGCGAGACAGATGTGGGGGCCGGGCGTTCCGCCGTGTGCGGTGGCGGCAGGTCCGGCGGCTCGCCGTGCCGTGACAGGTGGTCGTACGCGGCCTTCAGGTCATAGAAGAGCAGGTGCAGGCTGACCGCGTCGATCACGATGTGGTGGGCGACCATGCACAGCACCGCTTCCCCGTCGGGGAGGACGAAGTGCCCGAGCCTCATCAGCGGCGCGTGCTCCAGGTCGAACGGCGCGGCCGCGAAGGCGCGTAGCTCGGCGGCGAGCCCTGCCGGGGCGGCCTGGAGGGTCTCGACCTCAAGCGCCACATCCGCGGCGTCGTGCCGCCGCCGTTCCGGTACGCCGCCCCGTCCTGGAAACGACAAGCGCAGCACCTCATGCCGGGCAAGCAGCCACGTCACCGCCTCCTGCAGCGGCCACCAGCGCAAGGGCGCCCGCAGCCGCAGCGCCACCGCCACGTTCGGCACGCCGAGCTCGGGCTCCAGCCGCTGCAGCAGCCAGAGCGCCTGCTCGCCCGGATCCAGATCCGTCATCGTCCGTCCTCCGCCAGAACCACCTTGGCCAGCTCGTCACGGGAATCGTCGAGGAGCCAGTGGCCGCCGGCCAGTTCGCGCAGCTCGAGCGGGAGCGTGCTCTGCCGCCGCCAGCCGAGCAGCGCACCGCGTCGTACCCGGTCACCCCGTCCGTAGCAGACGGTGACGGTGCTGGCCAGCGGCGGCTCCGGCCGAAGCCGGTAGTGCGCGATCATCGCGAAGTCGGCGCGGACCGCGGGCTCGGCCACCGCCCGCATCCGCTCGTCCGCCGCCATCGCCGGAGGCACCCCGCCATGTTCGGCGAGCAGCTGCCACAGCCGATCCGAGGGATGGTCGGCCAGCCTCCTGGGCCGCCAGGCGATGTCCGGGGCCTCAGCGGACACGACGATCAGCCGCCGCGGCGGCGGGACGCCGCGATCCCGCAGGACCCTGGCGGCCAGCAGCGCGGTCAGCGCGCCAGCGCAGTACCCGAACATCTCATACGGATGGTCAGACAGCACCGTGGCGGCAGCGTCGGCCAGCTCGGTAACCAGTACGTCCAGGTCCGTGCGCGGCGGCTCATCGAGTCTGGCCTGGCGCCCAGGCAGGTTGGCCGACCAGACCACGACGTCGGGCGCGACCGAGTGGGCCAGCCCGGCCATCTGGGCACACCCCGCCCCGGCGTGCGGGAAGGCCAGGAGCACCCGGCACCCGGCCCGGCCCGCCGCGGCCCCGGGGCGGCGGCCCCCTTGGGCCTCTTCGCCCAGCGGGACGAACCAGTCTCTGTCCGACATCACGTCTCCTGGTATCGCAGCAGGCCGGCCAGCTTCCGCGGTGTCGGGGCATTGAATATCGCCTCGAAGTTCAGCGGCACGCCCAGCTGTTTCGAAATGCGCTCCGCCAGCCGCGCCGCCAGCAGGGAGTGGCCGCCGCAGAGAAAGAAGTTGGCGTCGGCGCCTAGCCCGTCCGAGCCGATGACCGACCGCCAGGCGAGCACGAGCGTGGTCAGCGGCTCATCTTCGGGCAGTTCCTCCGCGTCGGCGTCGGCCGTCAGCAGCGTCAGGAGCGCGCGGTGGTCGATCTTGTTGTTGCCGGTGACAGGGAATTCCGGTAGCACCGTGTACCGCACGGGGACCAGCGCCGCAGGCAGCCGCCGGCCAGCCCGGGCGCGCAGCTGCTCGGGCAGGTCGCGTGCGGCCGGGCGGGCCGGCGCCGACTGGACGGCCGCGACAAGCACGGCGTCACCGGCCGCGTCAGTGGCCGGCAGCACCACGGCGGCCCGGACGTCAGGATGCCCGGCCAGCACCCCCTCCACCTCGGAGAGCTCGACGCGATGACCGCGCACCTTCACCTGCCGGTCGATGCGGCCGAGAAACTCCAGGCCGACGGGAGTCAGCCGGACCAGGTCACCGGTCCGGTAGTAGCGACCGCGCGCCGCGTCGTCGCAGAACTTGGCGGCGGTCAGCTCGGGTGCGTTCCGGTAGCCGCGGGCCACCCCGGCACCGCCGATGCACAGTTCCCCGGCGACTCCGGGCGGGACCGGGCGCCCGGAACCGTCCATGACATGGACGGTGGTGTTGGCGATGGGCCAGCCGATCGGTACCCGCTCGCCCGCCGGCGAGGTAAGGCGGGCGCAGGTGGACCAGATGGTGGTCTCGGTCGGCCCGTACACATTGAACACCGTGCGGCCGTCGGCCAGCAGTTGCGCAGCCAGCGGCCATGTGATCGCCTCGCCGCCCGTCAGCACGATGATGCCAGGCAGCCGGCCGCGCAGCGCATCGGCCATGAACCGCCATGTTGTGGGCGTGGCCTGCATGATCGTGACGCCTTCAGCCTCCGCCAGGCCGATCAGCGTCTCCGGGCTGAGCCGGGCCTCGTCGGCCGCCACCACCACGGTGGCGCCGACGGTGAGCGGCATGAGCAGCTCGAGCGCGGAGATGTCGAAGGAGTAGGTGGTGAGCCACAGCATCCGGTCACCGTCCGTGATGCCGGTCTGCCCGGCGAAGTGCCTGATGACGTTGGCCAGGCTGCCGTGGGTGACCTCACAGCCCTTGGGGCGGCCGGTGGAGCCCGAGGTGTAGCTGACGTAGGCGATGTCGCCCTCGGCCGGGTCGGCCGCCTCGAACCCCGAGCCCCCGCGCAAGCGGCCCAGGTCGTACTGGGCGCGGCCGGCCGCGAGTTCCGCCGGGACCTGGTCGGCCGCCAGCACGACCGCCACGCCGGAATCGTCAAGCTCGTCGGCTAGCCGGGCCACCGGGTGGGCCGGGTCGAGGGCCAGGTACGCCGCGCCGGCCGACCAGATCCCTAGTACGGCCGCGGCCAGCTCGGCGCCCCGGGGGGCGTAGATCCCCACTACGTCGGTCGGCTGCACTCCCGCGTCACGCAGCGCTGCGGCCACTGACGTGGCCCAGGCCAGCAGGTCGGCGTAGCTGAGGCGGGCTTCACCGGTGCCTGCGGGCCTGATCGCGGTCGCGTGTGAATGGTGCACTGCGGCCGAGCGGATGGCGGTCAGCACGGTGCCAGCCGGCCACGAACGGCCGGTCGCGTTGAGCCGCCCGGCCAGCGCCCTGTCGTCTGCCGTCCAGCCGGTGAGGTCGCCGATCGGCGTATCGTCGGGCACCGAGGCGAACTCGACGAGCAGCGCGTCGAGGTGGCGCAGCAGCGACTCCACCTGCGCGCGGTCGTGCACCTCGACGCTGTAACGGGCGAATACCTCGATGCCGGTGGGCCGGGGCCACACCTCAAGCTCCAGGTCCAGCCTGCTCGTGCCCCGCTGCACGTCGGTGCCTCGTACCTTGCTGCCGCCCACCCTGGGTAGCCCTTCCACCGGCCGGAAGTTGAACATGTGCCGGAACAGCGGTGCCCGCCAGTCCGCTGAGCGGCTGCCGAGATCGAACTGCACCGCCTCGAACGAGGCCGCGGCGTTCTCCAGGCCGAGCAGGAAGGCGCGGCTGACCCGCCCGATCAGTTCGGCCGTCCCGATGCCGGGGTCGACATTCACCCGGATCGGCAGCGTGTTGGCGTGGAAGCCGACCGCATCGCGGTAAGCCGACTGGCGCCCGTTCACCGGAACGCCGACGACCAGATCCGGCCCGGCGCCGTGCTTGGCAAGCACGGCGAAGAACGCGGTGAGCAGGACGATGTTCACGGTGATCCGGGTCCGCGCGCGCAGCTTCTCCACGGCCGCGTTCGCCTCAGGGGAGAAGGCGTAGCTGACGATGGCGCCGGCGAAGGTGGGACGGCCCTGGATCGGCCGGGCACCGCTCAGGCTCATGGCGGCCGCGTCCACGCCGGCTAGATGATCGACCCAGTAGGCGACGGTCTCGGGGGGCGGATCGGTCTCGATCAGCATGGGCGCCGGGCCGTCCAGGCCGGGCGGGACGGGAGCGGCGTCGGCGTAAGCCTCATACAGATCGGCGAACTCACCTATCAGCACGTTGAACGACGTGTAGTCGGCGACGAGGTGATGCAGCACGATGCAGACGGCGCTGCGGGTCGGGGTCAGCACCAACCGGGCACGGACCAGCAGCCCGCCGTTGATGTCGAACGGGTCGGACGCCGCCTCGGACAGCGCGGACTCCAGCTCTTCGTCACTTGAGGCGACCGTCGTGAGCGGGAACTCGGTGTCTTCGGGCAGGAAGAACTTGCGGGGCACCGTGCCGTGCATGCGCAGCGTGCCGCGTAGCGCCCGGTGCCGGCGGAGCAGGTGGTTGAGCGTCTCCTGCAACGGCCACCACCGCAGCTTGTGGTCCACCGTCAGCGCCATGCCCAGGTTGCAGATGCCGCTGCCTGGCGTCAGCCGGTGCAGCATCCACTGCGCCTGCTCCTTGAGCGTGAGCGGCAGGTCGCTCTGGACCTCGACGGCGGCGGTCACTGTCCCCCCAGCTCGGTAAGGGCACGGGCCAGCGCGTCAAGCCGGGTGTGCTCGAAGATCGTGACGATGCTGACCGCGACGCCGAACGTATCCCTGATGCGGGTGATCAGCTCGACCGCGACCAGCGAGTTCCCGCCCAGCTCGAAGAAATCGTCGCTCGGCCGGATCGCAGTGATGCCCAGGACCTCCGCCCACAGCGCCGCGAGTCGCTCGCTGGGCGGGCTGCCCGCGGCGGCCGTCAGCGGCGGAGCCGCGACCTGCGGCGGCACGGCGGCGGCCTGGGGCGGTGCGGCGGCCGGCTCGCGCGGCTCAGCGCCGGCCACGCCGGGAGGTGCTGTGGCCGGCCCGTCGGCCTCGTGCAGCGGCAGGTACCGGCCCTCGGCGTACGGGCGGACGGCGACGTTCGGCGGATGGCCTTGCTTGAGCAGCGACAAGAACAGCCGGGCACCCTCGTCGGGGTCGATGCCGCCCGTCCGCCGCGCCGCCCCGCCCGTCGCCGCCCCCGCCGTCGCGGCGGCCGCCTCGGGCAGCTCGGCTCCGGCCAGCCGGCGCATCGTGTAGCCGCTGATGACGGCCAGTGGCTGGCCGTCGGCGCCGTACACGGTAACGTCAGCGATGATCAGGCCCGGCCCGGCAGGCTGGGGCCGGATGTGGCTGAAGCAGTGCGCGGGCAGCCGTCCGTACACCTCAAGCGAGCCGTAGTGGAACGGCACGTAGGCGCCGTCGAGGGCCCGGCTCCTTGACGCGGACGTCGCCCGGTCGAGCAGCGGCGGATAGAGCGGGAAGCCGGCCGCCTCCTCGGCGTAGGCGTCGGGCAGCACCAGTTCGCTGAGGCGTTCGGCCGTCCCAGCCGGGTCGGCGAGCGTGGTCTCGGTCTCGGTGATGTCGCTCCATCGCGGCCCCAGGGCGAACAGCCGCACGGCCGGGGCGGGCAGCTCCGGCACGGGTTCGGTGAGCCTGCCTCGCACATCGGCCAGCGGCTCCACGGCGGTGGCCTGGGGCAGCGGGCCGATCCGGCCCGTCGCGTGCACGGTGCGGGACAAGCCGTCGTCAGCCGCCGACCAGTACTCGAAGCGCCATCCGGGCTCGTCCCGATACAGCGTTATCTGTGCCTCACGGCGCCTGGGTGCCACCATCGGGCGCCGGAACACGATGTCATCGAAGCGCACCATCGCGTCAGCCGGGTCGACGAGCTCGCGGTAGGCGCGCATCGCCGCGTCGATCACTGCCGCCCCGGGCATGAGCGGCACGCCGCTGGTGCGGTGCTCGTCCAGGATCGGATCAGCCGCCGGATCGGCCGGCCATGCCCAGGTCAGTGCCCCATTCCCCGGCCCTGCCTGCTGGGTGGCGGCCATGCCCACAGTGCTCCAGGCCGGCCAGTTCACGCTCTGCGCTCGCAGGCCGCCGCGGGCCAGCAGCCGGGTGTGTGCGTCGAGGAACGCATTCGCCGCC
>Ga0070717_10004240_pt1 | contig 10338 bp, 6 predicted proteins | sample LARL113metaG_FD_71366 | JGI IMG/M metagenome (GOLD analysis project Ga0070717, IMG submission 71366) | Corn, switchgrass and miscanthus rhizosphere microbial communities from Kellogg Biological Station, Michigan, USA - LAR L11-3 metaG | ecosystem: Host-associated > Plants > Roots > Rhizosphere ... | reverse complement strand
CCGCCCCGGGCAGCGAGCCCGCCGGGGACCGGAACCAAGATGGGGTGGATGAGGCCGTACTCCGGCCGGGGCGCGTAGCTGACCTCCGCCTCGATCTCGCCGCCGGTGCAGGCGAGCCGGCGCAGCAGCATACTCGGGGAGCGCGCACCCAGGTCGTGGCCGCGCTCGTTGCGGCCGACCGCGAGGGCGTCGGTGAGCACGGCGCTGCCGCCCGCGGTGGTGAAGGTGGTCTCCAGCACCATCGTCTGGTCCACGTACCGGCGGCTGGCCTGGAACTCGCCTGCGGGCCGGATCGCGAAACGGCCGCCGGCGGGGTCAAGCAGGCGGCAGAACACCGACGGCCCGTCGAAGCGGGGGAAGCACAGCCAGTCCACCGAGCCGTCCCGGCTGACCAGCGCCGCGGAGCGGCAGTCCGACAGCAGCGCATAGTCACTGATCGGCAGGCTGTCCATCGTGTTCCTTTCCTGGGCCGGCCAGAGGCCGCAGGCCTCGAGCAGGTGCAGCCAGACCTCGCTGAGGGTCGGGAAGGACGGCACCGGGCGCCAGAGCCGGTCCGCGCCTGGCCGGGATGGCAGGCATCCGGACAGCCCGGACGCATCCCCACATGCTCCTGCACACCTTCGTCACCACCATTCGACGCCGGAGTCGATCTGCGCGACGTCCAGATCGCCGCCCGGCATGCCGATCTACTGACCACCCGGCACAGAGCGGGCTCGCAAGAACCTCGACCGCCACCCTAACTACATCCTCGCTGCCTACATGGCTTCCGGCACCTGACGACCCCGCGTGGGGCTGCGGCACTCGCGGCCGGGAACCGGCGTCAGCCGAGTCCGGCCCGGCAGCCGCGGTTAGCGGTCGAGCCCGGCTAGCTGCTCGGCTGCTTCCCAGCGCAGGCCGTCATCGGCGCTCCCGTCGCTGGCGATAGCCCGCAAGGCCTCGGCAGCAGCCCGCCGGTCGACTTCGGGCAGCTGCCCGGCCGCTTCCAGGCGCAGGCCGTCATCGACGCTCCCGTCGCAGGCGACGGCCCGCAAGGCCTCGGCAGCAGCCCGCCGGTCGAGTCCGGGCAGCTGCCCGGCCGCTTCCAGGCGGAGGCCGTCATCGACGCTCCCGTCGCAGGCGATGGCTAGGAAGGCCTCGGCACCGGCTCGCGGGTCGAGCCTGGCTAGCTGCTCGGCTGCGACAAGGGGATCTTCGTCGTCTTCGTACATGGCGGCGTCTGCTTTCTCTGTGAGGTCTGTTTCGATATCCGAGACGGACCGCCCGGCTGCTTCATAGCTGGGCGTGGCGGTGAGTACCTGGCGTTGGGGCTGCTTGATCACGTTGCCGCCCAGCTGCATGAACCAAGTGTGAAGGCACGAGCCAGCCTCCGGCCATGGGGGAAACCCCCGATTTAACCCTGACGCCAACCCCTAGCCGGGCCTGCAACCTGCTGCGCTCCGTACCACGCTGACCTGCTGTGAGCACCTGCGGTGCCGCACGTGATCGCGAACTGTGCCGCCGGCGGCCAACCTCAACGGCGGCAGATAAGTGAATGTGTCGTGTATCGCCGTGGTGCCACTGGAGCCGCGTTCTGGCGGAAGAGCCGGGGATGGACCATGATCTGCGGGTACCGCCGGACGCTGGGAATGGCTTGCCACTGATCGCTCGTATCATGCGTGTGCCGCTTGCCGCGGACAGTGTCGCCCGGCCGCGCCTCGTCTATGGAGGCCTGGACCTGACTTCCAGCACAGGGGTCACCCACTGGTTCCGCTGATCTGTTAAACAGCGGTATGAGCGGGTGGTTCGCGCCATGTCTCCACGGGGGCTTGCTTGGCGCAGAAATACAGTGACATGGCAAGGTGTAACGTCTTACACTCCTGTGAGCAGGCGGGCCGAAGACTGTCGGTTATCGGTGGCCTTGGCAGGTTCGAACCCTGCCCTCGCGTCACCGGGTAACCGGTGGAGCGGGAGGTTCCGGCGTCACGAGCACGCCCGCCTGCCTTAACTGAATAGCAGCAGCGACGGGCCGGAGAGCTTCGGTTAACTTCGCGCCCACGGGTCGCGGGTTCGATTCCCGCCCGGATCTCCGGTAGCTCAGTGGTAGAGCAGTGGGCTGTCCGGACTCACAAACATGTCCGTCGCCTTACTTCGCCGGCCGCGCGGGCCGGAGACGGTCGGTTACCACTCTCAATGGGGATGCCGCAGGTTCGAATCCTGCCGCCAGTCTCGACCGGCGTAGCTCAGGGGTAGAGCGCCTTCCGGCGGTCACAAACATGCCCGCGCGGCCCTGCGAAACCAGCCGAGGAGGGAACCGTGGCGGACGCGCTGAACGCGATCAACGTGCGGGACACGCCGCAGTCGCAGCCTGCTGATCCGCGTCAGGTTCAGAACAGTGCAGGCGGCTTCGCGTTCACTGTCGCACCGCTGGAGCGGCTTCGTCGTTTCCTTGTGCTGGGAATTGATGGCGGCACGTACTACGCCACCGAGCGGGAGCTGACCAAGGTGAACGCCGAGGTCGTGCTCGCGTGGGCGCGGGACCGGTCGAGCGAGTTGGTCGACGAGGTCGTGTCGATCTCGACGTCCGGGCGTGCCCCGCGGAACAACGCGGCTCTCTTCTCGCTCGCGGCTGCCGCGGCGTTGGGCGATGCCGAAGGCCGTAAGGCTGCGCTCGCGGCTCTGCCGAAGGTTGCCCGGACGGGTACTCACCTGTTTCTGTTCGCTGGGTACATCGAACAGTTCCGGGGTTGGGGGCGTGGTCTTCGTCGTGCTGTGGCCGATTGGTACCTGTCGAAGCCCGTTGATGCGGTCGCGTACCAGGCGGTGAAGTATCGGCAGCGGGAGGGCTGGTCGCACCGCGACCTTCTTCGCCTCGCACACCCGGCAACCGACGAGGCCGACCGCAAGCAACTGTTCGACTGGATCTGTGGCCGGAGCGACGAGGGCCCGGCGCTGGTCGAGGGGTTCCGGCAGGCACAGTCCGCGACGACAGCGCGCGAGTGGGTGGCGATCCTGGATCGGTATCCGTCGTTGTCGTGGGAGATGCTGCCCGACGCGGCCCTGGGTGAGGCGGACGTGTGGTCGAAGCTGATCGACAACGGCGTGCCCCAGACGGCCCTGATGCGCCAGCTCCCCCGGCTCACACGGCTCGGCTTGCTCGCGCCGATGTCCGGCACGCTTGACGTAGTCGTTCGCCAGCTCACCGACAGGGATCGGCTGCTGAAGGCGCGGGTGCACCCGGTCAACGTCCTGGTGGCTGCGCGCACGTACGCGTCCGGCGTGTCGGCGCGGGGCCAGTCGTCGTGGGAACCGGTGGGCCGCGTGGTCGACGCGCTTGACGCGGCGTTCTACGCCGCGTTCGCTTCGGTGCAGCCCGCGAACATGCGCACGTTGCTGGCGCTCGATGTCTCGGGCTCGATGACAATGCCGGTCTCGGGTCTGCCGATCACCGCCCGCGAGGTGTCGGCGGCACTGGCTCTGGTGACGGCGGCGACGGAGCCGAAGACCTCGACCTTGGGCTTCACGGCGTCGAGTGCTGGCGCTCACTCGGGTCCGTTCCGGCGCGACGCCGGTCTTGACGGGATCGCACCGCTGTCGATCTCGCCACGGCAGCGCCTGGATGATGTCCTGAAGAGGATCTCGGGCTTGCGTTTCAGCCGGACCGACTGTGCCTTGCCGATGTTGTGGGCTACCGCGAACAAGGTGAAGGTCGACACGTTCGTCGTCTACACGGACAACGAGACGTGGGCCGGGAGCGTCCACCCGCACCAGGCGCTGCGCAGGTACCGCGAGTGGTCGGGCATCGATGCACGGCTCGTCGTTGTCGGCTTGACGGCGACGGACTTCACCATCGCCGACCCCGCCGACCCCGGCATGCTCGACATCGCCGGGTTCGACTCGGCCCTGCCGACCCTGCTGACCGACTTCTCGGCTCGTGCCATCTGATCCAAAGATCCAGCAGGCCCGCGAGCATCACCGCCTCGCGGCCGAGGCGCTCGCCCTCGCGGAGCGCCACCGGCAGCAGCGAGACGCACTCATCCGCCGGGCACGGGAGGACGATCCCGGCCGGTGGTCCTACAGTGCCCTCGCTGCTGCCATCGGCTGCAGCAAAGAACTGATCGCCGCGATCGTCAAGGGCCGCGTCTAGCCGCGAGATGTGCCACGGCAACAGCCAGTCAAGGGCGTGCGGTCAGTGCCGCGTGCCCGGCAACGAGACCCCGAACGCGCGGGCACTGGTCGCGGCCGTGAGGATTCTCGACCAGTTCACGGCGTCCCCGTCGAAGAGTGCCCACACGTGGGGCACAAGTCTCATTGGGTCATGCCGCGGCCAGTGGTTCCCATAGCCGTGCCGCTGGGAGACTCGTCGTTACACGAGCACTCGGAGTCTTGGCTGCTGATCTGCGTGTTGGCTTCGTAGAGTCCGGCATCCCCGTCAGGGAGCAGGCTCAGGCAGATCGAGCTGGTCTGTCGCGAGGGCCCGTCCGTGGAAGGACGTTGCGCTGGGCGCCTGACGTGCCGTGAAGTCACGAGGGGGTCACGCACGTGATGTACGTGCTTCGGGGTAGCGTCCGTTCGTGACCGGTGAGACTGGTGCGTCCGGATCTGCCCCGGCGGCCGGCTGACGCCGACGAAAGGCCCGGGCCGCGCGCCTTCCGTTAGTACCGAGCGTCACCACGACGAGCACGCCGAAGAGAGGGGGTTGATGAGCTTGTCCGCCAGGGCCATGCTCGCCAAGAGCAGCCAGACTGCCAGCAGCAGCCAGAACACCGCCAGCCTTACCCTGGCCGACCGCCACCGGGACGGCGCCGTGGCTGACCGGACCGGCTCGGGTCGGTCAGCTGGTACGGCTCCCACGGGTCACCGGTCTCGGCCAATGCTCCCGCCGCGGGGCACCACGAGCGACCCCAGATCCCAGGGAAGATCACCACGTTCAGCCATGAGCAGGGACCGTAACCACTGCCATCCCCGCCCGTCCGGCGAACAATCACAGACCTGGCGTTAGTTCAGTCAACAAACAGGTCGGTGGTCATCGCGTAGGCGCGGTCGAAGCCAGGACCGGGACCGAGCAGCGGGATGGTGTCGCTGCCGGGGTCGCGGTCGAGGCCGTACGCGCGTGCCCAGGGCCCGGCGGGCAGGCTGACGGTCTTGCGGGGCCTGGCGCGGATGATCGAACCGGTGGAGAGGTGATATTCGATTGTGCGCAATTCCAGCGGTGCCCCGGCGGTGACGCACGCTGTCGCCGGGCTCCCACCGCGACTATCAGGACTTGCCCGGCGATAGCCGTCGGGCTGATCCTGCCCGTCACGGAAGGTGACTAATTACAAGGCCGTGGCGCGGTCCGCTTGGTACAGATAGCGCCGAGTACGAGCTCAACGCCACGGTCGCCGAGGGTAGTTCTCCCGCTGCCGATCGTCCAGTTCTGCGTACGCCGGCCTATAACGCCGGTCTCTACTTGAGCTGTGCATCGCTCCGGATGACCTGGCGACGGGCCGCGCCCGGTCTTGATCCGTGCCGGAACGCCGACGTGGCTGCCCTGCGACCCGTGGGCCCGGAAGGCCGGGGCCGCCAGCGTCCACGCGACCGCGAGTGCGGACAGCCCGAAGGTAGCCGCGTTGAACAGGGGGCCAGCACGGTGCCCCGAACAGGAGCACGGCGCCCCCGGGCGCGGGCCCAGCCACGACACCGATGCAGGTGACCGCCGACCGGGCGGGTCCGCGCCTGGCAGGTCCGCATCATCGACCATCCGCGGGGTGGCGGCGGCGACACATCCCAGGCAGGGCGTGGCTGCCACGGTCGCCGCTGCGGCGATCGGCGGCGCGAGCGGGATCGGGAGGTGCGCTGCAGCGGCGAGTGCCAGCAGCAGCAGCATGGCGCTAGCCGCGAGGTAGCTGGGACGATCATGATCAGCCGCTGGTCGAAGCGGTCGGCGATCGCACCGCCGAGCGGTCCGAGCACGACGATCGGCACCACCCGCGCGACCATGAAGGCGCCGGCCCAGGCGGCCGAGTGCGTCCAGGTGCAAACAGGCGGCACCGGGGCCAGGTTGTGAATCCAGCCGCCGATCTGCGATACGGCGAGCGCCGACAGCAGGCGGCGGAACGCCGGGTAGCGCAGCGATGCGCGGATGGTCCCGGCGGCTGTGTTCTGCATCATGCTCATGAGGTCCCCGTCCTTTTCGCCATCGACCCGTCACCATCACGGTCGGGCTAAGGGGGTGGGGCTCGCATGGGGCCGCCGCCCTAATGCGCGGCCCGCGGGGCCTTAGATTTCCCGGGCCTGCCCGGTTTGCGGGTTTTGCCTGATCGCAGTGCCTGCCGGGTGCGATCCAGGACCGCGCCTGTCACGGAGACGGCTGGTTGACCACGCCAAGGCGGTGGGCGACTGCCGCGGCTTCGATCCGGCCCGTTACGCCGAGCTTGGCGAGGATGTTGGAAACGTGCACGCTGGCGGTCTTGGGGCTGATGAACAGGGCGCGGGCGATCTGGGAATTCGAGCGGCCGGCGGCCAGCAGCATGAGCACCTCGCGTTCCCGGCCGGTGAGCCCGAAGCGGGCGAGTTCATCTACCTCATCGGGTTGGATGGCCGGCGCGGGGCCGGCCTGCCCGGGGCTGTCGCCCGGCTGGTTGTCCAGGCTGAGGCGGGCGCGGCGGGCCAGGGCAGAAGCCTCGCCGACCAGCGGGATCGCCCCGATCCGGCTCGCGGTCGAGCTTGCCTCCCTGACGGCGTCGGCGGCGGCCTGCCGGTCGCCGGTGCCGCAGTGCACTTCGGCCAGCCGCAGCAGGGCGTAGGCCAGCGGGTAGGGGTCGCCCGCCGCGCGCCATGCGTGCACGGCCGCCGCCCATGTCTCGCCGTCGTCCGTGCCGTTGACGCGGGCGTGTTCGGCGGCGACCAGCGCCCGGTAGCCGCGGGCGCGGGGAGTCACGGCGGCCAGCTCTCCGGAGAGCCGTATCAGCTCGCGGCAGTGTTCGCTGCTGACATCCGGGATGGCCTCGCGGCGGTCACGGGAGCGGGTGGCGTCGTCCGCTTCGATACGCATGCCCAGCCACAGCAATGGCCAGGCGTAGCGCGCCAGCAACGGGGTCAGCGCGGCAGCCAGCCCGTCCGCGAGCGTCGCCCGCGCCGCGGTGAGATGCCCCTGTCCGTGCGCGATCGAGACCTCGGTGTGCAAGAACTGCAGGAGGAACTGGTCCTCGGTCGTGTCGCCCAGCGTCTGCCGGGCCGCCTGGAGCTCCCTCGCGGCCTCCCCGTACCGGCCGCTCAGCGCAGCCAGCTCAGCGTGCAGCCCCCGCAACGCGCTGCCGGAGAGGTTCTCAGGGAGGGTCCTCAGCGCCTGAGTGGTAAGCCGGCCGGCGTCGTCCCACTGGCCAAGGCGCAGCAGCGCCTCGGCCAGGTTGCCGGTGAGGATGCAGCCCATGTAGGACAGCCCGAGCCCGGCGCGCGAGGCCAGGGCCAGGCCTTCGCGCGCCACCTGGGCTGCCTCAATGGGCCTGCCGAGAAGCCCGAGCCCGTCGGAGAGATTGACGAAGCCACGCAGGGCGATCATCGGGGCATCGAGGCCGCGTGCCAGGCGGAGACCAGCCCGGAGGTCATCGAGCCCTTCCTCGCCGTTGCCGAGGTAGGACCGGGCGAGACCGAGGGTGATGCGGGCGTCGGCCTCCTCCGCCGCCGCCCCGGTCGCGCGGGCCGCTTCCACCGCACGCTGCGCAGTGCGGGCTGCCCGGCCCATGTCGGCGTGGCTCAACTGGGAACTCGCGAGGGTTGACAGGACCACCGCGTGCGCCCGTGTCGTCTGATCGGCTGGCAGCAGCGCCATCGCCTGCTCCATTGAGGTGACGGCCTCGGCCTCGCGCCCGGCCTCGTGCAGTGCGTGCGCACGGCGATCCAGCAGGAGCGCGCGGCGGACGGCGTCCTTGTCGCCGGGAAGCTCAGCGAGTGCCTGGTCAAGCAGGGACACCGCCCTGCCGACAGCGCCGGCCCAGTAGGCCGCGTCGGCCGCGAGCCTGGTCACCTCGGCCCGGTCGAGGCCGGTGCGCTGCTCCGCGCCGGGCACCCGCGGCCAGATCTGCAGCGCCCGTTCGAGATGCCGCAGCGCCTCCGCCGGGCCGTACGAGGTCATGGCCTGCTGAGCGGCCATGACCGACGCGGACAGCGCCGGCGGCAGATCGAGAGCGGCGTACCAGTGGTGAGCCAGCGCGGCAGGCACCGCGGCCCCGTCGTCCATGAGCCCCGGATCGCCCTCCAGCGCCGCGCCATACGCCGCATGCAGCCGGACTCGTTCGCCGGGGAGCATGTCCTCATAGACGGCGTCCCGGGCGAGCGCGTGCCGGAACGCGTAGCCGCGGCCTGCCGCGTCCACCACGAGCAGGTGACTCTCAACAGCCTCACGCAGCGCGCCGAAGAGCACAGCCTCGTCCAGGCCAGCGACCCGGGCCAGCAGCCGGTCAGGCACATGCCGGCCAGCCACCGACGCGGCGCGGAGCAGGAGCTGTGCCGCCGCGGTCAGGGAGTCGGTGCGGCCTAGCAAGACGTCCCGCAGCGAGGGCGGCAGGTCCGCCGGATCCCCTCCAGCGCGCACAATCCCGGCCAATTCCTCGACCAGGAAAGCGTTGCCGCCCGAGCGGTCGCATACCAGGTCGACCAGTGCAGGCCCTGATTCCCTGGCCAGGATCGCCTCCAGCTGGGCGGCCACCTCGTCGCGCCCGAAACGCGGCAGCTCGACGCGGTGCACCGACCGCACCCGCTCCCAGCTGATCAGAAGTGGCCGTAACGGATGGCGCCGGTGCATCTCGTCGGAACGATACGTCGCCACCAGCAGCACCCGGACCTCGCGCAGCGACCTGACCAGGAATGCCAGCAACTCCAGGGTCGACTGATCGGCCCAGTGCAGGTCTTCGAGGACGAGCAGGACCGGCCGTGCGGCGCCGAGCCTGCCGATCAGCCCGAGCACCAGCTCAAGCAGCTGGCCAGCCTGGACGTTATCGGAGGGCAGGACAGCCGCCCCTTCGGGGTCGAGTTCGGGCAGCAGCCGGGCCAGGCCACGCCGGGCCGGGCCGAGCAACCCGGCGAGTTCGTCTACAGGGGTGCCGCGGGCGAGCACGCGCAGCGCGTCAACGAGAGGGGCCAGCGGCAGGCCCTCGGCGCCGAGTTCGATGCAATGCCCAACAAGCACCATGAACCCGGCATCGGATGCCTGCCCCGCCAGTTCGCCGACCAGGCGCGTCTTGCCAACACCGGCCTCACCGCCGATCAGCGCGAATGCCGCCTCACCGCCGCGAGCTCGCTGCATCTGGGCGGCAAGCGACGCCATCTCACCGTGACGCCCCACAAAGACCGGGCTCACAACGCTGGCGCTCATGACCTCAACGCTGCCACAGACGCCTGGCTGGTGCCGCCCTGGCCGCCCTGGCCGCCCAGTATGAGACGTCGTGGCCGAGGATGAGACCAGGAACGGGCGCACCGTCCCGGGACATCCTCAACATCCAGCCAGGCGTCAAGATCATCCAACGCGCCGCCAGAATCCACCGCCCCTGGGAGAAGCTGGGACAGCCGCAGGACGCCGCGTCTCGTCAGCACCACCCGCCGCTGAAACCCTGTCACGGAGAGCCACAATAGCGCTCAGCTCAGTGAAGAGTGACCGGCCGCGCATAACCGTCGACAACGAGCGGCGAGCGGCCGAGTTCGCGGATCTTCACCACGAGGATGGGGCGTTCCAGGTCGGCGCTGGCCAGGTGTTCTTCGTCGATCTGGATCAGGCCGAGCCTTCTCTGCACTTCACCAGGGCGGCAGGCCGGGCGGCGGTTGAGGCCATCACCACGGCTACTGGTGCTGACCCTCCAGGGTGCTGTCATTGGCGCGGTGGCAGAGGTGTCGGCGCTTGACGTTTGAAATCCACCTCGCACTCGGCCCGAAGATTGGCGAGCGGGTGCGGAATCGGGCCACGCTGGGGGACCTCAATGCTCTGGGCGCGAGCCTATGTCCGAACATCCGACAGATCTTGCCGGTTTCTACGCGGTGCCGTTCGCCGGGATGAGCGAACCTTGCGTGCGGCCGCAATATACAGGCTGAGTGTCTTGGCGAACTGGTCGCTGTGCTTCTTGTTCAGGTCGAACTCATACTCGGGCTGCCGTCAGTCGACCTCGAACCTGACGGTGCCCTGGACTTCACTACTATCAATGTCATCTAGATAACATGACGTGCGTCCGCTTGGGCCATTACTTAAAACTCCGATCAGGGAATACTGGGTACTACCTCGATCGCAAGTGTAGGTGATCACGTCGGCGACGAGCTTCATTTATCGTCGGCGTTGAGATTCGCCTGCCCTACTACGGTGCCTGGATACGGTGTGTCTGGGCGGCTCCCAGA
>Ga0070717_10004239_pt1 | contig 10339 bp, 9 predicted proteins | sample LARL113metaG_FD_71366 | JGI IMG/M metagenome (GOLD analysis project Ga0070717, IMG submission 71366) | Corn, switchgrass and miscanthus rhizosphere microbial communities from Kellogg Biological Station, Michigan, USA - LAR L11-3 metaG | ecosystem: Host-associated > Plants > Roots > Rhizosphere ... | reverse complement strand
ATTCCGCACCAGGTTCTGCCCTAGGCGGTTCACGTATTCGGCGACTACCGCATCGTCAACGATCTTGGCCTGGCGCTCAACTTCCGTCGCGAGCTGTTTGCCGAGAGCAATCTCTTTTTCGAGCGAGTAGAAGTTAACGCCCTTGCCGACGTTTCGATTTCCGATTTGATCGGGATCTTTCTCCGGGTTCTCAGCGAAGACGCGGCCCGGCGCGACCAACGCCAAAGCAAGCGAAAAACTCAGGCTAGCGGACAACAGGCGTTTCATCCACAAACTCCTACAGTCGAGTATAAACCTTCATTGTTTAAACGTATAGTAGTCATTATGGGTTTCGACCAAAAAGGGAGTTCCACGACGGTCCAAACCGAACCACTCTGGAAAGAGTATCGGGACGAGTTTCCGGTTACCCAAAATCTGATCTACTTGAACCATGCCGCCGTAACACCACTACCCCGACGGTCGGCCAAGGCGATGCAGGGATTGGCGGAGGACGCTGTCCAGTTCGGGTCGTTGCATTATGATCGATGGTTGGATGCCTATGAGGGCGTTAGAGTTGCAGCGGCGCGGCTGATTGGCGCCAATCGCAGCGAGATCGCCCTGATCAAGAATACCTCAGAGGGAATATCCATGGTCGCCCAGGGGCTCGATTGGCATCCCGGCGACCGTATCGTCGCCTTTCGGGAGGAGTTCCCTGCAAACTACTACCCCTGGCTACGCCTGGAGACGCATAGGTGTACAGTCGATTGGCTTTCCGTGAACGATCCTCTGGAAAAGATCGAGATCGCCTGCACCGGAGCAAAGCTTTTGTCGATCAGTTTCGTGCAGTACCTGAGCGGCTTCCGGGCCGATTTGAACGCCGTCGGCGCAATCTGCAAACGGCACAACTGCTTCTTTTTCGTGGATGCGATTCAAGGGCTAGGGGCGTTTCCGCTCGATGTGGAAGCCGCTCATATCGATGCCTTGGCTGCGGATGGGCATAAATGGCTCCTTGGTCCGGAAGGATGCGGGGTCATGTACGTGCGGAAATCCCGACAAGATTCCATCTTTCCGCACGAGTTCGGCTGGACCACCGTCGCTGGTTACAACGATTACGCGTCGCGCGACATGGCGCTGCGGCAAGACGCCGGGCGTTATGAATGCGGAACGCTGAACACCATTGGTTGCTACGGACTGCGCGCGTCAATGGAACTATTGCTGGAAGCCGGCGTGCAGCGCATAGGGCCCGTTGTTCAGTCCCTCGCCGACCAGCTTGCTGCGGGCGCAATCGGCAAAGGCTATCAGCTATTCGGCGATCGCACGCCGGAGAACGGCGCAGGAATCATCGCGATTCAGAAGCCGGGCGTCGACAGCCGCAAAGTGGTGCACGAACTAAAACAGAAGGGTATCATCGCCGCACCGCGCCAGGGCTGGGTACGATTCTCGCCGCATTTTTACATCAGCCCGGAAGAAATTGAGCGCGTGATTGAGGCGCTGCCGTAGCGATAGGTACGATCAGTGCCGAATGAGCTACCGGCTTGACAGTCTCACTGCAATTGGTATTGTGAAGTGAAGCTTGCCATGACCGTGGATCCCTTGCTCGGCCTCGTGAAGCCGCTCCGAGGTAGATCAGTGCATTATTTTCAAACTGCTCGATTCGAAGCGAGGGTACGAACGATGTCGCTCAATACGTGCGCTTTTAGTTCCCTCGTACTTGCTCTGGCCGGATTGGCCGGCTGTTCTAGCCAGCAGGCTACCAAGCAAGCCGCTGCCGCGCCAGACAAGATCCAGGGGAAGGCCCAGGTTGTTCCCAGCGAATCGACAGCGTTAGACGCGTCGCTGAACGCCGGTGGACCTTCCGTCTACCTTGTGGATGGCCTGAATCGCTACCGCCTCTTCTTCAACAAGGCCTTTCAAGTTGAACCCGGCCGAGAGTACATTGCCGAGGGCGTCTATGCGCAAAAGGCCATCGATGCGATTGGCGATCCCAACCAGGGCAAGAACGGCTATCCACTTGAATCAAGCTGCGACAGTGTCGTGAGGATGGCGTGGCCCGGACTGGCCTTTGATGTGACGGACTCATATTCCGCCAGTTTGCGCGCCAAGGTGAGGCGCTTTCCCGCCAGACCCGTATTGCTGGTAACCCGGATCCAGCCCGTTACCAGCGCCAGCGATTCCGCAAAACAGAAGAAGGAAGCGGGTGGCGCGGAGAAGGAAGCTTCGCAAGTCTCCGTTCCGGCGGAAAAACAACGCGCTTTCCTGGTTGAGGGTCCTACTGTCCTGACCGCGCCCCTTTGGGAACCTTCGGGCGGAACGCCTCGCTGCAAAGTCGTTATCGACGAGGAAGGCAAGATTGCGGAGCTCGACAGTGGGGCGCAACTCTGCGAGACAGTGCCGTGGTCTCAGTTCCGTTATCAGCCCACGGTCAGGAGTGGCCACCCGGTAAGAGTGAGTACAGAGGTGGAAGTGCGCTTCGACCCGCGAAAGTAACGGCGTGGATGGACCAAAGGCCGTCACTGTTGGTCAACTTCCGCGCGGGCAGTTCATGGCGCCACATCGAAAGCCACGTTTCTGGTGAGTGCCGCTTGGCGTGATCACCTGTCCCTTACCCGTGGTCGCCCTGCACTATCGATCTGAAACGTTAAGCTTTCCCAGATCGAAGTCCTTGAGGTCCTCCGGCGCGGCCTGGAGTTCCTCGTCGCGCTGGTCTCAAGATTCCCGGAGATCTTCCCGCTTTTTCAAATCCTCGGACTCGGCAGGATACGAATACCTAAAACACTTGAGCGCAGTGTCGGGAGCACGCGAACCTCGTGTTAGCTAATTATCGTGGTTCAGTAACCGGGTCGTTTTTACCGAACCGGACGCGTGAGCAAGCGGCACTCAGCGAGGCGCCGGATTCCCTCGCGAATCGAGCGCTCACCAATCGACGAAAACCCCAGAATGAATTCGCCCGAAGGTGGTTCTGTGAGGTAGCAAGCCGCTGAGCTGACCAGTTGGACCTTGGCTGCCGCCGCCTTCTCGGCAATCTTTTCGTCTTGAAAACCGACCAGGACATGCATTCCCGCGGCATCGCCGCGAGTTTCGACATGATTGCTGAAATGACGATCCAGCGATTCCACCAACGCAACCCTCCGCGCTCCGTAGATTCGGCGCATTCGGCGGATGTGGCGCTCCAGATGACCATCAGAAATAAAATCGGCTAAAGCCGCTTGCTCTGGAACGGGGGTTTGCCGGTCCGCCAGCCACTTCGCCCGCCGAAACCGCTCCATCAGGCTCAGCGGCGCGATGATGTATCCAATCCGCAACGACGGAAACATTACCTTCGAGAATGTTCCGATGTAAATCACGGCGACGCCGGTTGCCAAGCCTTGCAGCGATGGCAAAGGAGGTCCGCTGTAACGATACTCGCTGTCGTAGTCGTCCTCGATCAGGACCGCATGGTGCCGGCGCGACCATTCGATCAACTCCAGGCGCCGCGCGAGCGACATTGCGACTCCGGTTGGGAATTGATGCGACGGCGTGACATAGACGATACGAGCTTTTCTTCCAAGATCACCGATCACGATCCCGTGCTCGTCGATCCGCGCTGGACGAAGCCGAGTGCCATAGCCCGCGAAGATCCGGTGCGCGCCATGATATCCGGGATTCTCGATAGCCACTTCGTCGCCCGGTTCGAGCAGCAGGCGCACGCAAAGATCGATGCCTTGCGCCGACCCGTTCACGATAATCACTTGTTCACGAGTGCAGCGCACCGCACGCGATCGCGAGGCGTAAGCCGCAATTTCATCACGTAGCGGCCCATAACCCGCCGACTGATCCGCGTAATCGAAGAGCTCCGGCGACGCCGATCGCAGCCGCCGCATTACCAATTTGCGCCAGATAGCAATCGGGAAGAGTCCCAAATCCGGCCGCCATTGTGTGAAGCCGATGAAACCCGCCGGAACCGGCGGATAGGAGAAATCATCGGTTAGCCCGGCGCCGTAGCGCGACAGGCGTGGAGCGGGGACTTCTTCGGGACGGGGAACATGTTTGTGGTTGGGCCGCGATAGTTCATCGGGCAATTCGCGGCACACAAACGTACCAGACCCTTGTGAGGATTCCAGATATCCTTCCGCGATGAGCTGCTCGTAGGCCAACGTTACGGTGCTTCGTGAAACAGCCAACGAGGTCGAGAGCTCGCGGGTGGATGGAACCCGCTCGGCGCGCCGGAAGCGCCCTGTAAGTATCCCTTGCCGCCACTGATCGTATATCTGGCGATGCAGCGGCGCGCTGGAAGTTCGGTCAAGAAGGATGGCGGCAGGCATAACTGGACCGCTTCAGGAGTGGACTGCTCCAGATTAGCAAAAGTGGATCTTTCGCCGGTCCAGCTTCTGGGCTAAAGTCGAGACACGATGGAAACCTCCACAGCCTCCTATTCCCCGACCGAACGCACCCAAGTGCGGCGCCGATCCCAGCGCGGCGTCTACGACAAAGAGCAGGTGCACGCCATCCTGGACGAAGGTTTTATCTGCCACGTCGGATTCGTAATCGACGGACAGCCATTCGTCATTCCAACCGCCTATGCGCGCTCGGGTGAGCAGATATATATCCATGGATCGCCCGCCAGCAGAATGATGAGAGGAGGAGCCGACCGGGAAGTCGAGCTATGCCTGACCGTGACCCTGGTGGACGGATTGGTTCTCGCGCGGTCGGCGTTCCATACGTCCATCAATTATCGATCCGTGGTTGTGCTCGGCAAGGCGCGGCCGGTCACAAATATCGATGAAAAGCGAGAAGCGCTGCGCCTCTTCACTAACCACGTGATCACGGGTCGTTGGGAAGAGGCCAAGCAGCCGACCGAGAAAGATCTGAAGTCCACCAGTGTTTTGGCGCTCCCGCTCGAAGAGGTCTCCGCGAAAATTCGCACCGGGCCGCCCATCGACGACGAGGAAGACTACGCGCTGCCTGTGTGGGGAGGCGTTGTTCCCGTTGTTCAATCGTTCGGCGAACCCGCGCCGGATGGCCGCGTTTTGGAAGGTATTGCCGCGCCGCAGTTGAAACGCTAAATCCGGACACCGGATCCCAGCACCATATCAGACCGTTTAAGTCGCATATTTGCCGCTCGACACAAGATGCAACTGGTTTGCTGATTTTCTGTCGCTGCTAAACACTGGAATTGCTACCATAGCTAAGGTGGTGCAACTCATTTGCGACTAAAACTCCTAGCGGTACCCTTACTTGTATGCTCCGCTTGGGCCGGCGAGGGACCGTTCTTTGTCACCTACACGCACCAAATGGAAGAACCAGGCAATCTCGAATTCGCCGCGAAGTCGATCACCGGCAGCCCGTCCGGTGGCAATCGGTTCTTCGCGGTCGCCGACGAATTCGAGTATGGAGTCCAGGCCTGGTGGACCACCGAAGTCTACCTGGATGGCCAAGCGACGAACAAGGAGAGCGCCATCTTCACCGGATTCCGCTGGGAGAACCGCTTTCGCGTCCTGCCGCACGAGCATTGGATCAACCCCGTGCTGTATTTCGAGTTCGAAGACATCAGTGGAGCCGACAAGACACTGATTGAGGTGGTGGATCACGACGCCAAGAGCGACCTGATGGTGCCGAACGCTGAGGCGCGGCAGGAAAAGCAGCGCGAGATTGAGGCAAAGCTTATCCTGAGCAGCTACTTCAAAGGCTGGACGGTCGCCGAGAACTTCATCGGGGAGAAAAACGTCGTGCATGCACCCTTCGAATTCGGTTATGCGGTGGGAGTAAGCCGGCCCTTGGCGCTCGAAGCCCGGCCGGAGCGCTGCAATCTATGCCCGGAGAATTTTCAGCTTGGCGTAGAGATGTATGGAGGCTTAGGCACGCACGACGCCTTCGGGCTGCACGGCACGTCACATTACATCGCGCCAGTGATCGCTTGGACGCTCGCCAACGGAACTATGTTGACGGTGTCACCTGGCTTTGGGCTTAGCGACGCGAGCGCGGGATTCCTGCTGCGAGTGGGCGTATCGTACGAGGTCGCGCAGATCGGGCGCAAAGCGCGGAATCTGTTCCGTCCAGGAGTCAACCAATGAGATTCGCGATTCTATTCCTCGCCCTAGCCAGCGCGTTGAGTGCGGCTGAGCCCAATCTTCCACGGCAAGTTCCCCCGCGTTGTGCCGCGAGGACAAATCCGATGACGGGTGACTCGCGCGCCCAGAGGGCTGGCGCAAAACTGTACGAACGCGAATGCGCTGCCTGCCACGGCGCAGGGGCCGGCGGTATCGGAAAGGCTCCCTCACTCCGGCAAGCCGGCGTGTCACAAGCGAAACCGGGCGCCTTGTATTGGATTGTCGAAAATGGCGCCATTTTTCACGGTATGCCGTCGTTTGCTCATCTACCGGAGCAGGAGCGCTGGCAGATCGTAACGTTTCTCCAGAGCCTCAATACCCGGCAGGTGCCGGACCAGCCGCCCTCAGTTTCTCTACGGCGGCCCTAGTGCCACGCAGCGTGTTCACCATGGACTCCTTGGGGAAGCTTTCCAGGAAACCCTTAAGCATCCACCCGAGCCCCGCTGGAACATCGCGCGAAAGCGAAATGGCTTCGCAGCGCGCATAAACTCCGCCGTCAGCCGCCTCGAAATGCCAGTAGGAGTTCAAGCGCCACAGAAAACCTGAATCTTCGCCCGTCGCCACTTCTTCTGTATATGACTTGCCTGGGTCCTTTACTTCGCCGATCCGGGTTGAACGCGACGTTACGGTCAAGTGTTTCGAGTCCGGCATTTCATAGCGGATGTGATAGGTGCTGTTGAGAACGACGGTAAGGATGTGCTTTTCATAAAGACGCAACAGCACGTCATATTCATCGCCGGCATGCGCGAGCTCACGAGATTCGATAACCTTGGGCCGATAGAAGTTCTTGTAATCAGCATAATCCCGCAGCACGGATTGGACCTGCGCAAGAGTCGCGCCTGAGATGAACATAGTTCCGACCCAGTGTTGGATCATCGCGCTCGGCGCGTTGACTTTGCGAACCGCATCCACCGCCTCAATGCGCGCTTCCCCGCCCCGTAGCTCTGGATCGCGAACAGCATCCGAGCTCATTCTTGCTTCCGCTTGTTCCGCGTAGCGATCAAAGGCTGCCGTGGCTTCCGGCGTGAGTCGTGCGAAAGGCACCGTAACCAGAAAAAGCGGGATTGCAGGAACCAACCGCGCCCAAATCACACCTTATTATCGCGCGGCTTCCTATCGCAGCTCAGTAACGCGAGCCTCGTCATCACAGTGTAGTGGGCGACCGGTTCGATCGCTGCAGGAGGCGGTCAACACAATCGACGAAGCTATCCAAAGGGAATGGTTTGGGAAACACGAACAAGCTGCTTGGGATTTCGTCGTCCCGCTCCGCACATGCCACAGACTCGGCGCACAGCGCGAGAATCTTTAAGCCGGAATGAGCGCGTGCGAGTGCGGCGAGTGCCTTCACAGTGGTCTCGCCTGTCGGCGAAGCACCCATAATCAGCAGAGCGACGCGGCGCTGACGCAGTTGGCTGGCAAGTTCGTCCGCTTGCTCCAGCTCCACAATGAAGTAACCGCGGCGTTCGAGCAAGCGGCGAAACAGCTTGCGGATGGAGAGGTCGCTTTCGAGAATCAGGATCGCGCCCAAGGCAGTTGGATCCAAAGTTGCTGTGCCCAAAGTGGCGGAGACTGAAAGGCCGGGGTCTGGAGCCGCGTCGAGAAGCGGTTGTGAAGGTTCCGGCGCTGCAGCAGGACTCGTGATGGGTTCTGATGCAATCACGCCGCGGCGCGGCGAGGTCGGATCCAGTTTCGGAACTGTGCGCAGGGCGGGCATGACCAGCACGGGCGGGCTCGGTAAATCGGGGGATTGCTGCAAAATAGGGCGCCACATTCGATAGAAACGTTTCCGGCAGGTGCGGCAGCGGAACGGCACGAGGAACACGCACGCCAACAAAATATCCATCGCGTTGCGGCGGTTCGAAGGACGAATCTCAATCGACCCGCAGTGAGTACAAGACCGGCCGGGAACCTCCAGCTTGTCATCCACGGCGGACAATGGCCGGGCGGTTTGCTCCGTTTTTGCGACACTGGGAACACGCAGCATAGTTGCACCGTTTCGGGAAGCCGTACTTAATGATTGTAGTGGCATTTGAGACATGATTGAAGTTACATTTGATGTGAACTTGAGGTGGCTTGCGCTGATTTTGAGCGCGGGGACGGCGTTGGCACAACCAGCCGATCTAGTACTGCGCAATGGAAACATCATCACGCTGGAGCAAAGCGCGTCTGGGGCGCAGGGTTTAGCGGCGCGAGGCGCCAGGATCGTCGCGGTCGGCTCGAACAAGACAGTGGATGCTTTGGTTGGACCGTCGACACGAGTGATCGATCTGAAGGGACGCCTAGCGATCCCTGGATTTATCGAAGGCCACGGCCATTTCACGGCACTAGGCGCGTCGAAGATGATGCTGGATTTCCGCGAGGCGAAGAATTGGGACGAGATTGTCGCGATGGTAGCCGCTGCGGCGCGCGAGGCGAAACCCGGAACCTGGATACTGGGGAGTGGTTTTCATCAAGCGAAATGGGACCGGCCGCCGGAGCCGAACGTACGAGGCTTTCCAGTGCACGAAAGCTTGAGCCGCGTTTCTCCGCGCAATCCAGTTTGGCTGACCCATGCCAGCGGCCACGCCGGTTTCGCAAATGCAGAGGCACTGCGACAGGCCGGGATCGATAAGAATACGCGCGATCCGGCGGGTGGCGAGATCTTGCGTGACAGCCATGGCGATCCAACGGGATTGATGAACGAAAGCGCGCAAGAGTTGATCGAGCACGTGCTGGACGCCTATCGAGCCCGTCGGCCTCCAGCCGACGCTGAGGCGGAAATGCGGCAGCAAATGAAGCTGGCCGAGCGGGAATGCCTGTCGAAGGGTATTACCACTTTTGAGGATGCAGGTTCTTCGCTCGACACTGTGGATCTATTTCGGAAGATGGCGGAGCACGGGGAGCTAGGGTTGCGGCTGTGGTTGATGCTACGCGCGCCACAGACGGAACTAGCGGCGAACCTGCGCCGCTATTATATGGTCGGCGTGGGCGGCGATCATCTGACGGTCCGCGCAATCAAGGAGTACATGGACGGCGCACTGGGCTCGCGCGGGGCGTGGTTGCTGGCCCCGTACGCCGACCTGCCCGCCGACGCGCCGAATCGAAACGGGATGAACGTGGAGCAACTGCCGTACATCCGGAAGACGGCGGAATTTGCCATCAACAACGGTTTTCAACTTTGCACGCACGCAATCGGCGATCGGGCGAATCGCGAGGTGCTGGATTTGTACCAAGCGGTTTTTCGCGAACATCCAGACAAGAAGGACCTGCGTTGGCGGATCGAGCACGCGCAGCATCTGGATCCAACCGACGTCCCGCGCTTCGGGGCGCTGGGTGTGATCGCGGCGATGCAGGGGATTCATTGCACCTCGGATGGTCCGTTTGTGATCGCGCGATTAGGTCGCGAGCGGGCGGAGGCAGGCGCGTACGTCTGGCAGAAGCTGTTGAAGTCGGGCGCGATGGTGGCGAACGGAACAGACACGCCCGTCGAGGATGTGGACCCGATCCAATGCTATTACGCCTCGGTGAGTCGCCGGATGAAAAACGGAACCGTATTTTTTCCGTCGCAGAGAATGAGCCGGATGGAGGCGCTGCGATCCTACACCATCGATAATGCGTACGCGGCGTTTGAGGAGGGGAGCAAGGGATCGCTGAAAGTGGGGAAACTGGCGGACGTGGCGGTGCTGTCGAGCGACATACTGAGTGTGCCGGAGAACGAGATTCAGTCGGCGAAGGTGGATTACACGATTGTGGGCGGTCACGTGATGTACGAGCGGGAGAGCAAATAACGGAGTGCGTTCGCCACAAAATGCGGGCGCACTTGACGACAATCTCCCCCGCCCGATACTGTGTCGCATGTACAGAATTTTGATCGCCCTCGCCCTCTGCGCCGGTTCGGCGCTTCCGTCAGGATTCCAGTCGTCGGATTTCTTGAGGCTTCGTTCAGTGGGCACAGTGCAGTTTTCGCCGGACGGCGCGCGCATCGCCTATTCGATCACGCGCAACGACACGCCCCGACGCCCATTCGGCCAACTCTGGATCATGACTCTGGCCGACGGAAAATCCGTCGGCCTCAGCTCAGGCAACGATCCTTCAGGCGATCCCGAATGGTCATCCGATGGAAAATGGATTTCGTACTCCGGACGACTCGGCGATAAATCCGGACTGATTGTCGCCCGGCCCGACGGCAGCGAGAAAAAATACCTGGGTCCGCTGGAAGAAACCAACGCGCCGCTGCCCACCACCGGCAGGAGGATCGCCTGGTCGCCGGACAGCAAGCAGATCGCCTATGTGTC
>Ga0070717_10004238_pt1 | contig 10340 bp, 7 predicted proteins | sample LARL113metaG_FD_71366 | JGI IMG/M metagenome (GOLD analysis project Ga0070717, IMG submission 71366) | Corn, switchgrass and miscanthus rhizosphere microbial communities from Kellogg Biological Station, Michigan, USA - LAR L11-3 metaG | ecosystem: Host-associated > Plants > Roots > Rhizosphere ... | reverse complement strand
GGAACCGGACCGGCGGGATTGCACTGCGGGTAGGGCGAGTGAGGCGACTGGGCGCTGCCCGTGTCGTTGCCGACCACGCGGTTGTCCGTGATCCAGACATGGCTGATGGACCCGCTCTCCAGCGATCCGGTGGCGAGAATGCCCTCGCCGGCCGCGCCGGTGACGGTGAAGCCGCTGACCTTCACCCAGCTCGACTTGATGGTGACGGCGGCGAGGCAGGGCGCGCTTCCCGGACCTGCCGGGCCGAGCTGCTCGCACATGATGGTGCTGGTCGGTGCGCCCTGGATGGTGGCGCCGTCGAGGCCGATCAGCTTGAGCGGCTGGGAGATGACGACGTCCTCGGTGTAGGTGCCGGCACAGACGATGACCGCGCCGCCTGACGGAGCGGCATCGACCGCCGATTGGATCGTCGAGTAGGCAGCGGTGCGACATGACCTGTCGTTGCTGCCCGTCGCTCCGGTTGGCGAGACGAAGAGAGCTCCGCCGTGATGATGGTCGCCGTGGTCGCCGTGGTCATGGGCGAGGGCGGCAGCGGACGGGACAACGGCAAGGACGCCGCACGTCACCGCCCCCAACAGCACGTGGCGGCAGCGTTGGAACGGACGGCGGGACCCGGTCATGGCTCTCCTATTCGGTTGGAAGCCCTCGTAATGTGCACCGCGCTCCCCGGCGGCGGTGCCGTGCGACCCCCTCCTCCGCGGGCCACACTAGCCCGACGACGACCGTCATGTCAACGGCCGGTTCGGGCGGTTACGCCTCGACCTCGCGGCCGTCCTCGCCCCACATGATGTGGAATGTGCCCTCGCGGTCGGCCCGCTTGTAGGTGTGGGCGCCGAACAGGTCGCGCAGGCCCTGGATGAGGCTGGCGGGGCCGCGGGCGCGGCGGTAGCCGTCGTAATAGGCCAGTGAGCTCGAGAAGGCGGGGGTGGGGATGCCCAGCTCGGCGGCCCGGGCGACCACGCGCCGCCATGGTTCCTGGGCGTTCTCGAGCGCCTGCTGGAAGAAGTCGGCGAGCATGAGGTTGGCCAGGCCGGGCTCGGCGTCGTAGGCCTCGCGGATGCGGTCCAGAAAGCGCGCCCGGATGATGCAGCCGCCGCGCCAGATCGTCGCCATCGAGCCGAGGTCGATGTCCCAGCCCTCGGCGTCGGCGGCCGCCGCCATCTGGGCGAAGCCCTGGGCGTAGGAGACGATCTTGGAGGCGTAGAGCGCGTGCTCGAGGTCGTCGGCCAGCGTGTCGTCGGCGGTGCCGCCGGCCGGGCCCGCCAGGACGTCCGCGGCGTGTACGCGCTGGTCCTTGAGCGCGCTCAGCGTGCGGGCGAACACCGCCTCGGTGATCCCCGTCAGCGGGACGCCGAGCTCGAGCGCGTCCTGGGCGGTCCAGCGCCCGGTGCCCTTCTGCTCGGCGGCGTCGAGGATGACGTCGACCAGCGGCTCGCCGGTGGACTCGTCGGTCTTGGACAGCACCCGGGCGGAGATCTCGATGAGAAACGACTCGAGCTCTGACTCGTTCCAGCGCTCGAAGCGCTGCGCGATCTGCGGCACCTCCCAGCCGACCGCGTTGCGCAGGAGGTCATAGCTCTCGGCGATCAGCTGCATGTCGGCGTATTCGATGCCGTTGTGGACCATCTTCACGTAGTGCCCGGCGCCGTCGGCACCGACATAGGTGCAGCAGGGCGTGCCGTCGACGTTGGCGGCGATCGCCTCGAAGATCGGCTTGACCGACGCGTCATAGGCGTCACGGTCGCCGCCGGGCATGATGCTGGGCCCGTTCAGCGCGCCCTCCTCGCCGCCGGAGACACCGGAGCCGATGAAGTGGATGCCCTGCTCGGCGAGCTTGGCGTGGCGGCGCTGGGTGTCGCGGTAGTAGGCGTTGCCGCCGTCGATGATGACGTCGCCCTTCTCGGCGTACTGCGCGATCTCGTCGATCACGGCGTCGGTGGGGGCGCCCGCCTGGACCATGCTCATCATCACCCGCGGGGGTGCCAGGGCGCGCACCCAGTCCTCGGTTGACTCGTTGCCGCTGATCGGTCCCTCCGAGCCATGCTCGTCGAGGAACCGCTGCATGCGGCTGGTGGTGCGGTTGTGGACCGCCACCGGGATGTCGTGATGGGCCACGTTGCGGGCGAGGTTGGCGCCCATCGTGGCCAGGCCGGTGAGTCCGAAGTGGGTGTCGTCGCTCATGGCGTTCAACTTACTCCCCGGTGCGCGCGGGCCAGCGCCCCGGCCGCCGCTGAGCCGGCCAGCAGCATGACCACGCCATAGACGCCGGCGACCGTGCCGGCGCCGTCGCCGAACGCCTGCGAGGCGAGGGCCGCCGCCACCGCGAAGTCGCGCATCGTGATCGACAACGCCCCCGGGGTGGCGACGGGGCGCGGCGTGGTGCGCCGCCACAGCTCGGCCATGACACCGGAGACGGCGAGGAACGCGAGCGCGGCGGCCAGGGCAGGCAGCAGATGGTGTCCCCCCGCCGTGGCGCTCAGCGCGGCGTAGACGAGCACGGCGACGGTGAGTGCCGCGAGTCCCTCGCGCTCCGGGTCCCAGCGCCCGATCCGGGGGCGTGCGCTGCGGATGGCCACGCCGGCGATGAGCGGCGCGATGACAACGAGCGCAAAGCGGGCGAGGAGGTGGCCGGTGCCGCCGTGCACCGTGTGGCCGGCAAGGATGCCGATGATCACCGGCCCCAGCAGCGCCGAGGCGATCAGCGAGCCGGCGAGCGCGCCCAGCGCGATGGTGGCATCGGCGCCCGCAAGCGTGACGAGTCCGACGGTCGCCACCTCGGAGCTGGCCGCCCCGACCGCCAGGAGGCCGTCACTGACCTGCCGGTCGAACGGGCGGCCGATGGCCCAGGCCGCAAGGCTGAGCACGATCATCGGCGCGACGCTGAGCACGGCGATCGACGTGCGATGTCGGCGCACGTCGTCGCGCAGTTCGGTGGCGGTGATCCCGAGGGCGGTGAGGAGCACGAGCACCGCGAGCAGCAGGTCGGATCGGTCCGCGACACCGCGTGAGGGCGCTACGAGCGCGAGGGCCGCGGCGACGAGCGCCAGCGGAGTGAGCGCTCGCGGGGCCGCCACCAGGATCTTCACAGCCAGCGTCCTAATGTCGGAGCCATGGATTACCGCACACTAGGAACCACCGGCGTCAAGGTCAGCCCCCTCTGCCTTGGCGCAATGATGTTCGGGGACTGGGGCAACACCGACCATGACGAGTCGGTCCGCATCATCCACCGCGCGCTCGACGCCGGGATCAACTTCATCGACACCGCCGACGTCTACTCCCGTGGTGAGTCGGAGGAGATCGTCGGTAAGGCGCTGGCGGGCGGCAAGCGCGACAACGTGATCCTCGCCACCAAGGTCCACGGCACGATGGGCGACGACCCCAACGAGTTCGGCAACTCGCGCCGCTGGATCGTGCGCGAGGTCGAGAACTCGCTGCGCCGGCTGAAGACCGACTGGATCGACCTCTACCAGATCCACCGCCCCGAGGCCGACACCGACGTCGACGAGACGCTGGGCGCGCTGACCGACCTCGTCCGCGCCGGCAAGGTGCGCTACGTCGGCTCCTCGACCTTCCCGGCCTCGCAGATCGTCGAGGCGCAGTGGGTCGCCCAGCGCCGCGGCCGCGAGCGGTTCGTGACCGAGCAGCCGCCGTACTCGCTGCTCGTGCGCGAGATCGAGAAGGACGTGCTGCCCACCTGTCAGCGCCACGGCATGGGCGTGATCCCGTGGAGCCCGCTCGCCGGCGGTTGGTTGAGCGGCCGCTATCGCCTCGGCGGCGACACGCCGCAGTCGCAGCGCGCGGAGCGCATCCCGGCTCGCTACGACATGTCGCTCCCCGCCAACCAGCGCAAGCTCGAGGCCGCCGACGCCCTGGCCCGCGTTGCCGAGGAGGCCGGGATCACCCTGATCGAGATGGCCATCGCCTTCGTCATCCGCCACCCCGCGGTGACCGCGGCGATCATCGGCCCGCGCACGATGGAGCACCTCGAGTCCCAGCTCACCGCGGCCGAGGTGAGCCTGCCCGACGAGGTGCTGGACAAGATCGACGGGATCGTCCCGCCGGGCGTCAACGTCAATCCCGCCGACGGCGGCTGGCCCAACCCCGCCCTGGATCCCGCGGCGCGCCGCCGCTGAGAAGTGCTTGACCCGCGCCCGGGGAGGGACCACCCTTCCTCGGGTGCGGATCGCGCAGACGTTTCACATCGCCGCTTCGCCCGAGCGCGTCTTTGACTACATGACCGATCCGGCCAACCTGCGCGACTGGCAGACCTCCAAGACGTGCGGCGCAACGTCGAGTCACTGCCCTGACGCAAAATAAGCGCGCATAGGGTGCATCAGACGACACACCCCCCCTCAGCGGAGCTCGCGTGCGCTGGTCCCCGGCCCCGGCGGGTGAGGCCGTCACTGCCGCGGTGACGGCCAGGGCCAGGGCGGGGACCAGGAGCAGCCTGGGCACACCTCGTGTACGAGCCGCGGCGTGCGTCAGGTCCGCAGGTACTCAGCCGTCTGTGCGTCCGCCGGGAAGAAGGCCTCGAGCGCCAGCTCGGACACCGTCACGTCCACGGCGGTCCCGAACGTCGTGATGGTGCTGAAGAACGAGAGCTCGGGGGCGTCACTGCCGCGCGCGGGGGCGAGCCGGAGCCCGACGGCGACCGCGGCCCCCGCAACACCCTGCGATGCCGGCGGCTCGGGTCCGGGGTAGCCGAGCATCTCCTCGTGCAGTGCCGCGAGCTCCGGATCGCCGGTGAGCCGCGCGGCCCGCTCGAGCCGCTCGACGAGGTCGGCGCGGTACTCGCCGAGGTTGAGGATGCGCGGCGCCACGCCGTCGGGGTGCAGCGCCAGGCGGATCGTGTTGACCGGCGGGACGAGCAGCTCATCGGCCACGTCCTCCAGGAAGGGGCCGATGGACTCGTTGGACGCGATCAGGTTCCAGTAGCGGTCCACCGCGATCGCGGGATACGGCTCGTGCGCGGCGAGCACCCGGCTGACGGCGTCGCGGACCTCGCGCAGCGCGGGATCCTCGAAGTCCCGCGCCGCGTACTGCGGGGCAAAGCCCGCGGCCAGCAGCAACTCGTTGCGCTCGCGCAGCGGGACCTCGAGCCGGTCGGCGAGGTGGAGCACCATCTCGGCGCTGGGCCGCGAGCGGCCGGTCTCGACGAAGCTGAGATGCCTCGTCGAGACGCCGGCCTCCAGCGCCAGCTCCATCTGGCTCATGCGCCGGCGCTGGCGCCAGTCGCGCAGGAGCGGCCCGACACGCGAGGTCCGGTTCTCAGCGATCGTCACCATCACGAGCCTACCTGTGCCGGGATCAGCCGGGTGAGCAGCGCGACGCCGCTCAGGGCCACCGCGAGCGCGATCACGCTGACCTCAAACGCGCCGGCGAAGCCGTGCGACACGGCCCCGTAGAACAGCACGCCCACCACGGCCACGCCGATCGCGTTGCCGACGTTCTGCATCGTGGAGAGCACGCCCGAGGTGGCGCCGACGTGCTCGGGCGGGGCGGCGGCCATGATCATCGAGGCCAGCGGGGTGATGCCGAGGCCCATGCCGGCGCCCACCAGGGCCAGGCCGGGGGCGAGCGCCAGCACCGATCCGCCGATGCCGACATCGGCGACGGTCAGCGCCAGCGTCAGGTGGCCGACGGCCAGCAGACCCGCGCCCACCGCCAGCACCCGCCGGCCGTGGAGCATCGTCAGCGCCGGGGCCCGTAGGGAGGTGGCCAGGTACGCGCCGGCCAGGATCGTGAACACCAGCCCTGAGTGCAGCGCGCTCATGCCCCGACCGAGCTGCAGGTACAGCGAGAGGACCAGGAAGAACGACGCCTGCCCGCTCCAGAACAGCAGCTGAGCGGCGAGGCCCACCGTGACCCCGCGCGAGGCAAACAGGGCGGGCGGCATCATCGGCGTGCCCCCGCACGCGGCCAGCCGGCGCTGCTGGAGCACGAAGGCGCCCAGCAGAAGCGGGGCGGCGGCCAGCGACAGCCACGTCCACAGCGGCCAGCCATGGGCGCGGCCGTCGACCAGGGGCAGGACGATCGCGGTCAGCCCGAGGGTCGCCAGGACCATGCCCGTCATGTCCAGCGATCCGCCGGTGCCCCGTGACTCCGGGATCAGCCGCGGTGCCGCGGCGACGGCGAGGACGCCGATCGGGATGTTGATGAGAAAGCAGCTGCGCCACCCCAGACCGGCGGGGTTGGCCTGCACGAGGATGCCCCCGATGAGCTGGCCCGAGACGGCGGCCAGGCCCATGCTCATGCCGTAGGCGGCCAGGGCGCGGGCGCGGTCGGCGCCGTCGTAGAGGACGCCGATGATCGACAGCACCACCGGCATCAGCAGCGCGGAGGCGGACCCCTGGATCAGCCGGGAGATGACGAGCACCTCCGGCGTGCCCGCGAGGCCGCACCCGGCCGAGGCGAGTGTGAACAGGGCCAGCCCGACGGTGAAGACGCGGACGCGGCCCCACCGGTCGCCCAGCCGGGCGCCGGTGATGAGGAAGACGGCGTTGGTGAGACCGTAGCCGGCCACCACCCATTCGATCGCGCCGCTCGACGCGTGCAGGTGGGCCTGCATCGACGGCAGCGCGACGTTGACGATGAAGAAGTCCAACACGACCATGAAGGTGCCGGCGAGGAGCACCGGCAGCGGCAGCCAGCGGCTGCGGGAGTGGGAAAAGGCCGCGGGCGCGGGGCCGACGGCCGTGATCGATTCAGTGCTCATGACGGGCACGGTCCCACCCGCCGGTCACCGCGTCGATTACCCGCCGGGTAACGGCGGCGCGCGCTTTCAGAACTCTTCGGATACCCCTACGGAGTTCTCATCTGCGGGCGGCACAGTAGTCCGCGGGCAGAGGCATCTGCCCCCCTCCAAGTGATCGACCCGAAGCATCGATCACTCATGACCCCGCCGCAGTTGGGCCGGCTCCAGTTGGTAGGGAGTCGGCCCAGCCGCGGCTGCAGGCTGGATATCAGGCAATCCGAGCCACGTCGGCCTCATGCCTGGCAGCTGGGGCTCAAAAACCCCCGCAGCATGGGCAAAATCGAGCCACGAAGGCCCAGACCCGCCGACGTGGCTCGAAAATGCCCGCCCCGCGGGCAAAACCGAGCCGGCACGCCGATCGTGGTGCTTGCTGGCTCGGAAATGCTCAGGCGCTCTCGCGCGGCCGTCGCGCCGGCACGGCGCAAGCCGGGTCAATTCAGGGTGATCACGCTGCGGATGCCGTCCTGGCGCTCCATCAGCTCGAAGCCGTGGTTGACCTCGTCGAGCGTGATCTTGTGGGAGATGAACGGATCGATGTCGATCTGGCCGTCGAGGTAGAGCTGCACGAGCTGGGGCACCTGGTCGCGGCCCTTGACCCCGCCGAACGAGGAGCCGCAGATGCGGCGGCCGGTGATGAGGTAGCGCGGGACCACGTCGAGCGTCTCGCCGCGCCCGGCCACCCCGGCGACCGTGCACAGCCCCCAGCCCATCCGGGCCGACTCCACCGCCTGGCGCATGACCGCCACCAGGCCGGTGGCCTCGAAGGTGAAGTCGGCGCCGAAGCCGCCGGTCTCGTCGAGCACCCGCTGCACGGTGTTCTCGTCCGCCACCCAGGTCTCGGTGGCGCCCTGCCCGCGAGCGAGCTCGAGGCGCTCGTCGGAGAGATCTACGCAGATGATCCGCTCGGCGCCCTGCAGCCGGCAGCCGGCCACCGCCCCCAGCCCCACCATGCCGGCGCCGAACACCACGCACGTCGACCCGGCGGTGACCTTGGCCGTGTTCATCGCCGCGCCGAGTCCGGTGGAGAGGCCGCAGGCGAACAGGCACGCGTGGTCGGGGGCGGCGTCAGGAGAGACCTTGGCGAGCGCGATCTCGGGCATCACCGTGTATTCGGCGAAGGTGCTGGTGCCCATGAAGTGGCGAATCGGCTCGCCCTCGCGCGACAGGCGGGTCGTGCCGTCGGGCAGGTAGCCCTGGTTCTGCTGGTCGCGGATCGCCAGGCAGAGGTTGGTGTCCGGGCTCAGGCAGTGGATGCACTCGCGGCACTGAGGCGAGAACAGGGTGACGACCAGATCGCCGGCGGAGACGCTCGACACGCCCTCGCCCAGCTTCTCGACAAAGCCCGCGCCCTCGTGCCCGAGCACGGCGGGGGCGTACCCGGACGGGTCGACACCCGAGGCGGTGTACATGTCGGTGTGGCAGACCCCGCACGCGGCGAGGCGGACGAGCACCTCGCCCGGCTTCGGCTCCGCCAGGTCGACCTCGGTCACGTGGAGGGGCTTGGCGAACTCTTCCAGCACTGCGGCCCGGATCCTCAAGTCTCTCTCCTGTCGACGCTGATCGGCGGCTGAGCTGAGCAACCTTACGGCCCGTCGCCGGGCCGCGCCTCCAGCGCGTCGATCATCAGCTCGAGCATCCGGGGCCACTGGTCGGGCTCGACCCGTCGGGCGGCGCGGGTGGCGGCGAACAGCAGGCGCAGGTCGAGCGTGGTGGCGTCGGCCCGCAGCCGCCCCTCGGCACGCGCGGCCGCCAGCAGGCGCTCCTGCGCCTCGGAGGCGCGGGCCACCGCGGCGGCCACCTCGGGGTCGTCGGCCACCAGCGCGCGGGCATCGCCGATGAACGGGTCGGCGCGCTGGGCGCTGACGAGGCTGCGCAGCATCCCGGTGAGCGCCGACCAGCGGTCCCCCGGCTGCGCGTACGCCTCCCCAGCGGCCGCGGCGATCTGATCCAGCCGGCGGATGACGAGCGCCGCGAGCAGTTCGCGCTTGGATCCGAACACGCGGTAGACGCTGGCCACCCCGGCGCCGGCGGCCTCGGCCACCACGCTCATCGGGGCGTCGAGGCCGTCGCGCGCGAACACCTCGGTGGCCGCCTCGAGCAGGCGCTCGCGCTTGGCGGCGGGCTCCAGGCGCGTCCATTCACAGCGCCCTTGGGCGGGTTCCTCGGAGGGCGGGTTCGATCCGGCGGCGGCCTCCGGATCGGTGGCCGGAATGATCATTCCGCTAGAGTACTCGGCGTGTCAGGCGCCGGCCAGCGGGATCACGGGGTTCACCCCAACCTGATCCTCGCCGTCACCGCGCTTGCCGGGCTCGCCTACGCGATCCTGAGCTCCGCGGTCATCCCGGCGCTGCCCTCGATCCAGCAAAGCCTGGGGGCGAGCGAGACCGGCGTGACCTGGCTTCTCACCGGCTATCTGCTGTCGGCCTCGGTGGCGACGTCGATCATCGGGCGCCTGGGCGACATGTACGGCAAGGAGCGACTGCTGCTGATCACGCTCGCCATCCTCGGCGCCGGCACGGTCGTCTCGGCGCTGTCCACCTCGCTGGGGCCGATGATCGCGGGGCGCATCATCCAGGGCGCCGGCGGCGGCATCTTCCCGCTCGCGTTCGGGATCGTCCGCGACGAGTTCCCGCGCGAGCGCGTCGCCGGGAGCATCGGGATCCTCTCCTCGATCCTCGGCATCGGCGGCGGGATCGGGATCGTCCTCGGCGGGCTGATCGTCGAGCATCTGAACTACCACTGGCTCTACTGGATCCCGCTCGTGGTGACGGTGGCGGCGGCGATCTGCACCTGGCGCTTCGTGCCCGAGTCCCCGGTGCGCGTGCCCGGGCGGGTCAACTGGCTCGCCGCCTCGCTCATGACCGCCGGCTTCTGCTGCATGCTCATCGCGATCTCGGAAACGACCACGTGGGGCTGGGGCTCGGCGAAGACGCTCGGCCTGCTCGCGGTCGGGATCGCGCTCACAGGGGCGTGGATCCTCGTCGAGGTGCGCAGCGAGGTTCCGCTCATCGACATGACGATGATGCGCATCCGAGGCGTGTGGACGACCAACCTCGTCGCCTTCCTCCTCGGCGCCGGGATGTACGCCTCCTTTCTCATCCTGCCGCAGTTCGCGCAGTTGCCCACGAGCACCGGATTTGGCTTCGGCGCGTCGGTGGTGGTGGCCGGCCTGTACCTGCTGCCCGCCGCCGTTGGCATGAGCGCGCTGGGCTCGGTGGCCGGTCGGGTGGCGCGCCGCTGGGGATCGAAGAATGCGGTCATCGCCGGCAACGGCGTGACCGCGCTGGCCTTCGCGGTCCTCGCGATCGCCCATGGGCATCCGTACGACATGCTGATCAGCGCCGCGCTGATGGGCATCGGGATCGGCCTGGCGTTCGCGGCGCTCGGCAACCTCATCGTGGAGGCCGTGTCGCCGGAGCAGACCGGTGCGGCGACGGGCATGAACACGGTGATGCGGACCCTCGGCGGGGCCCTGGGCGGCCAGATCGTCGCCACCCTGATCGCCGACAACGTCACCGGTGGCCTTCCCAACGTCACCGGCTTCGTCGCGGCGCTCTTCCTCCAGGCCGGGTTCCTCGCCGTCGCC
>Ga0070717_10004237_pt1 | contig 10343 bp, 8 predicted proteins | sample LARL113metaG_FD_71366 | JGI IMG/M metagenome (GOLD analysis project Ga0070717, IMG submission 71366) | Corn, switchgrass and miscanthus rhizosphere microbial communities from Kellogg Biological Station, Michigan, USA - LAR L11-3 metaG | ecosystem: Host-associated > Plants > Roots > Rhizosphere ... | reverse complement strand
ACCACCATGCCGATCGTCTTGAACGAGCCGGAAGAGATCGGCGCCGCCAGGTCGCCGATGGCGTGGACGACATCTGCTCGGCTGCGCACGGCCGTCGGCTTGAGATCGGTCTCCAGTGCTAACGTTACTTCGGCCGCCCGGCTGATGACGAGATGCGTCTCGACCGGCAGAGGACGCAACAGCTCGAGCAAGCGCGCACCGTAGATTACGCCGGAGGCGCCACTGATCCCGACGATCAAACGCGGATGTCCGGATTTTTCCGCCATGACAGCCTCTTTGATTTTCGCGGTTCCGACATATTTCCGGTCCATGGGTCAGGGAGCCCATGGTCGGCTGATGAGGCCGGCGTTACCATCGGCCGTTGTGACCGTCTAGCAGGAGGACTGTGCATGTCGCTGCAGGATCGCATCGAGGCGCTGAGAGAAAAGCATGCAGCGCTAGAGCGCGCTCTCGATGAGGAGAACAAGCGTCCTCTTCCCAACCAGGACGCGATCTACGATCTGAAGCGTCAAAAGCTCCGTATAAAGGACGAAATCTACCAGCTGGAGAGGCACTGACCGCAGCCTTTCAGTCAATTCGAGCACCTAAAAAGCCGGGGAGCCATATCTCGCCCCGGCTTTTTTGGCGCGCAAATTTGTCCTCAGCCAGCCGCTTTCGCGCGCTCGCGCAGCGCAAATTTCTGGATCTTACCGGTCGAAGTCTTGGCCAGCGGCTCGAACAGCACGGTTCGTGGGGCCTTGAAATGGGCGAGGTGCTCGCGGCAGAAGGCAATGATCTCGTCGGCCGTGGCCTTTGCTTCGGGCTTTAGGGTCACGAAGGCGCAGGGGGTCTCGCCCCATATCGGGTCAGGGCGGGCGACGACCGCCGCTTCGAGCACGGCGGGGTGCCGGTAGAGCACGTCCTCGACCTCGATCGTCGAGATGTTTTCGCCGCCGGAAATGATGATGTCCTTCGAGCGGTCCTTCAGTTCGATATAGCCGTCGGGGTGCATGACCCCGAGGTCACCGCTGTGGAACCAGCCGCCGGCAAAAGCCTCCTCGGTGGCTCGCGGGTTCTTCAAGTAACCCCTCATGACGATGTTGCCGCGCATCAAGACCTCGCCCATCGTCGCGCCGTCAGCCGGCACCGGCACGAGGCTCAGCGGATCGGCGACTGTCAGCTCCTCGAGCACCGGGTAGCTGACGCCCTGGCGCGCCTTCAGCCGCGCCTGTTCGCCGGCGGCGAGCTCGTCCCACTCGCCGTGCCAGGCGCAAACGACGGCAGGACCGTAGACCTCCGTCAAGCCGTAGACATGGGTGATGTGAAACCCGAGTGCCTCCATTCCCTGGATAACTGCGGCGGGCGGTGGCGCTCCAGCGGTCATCATCTCGATCCGGTGATCGAGCGAGCGCTTCAGCCCTTGGCCGGCATTCAGCAGCATGTTCATCACCACCGGTGCGCCACACAAATGGGTGACGCCCTCGCGCGAAATTGCCTCATAGACTGCCGCGGCCTCGACCCGGCGCAGGCAGACATGAGTACCGGCCATCGCCGTGATCGTCCACGGGAAGCACCAGCCGTTGCAGTGGAACATAGGCAACGTCCACAGATAAACCGGGTGGTGCCGCATGCCCCAGACGAGGATATTGCCGAGCGCGTTCAGATAGGCTCCCCGGTGGTGATAGACGACGCCTTTCGGATTTCCCGTCGTGCCCGAGGTGTAGTTGAGCGCGATCGCGTCCCATTCATCCGCAGGCGTCACTTCCGGGAAGTCCGGGTCGCCGGTCGCGAGAAACGCCTCGTAGTCCATTCCGCCGAGCCGCTCGCCCCCCGGCCCGCTCGTGTCTACGATATCGATGACGATCGGTTTTTGGTCGAGCTGGGCCAACGCCTGCCTAACCGTTGGGGCAAATTCGGTGTCGGTGATCAGCACCTTGGCCTCGCCGTGACGCAGAATGAAGGCTATCGTGTCGGGATCGAGCCTAATATTGAGCGCGTTTAGAACCGCACCTGCCATCGGCACTCCAAAATGCGCCTCGAAGGCTTCGGGGATGTTTGGCGCCGTCAGTGCGACCGTATCGCCGCGCCCGATCCCGCGCACAGCCAACGCGGCCGCCAGCCGTCGGCAGCGTCCGAGCGCCTCGCGCCAAGTATACCGCCGCCCTCCGTGGATGACGGCGAGCCGGTTCGGATATACCGCCGCGCTCCGCAGCAGAAAGCCGATCGGGGTCAGTGGCACGTAATTGGCCGCGTTCTTGTCGAGCCCGACTTCGTAAGGATTGGTCTTGGCCGGTGTCATGCGGGTATCCTCCCTCAGGGGAGGATCTTAGCTTGAGGATCTCCTCGCCCCAACCGTTTGCCCGCGAGCGAGGCGTGCGAGGGACCCGCGAAGCGGGAGTGTGAATTTGCGAAAGGGAGGGAGCCGATGACGGGGTATGCCGATACCTATCGCCGCTCGATCGAGCGGCCGGAGGAATTCTGGGCGGAAGCAGCCGAGGTTATCGATTGGGAGCGCCGCTGGGATCGGGTACTCGATGCGAGCCGCCCGCCCTTTTTCCGCTGGTTCCCAGGCGCTCGTCTCAACACCTGCTGGAATGCGGTTGACCGCCATGTCGCGGCCGGAAGGGGCGAACGTGTTGCGCTGATTTGGGATAGCCCCGTCACCAACGGTGTCGAACAATTCACTTATCACAACGTGCACGATGAGGTCGCGCGTCTGGCCGGCATGCTGACGAGCCTCGGGGTGGTCAAAGGCGACCGCGTACTGATCTACATGCCGATGGTGCCCGAGGCGGCGTTTGCGATGCTCGCCTGCGCCCGCATAGGCGCGATCCACTCGGTGGTCTTTGGCGGGTTTGCCGCACACGAACTGGCAACGCGCATCAACGACGCCAAGCCGCGGGTGATCCTCTCAGCCTCTTGCGGTATAGAGGTCAATCGGATCATTCCGTACAAGCCGCTGCTCGACGGGGCGATCACCGAGGCTCGGGCGAAGCCAGACAATTGCGTGATCCTGCAGCGGCCGATGTGCCATGCCGAGTTCGCCGCAGGTCGTGACCAGGATTGGCGCGAGCTCGTAACCGCTGCCCGACCCGTTGATTGTGTTCCGGTACTCGCCACCGACCCCCTCTACATCCTCTACACCTCGGGCACTACCGGCATCCCGAAGGGCGTTGTGCGCGACAATGGCGGCCATGCCGTCGCGCTACATTGGTCTATGCGGTATATCTACGGGGTCCAGCCCGACGAAGTGTTCTGGACCGCCTCGGACATTGGCTGGGCGGTCGGCCACTCCTACACCGTCTACGGCCCGCTGCTCTACGGCTGCACCAGCGTCATGTATGAAGGAAAGCCGGTCGGCACGCCCGACGCCGGCGCCTTTTGGCGGGTTATCGACGAGCACGACGTCCGCGTATTCTTCACCGCGCCGACCGCGTTTCGCGCGGTCAAGCGCGAGGACCCGAACGGCGTGCTGATCCGCACCCGTGACCTGTCGCGCTTTCGTGCACTGTTCCTGGCCGGTGAGCGAGCCGATCCGCCAACCGTCGCTTGGGCCGAGGAACATCTCAAGGTGCCGGTCATCGATCATTGGTGGCAGACCGAGACCGGCTGGCCGATCGGCGCCAATTGCCTCGGCATCGAGCCGCTGCCGGTCAAGCATGGCTCCTGCACCCGCGCCGTCCCGGGCTGGGACGTGCGGGTGTTGGAGGCGGAAGCGGAGGGCCAGGCCAACGAGCTGAAGCCGGGTGAGATCGGCGCGTTGGCGGTCAAGCTCCCGCTGCCGCCTGGCGCGCTGCCGACTTTATGGCAGAAGGACGAACATTTCGTCAGTTCTTATATGGACGCGTTCCCGGGCTTCTATCAGACGGCTGATGCCGGGTTCATTGACACCGACGGCTACATCCACGTGATGACGCGCACCGACGACATCATCAATGTCGCTGCGCATCGGCTCTCGACCGGCGAGATCGAGGAGGTGCTGGCGGCGCACCCCGACGTCGCGGAGTGCGCGGTGATCGGCGTCGCCGACGCCCTGAAAGGGCAGGTTCCGCTGGGCCTCCTGGTGCTTAAGGCCGGCGTCAAACGCCCCGCCCACGAGGTCGAGCGCGAAGCCACCGAGCTCGTTCGCAATCGCATCGGAGCGGTGGCGAGCTTTAAGACGGCGCTCGTCGTCGCTGGTCTTCCGAAGACCCGGTCGGGTAAGATCCTGCGCGGCACGATGCGCAAGATCGCCGACGGCGAGGACTATCCTCCGCCGGCGACGATCGACGACCCCGCGGTCCTCAATGATATCGACAGCGTCCTGGCTAGTGCCGGTTATGCCCGGCGCCGTATCGTCTAGCCCTCCAGGCGCTCTCCCTCCTCGTCGCCGAGATCGTTATCCTCAACGGGCCTCCGCACCCGGGCATGGCTGATCGCCGCCTCGAGTTCCTCGATGGTGCAGAGGCCGAGGCCTACCGGATGCCGAGGCTTGATGTTTGGGCTGTTCCAGTGCGTACGGTCGCGCACCGCAGCGATCGTCGGCTTTGTCGTGCCGATCAGCTTCGAGATCTGGCCATCGGACAGCTCGGGATGGCTCTTCAGCAGAAAGGCAATTGCGTCGGGCTTGTCCTGCCTCTTGGCGATCGGCGTATAACGCGGCCCCTTGTGCTTGACAAATTGGGGCGGCAGTGCACGGGGGGAGAGCTTGAGACGCGCCTCGGGGTCGGCCTGGCAGCGCTCGATCTCCGCCACGGTCGTCTGACCGTTCGCGACCGGATCGAGCCCTTGCATCTGGTTGGCCACCTCACCATCGGCAATGGCTTGAATCTCGAGCGGATGCAGCTCGCAAAAATCGGCAATCTGCTCAAAGGTGAGAGAGGTGTTTTCGACGAGCCATACGGCGGTCGCCTTCGGCATCAACGGAGCGGCCATGGTGAAATCTCAATTCTAGAGTCGCATGAGCACGAGCGAAGGCGATACCCGGACGAACTCAAAACAGTTAATCAATATATAGTCATGTTCCCATTGAGGGAAGACGGAAGGAGAACAGGAAGGCATGGATGAGACGGAACTCGAACCTCGGCACAAGCCCACCCAGCCTAAGGATCTAAGCCTGCTGGGCATTGCCGAACTCGAGGCCTATATCGCCGAGCTCGAAAACGAAATCGCCCGAGTGCGGGCCGAGATTACGGCAAAGTTGGGCCAGCGCCGCGGTGCTGAAGCGCTGTTCAAACGCTGAGGTGATCGGTGCCGCTGGAGCCCCCGTCTGGTACTCAAGAAGGCCTCGGCACATCTCTGCTGCGCAAGGAAGATGACCGCTTTTTGCGCGGCCGCGGCGAATTCGTCGCCGACATCAAACTGCCCGGCATGCTGGAAATTGCATTCCTCCGCAGCCCGCTTGCGCATGCCCGCATCCGCGCAATCGAGAAGCCACCGGGCAGCGAGGATCGCGCGTTCATACAAGGGGACCTCGCCGGCGTCGAGCCGATCCGCGCGGTTGCCGGTCTCCCGGGCTTCAAGGCTTCCGAACAGCCGGTCCTTGCCGCGGGAAAGGTGCGTCACGTCGGCGAGATGATCGCGATGTGCGTCGCGGAGAGCCGCGCCGAGGCAGAAGATCTCGCCGCCGACATCGCTGTCGATTTTGACGAGTTGCCGGTGGTCTGCGACATGCTCGCCGCGCGCCGGCCGGATGCGGCACTGGTGCACGAGGTGTGGGGCGACAATGTCGTGCTCGAAACGCTCGTCGATGACCATCTCTCGGAGATCGCGCGGACCGCGCCGGTCAAGGTCACCCGCACCTTGCGCACCGCGCGCCAGTGCATGGCGCCCCTCGAAGGGCGCGGGCTCGTCGCGCACTGGCACGCAAGGCTCGGGCAGCTCGTGCTTTATTCGGCGACGCAGCTGCCTCACATCGTGCGCTCAGGTCTCGCCGAATGCCTCGGTCTCGATCATGCAAAGATTCGCGTCGTTGCTCCGGATGTCGGCGGCGGCTTCGGATACAAGGGAATTTTGCTGCCGGAAGAGGTTTGTGCCTGCTGGCTGGCGCTGCGGCTCGACCGCCCGGTTCGCTGGATCGAGGACCGGCACGAGCACCTGACCGCGAACGCCAACTGCCGTGAACATCATTACGAGATTACCGCCTATGCCGATGTCGACGGCCGGCTGATCGCGATCGATTGCGAAGCGATGGTCGATGTTGGCGCCTATTCCTCCTACCCCTTTTCCGCATGTCTTGAACCGGCACAGGTCGCGAGCATCCTGCCCGGACCTTACCGTTTAGAGAAATACCGCTGCCGCAGCTGGGCCGTCGCCACCAACAAACCGCCGATTCTGCCCTATCGCGGCGTCGCGCGCGCCGGGGTCTGCTTTGCGGTGGAGTTGGTGATCGATGCGATCGCCCGCGCCACCGGTCGCGAGCCCTACGAGGTGCGGCTCAAAAACCTAGTGCCGCCCGAGGCAATGCCGTTCGACAACATTACCGGCAAACATTTCGATAGCGGCGACTACCCGGAATGCTTGCGCCGCGCCGTCGCCGCGATCCGGCTCGACACGATACGCGCGCGCCAGGCGCTCGGCAGCGAAGAGCGCCGCATCGGCGTCGGATTTGCGATATTTTGCGAGCAGGGCGCGCACGGCACTTCGGTCTATCACGGCTGGGGCATCCCGATGGTGCCGGGCCACGAGCACGCTTCGGCCCGCCTGACACCTGATGGCGGTCTCGAACTGCGTGTCGGCGTTCACTCGCACGGCCAGGGTCTCGAGACGACGCTGGCTCAGATCGCCCACGAAGTCCTCGGCATCGAGACCGCCAAGGTTTCGCTGGTCCATGGCGATACGGCGCTAACACCCTATTCGACCGGTACCTGGGGATCGCGTTGCGCGGTCATGGCTGGAGGTGCCGTCGCGACCGCCTGCCGGGCACTCGCCGAGCGGGCGAAGCAGATCGGGGCGCGATTGTTGCAGACTGATCCAGATAGGGTGTCGATAGCGGGAGGACGGGTGATCGGTCCCGGCGGCAGTGTCAGCCTCGCCGAAGTCGCGCGGGTCTGGTATCGGGCGCCACAAAACCTGCCAGACGATGCCGATCCCGGCGGCCTCGAGGTGACAATCGGATACAAGCCATTGCGCGACACCGGAACGTTCAGCTACGCCTGCCACGCTGCGCTCGTCGCGGTCGATGTCGAGATCGGTGCGGTCGAGATCCTCGACTATGTCGTCGTCGAGGATGGCGGCAAGCTGATCAACCCGATGATCGTCGACGGTCAGGTGCTCGGCGGCATCGCGCAAGGTGTCGGCACCGCGCTTTACGAGGAGATGCCGTTCGACAGCGAGGGCCAGCCGCTTGCTTCGACCTTCGCGGATTACCTGTTGCCGGGTTCGACCGACATGCCGCCGATCCGTATCGAGCACATGGAGACGCCCTCACCCTACACCGAATTTGGGCAGAAAGGGATCGGCGAGAGCGGTGCTATCGGGCCGCCCGCCGCCATCGCCAACGCCGTCAACGACGCCCTCGCGGGTCTCGGGATCGAAATCGGCGAGCTGCCGATCACCCCGCGACGGCTGTTCAACGCCATCGCCCGGGCGAAGGCAAAGGTCTCGGCAGAGGCTTGATCGGTCGAGGTTGATTTAGGCCGAGAACGCCGGTCACCTTCGGTAATGCCTTCGGACTCGCGTTCAGAGGAGCATCCACCTCTGGCGGTTATGCGGGGAGGATGTCGGAGATCCGACGGCGCCAACCTACTCCGGCGATCAGGTGCTGGGTGACTGGTTCCCCAGGGAGGCCCCTCTCCCCGCGAGCGGGGAGAGGGAGGAATAGGCTGGGCGCTTTACCCCAGGTGCTTGTGAAAGAAGGCGGCGACCGGATCGAATGATGCGTTGGTCGAGCGCTTCTCGTTGTCGACATAGACGATCTCGATGTCGCCGCCCGCCTTGCGGTAGTTCGAGACGAACCTCTCGGGCTCGTTTCCGGCGAAGTCGGAATCGTCGTCGTGATAGTCGTGCACGATGTCGGGCCTTCCCTGGACCCAGAGAGCGGGAGGCATCGGCACTTTTTCGCCGCGCTCGAGAAGCAACATCGGGTTGCCCTCGGCCATGGCGGCTTCGGTCTTCCAATAGGTATCGTGCTTTTGCTTCATGCCGATCGAGAAAGCCGGCGGATTTGGTCCCTTCTCCAACTTCTGGGCATTGCGATAGCGTGATAGCGGGTTGATGACCGGCCATGACATTGCGACGGCGCGCACTGTCGCATCGACCGCAGGTGAGCCGGCCGGGAGCGCGACGGAGCCATATCTCGAATCACTCGGCCGCATCGCCGCCAGCATGGCGAGATGTCCGCCGCTTGACTGACCCGCGATGCCGATCTGGTCGGGACGGACCTTGAGTTCGCGGGCACGGGCCTTGACCCAGCGGATCGCGTAATTGATGTCGGTCAGAGAGTTTGGATAGCCGTCGGCGGCGTGACGGAAATTCAACGAGGCGACGACGAAGCCGTTTTTCGCCAAGGTTTCGTCGAGCCCCTGGGTACCGGTCAAATCCCCGCTGTTCCAGGCGCCGCCATGGAGGTCGATGACCGCCGGGAACGGTCCGTGGCCCTTCGGCTTGTAGAGCCGGGCGATCAGCCGTGTGTCGCCATGGCGGAGATACTCGACATCTTCGGTCGTAAATTCATAGGTTTTATTCGGCATGTTCACTCCCCTTCGGGGTTGGTCTGCTGCGGCGCATCGAGGATCGGAACGATGGTGTCCACCACCCCGACGCCGACCGCCTACCCTACTCGCTCCGGGCAGACCGGGAAAGACGGCAGCCTCATCGCCGGTGGGCAAATTCCCAGTTTTTCCCGATAAGCCGGGAATTTTTCGATTTTCCCCGGATCTGCGGTCACTTTGCCGCAAAAATGGTGAGCCAAATCAATTCGTTGCCGGCAAATTCCCGTTGCAAGCCGAACCGGGAATTCGCGGCGCCTAACCGGGAATAAAATGCGCCGAACCGGGAATTACGGGAATTACGAAAGAGGCCCATCTCTCCACCCATCGAAATTAAATAAAATAGGGTCTAATTAAGGGCCGCCACCCTACAGCAACAGTTGGCCATTTGTGGGGCGGACCGCCACCCGGTCGCCGGGCAAGGCACTCCGGCGGCGGATGCCGGTTCACGCAAAGGCGCTCACGGCCGCGCTCGCTAGCACCCGTTAGTCGGTCTGCGCATCTTATTGATCGATCCGAGCACTAGGAGTTCGGCATCACTTCTGCAGAGCTCCCCGTGCGGATCCATTTACGACGCGCTCGTCACTTCCCTTTCCGGCCGGGCGCTGCTGCCCGAGCCCGGGGGCCGACACGGGAATGCGGGTCTGGAAATCCCCGTTGTTACCGCAGCCCTAGCTGGGGCGTCGAAGGAGTGTGTCATGAAATCGATGCTGTACGCCGAAAGCATCCCGTCGAGGAAAACGACCATGCGACGAGCGTTGGCCATTGCAGCTGCACTGGTCCTTGGTGCGCCCGCTACATTGGCCTTTGCCCATGATCCAGGCGAATACCAGGGTTTCTTTAACCACTTTTATGATCATCTGGAGCATCAGCAGTTCCACCAGCAGTTCAATGACGAACACAACGCGGCGCATTGGCGGGGTTTTGCGAATCCTCAGCAACACGAAGACTGGCACGGCGCCTACGGAGCTACACACGGCCAGTTCCATGAGGACCATCCAGCTACATGGCATGACCATTCCGGTTACGGCTATTACGGTTATCGCCCATATATAGGGTACCAACCGTACGGTTACGGCGGGTGGTATCGCGGCTACTGACCGCAATTACTCTTTTGCGGTCTGTTCGTTAGCCTCGGTCGATAGCCGCTAAGACAGTCGAGTTGCCGCTCGCGAACCATTAGCCTGAGAAACAACAGTGGAACAAACGAGATTCGTCCCAACCGGTGATCCGTGCTAGGCAGAGGGTTGGGCAGACGGGAATCCTGAGAGAATTAGGGCCAAACACGTCCTTGCGTGATGCGGTTCCTGTGGATCAGATGCTTGGTTGTCCTCTTGTCGCTGGCTCTTGTCTGCGGCAACGCCCACGCTGCGCTGCATTTGGGTGGCGCTTACCCCGAGCCCTGTCCTGAAGAACACGCCCACCACATCGGAAAAACTTCGCCCCATCACCAGCATCAGCACGGCAAAGCACTTGCGTGCTGCTGCGACTGCCTAGGCTGCACCTCACCAGCCTATCTTCCACCCCAGCTCCGCATCACTTCAGCAGAACTCCCGGCGCGGGTTCACTACGACGCATTCACTGCGTCCCTCTCCGGCCGGACGCTGGTGCCCGAGCCCGGTCCTCCCAAACCCGGCACGCTGAGCTAACCCGGCGCGCACCCGCGCCCCGGGTTGC
>Ga0070717_10004236_pt1 | contig 10346 bp, 9 predicted proteins | sample LARL113metaG_FD_71366 | JGI IMG/M metagenome (GOLD analysis project Ga0070717, IMG submission 71366) | Corn, switchgrass and miscanthus rhizosphere microbial communities from Kellogg Biological Station, Michigan, USA - LAR L11-3 metaG | ecosystem: Host-associated > Plants > Roots > Rhizosphere ... | reverse complement strand
CCAGCGAAACCGGCGAGACCGGCCGCAAAGGCCAGCCGATGAGCAAAGCGGGGCCGTCGCTGCTGCGCGCCACGTTCTGCCGCGCCGCCGACACCGCCCGCCGCCAAGACCCCCAGCTGGGTCGCCTCGTGTGCCCGGCCTGGTTGAGGGCCGGCTGAGGGGCCTTCCCCGCTGTCTTGCGGCTGCGCCGTCGCTTGCGTACTTCTTCGGGGACGGTCCCGCGCTTCGGTAATGATGCGCTTGGCTTCCTGCGCGGTGACGAATCAGCAGCCACCCGCCGCGCAAGAACCAACCCCTCGGGCTGGCTTGACAAGCAAGCTCCCATAGGGAATCAAATCCCGCCCCCGCTACCAGTAAGTCCAGGTCAGAGGCCTGATCGCTAACGGCGGTCAGGCCTTCTTGATCATCTGTCCGCGGTTCGTCCGCGGGATCGGGGTGCACTGCACGGGTGCACTCCCTGTGCACTGGCTGCTGATGATTGTCACGAACCGGACCACAGCGGCACTCCGGAAGGCCGATCCGGGCGGCATCCCAGGCTGGCAGGGGCGGACCATCGGTGTGACTTCGTGGGCCGCCTGGGACAAGATGATGAACCTCGACCGGTTCGACCTGCCCTGGGTGTCCCCGGCGCCGGGTGGCGTGAAATCGCCAGCTGGCGGCTCCTGCCGACGCATAGTCTGCCCGCCGAATTTCAGGCGGTCGCGGGCACCGGCGCGTCTGCCCGTAGCAGACCTTCTTCCTTGAGCTGGGCCCACAGCGCGGATGGTGGAGGCACCCGGAACAGCGCGGCGTTCCGCTCGACCTGCTCTGGCGAGCGTGCGCCGACACAGATGCTTACAACGGCGGGATGGCCCGCCGGGAACGCCAGCGCCGCGGCGGGCAGCGAACTGGTGTGCTGCTCGCAGATCGCGGCGATCCGGCCAGCGTGCTGAAGAAGCTGCGGGGGCACGCCGGAGTAGTTGTACTTGGCGCCGCGTGCGGGCGTGCGGCGGGCAAGCAGCCCGCTGTTGAAGACGCCGGCCGCGACCACGCCGATGCCGCGCTGTTCGCACATCGGAAGGAGTTCATCGAGCGCGGTCTGCTCGAGCAGGCTGTAGCGGCCGGCCAGCATCAGTAGGTCCATGTCGGTGTTCTTGGCGAAATCGGCCAGCATCGCCGTCTGGTTCATGCCGGCGCCGATCGCCGAGACCACGCCCTGGCCGCGCAGTTCCTCGAGCGCGGGATAGGCGTGGCTGAGCGCGTCGCGATAGTGGTTGTCGGGATCATGGAGGTAGATGATGTCGATGCGGTCCAGCTTCAGCCGCCCGAGGCTCTCCTCGAGGGTTCGCAGCACGCCGTCGCGGCTGAAGTCCCAGACTCGCCGGTGCGTCGCGGGGACGTCGAAGCCTTCGGTGTCGACGCCTTGCGGCCCGGACAGCGGTTCGAGCAGGCGCCCGACTTTCGTCGACAAGACGTATCCGTCACGCGGCCGCCCGGCGAGCGCCTCGCCGAGGCGTCGTTCGGAGAGCCCCAGCCCGTAGTGGGGTGCGGTGTCGAAGTAGCGGATGCCGGCATTCCAGGCAGCGTCAACGGTCGCGTGAGCCTGCTCGTCACCGATCGCGCGGTACAGGTTTCCTAGCTGCGCGCATCCGAGTGATAGCTCGCTCAGCCGGGGGATCACCGCACGATCCGTGCGCTTGGCCGGTGTACCAGCCTGCGGACCTCGTCGAGCGTTGCGGTGGAGGTGTCGCCGGGGGTGGTCATCGCCAGCGCGCCGTGTGCCGCGCCGTATTCGACCGCCGTCTCCAGATCGCCCAGCTCGAGCAATCCGTACAGCAGCCCGGAAGCGAAGCTGTCACCGCCGCCGACCCGGTCGAAGATCTCAAGCGAGCGCCTGGGCCTAGCCTCGGCGAACCCGTCCGCGGCTGACCACGCGACGGCGCCCCAGTCGTTGATCGTCGCGCTGCGTACGCTGCGCAGTGTCGTGGCGACCACGGAAAGCGTGGGGTACTGGGCGGTGACTTCCGCGATCATCGCGTGGAAGTTCCCGGGGTCGAGTTCGCTGAGGTCGGCCCCGGTACCGGGAACCTCGAAGCCGAGGCAGGCGGTGAAGTCCTCCTCGTTGCCGAGCATGATGTCGATCAGCGGTGCCAGCTGCCGGTTGACTTTTTGGGCGGCAGCTTGCCCGCCTGCTGCCTGCCACAGGCTCGGCCGGTAGTTGAGGTCGTAGGAGATGATGGTGCCGTGGGCGCGAGCGGCTTGCATCGCCTCTTCGGCCAGCGCGGCGGTGGCCGGTGACAGCGCGGTGAAGATTCCTCCGGTGTGCAGGCACCGCACTCCGAGGCGGCCGAACAGCAGTTCCCAGTCGACGTCTCCGGGGGAGAGCATGCTGGCCGCGCTGTGGCCGCGGTCGGAGACGCCAACCGCGCCGCGTACGCCAAAGCCGCGTTCGGTGAAGTTCAGCCCGTTGCGCGCCTGCCGTCCCACCCCGTCGAACGGTACCCAGCGGACGAGGCTGAGGTCGACGCCACCGGCGAGCATCAGGTCCTCGATCAGGCGGCCGACGTCGTTGTCGCACAGCGCGGTGACGATCGCGGTGCGGAGCCCGAAGCAGCGGCGCAGGCCGCGGGCCACGTTGTACTCGCCGCCGCCCTCCCATACGCGGAACTGGCGGGCTGTGCGCACGCGCCCGGCGCCGGGATCGAGCCGGAGCATGACCTCGCCGAGCGCCACCAGGTCGTAGGCGCACGCGGATGCGGGCCGGAAGCTGATGGTCATCTCGGCGCCCCTTCGGCCTGGCGGGCCGCTGCGACGATCGCCACCGCTTCGGCGGCCAGCCGGGTGATCTCGCCGAACTCGCCTGAGCGCAGCAGCGACCGGGGCGCGATCCAACTCCCCCCCACGGCGGCCACCGCCGGGTGCCGCGTGTACCCCGCCAGCTCGGCGGCCCCGATCCCGCCGGTCGGGACGAATCGCAGGCCGGGGAACGGCGCCGCGAGCGCGTTCAGCCACCGCAGCCCGCCGAGCGGCTGAGCTGGAAACAGCTTCACCATGCCGAGCCTGTCCCGCAGCGCGGCCATCACCTCCGACGATGTGGCGACGCCGGGGATCACGGGAACGCCAAGTTCGCGGCAGCGCCGCACAATCTGCGCGTCGAATCCCGGAGAGACGATGAACTGGGCGCCCGCATGGTGAGCGCGGTCGGCATCGGCCGGGCTCAGGACGGTGCCCGCGCCGACCGTCAGCCGCGAGTCGTGAGCGAGCAGCTCGATCGCGCGGACCGCTGCGCTGGTCCGGAACGTGATCTCCGCGACGGGCAAGCCGCCCGCGGTCAGGGCGTCGCCGAGCGCGGGGGCATCGTGCCAGTCGTCGATCACGACAACCGGCACGATGCCGCAGGTGGTGATCCGGCCGAGCGTGTTCACCGGCCCAGCCATCCGCCGTCGACGGCCAGGACCGTGCCGTGGATATAGTCGGAGGCCGCGGAGGCGAGGAACACCACCGCGCCCGCGATGTCCTGCGGCTGTCCCCAGCGGCCCGCGGGGATGCGCTGGAGGATCGCGCGGTTGCGATCGGGATCCTCGCGCAGTGGCCGGGTGTTGTCCGTCTCGATGTAGCCGGGCGCGACGGCGTTGACGTTGACGCCGGCGTGCGCCCACTCGTTCGCGAGCGCCTTCGTCACGCCCGCGATCGCGTGCTTGGAGGCGGTGTAGGCGACGATGTTGATGCCGCCCTGGAAGCTCAGCAGTGACGCGGTGAAGATGATCTTCCCTGTCCCGCGGGCAGCCATGTCGGCGCCGATCGCCTGGGCGAGGAGGAACGGCGCGGTGAGGTTCACCTCGAGCACGCCGTCCCAGGCGCCGGGCGCATGCTCTGCCACTGGCGCCCGGTAAATGGTTCCGGCGTTGTTGACGAGGATGTCGACGGGGCGACCGAGCTCCTTAATACGGCCGAGCAGCCCGTGCACTGCGTCACGGTCGCCGAGGTCGGCGGGCATCGCCCAGAATCGCCGCCCGGCGGCCTCGACGCGGCGGCGGGCTTCCCCGCCGCCGGGCTCGAGCGAGACGCTGACCCCGATAACGTCAGCCCCGGACCAGGCCAGTGCCTCCGCGATCGCCAGGCCGATGCCGCGGCGGGCGCCCGTGACAACGGCCAGCCGGCCTCCGAGCCCGAAGAGCGACCGCTCGCCTGGGGGGCCGGTCATCGGCCCACCTGACAGTCGATCAGCACCTTCATCACGCCCGCGCCGGACGCAAGCGCCTGGAATGCCTCGGCGGTCCTTTCGAGCGGCTCGACCGCCGAGATGAGCTCGCCCGCGGGGATCGCGCCCTCGGCCAGCAGTTCTACCGCCCGCTCGAAGTCGCGCCGCTCGTAGACACGGGCGCCGATCAGTTCGAGTTCGCGCCAGAACACGCGGAACAGATCCACCGGTACCGGCTGGTTGTGGATTGCCACGACGACCAGCCGCCCGCGCACGCGAAGCGCGTGGGTTGCCGCCCCGAGCCCGGCGGCGCTGCCTGACACTTCGAAGGCGACGTCCACGCCGGCGCCGCCGGTCCATGAATCGACTGCCGTGCCCAGGTCAGCGGTGACGGGGTCGATCGTCCGCAGCCCGAGCCGCGCTGTCACCGAACGCCGGTGTGCGTTCGGCTCGGAGACCACGACATCCGCACCCGCTACGGCGGCCACGCAGGCGATCAGCAGGCCGATCGGGCCCCCACCCACCACCAGCACTCGTTCGCCGGGCAGCACCGCCGCGCGCCCGACGTCGTGCACCGCGACCGCCAGCGGCTCGGCCAGCGCTCCGGGCTGGAGGCCTAGCGCTGGCGGCAGGCGAACCAGGAGGCGCTCGGAAACCGTCCAGGTCTGCCGCATAGCGCCGCCCGAGTCGATCCCCACGAACGCCAGGTTCTGGCAGACGTGCTGATGCCCTGCAGTGCACGCGGGGCAGTGGCCGCACCAGTCCAGTGGCATCACGGTCACGTGGTCGCCGGGAGACCAGCGGCTGACGGCCTCTCCCACCGCGGCGACGGTGCCGGACATCTCGTGGCCGATCACGGCAGGGACGGTGACGCGCCCGTCCATCGCGCCGTGTGTGATGTGCAGGTCGGTTCCGCATATGCCCACGTAGGCGACCTCGAGCCGCACCTCGCCCGGCCCGGGTGGCTGTGGCTCCTGCCGCTCGACGCGGAACGCGCCGTTACCGACGTACAGCGCTGCCAGCACCGGTGCTCCATGAGGGATCCGGAGGCGGGCCCGCGAGGCCGTATGCCGCGGTCGCCGTGCCGTACAGCACCGCGGTCCGCTGCTGGGCGGGCAGGTGCGCGATGACGCCGAGCACGACGTCAAACCAGTGCGCGGCGGTTGCCGCGAGCGTCACGACCGGCCAGTCGCTGGCGATCATGCACCGCTGCGGGCCGAACACCTCAAGGGCGTGCTCGAGGTAGGGGCGCACGTCGTCGGCGGTCCATCCGGGCGCGGCCTCCGTTGCCAGCCCCGACAGCTTGCAGGCGACATTCGGAAGCGACGCAATTCTGGCCAGGTCGCCGCGCCACGGGTCGAGCTGCCCGGCGGCCACCGGCGGTTTGCCCAGATGATCGAGCACGAACGACGTCTGCGGGCACGCCGCGACAAGCGAAGCGACCGCGGTCAGCTGATCATGAGTGGCACACAGGTCAAACGTAAGGCCCCATTCGGCCAGCAGCCGCAGGCCACGGATCAGCGCTTTGCCGGTGATCTCCTCGCTGGGGCGGCCCTGCAGCAGCCACCGCACGCCAACGACCAGAGGACTGGCGGCAACCGCCACCACGTCGTCCCAGGCCAGGCGTCCCCGGTGCACCGGCGCGTACGCGACGATTCCGCGGATGAGCGGGTGGTCCTGGGCCAGCTCTGTGACCCAGCGGACCTCGGCGAGCGCCTCAGCCTCATGGCAGTCGGCCTGCACGAAGACCGCACCGGTCAGCTCGTGTGCACCCGGGGCCAGGTCCTCCGGCCCGAAGCGCCGCCGCAACGGCGGATGCGCGGCAAGCCAGTCGTGGTGACGTGCGGCGGGATCCCAGAAGTGGAGGTGGGCATCCAGCAGAGGGGTCATTTCCGGTCCTGCCTGATCAGGCACGCTTGTGCTTCCGAAGCGTCCAGGTGCCCCTGATGTGCTCTTGCATCGCGGCGGCAGCACCATCCGCATCGTGCTGCAGCAGCCGCTCGTAGATCGCTACGTGGCCGACGTGCCCCTGCCACAGGTCTTCTTCGTCCGCCGGAGGGTTGTACCGGCTGCTCGCGCGTGCGTGCGGGTGGATCGCGTGGATGATGGAACGGCCGAGCCGGTTCCCCGAGCAGCGCATGATGAAGTCGTGGTACCGGGTGTCCGTTTCCTGGTACCGCTCGGCGTCCTTGAGCTGGGTCCGCAGCTCTTCGAGCAGGCTGGCGAGTTCGCCCAGGTCGGCTTCGCTCATCGATCGGGCGGCCGTCCTGGCCATGTCGGACTCGAGCGCGACGCGCACGTCTACGAGCTGGTCGAGGACTTGCATCGTGCCGTCGGCGCGAATCGTCGCCTCAAGCACGACCGGGTCCAGCAGGTTCCATTCATCCTGGGGGGTGACCGTGGTCCCATGGCCCTGCCGGGCATGCACCAGGCCCTTCTCTTCGAGCGCCTTCAGGGCCTCTCGCACCACCGACCGGCTGACGTCGAATGACTGGCAGAGCACGGGCTCGGGGGGGAGCAGGCTGCCGGACGGATAGCGGCCGGACACGATCTCGCCGACGAGGACGCTGACGACGACCACGCTCAGCCGCGCCGGGCGCCCGGCAAGCGATTCGATCGGCCACACATTGCCGTCGCCTGACGGCGGCCGGGACAGCCCCTCGGCAGGGGATGAGTCGCTCACGTCACGGAGCATACCAGAATTCATATGTAAGTCATCTCTTGAGAGACGACAGACGTATGATGTATGTTCTGTCAGTGCGGATTACCCAGATCGAGACTTACTCCGTCCCCATCGCGGGAGCGCAGCCTCCGTTCGCCTGGCGGCACGGGCTGCGGGGCGCACCACCGGACGGTGAGGGCGGCGTGCTGCGGATCGGCACCGATTCGGGTGCCGAGGGCGTCGCGCTTGCGCCAAGGCGCGGAGCCGGCAGGTTCCTGCAGGACATCGGCGACCGTGTTCTGCGCGATGAGCTGATCGGCACGGATCCGCTCCAGCGGGAATGGCTCTGGCACCGGATGTGGGAGCTGGACCGCACCGAGGAGTTCCCGCTGTTCATCCTCGGCCTTGTCGACACGGCGCTGTGGGACCTGGCCGGCCGGGTCGCGAACCAGCCGACCTGGCAGCTCCTGGGAGGATTCCGCCGGTCGATCCCGGCATATGCGTCAACCGTGACGTTCGCGACGGCCGAGGAGTACCTCGGCGTGATCACGCAGTGCCTCGAACTCGGCTACCCCGCGATCAAGCTGCATGCCTGGGGTGACGCGCGCGCCGACGCGCGGCTGTGTCTCGCCGTGCGTGAACACGTAGGCCCCGACGTCCCGCTGATGTACGACGGCTCAGCTGGGTTCGACCTCCCCGATGCGGTGTACCTGGGTCACGCTCTCGCAGATGCCGGCTATCTCTGGTACGAGGAGCCCATCCGCGAGTTCAGTGTCACGGCCTACAAGTGGCTGAGCGAACGCGTGCGGGTACCGCTGTGCGTCGCAGAAACCTCCGACGGTGCCCACCTCAACACCGCCGACTTCATCGCCAGCGGGGCGGCGTCGTTCGTGCGCACCAGCGCCGAGCTGCGCGGGGGGATCACCGGTGCCATGCGGATCGCCCACCTCGCCGATGCATTCCGGCTCCGGGCCGAGGTGCACGGGATGGGCAACTACTCCCAGCACCTGTGCATGGCCATCCCCAACACCACCTACTACGAGTCATTGGTGACCGCGACCACGGTCACCCGCGAGGCCGTGGTCGACGCGGGCGGGCTCGTCCACGCGCCTGAAGGCCCAGGGCTGGGCCTGCCTGCTGGCCCCGACTACCCGCCCGAGCTGCGCCATCTAGTCATCGACGCCACGCAATCCGCGGCGATCTTGTAACCCGAGAGGAGAGGCATGAGAGTTTTCGAGGGGGCCGCGCCGGTGCGGCCCGTGCCGCGCCGGCTGAGACGGACCATACTCCCCACGATGGCCGCAGCCGGGCTGGCCGTCGCCGTCGCGGCCTGCTCCAGCGCCGGCAGCAACAGCGCCAGCAGCGGCCCGTCCGCACCAAGTAAGGCTGTTGAGCAAGCCGCCGCGAGTGGTCATGTCAAGGGTTCGATCACCGTCTGGGTTGACGCGGTCCGCCTGCCTGTGGCGCAGGCTTACGCCAAAGCCCACCCGAACGTGCACGTGCACATCGTCACCTTTGACGGCGACGCTAACGGCGCGACGACGCTGCAGACGAAGATCCAGCTGTGGAACCGCACCGGCAGCGGCTGGCCCGATGTCATCTTCAGCGAGCAGGTCAACGATCCGGTGTGGATGGCCGAGCACCCGTTCAACTTCGCCGAACCGATCAACGGCCTCATTCCGCAGAGCCTCATCAGCAAGTGGCCGGCCCCGTCGACCTCGCAGTGCACGATCGACGGCAAACAGTACTGCCTCCAGGACAACCTCGCCCAGGTCGTCCTCTGGTACAACAAGAGGCTGATGGACCAGTTCGGCTATACGACCCCGACGACGTGGCAGCAATGGGCGGCGCTCGGCCAGAAGGCCGCGGCACAGCACCCCGGCTACATCATCGGGACCAGTGGGGAATCGTTCAGCCACTGGATCTACTTCTGGGGCAACCAGTGCCCGCTCTCGCAGCTGCAGGGGCAGACGCACGTGCTCATCAACGTGTCGAATCCGCGCTGCACGGGAATGGCCAGCCTGCTCGACCCGCTGATCAAGGACGGGACCGTGCCGCCGCTGAGCGTGTTTACCCCCGACTTCGCCAAGAAGTACGGCGGGACCAGCGACAAGGTCCTGATGATGCCGGGGCCGAGCTGGTACGCGACGGCCGTCTTCCAGCAGACGCTGCACATCCCGGCCGGGCAGATGACGGCCGCGATGCCGCTGTCGTGGAATAACCAGACACCGATCACGACCGGCCAGGTCGGCGGCGGACCGTGGATCATTTCCCGGCACTCCACGAACCTCGCCGCTGCTGCCAACTTCGTGGAGTGGGCCACAACGGTCTACAACCCGTCGGGTGCGGCGATGAGGCCCGGTTACCCCGCCTACGAGCCGCTCGCCGCCAGCTGGCTGGCGATGCTGGCCAAGAACCCCTACTTCGCCACCAACCCCGGGCCAGCCCTCCAGGCAGCAGCACCGCTGATCTGGACAGGGTGGAACCTGGTCACCTATCCCGACCAGCCCGTCTGGTCCAACACCGTGGTCACGGGGCTGGTCGCCGGCAAATCGCTGAGCTCGCTGCTGCCACCATTCGGCAGCGCGCTCACCCAAACGGCGCAGGCGGCTGGGTATGAGGTCGGTCACTGAGGAGGTGAGCTCGTCCGCTGTGACTTCGGCGTCCGCGGAGGCCGCGCGCCCGCGCGGCCTCCGCGGAGCGGCCAGGCGGATACGTGGCCTGCGTATACCGCGCGGCCTGCCGTTCGTCTTGCCGTATCTGCCCTTCCTGATCGGGTTCGGCATCGCGCCGGTGATCTACGCGATCGACCTTGCCTTCACCAACGCGAACGGCAGATGGACAGGCTTTGGCAACTTCGCGCGGACGTTCGAGGACTACCGCTTCCTCCCCGCGTTCAAGGACGTCCTCCTGTACACGAGCATCTGGCTGGGGACGCTCGTCGTCTTCGTCGTCGGCTTGGCGCTGCTCCTGCACGGCCGCGCGAACCGGGTCTCCTCGGCCTACCGCTTCCTCTTCTACATTCCGGGCGCGCTGGCCGGTGCGGCGGCCGTGCTCGTCTGGCTCTTTATGCTCGACCCCTCGGTCAGCCCCTTCTCGTTCGTGCTGCACTACGTGTTCGGGGCGCAGCTTTTCGTCGAGTCGATCGCGCCCGGACACCTGCCGTTGATCTTCGCGACGATCGCGTTCTGGACCGGTGCCGGTGGCTGGATCGTCGTCATGTACGGCGCGCTGAACACGATCCCGATCGACCTGGAGGAGGCCGCGCGCATCGACGGGGCGGGCCCGTTCACGATCGCGTTCCGGCTGAAGCTGCCGCTGATCCGCAAGTGGATCGCCTACATGGTCATCCTCTCATTCGCGACTGGCACGCAGCTGTTTGTCGAGCCGCAGCTGGTGAGCGAGGCGAGCCTCGGCCTCGTGTCCCCCACCTGGTCGTCTAACCAGCTGGCGTACCAGCTGGCCTTCCGGTACGGGGACTTCAACGGCGCCGCCGCCATCGCC
>Ga0070717_10004235_pt1 | contig 10346 bp, 11 predicted proteins | sample LARL113metaG_FD_71366 | JGI IMG/M metagenome (GOLD analysis project Ga0070717, IMG submission 71366) | Corn, switchgrass and miscanthus rhizosphere microbial communities from Kellogg Biological Station, Michigan, USA - LAR L11-3 metaG | ecosystem: Host-associated > Plants > Roots > Rhizosphere ... | reverse complement strand
CCATTCCGATCCAAGTTGTGTTCGACAGCGACGGCCCTCCGGTGGCAGCGCGGGTTTTGGCCCAGCTCAGCCGCCCCCTGTCCCGCCCTGACCCATTGGATGCGATCGCCCCGCCTCTGCGGCACGTTTCGCCTGACGTGCCGCCGATGTTTGCCGCTTCTGCTTACGAACGAGGCGGCGCTCACGCCAGCGGCTAGCCCACCGGGCGATTCTGGTCTTCACGACTCCACTCCTTTTGACTTCCAAGGACGAACATGCCAACTTGGAGCCTGGCCCCTCCGCCCACCAGGCCGCCCCGACTCTGCGATGCTCGCCACGTCAGCGTACGAGCGGGCCTGTATCCGCAGCGTACGCCTCACAAAACGGTGCTGACAACGACGCGGCGTCCAACGTAGACATCAAGGCCCGCACCTCGGGATCGCTGGGTTGTGCATCGCTAGCGGCGGCGGCGGTGACCTTTAGTCCTGCGAGAACATCAATCATTGACGTCTCATCTTAGAGCGGGCATGTCAGTAGGGCTGAGCCCCAGAGGTGAGGTTGACAGCGTAAATAATGAGCAACACGAGCAAGATAACCGCTACGATAATCACCAGGATGATCAAGGCTTTTCGGTTCATCGGGGAACCTTTCCCAGCGCCGTACCCGATCCGGACCCGGCCCCGTCAAAGCACAGCCTACTCCTGGTTACTTTCTTTTAAAGATGAAGTTGCGCGCCAGAACGGCTCCAGCTATGCGCGGGACTCACCTGGGTCACCGGCCGCGCTGACACCCAAGAACGAAAGCCCGAGGCTAGTGCGCAGGTCAGCTGACGCCGGTGATCGCTTCGAGGGCCTGGCGTAGGTCGTCGGGCAGGGGTCGGCGGCGGTGACTGTGTGCGGGCCGGCCTGAATCTCGATGGTGCTGTAGCGGCGGGCGGTGCGGACGAACTTCCGGATGGACCAGCCAGTGCGGTTCTCGATCCAGCGGCTGACCGTCAGATGGGGGTCTTACCGGCGACGGCCTGTTCGGCCTTGGCGACCTGCTCATCGATCCCGCGCATTGTGCGGTGAGCCCGGTCCGCCTTGTACCGGTAGTAGATGACCTGGTCACGGCGTTTCGCGGACGGTCCAGCGGGCCAGGGCTGGGTGAAGATATGCCCATCGGGGTGTCCTCGCCGGGATGCTCACGGCGCCACTGGGAGACCATGTAGGGGACCCGCGGGATGCGCATGCTGAGGATGAACGACAGGCCTGCGGCCTCGATCTCCTTCTGATTGGTCTCGCTCACCATCCCTGCGTCCGCGACGATCGTGACGTCGGGCAGCTGGTGCGCGGCCATGAAAGCCTCGATGACCGGCAGCATCGTCCTGGTCTCGGCCATGTTGCCCTCGCACGCGGAGACCATCAGCGGGAACCCGCCCTGATCGGTCAGCAGCCCGATGGTGATCTGCGGCTCCAGCCGCCGCTCCTTGGAGAACCCGCTCTAGTGCAACGGCACTTGCATGAACCGGTTTCGGTGTGCTGGTCAGGTCAGGGCACGACTGGCTGGTTGGTGCCCTGCGCGCTCTGCGGCACGAGCCAGGTCTGGAAGCTGGCACCGCTGTTGAACAGGTCGGCCGGGACGGCGACCCAGTCGCTGCCGGACTGCTGCCCGGTATTGGCGAGCAGCTTGTGGTGCACCCACCACGACCGCAGCGTCGCGGTGTAGCCGCTGTAGCTGGTCAGATCCACGTGGTTGTAGACGGCGACCTTCATGTAATTCGCGGGAGGCGTGTGCGGATAGGACGCGTCCCATGGCGAGCTGCCGAAGTCGGTCCCCACCCGGGCCTGGCCGAACGACTGCGGAGTGAGGTCATACGACGACGTAAAGTCATTCCCGTTGCTGTCGGTAGAGTCGCTGCTGAGAACCTCGCTCATGAACAGGTGGCCGTCCGCCGGGGTGTAACTGATCCTCATCCACGCCGTCACACCGGGGTAGTCCCATGTGACGGGGCCTGGGGCGCAGAAGTCGCCATATCCGGCGCAATGCTCAGCGTTCGGATTCGACGCGACCACCTGGTGGGTGCTGCGGTCGTAGATAGTCGCAAAGGTCGTGTAACCCCCGCCTGACGTGCTGGCCGTGAGGCCGACGGTGACCACCAGGCCCGAGGACCAGAGCTGGACGCTGTGGCCGAAGCCAGCGACCTCACCCGCGTACTGCGCGGGCTGGCGCAGGAAGACGCGGGCGTCGATGGTCTTGAACTGCGCCCCCGTGGCGGTGTACCCGGCCTGCTGCGGGCTGATCTGTGCCGTACCGGTGCTGGCGTCCGCGGGCAGCGCCAGCGCCAGCACGGCAGCGGGCACCGCCCCGAGCGCTAACGTCGCGTGCCAGCGCAGGCTGCGGATAGACATCGATCGGCCTCCCATGGCTTGTCCGGCCGGGGCAGGACCTTCCGGCCAGGGAACTCCCTGCAAGTAAGACGCCTGAGATCAGGCGTCCGGTTACCAGCGGCCGGGCCCGGCTTCCTTCCGTCGTGCACCCATGGTCCGAACGGATCATGCAAGTGCCGTTGCAACGGCAAGATCACCGTGCAATTAACGTGCAACTAGCGAGCGGGCCTGGCGGTCAATGACGGTGCCTGCCGGGCGCCCGGACTCGCTGGTCAAGCGGGTTCAGCAGCCGTAGTGGGAAGCTTCCCAAGCTGATAGTGCGAGTTCGATCTCGTCACCCGCTCCACGAGGAAACCCCAGGTCAGCGGGCATGCCGTACATGATCGTCTGTCGTGTCAGCGTCTAGATGATCTCCACGGGCCATTAGCGGGCTATTACCCCACCTCACTGGCCTTCCGTGGAGCCATCCCACTGCTCGCTCTGAGTGGCCTTGACGGCCTCGATGTGAGCGTCGATCGCGCTCGTGATGGGTAGGTCAGCTCCTCGCTCTTTGACCCTCCTCCAGGCAGTGAGTTATGTGCACTCCGTGTACACAGCACCGGCGGAAGCTTCAGTCGTCTGGCTCTCCTTTGTCACTGCGCTTGGCCAGAGCCGCGAGCCGCGCCTCAGTCGCCAGATGGTCAAGCTCGGCCATCAAGGTATCCAGCTGCAGTTCGATGCGCCGAAGCCGCGGTCCGATGTTGGCCGCTATCTCCTGACGGAGATACCGGGCGCAGACTGCAGCGCCGGTCAGCAGCCCTGTGAGCAAACCGAGGAGTATGACCACCCTCATCACCGCCTGTCGGGCTGTTCAGCCACTGTAGCTAGTATGCATCCAGCCCTAAGCTCTAAGCAAGGTTCCGAACTGCTATATAGCAGATCGACATGAGGCCGACACGGTCTGGAGTGGCTCGAGATGACTTCTGTGAACTTGCGAGACGCGTCAGCGACGCGCCTCTATGCTGTCAGCCACCTGGCGAGATGTGAGATAACGTGATGCATATAGCAACTTGCGATGCAACTTTCGAGGAGCATCGGGGTGCGAAGGGCTGCTGTGAACACCACCCCCCCTAACCCTCTTGTCCAGCGCCGACGGCTCCGAACAGAGCTTCGGAGAGCGCGCAGTGGAGTCAACCTGACCCAAGAGCAGGTTGCGAGGGCCATGGACTGGAGTCTCTCCAAGATCATCCGGATCGAGATGGGCGCAGTTGCCATCTCCACGAACGATCTCCGGGCACTGCTGCAGCTCTACAGTGTCCATGACCTGGAACGGACGGATGAGCTCATCGAGCTGGCGAGAGCATCCCGGCAAAGCTCGTGGTGGAGCAAATATCGCGCCGATATTTCCCCCCAATTTTTGCAGTTCATCGAGTACGAAGAAGGCGCATCCTTTTTGCGAACCTATGAACCACTTTTGATACCCGGACTCCTTCAAACAGAAGAATACGCAGACGCGCTTATCCGCAAGCTCGCCGATCCCGGTACGTCGGCCAGTCTCATCCAAACCAGGATGGATATACGGCTAACGCGGCAGCATTTGCTGGAGCAGGAGTCACCACTAACCTCGATCTTCATTCTGGATGAAGCAGCGATACAGAGGCTAGTTGGGGAGAGAAACATCGCCCCTGACCAAATACAGCGGCTTATAATGCTAGCAAATAGGCCTAATGTGACCATCGAGGTGGTTCCATTCAGCGCGGGGCTACACATGGGAATGCTTGAATCGTTCGTCATTCTTGAGTTTCCCGAACCCGAAGATAGTGACGTGCTGTTCATGGAAACCTCGCGCGACATGATACTCAGTCATGATGAAGCCGGAGAGATCACAGGCTACCTTGAGGTTTTCGAGGAGCTAAGAGGCATCTCGCTGGGCACAGATGGCACGCTCGCGCTCCTCGCTAACCTAGCTAAACAAATGGCGTAGTAAACTCAGCAGAGACAAACTCGCTCGAAAAGGTGACAACCATGTCAAACACAGACCCTGCGGCTCTTATATGGCGAAAGAGCTCCTTTTCTGAATCAGGCAATTGTGTCGAGGTAGCGATCCAAGATGATGAATCGGCGCATACTCAATTGGTGCATATCCGGGATTCCAAAAACCCAAATGGAGGAGTTCTCTCCATGTCATCTTCATCATGGCGCGAGTTCATCGAGAGGATACGGCGCAATAGCGCTATCTGAGCAGACCAGATCCGCGATGGGAGGCAACAATTTCCCATCGCGGATCTGCATCTTATCTGGCTTCGGAACCCATCGAGTCTCGCCTGAGCCATGCTGTCCATGATGGCCCACATCGAGGAACTCCTGAAGCAGTGCCCCATGGTCACCTAGTGGGTTGGGGCACGATGAGAGCCCAAGAATCTGGCTTCGCGATGAAGCTGCCAGTATGAAGCACAAGGGACCAACCGTTCAGCTGCGATCCTAGGCGTGGACCAGGCCACGACTCACCACATGATCATCTATCAGACGCGGCGCAATACAGCCACGACCTTGCCGAGAATGGTGGCGTCCTCGGTGGTGTCGTCCTCACAAGGCAGCGGCCAGGGGATCGGCTCGTACGCGGGGTTGTGCGGAATCAACCAGACCTGACCGTCCACCCGCTGAAAGGTCTTGACTGTTGTCTCCCCGTCAATCATGGCCGCCACGATGTCGCCGCTTTGGGCGTGCGACTGCTGGCGCACCACGACCATGTCGCCGTCTGCGATGGCGGCGTTAATCATGGAGTCACCGCGGACTCGGAGGCGGAACAGCGTCCCTTCGCCGACGAGTTCCTTGGGCAGATCCCAGGTGTCTCCGATGGGCAGGGCCCAGGTGTCCCCGATGATCCGCTCGGTCAGGTTTTGTTGTCCGGCGGCGATCTGGCCATGGAGGGAGACAGGAACAGAGGCCGGGTTTTGCGACGGGAGGTCCACCGCGTCCGCCGCGTCCTGGGTCTCCAAGCGGACGGGGGGCTGCCCGGGCAGGCGTAGCTCTATGCTGCGCGGGCGCCCGGGAGTCCGCCGCAGGTATCCCTTGCGCTGCAACCCTGATAGTTGGTAGGAGACGCTGGACGTGCTGGCCAACTCGGCTGCTTCACCGATCTCGCGCAGGGTGGGCATGTACCCACGACGCTCCGCGTAGGACCTGATGAAGTGCAGGATCCTTTGCTGTCGCCATGTGAGCTCGTGGTCGGGATCTGGATCGGGCCAGTCAGGTGGTTCGATCCCGCCATCGCCCATGCTGCTCGTCATCGGCTTCCCTGCCTCTGCGACCGCATCAGGTACATGTTACCTTGTGGCGTCCAGTATTCAAATATGCGTTCGACTAGCTGGATAACGCCAGATCCGAGCGGTACGTCATGCGCATGCGGCCTGCCGCGCCGGGCGCCGGGGTCGATGATCAGAAGCCGGTACTGCTGGAGCTGTGAAGCCCGTTACACACGCTGTTGAGTTATCAACCTTCAATCAAGCCAGGCTGAGGTAGCGACTCCCGCCAGCAGTCGCACCCATCTAGATACGCGATCTTGCTAACACAGTGCTAACAACGGTTCTGGAAACATGGCTACGGTCTTGGACTCCGGCAAGGGCGAGGCGCCATCCTGGCCGACCAGGCAGCGGATGGTGGACTGACATGGACCTACAAAGCCTCCTGAAAAGCGGAAGGTCGGCGGTTCGTCCTCGCCCCTGATACCCGACGTCAATGAGCTCAGCCGTGATCTCTTGCATCAATAGGAGTCTTCATGAGACTCACACTGATCACCGGGTCCTCGAATGTGTCGAGGTCTCCATCAGGCGAATTAGCATCACGCCCAGCCCGCGCCTCCAGGCGAGCCCGAGCACGGATCTTCCGCTCGATTTCTTCGAAGTTCGGCTTCCACATGGCTAGCTGGCTAGGCGGCATATGAAGGCGAATAGTTAGCCGGGCCAAGGCGGCGCGCCCGGCAGCAACCTGTGTCCGCGCATACGAAACACTCCATTGATCTGCGTCTATTTCAGGCTGCTCTTCTTCCAGGATCCTGCTGAGTGAGTCAAGCACATTCAAAAGTGCCCCGGGTCGATCCCGCCAGTAAAAGTGAACCCGGAGTAGCGGGTAATCTGTTACTGGCCCAAGTTGTTCTCTGGTAAGCTGTTTGTCGATCAGAATTGGCAGCTCGGTCGACTCTGCACTGCGGAGCTTGACCTCGAATTCGGTCCTGTGCTCAACACCTTCATCCGATCGGATCTTCTTTTCAGCGTCGTGGACAACCATTATGGCTACTGCCATTCCATGAAGAAGAGCGTATGCCATACCTCCCAAAAGTACTCGTGGCCCTGCACCAGCCACCTGCTCCACGATGTCACGTTCTATATTGCTGCGGGCCTCGGTGCAGAAGGCGAGTACGTGCCAGGAAGGAAGATCTACCCCTTCGCCACTGGCCATCGGCGGGGTCAGGTCCAAGTCGCTGGTCAGGAGTTGCCGCAACTTTGCGTCTGGATCTCGCTCAGATCCTAGGGTGATCCGAGGATCAGTGGTCGGAACCGCTTGGAGCACCACAACGCAACGCGGTGGTGAAGTTACACTGGTGTGAATACGCGCGTGGAGACCTTTGAGGAATGGCGTGAGCCGTTCTATATCTCCGTCGTCTCGTAGACCTATTCGTATCCGTGCCCATTGTCGGTCCGGAAAATCTCCGACCGGTGCTGGCACAGGGAGTTGAGCCTCGAGCACGATCAACTTACGAGCGGCCGCCTTCAATACGTCAGAAATGGGATGCTCCGCAATCGTTAGCATTTTATCCCGCGAGACGCCAACGAATATATCGATAATGTTTGTGATAGCCTCCACCGGGGCCAGGCGATCCGGATCGAGACTAGGCTTTCTAACAATAGCATTAGTCTCCAACCAATGTTTGTCAGGTTCTTCACGAAACACTGCAAATGTCACTGCCTGACCGTAAGTACCAGCTCTGAGGAGAGCGAGCACATCGGCAGGATCGCCATTTGAAGAAGAATCGTTCTCCCATTCAAGAAGCGGTCTTAATGGAGGTGGATTTCCGCTTTGCCAGACGACACGTGCGTAGGCGGTGCGGCCCATCATCAACGCTTCGGCAGTAGTACTACGCCAATAGTCGCTCCGCAGTGCTTCAAAGAGTTCATAGTCGGGTTTCATGGTGGAGAACTTTCGACGCTGCTCCGTGCGTGGTGTCCCTGAGGCGGTGAGTGGGCCGTACAACATAGCCAGCTGGAATAGAACCTGCAAGCCAACGCAAGCCGCCGCCCAAATGACCGGCGTCCATCCACTTCGGAAGAAAGCAAGTGCAACCGCCAATAGAACCGTTGGAAGAATTGAAGCTGCTATAAGCCAGTTACCGGCTCCGGACAGCAAGCCACGCAGAGACGAACGATCGGGGCTCTGCATTTGCCCGGCCTGAATTGCCGAAAAGAGCGTCAAGACGATGGCCAGTACCTCGGGGCTTATTTCGCCGCGGTCTTTCAAGAGCTGAGAACCAGTCAGGAATGCCAACACCACCGTCATCAGTAGCAGGCTCATTCTGCCAGAGAATCTCGCAATGGAGAAGTACTCGCCGTCAGTTACCGCTACGTTGGCATAAATTCTGGCGCTGTTTGGGACTGCCCGTTGATAAACGTCTTCTATCATATCCACTCGCGCCAGTAGAGTGCGGGGTCCAGGACGGTCCACTGAGCTTCGCCTAAACAGGGAATTGGTTTCGTCCTGAAACTTCTTTTTAGCGTCATTCAGCTTGCTACGGGCATCATCGTCGCGACATCTACAAAGATCGTTAAGCGAACCACGCAAGTCGGCCAGCGTGTGGCTGGCCTTCGATGTCGCACGATGAGCATTTTTTCCGGAGGAGACATTGACATTGTACAACTGGAGCGTCTCCTCAGCGGCTGTCATCTTGCTTTTAGCAAGGTCTGCAAGGCAATCTTGCCAATCCGTTGGAAGTTCGCTCTGTGACTGATCAAGAACTTGATTAATCAAGGCCGTCAGATCTTCCAGCGGTTGTGGGCGCATTACCTTTATATTCATACGGGGGCATTCTTCATCATTTGCACTCTGTGAGCTGGACGCGTCGAATGCCATCCCATTAGGCAGATGAATCTGTACTTCTCGATCAGCGTCCGCAGTCGGCATCAAGGCATCAATCTCAAGACGTCCAAGAGGCCGAAGCATCCAGGTTGAACGCCTCAGAAACCTCCATTCACGAGGCGAATTTAGGGTTCTGGTCGGTACTCGTACCGTGAGAACCGTCGGCGCAGTAGCACGGTTAATTGGGACAACAATCACTACTGACTCAGCAAGGGCCTTTAGGACCATCACCGCCCGCCGGGCCAGCTCGGGAGCGAATATCGGAGTCATAGGGCCATGATAGCCTGTCCCCTTTCGAGACGTCTGGTCAGCCGCTGCTTCCAGAAGACGGTTATACCGCTTGAGCGCGTTGAGTAGTTGTTGCCTTGAAATCTCAATTCGCCGCGTAGAAGCGCTTCTTTCCGCTTCTGCCTTTGCGGCATCCTGTTTTTGCGGCAGCCGTGAGGCACTGTCCCGCCGGAGTAACCGGTAGATGGCGGCTGACAACAGAAGGCATTGATCCCGACTAGCAGTTGGCCTGCTATCGTCTTCAGCTTGCCTCGGGCTAGCAACGGTCGGGCTGATGGCATCTTCGGTTTGCTTTATGTCTTCCGCGCTTGGCCAATGTGAGACCGCCATATTTACGATGATCTCGGCCATGGCAGCTGACATCTGATGGCGCACATCTGCTGTAGGCAGCATGGGTAGCAAATTACCCGCTGAATCGGCGACGGTGGCGAATGGATCTGGTTCCAGACGCTGACGGCCCGGTGCCCACTGGACGCTTGCTTCAGGGTGAGGCGGAAGGAGGGCGATCGGCATCCAAAGTCGGCCAGTTCTCTTACGGAATGCCTCATGAGTTATCTGATCTAGATCGACATCAATTTTGATGGTAGTTTCGATCGAGTCTGAGCGCTGGATCTCGATAATCTCGGATGTGGCTCGTACCCAATCATGATTTGCAATAAGAAATAGCAGCTCACGGCCGCGGCGAGAGTCGTTATCGTAATGGGACTGCTGCCAGTAAAATTCCTCAGGGGTAATTTGCTCAACAATCCACTGCAGGTCCCTTGCTCGCGCGGCTACATCTTTCGCGTCTGTGACGTTCACCATCCCCCCTAGGCATGCAATTTATCTTAAGTGCCACCGCAGTGCAAGTTAGAGTCCCGTCTCCTTGGCGCGCGTGCTAGGTGCCATGTTGCGCTGTCTTGCGTTCGTCGGCCTAGGCCGCATGCGCTAGTGGGAGTCAGTCGAGTCTAACTTGGCACAGAACGAAGCCTTTACGGGCGAAGACGACCTGCGGAGGGCGCTAACTACTTCATAAATCGCTAATAACCCCCTAATGCGGTCGACCACCCTTAATCCGGGCATAAGGCTGTGCCACCCACCCGTTCCTTGCCAACATGGGCACTTGCAGCCGTAGGACCCCTTCACCGGCCCGGAGTACTGACTGACCCGTTTCGATCGCTAAGGTTGCCTGGGGTCAAGAGGTCGCCGGTTGCTTTCGGCCGTTCCGACCACGTCGGTCCGGCTCAGGTTTAGACGGGATAGTACGTCACGATCCGCGAGCCTTCGCTGGTGCTCGCGCGCGTCGTCACTCGGCTAGTCACTCAGGTGCTGATCTCTTGCCATGTATGGCTGGCACGACGGTGGCGTTCCCGTCCTCGGCAGCCAGCGCGTGAGCACCACAACGACGGCAGTGGATGACCAGGAGACTCCCCCCCTCTCGGCTACGCCGCGCACCCGATAAGATGATCATGCACAATAGCGTCGGCATCATGCCTGGCGGATACGTTGGCCTCCGATTTGGCTGGGATTTACCCGGATGAAGTGCTCGGGTTCGCCCTCCACCCACGATTCGAGGCCGAGGCCGGCGATCGCTGCACGCTCGGCCTCGGTGTCTATGTGATG
>Ga0070717_10004234_pt1 | contig 10346 bp, 13 predicted proteins | sample LARL113metaG_FD_71366 | JGI IMG/M metagenome (GOLD analysis project Ga0070717, IMG submission 71366) | Corn, switchgrass and miscanthus rhizosphere microbial communities from Kellogg Biological Station, Michigan, USA - LAR L11-3 metaG | ecosystem: Host-associated > Plants > Roots > Rhizosphere ... | reverse complement strand
ACTGCGCCATTTCGATTGTTGTATTCGGTGCGCGAGCCTGGGGCAGTTTATTATCGCGACGAACTGCAGGCAATATCTGATCATGACCGGTCTGTAAGCCTCACTTACGCATATACACGAGCTGTTCCGGAAGATTGGCCGCGACCGCCCGGCCGCATTGATGCTGCTCTGATCGCGAACACGACCTGGCCCTCAAAGCTTGCGCCGACGTGCTACGTTTGCGGCCCCACCCCATTCGTTGAAATAGCTGCTGGCTTCCTTAGCGCCTGCGGCATCAGCCCTGACAAAATCAAAACAGAGCGCTTTGGCCCCACGGGAGATCGAAAATGAGTTCACATACCTACGACTACCTTGACGGCAATGCTGCCGCAGGTGAATTGAGCAAAGTATTTGCCCTGGACATTACGGTTGCAGAGGGACGCTGTGCGCATTGCGGCGCAACCAAGTGCTTTGCCGAGGCGCGTTTATACATGCGGTGTCCCGGCTTCGTCGCGCGATGCACAGTTTGTGAGCACGTGCTCCTTCGTCTTGTAAGTGTCCGCCAGCGTATATTTCTCGACATGAGCGGCATGTCATATTTTTGCCTCGACACGACTGGGCGATGAACGGTTGATCGAGACACATCGATGTGAAAACAGGGCTTGCAGCGCAGGACAGAAACAGTCGGTCAGAACGAAGCATGAAGTCACTCAGCAGCATACGCCTGCACTGGCCGGAATATCTGATGGAAGCTGGCGAGCTGGCTTTATACATGTTCTTCGCTTGCGCATTCGCGACCTTGCTACAACACCCTGCTTCGCCGGCCACTCACTTTGTTGTCAGCGGTCTCGCACGTAGGACGCTGTATGGATTGGCAATAGGTACGACGGTGATCGCAATTGTTATGACGCCCTGGGGCAAACAGTCCGGAGGCCATTTCAATCCGGCAATAACCTTCACTTTTTACCGTTTGGGAAATGTGGAGTTGCTGGACGCGGTGTTTTACGCAGGGGCACAATTCTTTGGCGCAGTTATGGGTGTCGCTATAGCCACGTATCTGCTTCGAGGTGCGCTAGGGGATAGCGCGGTGCGCTATGCAGTGACAGTGCCCGGCGTGTATGGCGAAGTCGGGGCATTCGTCGGTGAAGTGACGATCTCTTTTGTTTTGATGATCACTATCCTCTTCCTAACTAATCGCGAAACACTGGCAAGATACACGCCCTATTTTGTCGGTGCGCTGTACGCGATCTACATAACCTTCGAGACGCCTCTTTCTGGAATGAGCATGAATCCCGCGAGAACATTTGGCTCAGCATTTCAGGCCAGTTACTGGCACGCGCTTTGGATCTATTTCATTGCGCCAACATTGGGTATGCTAGCCGCCGCGGAGGTTTATTTGCGAGCTCGCGGGGGTGTCGGTCCATACTGCGCGAAGCTGTACCATAACAATAAAAAGCGCTGCATATTCCTCCACAAATATCGAACAGCGTGAACCAAGGGCGCTTAACATGGGAAACGCAAGAATGAAAAAGTGAAAAATCGCAGTTCCGTTCTCGTTATCGGATTTCATCGCATCCAAGTGTCTTTAGTCATAGGTGTTACTCCCATTTCTTCTGGAGGATTGGAATGCAGACGACTCAAAGCGACTATTTTTCCGCTTACCGCAGTTTGAAGTTGACCAGAGCGAGCAATGGCGTCTTGGTTGCCGAGTTCCACACCAAGGGCGGTCCGCTGACCTTCACAGCGCAGGATCATACGGAATTCGTTGACGCCTTTTACCGGATTGCACAGGATAGAGCGAACAAGATTGTGATACTGACAGGGGCAGGCGGAGACTTCATACCGGAAATTGATTTTTCGTCGTTCGGCAACGTTGCTGACCCGGATGTCTGGAGCCAGGTGCATGATGAGGGTGCTCAGATTCTCGAGAATCTGGCGAACATACGTGTACCGGTCATCGCGGCGATCGAAGGACGCGCCTATGTTCATTCCGAGTACGCACTCCTGGCGAACGTGATTGTGGCGGCGGAAGGAGCGAGCTTTAATGATCTGCCGCACTTCGCAGCTGGCATCGTGCCAGGCGATGGAATCTTTACCACGTGGAGTTACCGGGCCGGCCCAGGAAGAGCGGAGGCTTTTTTGCTGGACCCACAGCCGGTTACGGCGGAGAGGGCGTATGAGTGGGGCGTAGTCGCCGAGATTGTACCGAATGGTAAGGCGCTCGCTCGAGCGCTAGAGCTGGCATCACTGTATTTGAAGGCTCCAGAAGTTACGCGCAGAAACACCCGAGCACACTTCATCCATCCGTTGAAAGAGCGCATCGTGCGAGAAGTTGGCTACGGTCTATCGCTCGAAGGAGCATCGGCAGCAGATCTCGTCAAATCAATGCACGCCAAAAGTGAGCCAGTTGCCCAGAAGGAAAAAGTCGCATGACCATGGAAAAGAGTTTAGCAACCCATTTACCCGGGAACACGGAACCCGAAGAATTTGATCTTGTGATCCTCGGCGGTGGCACTGGGAGAGTATGGCGATTGAAGTAACTGTCGGCCCGCCACTCATTACTATCAACCGTGGCGATACTTTTGTTGTAGCAGAGCAAGATGGCCGCATCACTCCGTACACGGACCAGGGAATTTACTCGCGTGACACGCGTTACGTGAGTAGCTACCAGATCTTTGCTGATGGGCACCATTGGATCCTGCAGAATTCTGGTGCGCTCGCCTATTATGCTTCACGTGCCTACCTCACGAATCCAAGAATCACAACTGAGCACAACGAGATTGAGCCAGGGACCCTGAGTTTGATTTTGGACCGCGCCGTTTTCGATGGTCTTCATGAGGATTTCGAGATTCGCAATTACAGCGTGCGGCAAGTACGCTTCTCTCTCGAATTGTCGCTGCGGACTGATTTCGCTGATATTTTCGAAGTCAAGGCGAAACGTCTGGTCCGCAAGGGCAATGTGACAACGGAGTGGCGCCCAGAAACCTCGGAGCTGATCAGCTCGTATGAGCATAACGGGTTCATGCGTTCCGTTGTAACTCGCCTGACGCGCAGTGGGTCTGCTGCAAACTACAGCAACGGGAGAATCAGTTTTCTGGTGGATCTCGAACCCCGCGGCTCATGGCATACCTGCTGCCAACACGCATTTCGAGGCGAAAAGGCGTGGAAAACGAGCCACCGATGCGTTCACATGCTTCGAAATGCCAAGAGCCCGGTTGAGCGCGAAATGAGTAACTGGAAAAATGTCACCACCTCTGTGACCACTTCCAACGAGGATGTATATCGCCTGTTCAGACAGTCGGTGGAAGACATGGCGGCCCTACGTCTGCCGCACGCTGGTGCGACGCAGGACGAATTCATTCCTGCAGCTGGCGTTCCTTGGTTCGTGACGGTCTTCGGACGCGACAGCCTCATCGTGAGTCTGCAGAACCTGATCGTGTATCCCGACTTTGCGCGCGGTGCGCTTAGCGTGCTAGGCAAGTTGCAGGCTAACGAAGTGGACGATTACCGCGACGCGCAGCCCGGGAAGATAATGCATGAAATTCGAGTCGGAGAATTGGCTGAACGGAAACTTATTCCACACACACCCTATTACGGTACTGCGGATGCAACTGCCCTGTATCTCATTACGCTCTGCGAGGCCTGGAAGTGGTTGGGCGACGATAGCCTGTTTCTGGAACAAGAGGGCGTAGCGAAGAAGTGTCTTGAATGGATTGACCGCTACGGAGATATGGACGGAGATGGCCTGCAGGAATATCAGACTCGATCGCCCCATGGATACGAGAACATGGGGTGGAAAGACGCCGGTGATGCCGTCGTGTACGCCGACGGAACTCCAGTCCGGGGGCCAAAGGCGCTCTGCGAGCTGCAGGGGTACACCTACGATGCTTGGGTCCGCATGGCCGACGCCTTTCAATACTTTGGGCAACTTGAGGCTGCTACCAGATTGCGCAAGAAAGCAGCAGACTTAAGGGAGAGATTCGAAGAGCGTTTCTGGTCTGAGGGCACCGGTTTCTATGTGTATGCCCTAGATGGAGACAAGAGGCAGGTACAGACGATCGCATCCAATGCTGGGCACTTGTTGTGGAGCGGCATTCCGAGCCCCGAACGTGCTGCTCGGGTTGTGGCCCGACTTCTGGAACCTGACATGTGGAGTGGTTGGGGCATTCGGACCCTCTCTTCCGACAATCCCGCCTACAACCCGTATTCTTACCAAAACGGATCCGTCTGGCCCCACGACAATGGCATTATTGCCATGGGATTCAAGAGTTACGGTTTCGCAAAAGAAGCGGCCATGATCGCTCGAGACATTAGCGAGGCTGCAAGTTACTTCGTTTTCTACCGACTTCCGGAACTATATGGAGGAACGAGGAGGGAGCCAGGGGCATTCCCAGTGCAGTACCTGGGCGCCAATGTGCCTCAAGCATGGGCCGCGGGGAGCGTGTTTCATCTCTTGCGGGCGATTCTTGGACTCAACGCCGACGCGCACAAGAGAACTCTTTATGTAGATCCGGTATTGCCTCACTGGCTACCCGACCTCACCCTGCATAACTTGCGCGTTGGCGCAACAAGGGTGACGGTGCGGTTCTGGACAGAAAACAGCAAGACGCGCTATGAACTGTTATCTGCCGAGGGGGAACTTCGCGTCGCACAAAACGTCCCACATTAGCCGACTCGTCAGTAAGAGCGTGATTTGCTGATTTTAGATCTCCCTTTCTTGGTCGAACTATTTTGTTTCAGCGCCAGTGGATCGAAAACCGGATGTAGTGCATACCAAGTCTCTTGCGCCGTAGGTTCTCTGCTGCCATGATCGGCACCAGATGTTCCTTCGCCAACAGGGGCGCATTAAAGACGGCAAACAACACAGCTACTGGTCAGTGGTGGAGACCGTGCGTACCGCAGATGGCCCGCGGCAGCGCACCCTGTGTTATCTGGGCGAGCTGAACGGTTCGGCGCACGCGCGTTGGCAAAAAACCGTTGAGGTATTCAACGAACAGGGCGAGAGCACGCAGCTGAAACTGTTTCCCTGCGAAGCAGAAGCCCCGGATGATGCGAATGTCGCGCGCGTGCTGGTGAAGAAGGTGCGAGTTGAGCGCACGCGCCGTTTCGGCGACTGCTATCTCGGACTGGAGCTATGGAAGCGGCTGCAGTTGGACGAGTTCTTAGCCCAACCCATGGATGGAGATGATGCCGATGTGCCGTGGTCGCGTGTAGCCGCCGTTCTGGGCGAGCAACTGGTACTGGCACTGATCGTAAACCCGGAGGGCTTTCCCTTCAGCGATGAACTGTTTGACGGAAACCGGGCGGATGTCACCACCCTAAAAACGCTTTTGCGAACTGTGGAGCGCAAGCAGGGGAAAGCGCGACGGGTTTGGATCTTCGATCGTGGGGTGGTCAGCGAAGAGAACCTGGCGACGGTGCGCCAGCACGGCGGCCAGTATCTGGTGGGCACGTCGCGGAGCAAGCTCAAGCAGTTCGAGGCGGAGTTGTTAAAAGACGATTTTGAGAAGATTCGGTCGGACGTAGAGGTCAAGCACATCCCGATTCCGGGCGGGGAAGAGACCTACATCCTGTGTCGCACGGCGGGACGGAAGGAGAAGGAGAAAGCTATTCGCAGCCGCTTTGCGACAAAGATCGAAAAAGCTCTTCGCGGGCTGGAGCAGCGGATCGCGGAAGGCAAACTGAAAGATCGCTTCAAGATGGAGCGGAATCTCGGGCGCATCCAAGCGACTCATCCTCAGGTGGCGGATCTCTACGACATGGCCGTGGAGGAAACGAAACAAGGCACACGCCTGGTATGGCGACACAAGCCGGAACAGCAGCAATGGCTCGAAGCGCGAGAAGGAGCGTATCTCTTACGTGCCAATCTGACGGCCGATTCAGCGGCCGAGCTTTGGAAAAAATACATCCAGCTGACGGAAGTGGAAGCCGCATTCCGGACGCTCAAGAGTGAGCTGGCGATCCGGCCGCTGTTCCATCAGCTGGAAAAGCGCGTGAAAGCACACGTGCTGGTCGCCTTTCTTGGTTATGCCCTGCTCGTTACGCTCAAGCATCTTCTCAAGCGGACTGACTCGGAGTCTTCGCCGGCCAAAGCTTTGAAGCGATTATCCGAGTTGCACAGCGTGGATATCGTGCTGCCCACGGTCGATGGTAGAGAGATTTGGTTGCGACGCGTCAGCAAGCTGGACGAGGACCAGCAGAAGATTTTTCACCAGCTCCAACTGCAGCTGCCAGAACGACTGGACCCGATCCAAATTCAAAAATGTAGTGCAGACACAGCCATAGCGTGAACTGATTTCAAAGCACTTAAACCTCTGTTTGACCTCTTACTGACGAACTTGGGCTAGTACTGATAAGTGGGAGAGCACGAGGTACTCCCGCTCTCCTTTCTTTTTGGCTCTGGCTATCTGGGACTATGCGGCCTTCTTCTGCTGCGCTCTCAGCTTCGCCGCCCGTTGCGTCGCAGCAATCTTCCTTCGGGCTGCTGCCGACATAGTTCGTTTGCCAGGGTTCACTGTGCTAGGTTGACCCTTCGCAGAGTTCTCCGCTCGCAATCTTGCCCACCGAGCCTTCTGCGCCAGCGAAACTTTTCCCCGCGCAGCTGCGGACAGAATCCGACGCGTCCCACCCGCTCTGCCTCGCGCGGACGAAGTCTTACTTATTCCCGCTAGTGGCGTCAAGGCACCAATAGCCTGGTCCAAACGGTCTCGCTGCTGCTGAAGCTCCTTCACCATCTCGGCGATATTCGCCATCCAGATTCCCCTCCAAGTGTATTTGACCAGTCTTGCCTATAGATACGCCGCTTCATACTACACACTTGACCGACCTATTGGAAACGAGCGGCGCCACACCATAGGTTGACAGCCTCTGCCACCCACCTATACTGGAAGCACAAGCCTCTCTAACCTGCCTTCCATGCCCAAATCAGCACCCACACATCCTAACAAAGGGCAATCGTCCATAATTCCGCAGATCGAGAAACTACTGACGGAGCAAACATCCGTGATTTTGCAGGCGGTGGATGAGATCGATGATCTCTCTTGTGGTCGCCGGAACGATGAGTTTGGTGGACACCAGAAGCTGCTGTTTGAGCGGAGAGGGCGCTCTGAGGATCTCAACGTTTGAAAAATCTATTACGGAGCATAGCCGAGCGATCCGCGACCGGAGACGACTGCCGCACATTCCGCGAGTAGCCCAAAAATGGATAAATCGTAAACCCACAGCACTGATACTTCCCATCGGACTTTTTATTTCCTCCCGCTGTTCTGAACAGGTACGAGTACACCCGCTGTCAACGCAAAGTAGAAAGTTCCGCTTCTCCGCAAAGTAGAAAGTTCCGCTTTTAGAGCCGGGATGGGGGTGCGCGAGGGGCAAGGGACGGCGTTGAGTTCCTTGCCCCTCGCACAGTTGCTATGAAAGTGCTCCAGCGCGCAGTGAAGAATCTCGCATGGCTTGCCACAGCGGTCGATTGGGAAGACGGGCGTAACTGTCTCTCCATTGCTGACGCGCATCGAGAAAACGCTGTCGGGCCCGAGCTTTCTCCTACGCCGATTTGACCTGTATCGCTCGGCGCGGGATGACAGACACCTCGCCACTCACGCCTGGTGTGGCTTCGCAAAGCTCCAGGGCCAGCACTCGGTTTCGCCAGTGCATCCACGTGCTTCCATCGAGTCGTCGCTCCAGCTGCACACGGGCGCCACGCAGGGCCGCCTTAATTTGCTTCCGCTCCACCCGGTAAACCGCGCCATGCCAGCGAACCGTGTGATCCTGGCTCACCGTACGGCTTTCGCGGATGCTCAGCACCGAATCCAAATTCATTCCGGGCAGCAGCGCACGATGAGCGTCTCCCGCCAGTTGCGGCTCACGACGGAAGCGCCGGTTCCACAGCGGCACATAGACCTGCTGCAGATACGCGTTCGCGGTCTGCACATCGATTCCGGGGGGATTTGTCGGGCATCCTCTGTGCCGACGACGACTAAAAGGCTGGGACAAACGCGGTGCGTTATGGCATTGGCGGTGAGGTATTCCTAGCGCTCGTGATGTCTTCCGGGTGGGCTACGGAGATGGTGGGCCGCCACGTTTTCGTTTTTTTGGGCTTGCGAGTAACGGCGGCTTGTGTATTTCTGGTTATGCGAAAAGGCAATATTTTTGGCTCACTCTGCCCATCGTCGGCTGACGCGGCCCGGAGGAACGGAACTGGTCAAGTTGAGAACCTCAAGGGTCAAGTAATGCCGCTGCGCGGTTGGCCCGAGATTGAATCAACACTTCTCGGAATCAGCCTTCCGCATGGAAGAAGTGCATTAAGAAGAATGTTAGGCCCGCAACAATAGCGGAGGCTGGAATGGTTAAGATCCAAGCCCACACGATTCTGCCCGCAATGCCCCATCGAACGGCAGACAGGCGGTGGACCGCTCCGACGCCCACGATCGCACCGGTGATGGTGTGAGTTGTACTTACGGGAATTCCCGCGAGTGCCGTACCAAAGAGGGTGATGGCTCCTGCGCTCTCGGCGCAGAAACCTCCTACCGGTCTTAGTTTCGTGATCCTCTGTCCCATGGTATGCACAATGCGCCAGCCGCCGAAATAGGTTCCGAGAGCGATGGCAGCGTGTGCCGACAAGATAATGGGCCAGTGCAGCTTTCCCCAGTTTGCCAGCATGTCGGACTTGGTCATGAATCCAGCCGTGTAAAGTGCGCCTGCGATAATTCCCATTGTCTTCTGAGCATCGTTGCCGCCATGGCCGAGGCTGTAGGCCGCAGCGGACAGCAGTTGCAGCTTGCGAAACCACTTGTCGATTTGCTGCGGGGCCTTACGTCGCAGCAGCCAATGAACGGCTGTCATAAAAGAAAGGCTCAGAACTAAGCCAATCACAGGGGCGACCACAATGAAGACGAGTGTCTTGTACCAGCCTTGAGGGATGATGACCGAGAACGCCGATGCAACACCGGTATGGAGCGAGGCGTTTACCATGGCTGCGCCCGCGTAGCCCCCAATGAGAGCATGCGATGATGAGGTCGGCAGTCCCCACCACCACGTGAGTACATCCCACACGATCGCGCCAAACAGGCCAGCCATGACCACGTATTGGGTCACATCTTCCAACCGGATCATGCCCTTGCCGATGGTTTTGGCGACTGCCGTGCCTAGGAAAAAAGCGGCAAGAAAATTGAAGACTGCAGCCCACAACACTGCCAGCTTCGGCGACAGGACCCGGGTGGAAACGACAGTGGCAATGCTGTTTGCGGAGTCATGAAACCCATTCAGGAAGTCGAAGATCAGGGCTACGAGGACGGTAAGAAGGACAAGCAGAACGTCGGTTTTCACCGGATGGTTGGGCCTCCAGGCTTTTTCTGGCGTGTACTGCTATGCGCTTTTGAGCACTATCGCTTCGAGCACGTTCGCGGCATCCTCTGCCTTGTCAGTGGCGGTTTCCAAAACTTCATACAGTTCTTTTATTTTGATCAAGTGAATGGGGTCTTTTTCGTGCTCGAATAAGTCGGCAATGGCTTTCCGGCTTACGTGGTCAGCAACATCTTCCAAACGGTTGACCTCATCACAGTGCTCCAGGACATGGCCGTTCTTTTCGAGCAAGGAAACTCCCTGAGCCAGTTCCTCGGTCTGAAGCACGATAAGGCCGGCGAGTTCGGCGGAAACTGGTGGAGGCTGCAGGATCTTGTACAAGACCAGGCGGGTGGTCGCAGTATTCATGAAATCGAGCACATCATCCAGTGATGAAGCGAGGCGGTAAATGTCTTCGCGGTCGAACGGCGTGATGAATGTCTGGTTCAGTTTGGTGATGATCGCGTGGGTGGCCTTGTCGCCTTTGTGCTCGATTGCTTGCATCTGCTCTGCTCGTACACCCAGATCCACGGGATTCTCCAAGATGCTGCGTAGCAGTTTGGCGCCTTCAGTCAGATTGCTCGAAAGTTCTGCGAAAAGCTCGAAAAACTTGATCTCGCGTGGGATCAGGCGAAACATTCAATTCTGCTTTCGCACTCTTAATGCACTCCAGGGTGAAAGGACGAAGTAATATCTCATGCGCCGTACGACCAGCGCAAACCTCCTGATTTATGGGTATTTGGAGGTGGGAGTAACTCGAAAATCAGGACGGCAGAGGCGCGTTCATAGACCAGTTCCTTGATCCTGTTTCGGAGGGGGCTGATCTTCGAGAGACTTGGTCCGTTCCTGAAGCATTTGGTTGAGCTTTCCGACAGCATCGCGCAACTTGCCCGGATCACGCTCGTTGAAGAAAGCCTCCCAAAGTCTGTGTATCTGCGCCTCATCCACAGCGTCCACAGTCTACCACTACGTAGGCTGAGCTTCTGCTTTCCCCTCTTGGGCACCGGCTCAGCCTGCTACACATCTGA
>Ga0070717_10004232_pt1 | contig 10346 bp, 10 predicted proteins | sample LARL113metaG_FD_71366 | JGI IMG/M metagenome (GOLD analysis project Ga0070717, IMG submission 71366) | Corn, switchgrass and miscanthus rhizosphere microbial communities from Kellogg Biological Station, Michigan, USA - LAR L11-3 metaG | ecosystem: Host-associated > Plants > Roots > Rhizosphere ... | reverse complement strand
CTCACCGCCGCCGCCGAAGCGGCGACCGCCGGCCAGGACGGTGCCGAGGCCGAGCGCCTCCTCGCCGAGGCTCGCCGGATCGCCGAGGCGAAAGGCGCCGTCGCGAGCCTCGCGCAGCTTGCTGCCGTTCGCGTCACCGGTTGAGCCTCACGGTGCTGTCATGGGCGACTCGTACGGTTCGTTGCGATGTCGCGCCCCGAGGCCGCTGGTTCCGGTGAGCTGCCGCGGCGCCGCACCGCTCTTCGGCTGCGCTTCCTGATCCCGCTCGCGGTGCTCGCCTTGCTGTCGCCGGCGATCTATTCGTGGACGCGGATGGCGCTCCGGCCTTCGAGCCTGCCGCTCGGAGTGCGCAGCGTCGAGTGGCTGCGAATGAACCACCTGAACTGGCTGGTCGACGACGCCGAGCACGTCTACTACAGCTGGCGGGCACCGGCGAAGGGCGGGCCGCAGCTGACGACCCTGCCGAAGGTCGGACTGCCCACGAAGCCCAAGGCGGCCCGAAAGCCATGGCCGCCGCCGATCCAGCCGGTGTTCGCGCGGCCACTTCGAGGCGAGGGGATCTGGAAGCCGACGGGACCGCCCGTGGCGGGACGCCCGCCCGTTCTCGTCACGACCTTCCGGACGGAGCGCGACTACCCGCGGATCGTCGCGTACGCCGCCTGGTTCGACCACACGCGCACCGCCCTTGCGTACTACCCGGGTCGCTACGAGCCGCCGAGCGCGACGCTCCGCGGCCCCCTCGAGGTTCCGTGGGGACAGCGCTGGCGCCTCCTCGCGACGTTCAACAGCGGCTTCATCTACATGGACGGCCTCAACGGCGACGCGCTCGACGGCGTCGTCAACGAGCCGCTGAGGGACGGACTCGCCACGCTCGTGGCGTACCGGGACGGCAGCGTGAACATCCTCAGCTGGAAGGGCCGCCGGGCCCCGAGCCGCGGCGTCGTCTTCGCGCGGCAGAGCCTCCCGCTGATCATCGACCATGGCCGACTCAGCCCCGCACTCGACGACAGCAGCAAGTGGGGTTTCACGCTCGGGAATGCGGTGAGGGTGTGGCGGACCGGCGTCGGGATCGACCGGCGCGGCAACCTCATATACGCGGCAGCCGACTACCAGACCGTGACCACGCTGGCCCGGATCCTCCAGCGCGCGGGAGCGGTACGCGCCATGGAGCTCGACATCAACCCCGAATGGCCCACGCTCATCACGTACCGGCACCGGCACGGTCTGCTGCCGACGCGGCTGGTGCCGAATTACCAGCAGCCGCCGACGCGGTATCTCGTCCCCGACGACCGTGATTTCTTCGCTGTCTACAGGCGTCTGCCAGGACCCATCGCTGTCCCGTTGAAATAGCCCGACGAAAACGATGGAGCTTCGGCACACTGGGGCGATGCGGCGTGGGGTCTGGCTTCTCCTCCTCGGCGGCGTCGTGGCGGCGCTGGGTGCTGCCTCGGCGCGCGCCGACGGCACCGCGACGACGACCACGACCGCCGGCGCGACCACGACGAGCACGCCGTCGTACGCACCGCTCAGGCCCTCGTACCTGCCGAGCGGCTGCCTCGGCGCGGGCGCCGTCGCGATCTCCGTTCCCGGACGCGCGACCGTCGCCTACGGCTCTCCCGCGGCCAACCTCGGCCCCTCGGGCCAGCCTGCGTCGGGCGCGATCGCCGGCTTCGCGTCCTCCTCCGCGAGCGGCTCGACGTGCGAGAGCGCGCGGGTCACGCTCGCGTCGGTCTCCCTGTTCCACGGCCTCGTCACGGCCACGAGCGTCGAGGCGACCGACGGCAAGGGAGCGGTGACGGGCCTCGCGATCGACGGATCGCCCGTGTCGCTCGCCGCCGGCGGCACCTATCCGGTCGGAAGCTGGGGACAGGTCACGCTCGGCGCGACCGTCGGCCGGATCACGGCTCCGCTCGTCCTGCAGCTCATCCAGTCCCACGGCGGAGTGCCGGGCGGCACGACGATCGCCCTCGCGTTCGCGGCGGCGGCGAAGCCCGCCCCGAAGCCGAAGCCGAAGCACGGGACCTCCACCACGAGCACGCAGCCGACCGCCACCCCGTCGTCCTCGGGCGGCTCGAAGAACTCGGGCGGCTCGAAGAACCAGGGCCGGCCCACGAAGACGAGCGCCGCGAAGAAGCACCGCCACGGGAAGAAGAAGCACAAGCACGTGCCGCAGCCGCTCACCGTGACGCCGCCGCTCGGCTTCAGGCCCTCGCATTACGTCTTCCCGGTCGACGGCGGAGCCGACTACGGCGACACGTACGGCGGGGTGCGGAACGACGTCTACGACGGCTGGCACCACGGCGACGATCTCTTCGCGCCGCTCGGCACGCCGGTGGTCGCGGTCGCGAACGGCAAGCTGAGCCTCGTCGGCTGGAACCAGCTCGGCGGGTGGCGCCTCTGGCTCACAGACGCAGACGGCAACTCCTTCTACTACGCGCACCTCGCCGGCTACTCGCGCTGGATCCTCGACCATCCGAAGGTGCGTGCGGGCCAGGTGGTCGGGTTCCTCGGCCGCACCGGCGACGCGTTCACGACCGACCCGCACCTCCACTTCGAGATCCATCCGCACCAGCTCCTCAGCCTGGGCTACGACGGCGCAGTCGATCCCACCGAGTACCTCAAGAAGTGGAAGGTCGTCCACGTGCCGCAGAACGAAATGCCGAACCCGGCGAAGCTCAAGGCGCCCGTCGGCACGCCCGCGGAGGAAGCGGGCGTCGTCTGGCACCAGCTGCTCGTCGCGCGCCACCTGCTCGGGGCGCACTCGCTCGCGACGCACAAGGCCTTGCAGCCGATGGTGGATGCGGTGGCCGGCTCGCCGCTGCGGATCGGCGCGATCACGGGGCTCGCCGGCGTCCGCACGACCGCGGCGCGCGTCGCGGCGCCGCGCAGCAACGCGCCGTGGATCGGTGCCGCCGCCTTCGCCGCGCTTCTCGTCCTCTCGGCGGGAGCCTTCACGTTCCACCGCCGCCGGCGAACGGCGACGCCCGAGACTCCCGGCTAGCCCGCCGCCTCTTCCGGCCGGTCGCGCTCGCGACGCTCCTCGACACTGAGATCGTCGTCTGTCGGCGCGCCGGCGGGGCCGCCCATCACGACCTCTCCCTCCTGGACGATGTCGTCCGGCCCCGCGTGCCGGTACTCGTCGCTCTGCACACCGCCGCGAGGGTCGCCGGGGCGGTCGAGCGCATGCACGTCGCCCGCCTGCTTTGCCGCCCGAGGCTCGTCTCCACCCCTGCCGAACAGCCGCTTCCACATGGGCCGGGAACTGCCCCGGACGCCGCTACACTAAGCCTCCGCCGGGCGCATTCGTCTAGTGGCCTAGGACACCGCCCTCTCACGGCGGCGGCACGGGTTCGAATCCCGTATGCGCCTTACGCACCCTGGGCGACGATCGTTCCGTTCTCGTCGACCGTGACCACCTCGACGATCCCCTCGCCTTCCTCCTCGGCGAGGGGCGATGCCTCGACCAGCATGCTTCCCTCTTCCTGACTGGCGAGGAATGAGTCGGCGGCGTTCTCGCGGGCGGCGGCGAGGATCGCTTCGGCCCGCTTCACGCCGAGTTTCTACGCGACCCCTCACGGAGTCGGATTGCGGTGCTACGCGGGTGCGTATGTCGCGATGATCGTCCCCGTCGTGGTCACCTCGTGAGCGACGAGCCGTAGCGGCCGTAGGGCGCCGTCGTCCGGGAAGATCTTCTTGCCGCCCCCGACCAGGACCGGGTCGATCATGAGGCGGAACTCGTCGACGAGGCCGTGCTGGATCAGCGAGTGGACGAGCACGGTGCTGCCGATCACGAGCAGGTAGCCGCCGTCGCCCTCCTTGAGCGCGGCGATCGCCTCGTCGAGAGGCTCCGGGAGCATCGTCGAGTTCTGCCACTCGAGTGAGCCGGTCAGCGTCCTCGATGCGACGTGCTTCGGCTTCGTGTTCATGGGCTCGGCGAACGCCTGAGTCTCCTCGGGCGCGTTCGGCCAGTAGCCGGCGAAGAGCTCGTAGGTGCGGCGGCCGAGGACGAAGCCGCCCGCCTCGGCGATGAGCTTCTCCATGCCGTCGGGGGCGCCGTACTGCATGTGCCAGCCCCCGTGCTGGAAGCCGCCCGACGTGTCCTCGTCCGGGCCTCCACCGGCCTGAGCGACCCCGTCGAGCGTGAGGAACTCGTTCACGATGAGCTTGCGCATCTCGCCTCCTTCGGTGACTCAGGTTCAGACCGGGCGCGCCAGCCGGACTCATCGCCGGTGCCGACGAACCCGACGCCAGAACCCGCTCTAGCGTCCCCCTAGGTCTCGTCCGCTCGGGATGATGTAGCGGCCCGTCCGAGCGCCGACGCTCTTCCCGTGAACGCCGAGGCAGCTGCGGCCGGAGCCGTCGAGGGGTCGAGCGGCGACAACCGCGTCGCGATCATGCTCGCGGCGGCGATGTTCGTGCTCGTCGTCGACACGAGCCTGATGAACGTGTCGATCTCGGCCGTCGTGCACGACCTGGACACCACCGCGAGCGGCGTCCAGTCGGCCATCGCGCTCGAGGCGCTCGTCTCGGCGGCGTTCATCCTGATCGGCAGCAAGATCGGAGACCTCTGGGGACGGAAGCGCGCCTTCATTCTGGGCCTGCTCGGCTACGCGGCCGGCGCGCTCTCGATGGTCCTCTCCCAGAGCCTGCTCCCGATCGTCATCTTCTGGGCGGTCGTCGGCGGCCTCGGCGCGTCGATGCTGCTCCCCGCGATGCAGTCGCTGATCCACGGGAACTTCGAGGGGCCCGCGCAGCGCCGAGCCTACGCGCTCGTGGGCGCCTCCGCCGCGATCGCGGCCGCCGTCGGGCCGCTCCTCGGCGGCTTCATCACGACCTACCTCTCCTGGCGCGTGGCCTTCGGCGGCGAGGTCGTGATCATTGCCGGCGTCCTCGTCGGGAGCAAGCGCATCCACGACGTGCCGTACACGGGCGAGCGCGGCGTGGACGTCGTCGGCGCGATCCTGTCGGCGCTCGGGATGGGCGGGATCGTGCTCGGGATCCTCGTCTGGGAGAAGGGCGGCGGCGCCGTCGGCGCGCTGATCGCCGTCGGCGCGGTCGCGCTCGGCTCGCTCGCGTGGTGGCTCAGGAAGCGCAAGCGCGAGGGGAAGCCGGCCCTGATCGACCCCGACCTCTTCAAGTCCAAGTACTTCCGGCTCGGGATCACCGGCCAGACCCTGCAGCAGATCTCGCTCGGTGGGCTGATGATCGCGCTCCCGATCTTCCTCCAGATGGTGCTCGAGTACAACGCGCTGGAGGCGGGGCTCACGCTCGCGCCGCTCTCGCTGAGCATGTTCGCGATCGCGCTGCTCGCCGGCCGCAAGGCGGGGAGCCGCAGCCCGAGCAGGATCATCCGCGTCGGCTTCACGCTGCTCGCGCTCGGCGTGGCCGTCCTGATCCCGATCGTCCCGCGCGCACACTCCGGCTGGTGGATGGTCATCCCGCTGCTCATCGCAGGCACCGGCCTCGGGCTGCTCGTCTCGCAACTCAACAACTACACGCTCTCGCCCATCGAGGAGGAGCGGGTGAGCGAGGCGGCGGGCGTCAATTCGGCCGGCGGGTCGTTCGGGCTCTCGTTCGGCCTCGCGTTCGCCGGAGCGATCATGCTCGCTTCGCTCTCGCTGCTGTTCACCCACGAGGCGAACTCGAGCAGCGTGCTGACGTCGCAGGAGGCCGCGCAGGTGTCCAAGGCGCTGGACAAGAACGCCGAGGTGATGACGAACACGCACCTCGAGACGCTCCTCGTCGGTCAGCCGGCCGACGTCAAGGCCGAGATCCTGCGCATCAACACGAAGGCGCGGCCGAGGGCGCTCCAGATCGCGCTGCTCGTCCCGCTGATCGCGTCGCTGCTCGGCCTCCTGAACGGCTTCTGGATGACGCGGCTGCCCGACCCGGAGCCGTCCTCCGCGGCCGAGGCCGTCCTCGGCGGCTGACGCAGACACAATCCAGGGGTGCGAAGAAACGCCCAGGCGATCCTCGTAGGCCTCGCCGCCCTCGCGGGCGCGGTGGCGCTGGCCGGATGCGGGTCGGCGTCCGGCGCCCCCATCCCCCCGTACGCCGGGACCCTCTGTCCCGTCCAGCCCAACGGAGAGCCGTGCATCAAGGTGCTGCAGCGAGGCCACGTCGTCAAGGACGTGATCGGCTACCTCGCCGCGTCCGACTCCCCACTGGCGGGGAAGACGTGGCGTCTCGTCCTCCGGAGCTACGACTGCGATCCGGGAGAGGCGGGTCGGCCGAAATGCGCGGGCACGGTGGCCTACCCCGGCCCGACGCGCCACGGGCTCCCACCTCGGCAAACGTCGTGTCGAACCCAGAGCGGCCAGACCGTGACGACCCCGAGCGGCTGCCACAACACGCTTACGGAGCAGCTCGGCTCATTCGGAGACTGGTCCGGGCTCACCCTGCCGAAGCGGTTCGCGGCCCGAACCTGGCTCTGCGTCTCCGAACAGATTCGCCTCGGCGGCGCCTGGCGTCGGCCGGACCGCGCCCTAGCCACGTATCCCATCCGCGCCTGCACCGAGATCTCGCCGGCCTGACGAGAACGCGGGTTTTGCGAATCGGCAGCACCGTTGTAACTTCGGGGGGCGCGGGCCTCGGTCTTAGCCCCCTTCACCCGGGGCCCGCCCCCACGTCTTAGACGTCAGGCGCACGGAGTTTGTTCGGAGCGAGATCCGAACGCGCCGTCCGGGAGTAGTAGCGAAGGCACAGACAGAGCCGGCCATTACGCCGGCCGTGCTCTCCGATAGGGACGGCCACTACGTCCTCACGGCCGTCCCGCTCCTCGCAGGGGGCGGCTGCCACGGCCAGTGCGGCCGCCCCCGCCCCCTTTTGCGAATCCCTCGAAAGGGCTCGACACTGGGACTACACTGGGGTCATGCGCAGGGGTCGCTGGGCAACCGTCGCCGCCGCCGTCGCAATCGCCGCGCTGGCGGCAGTCACCGCCGGCTGCGGAGGAGGGACGGGCAGCGCACTCTCGCTCGACCCGGTCGCCTCCGCCGCGACGAAGTCGCAGCAGGCGGGCGCCGCCCGGATCCGGATGGCGCTCTCGGTCAGCAGCCCTCAGCTGCACGGCGGACGGAAGCTCGACGTGCACGGCAGCGGCGTGATCGACGGCACGAGCAGCCGCTTCGACTTCAACGTGGGCTCGCTCGGCTCGATGCGGGAGGTCATGGTCCAGCAGCACGGCGACTACGTCCTCTACCTGCGGATGCCGCAGCTCGCGGCGCAGCTGCCCTCCGGCCGGCACTGGGTAGAGCTGGATGTCTCCAAGCTCGGCAAGGCGGCCGGCCTCGACCTCTCCCAGCTCATGTCGGGCAGCCAGTTCCAGCCGAGCGACGTCCTGTCCATGCTGAAGGGCGAGGGGGCGAAGGTTCAGAGCCTCGGCTCCGCGACCGTCGGCGGCACGGCCGCCACCCACTACCGCGTCACGATCGACACCGCGAAGGCACTCGAGGCGAAGGGCCTCGCGAGCCCGCTGCTCGCAGGCGCCGCCGCCACGCTGCCGGCGAGCATCCCCGCGGACGTCTGGATCGGCGAGGACGGCCTCGTGCGCCAGATCCGGCTGGCACTCGACGCCGCGCAGGGCCGGATGGCGATGACGATGAACCTGTACGACTACGGCACCGACGCCTCGATCTCGGCGCCGCCGAGCAGCGACGTGTTCGACGCGACGCAGCTCGCCCAGCAGGGCATGTCCGGCTACTCCGGCTAGCCCGCCCCGTTTCCGAGTTGCCAGGCTCGGGAACGCTGGCGTTCCGTGCAGGCGCGCTGGCAGAGCTTCAAGAAGATCGTCTCGCTGTGGGTGGATCTCTTCGACCGCCACAGCCTGCTGACCTACGCGAGCGCGATCGCGCTGCGCATGTTCATCGCAGCCGTCGCGTGCACGCTCTTCGCGCTCGGCATCCTCGGCGCCTTCCAGCAGGAGCAGCTCTGGAAGAAGACGATCGGCCCGCAGATCGAGCCGAAGGTCCTTCCCGACGTCTACGCCGGCATCGACCAGACCGTCCACAAGGTGTTCTCGTCCTCGACCGCGGGCCTGCTCGCCCTCGCGTCGGCGCTGGCCGTCTGGGAGGTGTCCGGCATCCTGCGGGCAGCGATCGGCGCGCTCGACGAGATCTACGAGACGCGAGAGGAGCGGCCGTTCTGGGTTCGCTTCCCCCTGTCGTTCGGCCTCGCGGTGCTCGTGCTCGCCTCCCTGCTCGGAGCGATCGCGATCATCTGGGCCGGCAAGGTCTCGGGCGCTCTGAGCATTCCGATCCTGATCCTCCGCTGGCCGGCGGCAGTCCTGCTCGTCGCGTTCGCGTTCGAGCTGATCGTCCGCTGGGCGCCGGCGAAGCACCGGCCCCGCCGCTGGGCGAGCCTCGGCTCGGTGCTCGTGGTCGTCGGCTGGATCGGCGAGACGCTGATCTTCACCGCGTACGTCCGCTCGGTCGCCGACTTCCGCACGGCCGTCGGCAGCCTCGAGGTGTTCATCTTCCTTGCGACGTACTTCTACATCGCCGCGATCATCTTGCTCGTCGCCATGGAGCTCGACGAGCTCGTCCGGCTCGACATGCAGCGTCCACGCAACAGGCAGCAGCTGCTGCCGCTCGTGGCAAGCGTGATTCGCGGCGCTAGCTAGCCGCTCGGACGCGGGCCAGGTCGCGTACCGCCGCGACCAGCTTGTCGATCTCGAACGGCTTCGGCAGGATGGCGTCGGCGTCGGTGAGGCCGTCCATCGTGACGTCCGCGGAGCCGGTGACGAGCACGACGGGAATCGGTGGGCGCCACGCGTGGCACTCCTCGATGAGCACGTCGCTGCGCTCGTGGTGCAGGTGCACGTCGAGGAGCACGACGTCGACCTCCCCGGTGTCGAGCTCAGCCCGGGCGGTGTCGAGCGACTCCGCCTCGCGCACCTCGTGGCCCTCCAGCTCGAGGTTGATCCGGCAGAGCAGGCGAATCGAGGGTTCGTCGTCGACGACGAGAACCCGGACAGGCGCCGCATGCCCCCGGGAAACCCCCATTTCACGACGAGTCTAGACGACCGGGCGTGGGTCCGTACCCATCGCTCCCGAGGGTGCGTTTACCCCTTACAAGTGGCAAAGGACTTCCCGCACCCCAGAGGCGGCGGGCGCAAGGTCCGGGGCACCGTTCCCGCCGGCCTTCTGCCGCTGCCGACCCAGCGCTTCAGGCGAAGCGCCTGGCTCGCGTTCCAGCGCGCGCTCGACCCGCTCGCGCCGCCGAAGCCGCTGCCGCCGCCCGGATCAGGCGGAAGCTGCGGCTGCCGCGCGTAACCGGTCGAGCGTCGTCTCGCGACCGAGCAGCTCGATGCTCTCGAACAGGCCCGGCGAGATGCGGGATCCGGTCACCGCGACGCGGATCGGCTGAAACGCCTGCCTCGGCTTGAGTCCGAGCTCGTCGGCCTTCGCGCGGAGCGCAGCCTCGATCGTCGGCGCAGCGAAGGGCTCGAGCGAGGCGAGCGCGTCCTCCGCCGCGGCGAGCATCGGGCCGCCGCCGTCGAGCTCGGAGGCGTCGGGCTCGACGTCGCCGAAGAAGAAGCCGGCGAAGGCCGGGTAGTCCGAGAGCTTCGCGATCTTCTCCTGCACGAGCGGCGCGGTGCGCGCGACGAGCTCGGCGTCCCAGTCGTAGCCGTTCTCGCCGAGCCAGAGGAGGAGCCGGTGCGTGAACGCGTCCGGGGCCAGCTCGCGGAGGTAGACGCCGTTCATCCAGTCGAGCTTCGCGTAGTCGAACTGCGACGGGCTCGGGCTGACACGCTCGAGCGAGAAGCGCTCGATCAGCTCGTCGCGGTTCATGAGCGTCGTCTCGCCGTCGGGCGCCCAGCCGAGCAGGGCGAGGAAGTTGAGCATCGTCTCGGGCAGGTACCCCTGGTCGCGGAACTCCTCCACCGCCTGCGCGCCGTGGCGCTTCGAGAGCTTCTTGCCGTCCGTCCCGAAGAGCATCGGGCTGTGCGCGTAGACCGGGACGTCGGCGCCGACCGCGCGGATGATGTTGAGCTGCTTGGGCGTGTTCGAGATGTGGTCGTCGCCGCGGATCACGTGGGTGATCCCGTCCCACACGTCCTCCATCGGGGAGGCGAAGTTGTAGGTCGGCCGGCCGTCGGAGCGGACGAGCACGACGTCCTCGATCGTCTCGTTGGGGATCTCGACCCGGCCGCGGACGACGTCGTCCCACGCGGTCACACCCTCGTCGGGCATGCGGAAGCGGATCGCGCCATCGTCCTCGTACGCCTTGCCCTCGGCGACGAGCTGCTCCGCCACCTTCCTACAGTCCCCCATCCGGTCGAGCTGGAACGTCGGCTCGCCGTCCCAGTCGAGCGCGAGCCAGCGGAGCGAGTCCTGGATCTGGTCGAC